>Ga0233416_10000035_pt1 | contig 35303 bp, 30 predicted proteins | sample Sediment_Towuti__2_FD_188638 | JGI IMG/M metagenome (GOLD analysis project Ga0233416, IMG submission 188638) | Sediment microbial communities from Lake Towuti, South Sulawesi, Indonesia - Sediment_Towuti_2014_0_MG | ecosystem: Environmental > Aquatic > Freshwater > Lake > Sediment | place... | reverse complement strand
CCGATCTCCTCCCGTTCCTCGCGGTGGTTCGCGTGCATCTGGAGAATGCGGCCGATCCGCTCTGTCTTCCCGTTCGTGGTGTTCAGGACCCGGTCGCCCGCCTTGACCTGGCCCGAGTAGACGCGGAAGTACGTGAGCTTGCCCACGTACGGGTCGGTCATGACCTTGAAGGCGAGCGCGGCGAAGGGAGCGTCGAGGGCGGCCGGGCGCTCCTCCTCCTCGGCGTCCTTGGGGTCGAGGCCCCGGACGGGCGGGATGTCGACCGGGCTCGGGAGGTAGTCGACGATCGCGTCGAGAAGCGGCTGCACGCCCTTGTTCTTGAAGGCCGAGCCCGCGAGGACGGGGGTGATGGTGCCGGCGAGCGTGCCCGCGCGGAGCGCACGGCGGATCATCTCGGGCGTCACCGCGCTCTCGTCCTCGAGGTAGGTCTCCATCAGCTCGTCGTCGAACTCGGCCACCGCATCGATCAGAGCGTGGTGGCCGATCTCGGCGCGCTCAAGGAGCGCGGCGGGAACGTCGCCCACGACGTACTCGGTGCCGAGCGGGTTGACGTACGAAACGGCCCTCATCTCGACCAGGTCGACGATCCCGGAGAACGACTCCTCCTGGCCGATGGGGACGTGGATCGGGACGGGCCGTGCGCCCAAGCGGTCGCGCATGGACTGCACCGCGGCGTCGAAGTTCGCCCCTGTGCGATCCATCTTGTTGATGAAGGCGATGCGTGGCACGCGGTAGCGGTCGGCCTGCCGCCACACCGTCTCGGACTGCGGCTGGACGCCGGCGACGGAGTCGAAGACCGCGACTGCCCCGTCGAGGACGCGGAGGCTCCGCTCGACCTCCACAGTAAAGTCCACGTGTCCGGGCGTATCGATAATGTTGATCCGATGATCGCGCCACTCGGCGGTCGTGGCCGCCGAGGTGATCGTGATCCCGCGCTCCTGCTCCTGCGCCATCCAGTCCATCGTGGCGGCGCCCTCGTGGACCTCGCCCATCTTGTGCGTGCGGCCCGTGTAGTAGAGGATGCGCTCGGTGGTCGTCGTCTTGCCGGCGTCGATGTGCGCCATGATCCCGATGTTGCGCACGCGGTCGAGCGCGGTTCGTGTGGCGGTCGTGCTCATGTCCTGAGGGCCTCGTCGCGCTACCAGCGATAGTGGGCGAAGGCCTTGTTCGCCTGCGCCATCCGGTAGATGTCGTCCTTCTTCTTGTACGCCCCGCCCTGCTGATTCAGCGCGTCCATGAGCTCGCCTGCGAGCTTCAGGGCCATGCCCTTCTCGCGCCGGTCGCGAGAGTTCTGGACGAGCCAGCGGATGGCGAGCGTGCGAGCACGGCGTTGCGGAACCTCGACGGGAACCTGATAGTTGGCGCCGCCGACGCGGCGCGAGCGCACCTCGAGGACGGGCGTGACGCTCTTCACCGCCTGCTCGAGGACCTCCAGCTCGGGCTTGCCGGTTCTCTCGGACGCGATCCGGAGCGCGTCGTACACGATCGCCTCGGCGACCGACTTCTTGCCGTTCAGCATCAGCCGGTTGACGACCTGTGAGACGAGGACCGAGCCGTGAACGGCATCGGGCTCGAGCTCGCGGGGCTGGATCTCGGCGCGGCGGGGCATCGCTACTCCTAGGCCCGCTTCGCACCGTACTTGGAGCGAGCCTGCCGGCGCTCGGAGACCCCTGCCGAGTCGAGACCGCCGCGAATGACCTTGTAGCGGAATCCCGGGAGGTCCTTCACCCGGCCGCCGCGTACGAGCACTACCGAGTGCTCCTGGAGGTTGTGCCCCTCGCCGGGAATGTAGGCGCCGACCTCCATCCCGTTCGTGAGACGTACGCGCGCGACCTTGCGGAGCGCCGAGTTCGGCTTCTTCGGCGTCGTCGTGTAGACGCGGGTGCACACGCCGCGCTTTTGCGGCGCTCCCCTGAGCGCGGGCGTCTTGGTCTTCGCCTTCGGGGCCTTTCGGCCCTTGCGCACGAGTTGGTTGACGGTCGGCACGCGTTCGCTCCTATGGAAGGTCGTTCGTATTTCCTCACACAGAAAGGCCGGCAGGCACGTCATGCCCGCCGTCCGGGCTGCGGGATGGTAGCAGAGACGCGGAGCTCACGGGCGTTCGAGGGCACAGGAACGTTTGCACGTAGCCAACAGGCCCGTACCCGAATACAGTGATCCACGGGGAGTGATGGAGGACGTCCTGACCATCGCGGTGGCCACGGCCGTGGCCGTCGCCGCATTCGTCGCGGTCGCTCTGATCGCGTCCCGACGTGCCGTCTCCCGGTCGGAACGCCGCTTCGAAGCCGTGCTCGAGCAGCTCGACGAGCACATGCGTGCGGTCTCCCAGAGCCTGGAGCGCACGGTCGAGCGGTCGGAGGACCTCCAGCGAGCCAGGAGCACCGCGCTCGAGGTCACGCTCGACCTCGACGTGCTGCTCCGGCTGCTGTGCGCCGAAGCCGTCGCCAGGACCGGGGCGCAGGCCGCGGCAGTGCGTGTCCTCGGCCCCGAGGAAACGCACGTGGTGGCGTCCGACGGCGTGGACGACGGCGACGCGTTGCTCGAGGGGACGCTCGGGCCTCCCGGATCTCCACCGTTCCGGACTCTGACGCTCAACTGGAGCTACGGGCCGACGCTGGAGGGCGAGCCAGGCGCATTCCGCTCAGCGCTCGTCGTCCCCATCGTGGAGGACGACGTCGGGACCGGCGCACTGGTCGCCTACGCCCAGACGCCCGGCGCCTTTCTCCCCGAGCACGCCGACGCCCTCGAGGCCCTGGTCGAGGCGGCGGCGCCCGGCCTGACCAACGCGCGCCGGTTCGCCGAGTCCGAGCTCCGAGCCGTGACGGACGCGCTCACCGGCGCCCGGAATCGCCGCGGCTACGACGAGGAGCTCGAGCGGGAGATCGCACGCGCCCGCCGCACCGAGCGGCCGCTGTCGCTCCTCATCCTCGACCTCGACGACTTCGACGACGTCAATGCGCGCTTCGACTACCCGGGAGGCGATCTCGTACTGCGGGAGTTCGCCGGTCTCCTGATGCGCACCGCACGCGCGACGGACACGGTCTGCCGCCGCGGCGGCGACGAGTTCGGGATCCTGTTGGCGGAGACGACGGGCGACGAGGGGGGTCGCGTCTACGCTCGCCTCCGGGAGGCGATCGCAGCGACGGAGTTCACGCACGTCGGCCGCGTCACGGCTTCGGCCGGGCTCGTCCAGTGGCGGCCCAACGAGACCGCGGAGTCGCTCGACGCCCGTGCCTCCGCCGCAGCCAACCGCTCGAAGCGGGCCGGGAAGAACCGCCTCGAAGCCGAGCTGCCCTGATCCTCACCGCCGGAGGGACGCCGCCCAGCGCGAGGCCTGCGCCTCGTCCAGCGAGAGGAAGGGCAGGAAGCTCGAGAGCGCGACGAACCCGAGCTCCGGCAACCGGTCGCGGTCGCAGACAAGCCTGCTCTCCGCCGCCTTCTGACGGCGAATCGTCCACTCGACGTAGGCTGCTGCCCGCTGCTCGCTCCGGAGCTCACGGACGATCGCGGGCCGGGCGACGCCGTCCGGCACCACGGCGAGCTCGAGCGCGTCGTCGAGCGCCTTGACCGAGAACACGCCCTCGGCCGTCCGCACTTCGGTCGTGCGCCGTCCCGGCAGGCTGAACACGACAGCCGGCGCGGAGACGTCGAAGGCGAGCCCGCGCCCCTCCGGAAGCCAGCTCGGCGCGGGCGACACGACGACCCGCCGGGTCAGGACGGTCGGATGGGTCTCGCGGAAGCGCGCGACGTCGGCGCTCGTCGGGCTCCCCGCTCGGAGGCGCTCCAGGATCGCGCGCCGCCGAAGCTCGTCCCCGAGCACGCCGCGGGCGACTGCCGGCCTGGTCTCCGCCTCGGCGAGCGCCGCGCGGTAGGCGCCGGCGCTGCCGCCGAAGCGAGCCGCGACGATTCGGCGTTCCGCGGCGAGGACCTCCCGGGCCGGGATGCTCACGTGCTCGCGCTCGACGGCGCGCACGACGAGGGCGGTGAGGGCGAGCTCGGTGTCCCCGGTCACCTTCGCGGTTGCTGCGATGCCCGACGCGGTGAGCGGCGCGCGCCCGTACACGCAGCGCGTGCCGGCCGGAAGGTCGATCTGGCCGGCCGCGCGGTCGGTATCGAGCTCGCTACCCAGGATTCCGGGCGCGTCGCAGAGCTCGGGGTCCCGCGCCCAGAGCCATACGCACGCGGCGTACGTCTTGTCCGGGTCGTTCGAGCGCTCGTTTCGCTGCGCCCACCCCCACGACCAGACGTGCGGCAGCCGGAACTCCTTTGCGACCTGCTTCGCCGCAAAGGCCTGCCACTTCGCCACCGCGAACCAGCGCGAGCGCGGCTGCAAGCCCTCCCGGCCGCCGGCGCCGGGCCCGGTCTGGAAGCCGATCATGAGTCCGATGCGGGACGCCGGAACGCCGACGGCGAGCAGGCCCGCGACCGAGCGCCGGTAGCTCGTCCGCAGCCGTCGTGAACCATCGACGACGCCCTCCCTCCAGATGACGTTGGCGTTCGGGTACTTCTCGAGAACGAGATCGGACACCTGGGTCACCGCTCTCCACCAGGAGGCCGCGTCTCCTCCCGTGAAGGGAACGCTCGACACGAGGATCGCGGGGCGCGCGCCCCGCTCTGCGAGCCGCCTCGCGAACTGGAGCACGTTCGCCCGGTACTGCTCGGCCGTCGGGGTCAGCGGGGTCGGCAGCGACGCTCCCCACAGCTCGTTGAGCGCAAGGAGGGGCTGTTGGCAGCCGGTGACGGACACGGCGTACTCGTAGAGCGAGTCGGCCCGGCGCACCATCGACGCTGGATCGAGAGGCTCGGAAGGCGTCCCGACCCGCCTGTGGAGGTGCATGTCCCAGTGAACCGTCGCCGCCCCGCTCGCGCGGGCCTCGGTGGCGATCTGCGGGCCGCCGGTCGCGATGACGACCCCGGGCCTGGCGAACCGCTCGCGCCAGAAGGAGACCGCGCCGTCGGTGAAGTCGATCCACACGGGCTGCGCCTCAGGGAGCCCGCAGGAGAGTGCCGCAGGCGCGGCTGACGCCGACCCGGAGAGCGCGGCCGGAAGACCCGCCGCGGCCACGAGGAAAAGGAGGGCCCTGCGAATCACGGCCTCTCTAGGTAGCAAAAAGCGCCGGCGTCACAGGGGTAGTAAGGCACTCCGGGGCGTAGCCCCGGAGTGCCTTACTCCTCGTCGGTCGGAGCTTCGAGCTCGGCCGCGCCGTCCCCCGCGTCGAGCTCGAGCTCGTCGTCGAAGGGGAGGCCGAGCGCGTCGAAGTCGAAGCCCTCTCCCTCTCCGATCTCCTCGAGGGCGGCGAGCAGCTCCGCCTCCGCCTCGGGCCGCGCGAAGGTCACGGGGATCGGCACGGTCGGCTCGATCGAGATCTGCCGGTACTGCTTGAGCCCGGTGGCGGCCGGGATCAGCTTGCCGATGATCACGTTCTCCTTGAGGCCGTGGAGCCGGTCGACCTTTCCTTCGATCGCGGCGTCGGTCAGTACCTTCGTCGTCTCCTGGAACGAGGCCGCCGAGAGGAACGACTCGGTCGCGAGCGACGCCTTCGTGATGCCGAGGATGATCGGCTCGTACGTCGCCTGCTCGCCCTTTTCCACCCGCACGCGCTCGTTCTCGCGCTCGAGGACGACGCGGTCCACGAGCTGGCCTGGCAGGAGGTCGGTGTCGCCTGCGCTCTCCACCCGCACCTTCTTCAGCATCTGGCGGACGATGAGCTCGATGTGCTTGTCGTGGATCTCGACGCCCTGCGACTTGTAGACCTTCTGCACCTCCCCGACGAGGTAGAGCTCCGTCGGGGTCGCTCCCTTGAGCGCGAGCAGGTCCGCCGGGTTGAGAGACCCCTCGTTCAGCGCGTCCCCGGCTTCCACGAGCTGTCCGTGCGCGACGCGCAGGCGCGTGCGCCGCGGAAACGCGTGCTCCTCCGGCTCGGGCAGCTCGCCCGTGGCGTCGAGCTCCGTCGGGACGATGCGCACGGTCGTCGCCCGCTCGCCCTCGTCGATCTCGACCTTGCCTCCGATCTCGGCGAGCGTCGCCGCACCCTTCGGGTTTCGCGCCTCGAAGATCTCGACCACGCGCGGCAGGCCGTGCGTGATGTCGGCGCCGGCCACGCCGCCCGTATGGAACGTCCGCATCGTGAGCTGCGTGCCCGGCTCGCCGATGGACTGCGCGGCGATGATGCCGACCGCATCCCCGATCTCCGCGAGGCCGCCGCTCGCGAGGAACGTCCCGTAGCAGCGACGGCAGAGGCCGTACTCGGTCCGGCACTTGAGCACCGAGCGGACCGGGATGGTGGCCGTCTCCGCGTACTCCCCGAACTCGTCGACGAGCCGGCGGAGGCCGATCATGGTGATCTCCGCGCCCTTCTCGACGAGCACGGTCTTTCCCGGCTTGCCGTCCTTGATCGGCTTGTGCACGTCCAGCGCCGCCGTGCGCCCGGCGACGCTCTTGTTCGGAGCGTCGTCGAGCAGGAGCGGGAGCTCGATGTGCTCGTCGGTGCCGCAGTCCTCCTCCCTGACGATGACGTCCTGAGACACGTCCACGAGGCGCCTCGTCAGATAGCCGGAGTCGGCGGTGCGGAGCGCGGTGTCGGCGAGACCCTTTCGGGCGCCGTGCGTCGAGATGAAGTACTCGAGAACCGTGAGCCCTTCCATGAAGTTGGCCTTGATCGGGCGGGCGATGATCTCGCCCTTCGGATCCGCCATGAGGCCGCGCATCCCGGCGAGCTGGCGGATCTGGCTGAACGATCCGCGGGCACCCGAGTTGGCCATCATGTAGATCGGGTTCGTCTCCTCGAGATTCTCCATCATCCGGTTGGCGACCTCCTCGGTCGCCTCAGTCCAAATGGCGATGATTCGCTCGTCGCGCTCCTCTTCGGTCATGAGGCCGCGGTCATACTCCCGTCCGACCTTGGCGACGTCCTCCTCGTAGCGCGCGAGGATCGCCTCCTTGTCGTCGGGGATGACGATGTCGTTCTTCGAGATGGTGATTCCAGCCCGCGTCGCGAAGCGGAACGTGACCGTCTTGATGACGTCGAGCGCCGACGCGATCGTGTTCGGCCCGTAGTGCTCCACGAGCTCGCCGATGAAGGCGTCGAGCTCGCGCTTGGTGAGCGTCCTGTTCAGGAACGGATGGTCCTCGAAGTCGCCCGCGGTCGCCTCGTCGAGCGCCCGCTCCACCTCCGCGTTGAAGATGACGCGCCCGGGCGTGGTCACGATCCGCTCGCCGCTCCAGGTGTACTCGATCGGATCCTGGTAGCTGACGGTTCCGGCCTCGAGCGCGAGCTCGACCTCCTCCTCGGTCCGGTAGCGCTTCAGGCCTGGCTTCCCGATGGCCTTCGCCACCTGCTCCGCGGTCATCGACATCAGGTTGTGCTCGCAGTACGTGAGGAAGTAGGCGCCGAGCACCATGTCCTGGCTCGGCGTCGCGAGCGGCCGCCCGCTCGCGGGCGAGAGGATGTTGTTGGCCGACAGCATGAGCACGCGCGCCTCCGCCTGGGCCTCGGCCGAGAGCGGCAGGTGCACGGCCATCTGGTCGCCGTCGAAGTCGGCGTTGAACGCCTGGCAGACGAGCGGGTGCACCTGGATGGCCTTGCCCTCGACGAGCACGGGCTCGAACGCCTGGATCCCGAGCCGGTGCAGCGTCGGCGCCCGGTTCAGGAGCACCGGGTGCTCGGCGATGACCTCCTCGAGGACGTCCCAGACCTCGGGGATCATCGACTCGACCATCTTCTTCGCCGCCTTGATGTTCTGCACGGCCTTGCGCTCGACGAGCCGGCTCATGATGAACGGCTTGAAGAGCTCGAGCGCCATGAGCTTCGGCAGCCCGCACTGGTGCAGCTTCAGGTTCGGCCCGGCGACGATGACCGAGCGCCCCGAGTAGTCGACGCGCTTGCCGAGCAGGTTCTGGCGGAAGCGGCCCTGCTTGCCCTTGAGCATGTCGGAGAGCGACTTCAGCGCGCGGTTGCCCGGACCCGTCACCGCTCGCCCGCGCCGCCCGTTGTCGAAGAGCGCGTCGACCGCCTCTTGGAGCATCCGCTTCTCGTTCGAGACGATGATCTCGGGCGCCCCCAGGTCGAGCAGCCGCTTGAGGCGGTTGTTGCGGTTGATGACGCGGCGGTAGAGGTCGTTGAGGTCGCTCGTCGCAAAGCGGCCACCGTCGAGCTGCACCATCGGACGGAGCTCCGGCGGGATCACCGGAATGGCCTCGAGGACCATCCACTCGGGCTTGTTCCCGGACTTGATGAACGCCTCGACGACCTTGAGGCGCTTGATCGCGCGCTGCTGCTTCTGGCCCTTCGAGGTCTTGATCGTGTCGCGCAGCGTCCGCGACTCCTCGTCGAGGTCGAGGTCGTGGAGCAGGTCGCGGACGGCCTCGGCGCCCATCCCGCCGCGGAAGTAGACCCCGAACCCGTACGGGGAGCCGAAGCGGTCCTTCAGCTCGCGGAAGATCTGCTCGTCGCCGACGATCATCTTCGGCTCCAGTTCCTTGAACAGGAGCCACGTCTGCTCAAGCCTCCGCACCGCCTCGACCGCGGCCTCGCGCGTGTCCTCGCGGCGGACGTCGATGTCCGCCACCATCTCGCGGACCTTCAGCGCCCACTGGGTGACGACGTCCAGGTCCTCCTTCCGGGTGCCCTCGACGAGGCACAGGTCGTAGGCGAGCTCACGGACCGCGGCGGCGTCGGCCTCGGGGTCGACAGCCGAGAGCACGTCCGCCAGGAGCCCGTTGCCGATCTCCCGCGCGCGCTCGAGGTTCTTCTTGTCGACCGGCTCGACGAGCGCCACGTCCTCGTCGGTCAGCTCCTCGCCCGCGACCAAGCCCTCGGTGAGCCGCTTCAGGTGCTTGGTGATCGCGCCCTTCTTCGAGCCGGTGGCCTTGGCCAGCTCCCCGCGCAGGGGCGCGAGCGCGGCCCCGATCTGCACCGCCGCGGCTGCGACCGACTCCACCTCGCGGGGGGCGAGGCGGCGGTCGTCGCGGGTCGCCGTCTGCCGAACGAGCTCGCGGACGCGACGCGCGTCCTCGCTGGTGATCTTCTTGGCGAGCTGTACGAAGACCTTGCCCGCAAGCCCGCGCACGTCCTCGAGCGACGGCAGCCCGACTTCCTCGGCCCAGTTCGAGAGCCCGCGGGCCCAGAAGTCGTCGTCCTCGTCGAAGCCCCTCTCCTTGCCGGTGGCGAAGTAGTCGCGGCGCCGGGCCAGGCGGCCATCGAGTGCGGCGAGAGCCTCGTCGCGGTCGAGGTAGACGCGCTCGGTCTCGCCGGCGACCTTGTCCTCCAGGTCGGCAAGATCGGCCTGGCGCTTCTCCCGGTCGACGTCCGTGACGATCGAGGCGGCGAAGTACAGCACCTTCTCGAGCTCGCGCGGCGCGATGTCGAGCAGGTAGCCGATCCGGCTGGGGACGCCCTTGAAGAACCAGATGTGCGAGACCGGCGCCGCGAGGTCGATGTGCCCCATGCGCTCGCGGCGAACCTTCTGCCGCGTCACCTCGACGCCGCAGCGCTCGCAGATGATGCCCTTGTAGCGGACGCGCTTGTACTTGCCGCAGTAGCACTCCCAGTCCTTCGTCGGACCGAAGATGCGCTCGCAGAACAGGCCGTCGCGCTCCGGCTTCAGGGTCCGGTAGTTGATCGTCTCCGGCTTGGTGACCTCTCCCGAGGACCAATCGCGGATCTGCTTGCTCGACGCCAACCCGATGCGGATCGAGTCGAAGTCGTTGATGTCGGGACCGCGTCTACTGGCTTCCATCTAGCGCCTCAGCCCTCTCTCTCCGTTCCGATTAGGCGCATCCGTAAGGAGGCGCCTCATTCTTCGCTCTCGACGTCGGCGAGCTCGCCGACCTCGAGCTCCGCACCGAGCTCTCCGTCCTCCATGAGCTCCTCGTCCGCCGCGAGCACGAGCTCGCCCTCCTCGTCCGCGCTCTCGCCGCCCTCCTCGACCTCCTCGGCCGTCGGCGGGCGGGCGGCCGCGCGGAGCGAGCCCGGCGACAGGTCGATGCCGAGCTCTTCGGCTGCGCGCAGGAGCTCGTCATCCTCCTCGCGCACCTCGACCTCCCTGCCCTCGTCCGAGAGCACCTGGACGTCGAGCGCGAGCGACTGCATCTCCTTGAGCAGCACCTTGAACGACTCGGGGATCGACGGCTCCGCGATGTTCTCGCCCTTCACGATCGCCTCGTACGCCTTGACCCGGCCGATCGTGTCGTCGGACTTGATCGTGAGCATCTCCTGCAACGTGTACGCCGACCCGTAGGCCTCGAGCGCCCAGACCTCCATCTCGCCGAACCGCTGGCCTCCGAACTGAGCCTTGCCGCCGAGCGGCTGCTGCGTCACGAGCGAGTACGGGCCCGTGGAGCGGGCGTGGATCTTGTCGTCCACGAGGTGCAGGAGCTTGAGGATGTACATGAAACCGACCGTGACCTCCTGCGCGAACGGCTCGCCCGTCTTGCCGTCGTAGAGCGCCACCTTCCCGGAGCAGCGGCTGCCCCTCGGAGCCGACTCGTCGACGCCCATGGAGATGCCGCCGTTCGGGGCTGTCGCCCACGTGACGAGCGCGTCGTCGACGTCCCCTTCCGTCGCGCCGTCGAACACGGGCGTCGCCACTGCGCGCGGATTCGGCGCGTTGATCGGCGCCCGCGGATTCACCCGGTCGCCCTCCTCGAAGACGCCGTGCGCCGCGGCCCACCCGAGGTGCGTCTCCAGGATCTGGCCGATGTTCATCCGGCTGGGGACGCCGAGCGGGTTCAAGACGACGTCGACCGAGCGCCCGTCCTCGAGGAACGGCATGTCCTCCTCGGGGACGATCTTCGCGATCACGCCCTTGTTGCCGTGCCGGCCGGCGAGCTTGTCGCCCTCGGCGATCTTGCGCTTCTTCGCCACGTACACGCGCACCAGCTCGTTCACGCCGGGCGACAGGTCGTCACCCACGTCGCGCGAGAACGTCTTCACGCCGATGACCTTGCCGCCCTCGCCGTGCGGGACCTTGAGGGAGGTGTCGCGGACCTCGCGCGCCTTCTCCTTGAAGATCGCGCGGATCAGCTTCTCCTCGGCCGTGAGCTCGGTCTCGCCCTTCGGCGTGACCTTGCCCACGAGCAGATCGCCGGAGCCGACCTCGGCGCCGATGCGGACGACCCCGCGCTCGTCGAGGTTCGCCAGCGACTCCTCCGAGCGGTTGGGGATGTCGCGGGTGATCTCCTCCTCGCCGAGCTTCGTCGAGCGCGCGTCGATCTCGTACTCGTGGATGTGGATCGAGCTCAGCACGTCGTCGCGCACCAGGCGCTCCGAGATCACGATCGCGTCCTCGAAGTTGAACCCCTCCCAGGGCATGAAGGCGACGAGGAGGTTCGCGCCGAGCGCGAGCTCGCCGCCGTCGGTGGAGCTGCCGTCGGCGAGCACCTCACCCTTGCGCACCCTGTCGCCGAGCCGCACGACCGGCTTCTGGTGGATCAGCGTGCCCTGGTTCGAGCGCATGAACTTCGTGAGTGGGTACTCGTCGCGCGTCCCGCGGCCCTCGACCACGATCCGGTCGGCGTCGACATCGACGACCGCGCCGTCGCCGCGCGCGAGCACGACATCACCCGTGTCGACGGCGGCCCGGAACTCGAGCCCCGTGCCGACGAGCGGCGCCTGCGGGATCATGAGCGGAACCGCCTGGCGCTGCATGTTCGCGCCCATCAGCGCCCGGTTCGCATCGTTGTGCTCGAGGAACGGGATGAGCGCGGTCGCGACCGAGACGATCTGCGCCGGCGAGACGTCCATGTACTCCACCTGCTTCGGCGAGACGACGACCGCCTCCCCTTCCCGCGAGCGGCACAGCACCTGCTCGTTCAGGAACTTGCCGGTCTTCGGGTCGACCGGCTCGGAGGCCTGCGCGATCGTGAACTGCCGCTCCTCCGCAGCGTCGAGGTACACGATCTCGTCGGTCACCTTGCCCCCGCGGACGACGCAGTAGGGGGTCTGGATGAACCCGAACTCGGACACGGTCGCGTACGAGGCGAGGTAGCCGATGAGCCCGATGTTCGGGCCCTCGGGCGTCTCGATCGGGCACATGCGGCCGTAGTGGGTCGGGTGCACGTCCCGCACCTCGATCGGCGCGCGCTCGCGCGTGAGCCCTCCGGCCCCGAGTGCCGAGAGGCGCCGCCGGTGCGTCAGCCCGGCCAGCGTGTTCGTCTGGTCCATGAACTGCGAGAGCTGCGAGGAGCCGAAGAACTCCTTGAGCGCCGCGACGACCGGCCGGATGTTGATGATCGTCTGGGGCGTGATCGTGTCGACGTCCTCGGTCGTCATCCGCTCGCGGACGACCCGCTCCATGCGGTAGAGACCGACCCGGAACGCCTCCTGGATCAGCTCGCCGGTCGTGCGCAGCCGGCGGTTTCCGAAGTCCTCGTACTCGTCGAGCTCGCCGCGGATCGGGTCACGCGAGAGCTGGGCGGCGTCGGCCGCGAAGTCCTTCGAGTCCTCGGGGACGCCCAGCTTCGTCGGCAGCTCGACGAGCCGGCGGACGAGCGCGACGATGTCCTCGGTGGTGAGGACGCGGACGTCCTCCGGCACGTTCACGCCGAGGCGCTGGTTCAGCTTGTAGCGGCCGACCTTGGTCAGGTCGTAGCGCTTCGGGTCGAAGAACAGCGCACGCAGGAGGTTGCGTGCGTTGTCGAGGGTCGGCGGCTCACCGGGGCGCTGCTTCTTGAACACCTCGATGAGGGCTTCCTCCTCGCGGGTGGACGGGTCCTTGTCGAGCGTGCTCGCCACGAAGACCGACCCCCCGAAGAGCTCGAGGAGCTTCTCGTTCGAGCTCGTGTCGAGCTGGAAGCCCGTGGTCGGGTCCTCGGCGGGCAGCGCGCGGAGCAGGGTGGTGATGGGGAGCTTGCGCTTGCGGTCGATGCGCGCATAGACGAGCCCCTTCTTGTCGATCTCGACCTCGAGCCACGAGCCTCGGGACGGCATCAGGTTCGCCATGAAGACCTGCTTCGTGGCGTCCTTCGGCTCCATGAGGTAGGCGCCCGGGCTGCGGACGAGCTGCGTGACGATCACGCGCTCGGTGCCGTTGATGATGAAGGTCCCCCACGGGGTCATCATCGGGAAGTCGCCCATGAAGACCCGCTGCTCGCGGATCTCGCCCGTGTCCTTGTTGACGAAGCGGACGGTGATGGAGAGGGGGACCTGGTAGGTGAGGTCCTTCTCGCGGCACTCCTGGATCGTGAACTGCGGCTCCCCGAACTCGTACTCGCCGAACTCGACGGCGAGCGTCCCCGTGTAGTCCTCGATCGGCGAGATGTCGTCGATCGTCTCGCGCAGGCCCTCGTCCATGAACCACTGGAACGAGGCCTTCTGGATGTCGATGAGGTTGGGGAGGTCGAGGACGTGCTTCAGGCGCGAAAAGCTCTTGCGCGCGCGCGGCGCGACAGCAACGCTGCTCAAAGTATGGATGCCTCCCTTTGTGCGTGCAGGGTTAAACGGGCGAAGCCTCGGCGGAACCCGGAACGATACCGCACACGGGGCGGCTGCCGCAACCCCGTGTGAGGGCCGTCAGGCGCCTCGGGCAATCGCCCGAACCGCCTACGACGACCTACTGTAGCTGGGCGGGCGCGCGCGAACCTCCAATCGGCCCCGGCGCGCACCTCCAATCGGCCCAGGCGCGCACCTCCAATCGGCCCCGGAGCGTGCGATTGCCGCCGCGGAGAGCGCGGATCGCCTACGCGTCGCGCTGTCCGCGGTTCGCTTTCGTTACTTGAGCTCGACTGTCGCCCCCGCCTCCTCCAACTCAGCCCGCGAAAGTGCGGTCGGCTTACGCCTCGCACTTCCGCGGGATCCCTCCACCTACTTGAGCTCGACGGTCGCGCCGGCCTCCTCGAGCTGCGCCTTGATCGACTCGGCCTCCTCCTTGGCCGCTCCCTCCTTGACGGGGTTGGGCGCGCCGTCGACGAGGTCCTTCGCCTCCTTCAGGCCGAGGCCGGTCACGGCGCGGACGACCTTGATCACCTGGATCTTCTTGTCGCCGGCCGCGCCGAGGACGACGTCGAACGAGTCCTTCTCCTCGGCGGCGGCCGCGCCGTCTCCGCCGGCCGCAGGCGCGGCTGCCGCGACGGCGACGGGAGCGGCGGCCGTGACGCCCCACTCCTCCTCGATCGCCTTCTTCAGCTCGACGAGCTCGAGCACGGTCATCTTGCCGAGCGTGTCGAGCACCTTCGCAACATCGGTGGCCATCTACTCCTCCTCTGGTTCTTCCTGAGCTTGGGGCTCTTCGGTCTCTTCTTGGACGGCGGGTTCCGCTGAGGCGGAACCCGCCGGAACGTCTTCAGTCTCGGTCTGTTCGTTTGCCTCGGCCTCTTCCCGATTAGGCGATTCCGCGGGAGCGGAATCGCCTAGTTGCGCAATACGGGCGTCGATGAGCCCATGCAGGTCCTGCAGCGGCGCCGAGACGAGCGCGAGGAGCTGCGTGAGCGGAGCGACGATCGCCCCGACGAGCTGACCCTGGAGCACTTCCAGGGGCGGCAGCGTGGCGAGCTCGGCCACCTCCGCTGCCGAGAGCGTCTTGCCCTCGAGGATCCCGCCCTTGAGCAGGAGCACGTTGGTGTCCTTCGCCGTGGCCGCCAGCGCCTTCGCGACCGCGGCGGGATCACCACCCGACTCGATGAAGGCGATCGCGGTCGGCCCCTCGAGCAGGACGAGGAGCGGTTCCGCCCCCGCCTCCTCGGCGGCGCGCCGCGTCAGCGTGTTCTTGACGATCCGGAAGCGGGCCCCGTGCTGGAGCAGCTGGTCCCGTAGCGCCTCGAGCTGCTTGTTCGTCAGGCCGCGGTAGTCGGCGACGATCAGCGTCTCCGCCGCGGCGAGCTCCGCGGTGAGCTCCGTGACGATCCGTTCCTTGTCTTGCTTCAGCATGTCATTTCCTTCGGAAATGACTAGAGCTCGCCGCGGGCGAGCCCTAGGGAGTTGCCCTCGGGCCGCCTCGGCTGGACCTCCGCCCGGTCGGGCTGCCAGCGGTCTTCGGCGACGAGCGTCTAGTCGTGGTTAGGCCAGAACGGTAGCTTCTCCTGCCTGCTTAGGCGAATCGGCTCTAGCCGATTCGCCTAGTTCGTCGGTGATGTCACGGGTCTTCGTCGCGTCGACGCGAATCCCCGGGCCCATCGTCGTCGCGAGCGTGATCTGCCTGATGTACCGGCCTTTCGCGGCGGACGGCTTCGCCCGCACGATCTCGTCGACGAGCGCGGCGTAGTTCTCCAGGAGCGCCCGCTCGTCGAAGCTCCGCTTCCCGATCGGGACGTGCACGTTCCCGCCCCGGTCGGTCCGGTACTCGAGCTTGCCCGCCTTCGCGTCCCGGACGGCCTTGCCGACGTCGAAGGTGACGGTCCCCGTCTTCGGGTTCGGCATGAGCCCGCGAGGACCGAGCACGCGGCCGAGCTTGCCGACGACGCCCATCTGGTCCGGGGTCGCGATCGCGACGTCGAAGTCGACGAACCCCTCCTCGACGCGGGCGGCGAGGTCGGCCGAGCCCACGACGTCGGCCCCCGCCTCCTCCGCCTCCCGAGCCTTCTCGCCCTCGGCGAACACGGCCACGCGGACCTCCTTGCCGATGCCGTTCGGAAGCATGATCGTGCCCCGCAGCTGCTGGTCGGCATGCCGTACGTTCAGGCCGAGCCGGAAGTGCGCCTCGACGGTCTCGTCGAACCGCGCGCCCTCGACGGCCTTCAACAGGCGGACGGCCTCGAGGGGCGAGTACGCGCGCTCGCGGTCGATCGCCTCGCGCGCAGCGCGGTAGCGCTTTCCCTGCTGGCTCACTCGGTCTCGACCCCCATGGAGCGCGCCGTGCCGGCGATGACCTTCATCGCCTCGTCGACGTCGCGCGCATTCAGATCGGGCATCTTGGTCTCCGCAATGGAGCGGAGTTGGGCCTGCGTGAGCCGGCCGACCTTGTGCCGGTTCGGCTCGCCGGACCCGGACTCGAGCCCGAGCGCCTCCTTGATCAGGACGGCTGCCGGCGGCGTCTTCGTGATGAACGTGAACGACCGGTCCTCGAAGACGGTGATCTCGACCGGAATGATGCGGCCGTTCTCGTGCGCGGTCTGCGCGTTGAACGCCTTGCAGAACTCCATGATGTTGACCCCGTGCTGGCCGAGAGCCGGGCCCACGGGCGGCGCCGGGTTGGCCTGCCCGCCGGGAATCTGGAGCTTGATGAGCGTAAGAACCTTCTTCGCCACGTCTGCCTTTCTCTAGGCGGAGCGCTGGAGGCGATCCGCCTCAGTCGATCTTCTTCACCTGGTCGAAGCTGAGCTCGACGGGCACCTGGCGCTCGAAGATGTCCACGAGCACTTTCAGCTTCTGCTGGTCGGGGTTCACGTCGACGATCTCGCCGTCGAAGTCGGAGAGCGGCCCGGACGTGACCTTGACCGACTCCCCGAGCGAGAACTCGACCTGGGCCTTCAGCGCGGGCCCGCCCGCAGGCGCTCCGTGGTGGAGGATGCGGTCGACCTCCGGCTGGGAGAGCGGGACGGGTTTCGCGCCGGCGCCGACGAACCCGGTGACGCCGGGCGTGCCCTTGACCACGGTCCACGCCTCGTCGGACATGTTCATGTTCACGAGCACGTACCCCGGAAGCACGCGCTTCTCAATCTGCACCTTCTGGCCGTCCTTCGTCTCGATCACCTGCTCGGTGGGGACGACGACCCGGCGGAACGCCGGCTGCTGGTTCATGGAGACGATCCGGTGCTCGAGGTTCGCCTTGACCTTGTTCTCGTGTCCGGAGTAGGTGTTGATCACGTACCACTGAAACACTGATTTCCTCCTAGCGACCGAAATCGGCTCGCGCCGATCCCGGTCGCGGAAAACCCCTGAAGGCGTCCGCTTCGCGGCCGCGGCGCTTCCCGTATTCCATCGATCGCCTCTTCCTCACAGCAGAACGCGGTCGACGAGCGGACGGATGATCTGGTCGAGGCCCCACAGGTACGCGCCGACGATGGCGCACGCGATGATGACCACGACGACGCCCTGGAACGTCTGGCGCCGGCTCGGCCAGTCGACCTTCCGGAGCTCGGCGGCAGACTCGCGGACGAACTGGCCGCGCCTGTGCTCGGCGCGGCGGCCCGTCTGCTGCTTGACGGGCTGCTGGCTGGGACGGACCTGGGCCTGGCGCCCGCTACGTCCGGTGGCAGCACCGTCACCCGCTGCGGCCCTGGCGGCTCGTCTCTGCCTGCGCGTCTCGCGTGCCAACTCGACTACCTCGTCTCGCGATGCGGCGTGTGACGCCCGCACCAGCGGCAGTACTTCCGGAACTCGACCCGGTCAGGGGAGTTCCGCTTGGATTTCTGGGTCTGGTAATTGCGCCGCTTGCACTCCGTGCAGGCGAGCGTGATCGCGACTCGTACTCCGGTTGCCATCTCTAGATCAGTTCGGTTCGACCAAGGTTACGATAAGCGGCGAGTAGCGGCGGGTGGGCTCGAACCACCGACCTCCGGGTTATGAGTCCGGCGCTCTGACCAGCTGAGCTACGCCGCCGCGCGCGCGAGAGTTTAGCAGCGCGTCGGCCCCGGGCCTACGGGACGGGCGGGATCACTCCCTCGCAGGCCGACGCCTCCGTGAAGGACTGCTCGAGCTCGTCGTCGGCGTTCGCCAGTCCCTCGAGCGCGTCGGCGGTGGAGGCGAGATCCTCCGAGAGCTGCGCGATCGTCTGTCTGATCGAGGAGATCGCGTCGAAGATGCCCGTCGGGCCGGACACGCTCTCGACGGCGGCTTCGATCTCCGCGGCGCCCGACTCGACGCTGGTCGCGAACGACTCCGTGGCGGCACGAGCTTCTTCTCCCGACTCCGTGCCGGGGGCGCCGAGAGCTCGGACGGTGTCGACGAACGTCTGCGTTGCCGATCTGGCCTCCGCGGCGGCGGTCTCGAGCCCCTCGCGCGACGGGCTGCTCGTGAGCCCCAGAGCGGTCTGGTCGATCGAGCTCTTCCACGTGGTGATCGCAGTGCACAGGTCGTTCGCCCACGCCGTCGATCCCGAGGCGTCGCCGTCTTCTCCCCCGCCGCAGCCTCCGGCGACGAGCGCCACGCCCGCGACGAGCGCCGCCGCCACGGAAAACCCTCTCGCCGCCGTTCGCCGCATCCGCGTGATCATCGCACGGCTCGCAGCCCGCCGCCCGATGCCCGCCGACCGACGCACTAGGATCGCCGCCGTGATCCGCATCCCTCCGCAGCGCGGCGGCTGGCTCGAGGTCATCTGCGGCCCGATGTTCAGCGGGAAGAGCGAGGAGATGATCCGCCGGCTGCGCCGCGCCGAGATCGCCGGCCAGCGTGTCGTCATCTTCAAGCCGCGGATCGACGACCGCTTCGACGCGACGGACGTCGTGAGCCATGCAGGCGCCCGGATGCGGGCGGTGCCCGTTTCGTCCGTGGCGGAGATGCTCTCGCGGGCAGCCGGCTGCGACGTCGTCGGGATCGACGAGGTGCAGTTCTTCGAGCCGTCGGTCGTATCGGCAGCGCTCGAGCTCGCCGACGGCGGCCTGCGCGTGGTCGTGGCCGGCCTCGACCAGGACTTCCGCAGGCTGCCGTTCGGCCCGATGCCGCAGCTCTTGAGCCACGCCGAGTTCGTGGACAAGCTCCAGGCCGTGTGCCATCGCTGCGGGGGTCCGGCCACCACGACCCAGCGCCTGCTCGACGGGCGGCCGGCGCCGTACGCGGGAGAGACGGTCCTGGTCGGAGCGGCGGAGCAGTACGAGGCGCGCTGCCGCGGCTGCCACGAGCCCGGAGCCGACGCGGTCGTTCCCGCCTCAGCGGCGGCGTAGCGTCCCGACGGCGAGCGCCGCGAGGAACGCCCCCGCAGCGACGAGGACGATCGTCCCCCCGGGCGGGAGGTCCGCGTAGTACGCGAGCACGAGGCCGAGGAGCGCTGAGCCCAGCCCGATGGCCATCGAGAGCACGAGCGCCGAGCGCATGCTCCAGGCGACCCGGCTCGCGGCGCTGACCGGGAGCACCATGAGCGCTGCCACGAGCAGGATCCCGACCACGCGCATCGACAGGGCCACGGTGACAGCCGCCAGCGCCGCCACGGCGACATTGAGCAGCGAGATGGGGACGCCGGCGACTCGGGCTCCCTCCTCGTCGATCACGAGACCGGCGAGCGGACGGTAGAGGAGCCCGATCGTCGCGAGACCCACGGCTCCGAGCCCGGCGATCACCGCCAGATCGCCTCGCGTGATCGTGAGGATCGAGCCGAACAGGTACTGGAAGAGGCCGACGTTGAGCGCGCCGGCGCTCGCGACGAGCACGACGCCCAGCGCGATCCCGGTGTAGAAGACGAGCGCGAGCGCCTGGTCGCCGGCGGTGCCGCCTCGCGAGCGGAGCAGCTCGATCACAACCCCGCCCAGCACGGCCGCGGCGAGCGCCGTGAGAACCGGCGAGACGTCCAGCAGGATCCCGGCCGCAACGCCTGCGAAGGCGACGTGGCCGATGCCGTCGCCGATCAGCGACTGCCGCCGCTGGACGAGAAAGAAGCCGACCGCGGGCGCCAGCACTCCGACGACGGCGCCCGCCGCCAGCGCGAGGCGCATGAACTCAGTCTCGAGCATGGACGTGCGAGGGGTCGTGCCAGACGCCGGGGAGCTCCCGCGGCGAGCCGTCGAAGACGATCGTGCGCCGCACGAGCACGAGACGCTGGACGAAGCGCTCGACGGCGCCGAACTCGTGGGAGACGTAGACGACCGTCACGCCCAGCTCGCGGTGGAGCCGGTCCAGGAGGCCGGCGAGCGACTCCTGCGACTCCGCGTCGACTCCCGTCGTCGGCTCGTCCAGGACGAGGAGGGACGGCTCACCCGCGAGCGCCTTCGCGATGAACGCGCGCTGCTGCATCCCGCCCGACAGCGTCCGCAGGGGAGCGTCGGCGACGGCCTGAAGCCCGACGCGCTCGATCGCCTCGGCGACGAGCTCCCGGTCGCGCCGGCGGAGAGGCCCGATCAGGCCTCCCGAGGCCAGCCGCCCCGCCGAGACGACCTCCCTCACCGTCGCCGGCGCGTCCGCTCCGAGCTGCGACCGCTGGGCGAGGTAGCCGAGCGTCCGCCGGCCCGAAAAGCGGTGCGCAGGCTCGCCGAAGAGGAGCGCCTTCCCCGACGACGGCCGCTCGAGGCCGAGGAGCACGCGCACGAGCGTCGTCTTCCCCCCTCCGTTCGGCCCGGCGACGGCGACGAACTCGCCTTCGCCGAGACCGAGGTCGACGTTCTCGAGGACCGGCTGGCCCGGGCGATAGCCGAACGCCACGCCGCTGAGCTCCGCGGCTAGCGGCACCCCAACGCCTCCCGAAGCGTGGCGAGATTGGTTCGCATGACGGAGAGGTAGTCCTCGCCGGCGGCGAGGCGCTCCTCGCTCAGGCCCTCGATCGGGTCCAGCGTCGCGACCTCGGCGCCCGCCTCCCGAGCGACGGTCTCGGCGAGGCGGGGCGAGACGAGCGGCTCGGCGAACACGGTCGTCGCCCCCGACGCGCGCACCTGCTCGACGATCCGCTCGAGCTCGCGCGGGCTCGGCTCCGCCTCGGGAGCGCGTCCGGCGAGCGTGAGCGCGGTCAGGCCGTAGCGCTCCGCGAGCCGGCCGAACGAGGCATGGGTCGTCACGAGCACGCGCCGCTCGCAGTGGGCGAGCCCCCGGCGGTACGCGGCGTCGAGACGCTCGAGCGCGCCAAGCACGGGGCCTGCGGATCCAGTGTCCCGGCCCCCGATGCCTTCGGCGATCCGCTCGACGGCGCGCGCGAACCGCACGGGGTCGAGCCAGATATGCGGGTCCGAGTCTCCCTCGAGGACGTCGACGGACGGGCGCTCTCGTCCCGCGACGGCCTCCTCGACGGCGGGTTGAAACCCGCCGGACAGGTAGACGACCAGGTAGGCGTGGCGAATCGTCTCGACATCTCGGGGCGTGAGCTCGAGGTCGTGAGGCTCAGCGCCGGCCGGGGTCAGGTCGACGACCTGGTCGATCGAGTCCGGCGCGACCTGCTCGGCCGCCCAGGCCAGCGGGTAGAAGGAGGCGACGACGGTTCGCTGGAGATCGGGCTCCCCCCGCGAGCACCCCGATCCCGCGACGAGGAGGGGCACGGCGAGCATCGCAAGCAGCACACGCACGGCCGCACCGTAGCACGTCAATGAGAACGGGTATCATTATCGTCGAATGCCGAGCCCGTGGTTCGACAACGCGCTCGCCCGCCTCCGGGACGCGAGCGGCCGCAGCGGCGGGGCGCGCCGGGAGGTCGTCGCGCACCTCGACCGGCAGACCTGCTGCCGATCGGCCCAGGAGATCCACGACGAGCTTCGCGGCGACGGCGTACGCATCGGGATGGCGAGCGTGTACCGCGCCCTCGACGGGCTCGACCAGCTGGGCCTCGTCCAGCGCGTCGACCTCGGAGACGGGGTCGCCCGCTTCGAGCGAGCCGAGCCGCACGGCGAGCACCACCACCACCTCGTCTGCGACTCGTGCGGCAAGGTCGAGCCCTTCGAGGACAGCGGGCTCGAGGCCGCGATCGATCGGGTCGGGGCCGGTCGCGGCTACGCGGTCGCCGCGCACGACGTCGTCCTTCGTGGCGCCTGCGAAGATTGTCGTCACGAGCGTGGCTGACGAGACGGCGCGAAAGACGGTCGACGACCTCCTGCGCGAGGCGCGCAGCGGCCTCGACCGTCTCGAGCCGGCGCAGGCGCTCGCTGCGCAGCGCGAAGGCGCGGTCCTGATCGACACGCGCTCGAGCGACGAGCGACGCCGCGAGGGAGTCATTCCCGGCTCGCTGCACATCCCGCTTTCCGTGCTCCAGTGGCGCGTCGACCCCGATGCCGACCCGGCGTTCCACAATCCGCACATCCACGGGCTCGACCAGTGGCTGGTCCTCGTCTGCGCCCACGGCTGCTCCACGAGCCTGGCGGCGGCGACGCTCCAGGAGCTCGGTTTCGCGCGCGCGACGGACATGATCGGCGGCTTCAGCGCGTGGGAGGCGGCTGGACTCTCGGTTCACGCTGCCCCCGCGGTCGATCCCGATGCCGTTCCCGGAATGGGCGATCCCGAGCCCTAGCAAACTCCCACGTCGGCGGGGCTCAGTAGCGCGGGAGCGGACCGCCCGCGTAGTAGTCGTACGCGCCTTCCCGCTCGTAGCGCTCGACGCAGCGCCGAAGAGCCGCCTCGTCGAGCTCCACGCCCAGCCCCGGCCCGGTGGGCACGTCGACGACGCCAGCCTTCGGCGAGAACGGGCCGCCCGCGATCACGTCGTCCGTCGTCCACCGGAGCAGCGACTGGCTCGGACGCTCGAGGTACGGCGTGGCCGCCACGATGTGCAGGTACGCGGCGGTCGCGATCCCGAAGTCGCCCGAGTAGAACCAGAAGCCGACGCCGGCCCCCTCGCAGGCGGCGATGAAGCGCCGTGTTCCTGCGATGCCGCCGAAGTTCCCGAGCCCCACCACGATCGTGTCCGGAGCCCCGAGCCGCGCCGCCGCCTCCACGTCGGGCGTGTGCGCCGAGAAGGGGATCGTCGTCGTGCGTCGCAGGTCCGCCATGTCGGCGAACGAGGCCACCGGCTCCTCGAGGTTCGCGATGGCGAAGGGCTCGAGGAGCTCGAGGGCGCGCCGCGCCGTCTGGGGCGCCCAGCCCATGTTCGCGTCGAGCCGAAGCTGCCGGTCCGGACCGATGGCGGCACGGATCTCGCGCACGAGCCGAACGTCCTGCTCGAGGGGCGAGACCGCGACCTTGCCCTCGAAGACCGGCGAGTCGTGCTCCTCGACCATGCGCGCGCAGTACGCGGCGACGGCGGCCGGAGTCTCCTCGCGGCCGCCCCGGTAGGCGAAGTACTCGGAGAACGCGGCCGTGGTCCGGCAGGTCTCCCCGAAGAGCGCGTTGAGCGGGACGCCGGCCTCGCGGGCGGCGATGTCCCAGAGGGCGATCTCGACTCCCGTCTCCGGCCTGCGGATGACGACCTTGCCGTCGCTGCGGTGCTCCGGCGGCGCGAGCGGGATTCCGGCGAGCTCGGCGCGCACCGCCTCCGTGTCGCGTCCGACGAAGCCCTGTCCGAGCTCACCGACGAGCTCGAATGCGTCGGCCGGTGAGGCGCACTCTCCGAACCCGGCGATCCCGTCCTCGGTCGTGACCCGGACGATCGTGCGGCTGATCCCCGCGACTGTCCCCGGGGCCATGAGGTAGGCCGCCTCGAGGGGGGCGTTCGCCGGCCAGGCCTCGACGCGAGCGATCCGGCTCACCGTGTCACTCTTCCCGATCCCGTGACTCCGTGCAGAATGGCTGCATGACCGATCGTGCGCGCCTCCAGGCCCTTGCGCCCCGCGACCACGACGTCTCGCCCGCCGAATGCTTGGCGCTCGCCCGCTCGGCCGCCGAGCTCGTCGAGCTCGACACGCTCGAGCGGGACGGCGACGGATCCTTCGAGCTCCTCTGGCGCGACGAGCATTCGGAGGCCTGGCTGAATCAGTGGTGGGAGGCTCGCGACACGGGGTTCCACGACCACGGAGGCTCGTGCGTCGGCGTTCACGTGCTCGAGGGCGGAGTCCGGAGCGAGGCGCTGGTCGTCGGCGGCGGGCGTCACGTGCGCGAGTACGCGGCGGGGGAGTCGTTCTCCGCCTCCGCGACGAGCATCCACCGCATGGAACACGAGCCGGGAGCCGTGACGATCCACGTGTACTCGCCGCCGCTCGGGGAGATCGGGCACTACGAGGTCGTGGATTCCGAGCTGCACCGGCGTGCGGGTCGGCCGGACGAGGCCTCCCCGCCGAGCCCGGGGCTCTCCGCCGCGCTCGCCCACGACCGCTAGGCCAGGCCCCCGGAGCGGACGAGCTCGACGACGGGCTCGAGGTCCGGAGGGAGCGCCTCGCCCTCGCCCGTGAACGAGACGCGCTCGCGGACGAGGGCGTAGGCGCGGCCCGTGCCCGCGCCGAGCGCCGGCCGCCCTCGCAAGTCGATCGCCTGAGCCGCGATCACCAGCTCGATCGCGGCCACACGGACGCCGAGCTCGACCATCTCGGCGAGCCGGCGAGCCGCAAGGGGCGCCATCGTCATCCGATCCTCGATGCCCTCGTGCTGGGTCGTGCTCGCGAGCTCGAACGACACCGGCTGGGCGAGCAGGCGCGCCTCGGCCACGATCCCCTGGACCGCCGCGCCGAGCTCGCTGAGCGCCGGCTCGGCGAGGTGAGGTCGCGCGGCCAGGCCCTCGGGGAGCCCGGTGAGCGGCGACTGCAGGAGCTTGAGCCCCCGTTCGGCCGCACTCGTCAGCGCCGGTGCGAGCGCGATGCGGAGGAAGTCCACCGCCGCGGCCAGTGGCACGACGTCGAAGTTCCCGGCCGGCACGATCCGACCCGCGTCGGCGGCGACGACGGGGTTTCCCTGATGCGCGTTCAACTCGATCTCGAGGACCCCGTTCGCGTAGGCGAGCGCGTCGCGTGCGGCCCCGAGCACGTGTGGCAACGTGCGGAAGGTGAGAGGGTCCTGGAGGTTCCGCGGTCGCTCGCTCCACAGGAAGCTCCCCTCGAGGAGGGCCCGGACTCGGGAGAGCGTCGCCACGAGGCCCGGGTACGGACGCGCGTCGGCGACTGCCGGGTCGACGGCGCTGAGATTGGCGGCGAACCCCTCGAGGTCGAGTGCGCCGGCGACCTCGAGGCCGTCGAGCAGCGTCTCGCAGTCCGACACCGCGAGCGTCGCGAAGGCCGTCGAGAAAGCGTTGTTGTCGACGAGCACGAGGGCTTCGCCGGCCCCGAGCTCGAACTCGCCGAGGATCCCGTGCACGAGATCCGCGTTCGCCCCGAGGTCCGCCTGGCCGACGGAGCCGAGCATGCGCACCGGCGGCGTACGACCTGCGTTCAGCGCCTCGACGAGGAACTCGGCGAGCTCCGGCCTCACGCCGCTCACCCCTCGCGCGAGCATGTTCGCGAGCTTCAGCAGCATCGCTCGCACGACGTCGTCGGGCGCCGTCGCACCCTGACCCACGAGGTGGCCGCGTACGAGCAGGCGGTTGAAACGAGCCTGCTCCTCCTCGATCGCGAAGAGCTTGCGCATCCCGACCCCCGTCGAGAATCCGTACACCTGCTCGCCGGCCGCCAACGCGGACTCGACCAGCTCACGTGAGGCACGCATGCGCTCGAGCGCCCTCGGGTCGAGCTCGACCCGCTCGCCCTCGCGTGCGACCCGAACGACGTCCTCGAGCGTGAGTGCCGTCCCGGTGAGGACCACGCTCATCCTCCCCACACCCGGGCGGCCGTCTCGGTGACGGTTCTGAGCTTCGCCGCCTGATCCTCGACGGTGAGAGCGTTGCCGAGGACGGACGTGGCGAAGCCGCATTGAGGCGAGAGTGCGAGCTGCTCGAGCGGGCAGAAGGCGCTCGCCTGCCGGATCCGCGCCTCGAGCTCCTCGACCGACTCGCGGCGACCGCTCTTCGTGGTCACGAGGCCGAGCACGGCGATCTTGTCGTCGGGCAGCGACCGCAAGGGCTCGAACGAGCCGGACCGCTCGTCGTCGTACTCGAGGAGGAGCCGGTGGGCCCGCACGCGCGGGAAGAGGCGCCCGGCGAGCCAGTCGTAGCCACCCTCGACGAGCCAGCGGCTCGCCTGGTTTCCACGGCAGAGGTGCATGGAGAAGGCCACCCCCTCGTGCTCGCCGAAGACGTGGTTGTCGAGCTCGAGGCCGAGGTCGAGCCAGCGCTCGGCCGGCCACCCGCGGCTCGCATAGAACTCGCGGTACGTCGGGTCGACGAGCAGCGGGTAGTGCGGCGCGTCCAGCTGGATGTACGTGGCGCCCAGCCGGACGAGCTCGTCGACCTCCTCGCGAAGGATGTCTGCGACGGCGCCGAGAAAGTCCTCGAGGCGGGCGTAGGCGCCCGTGGAGCGCTCGGGATCCCAGAAGTTGGCGAACATGCTGGGGCTCGGCAGCGTGACCTTGAGCACGCGGTCGGTGCGCCCGCGCGCGTAGGTGAACTCCTCTGCGGCGAGGAAGCGTCGTCGTCGCAGCGGGAACTCGACCGCCAGCCGGGGTCGCTCGACGGTCAGCTCGCCGAGCTCGTCGGAGTGCCATTCGCCCCACAGGAACGCATCGAGGTCCCACTCGCCGAAGCCTTCGACCGCCTCGGTCATCTGGCTCTGAAACGAGAGACGCCGCATCTCGCCGTCGGTGACGACGTCCAGTCCGGCCTCCTCCTGCAGCCGAAGCGCCGCATCTACGGCGCCGTCCTCGATCCGCTTGAACTCCGAGGGCGCGAGCTCGCCGTTGTCCCGCCGCTCGCGCGCCTCGAGCAACTCCGCGGGGCGCAGCAGGCTGCCGACGACATCGGTGCGAGCGTCGAGCATCTGCGCCACTCTATGCGGGCCCGATCGCGCGGCGACACGATGACGACATTCGACCTGCACCAACACCTCTGGCCCGAGGAGTTCGTCGCGGCTCTCCGAGCGCGCACGGAACCACCCCGGCTCGAGCAGAGCGAGCTCATCACGGTCGAGGGGAGATTCGAGATCGATCTCGACGAGAACGATCCCGAGACGCGGATCCGAGCTCTCGATCGGGACGGCCTCGACGTCGCCGTTCTCTCGCTGCAGGCGAGCCTCGGGATCGAGCACCTCTCGGACGACGAGCGCGACGCGCTCGAGGAGACGTGGGCGGACACCGTCCACGAGCTCGTCGCGGGGAGCGCAGGGCGCTTCATGGCGTTCTCGCCGACACGCGTGCGAGCCGGCTTCGTCGGCGTCTCGCTCGCCTCCTCGAGCTTCGCGGACTTCGACCGGTCCGCGCCCCTACTCGATGCTGCTGCCGTGGAGGGATCGGTCGTCTTCGTACACCCGGACGCAGGCGATCCCGCCGATCCGACGCGCCCGAACTGGTGGGAGTGGGTAACCGGCTATCCGGCGCGGATGCAGGCGGCGTACCTCGCGTGGCTGGCGTTCGGGCGGGAGCGCTGGCCGACGCTGCGCGTGCTCTTCGCCATGCTCGGCGGCGGCGGCCCGTTCCAGCTCGAGCGCCTGGCGCGACGCGGGATCGACGTTCGCTCCGTGCTCGATCCGAACACGTTCTTCGAGGTGTCGACCCACGGGCGGCGTGCGATCGAGCTTTGCATCGAGACCTTCGGCGTCGGTCAGCTCGCCTACGGGAGCGACACGCCGGTCGTCGATTCCGGCCCGACACTGGATGCCGTCCGCGGTTTCGGAGATGCTGTGATGCATGTTCTCCAGTCGGACACACCATCTCGCCTCATAGCGTGAGCACGCTCGCGACCTGGCTCCGCGAGCGTGTTCCTCCGGACACGGACCTCGATCGTCCGACCATGTCCGACCTCGCGGCGGAGCTTGCGGCGGCGGAACACCTGTGGCGCCCCTGCGTGCGCCACGACGCGGGCGCGCGTTTCTACCAGCAGCTGTACCGTGACCCGAACCTGGACGTCTGGCTCATCTGCTGGGTCGACGGACAGAACACTGGGTACCACGACCACGATCGCTCGTCGGGGGCGGTCTGCGTGTGTGAGGGAACGCTCTTCGAGGACTGGTTTCGCGTCGAGGAGGACGGCTGGGTCCGTGAACGCACGACCGAGCACACCGCTGGCGGCCGGTTCGACTTCGATGCCTCCGACATTCACGGCGTCCGTCATCCCGGACCGGACGCGCCGCCGGCGACTTCGATCCACCTCTACTCACCTGCGCTATGGCGGATGGGGCACTACGAGCCCGGCCCGCGCGGGATGCGCCGGGTCGGGATGACGTACGCCGAAGAGCTCCACGGCGTCGCATGACCGGGGGCGGACCAACGGCATGAGGGTCGGCTTCGTCGGCCTCGGGAACCTCGGTCGGCCGCTCGCCACGAGTCTCGTGACGGCGGGCCACGAGGTCGTGGTCCACGATCTCGTGCGAAACGCCGCCGAGCCGCTCATCGAGTTGGGAGCCGAGTGGGCCGCGAGCCCGCGCGAGGCGTGCCGCCGTTGTCAGGCAGTCATCACGTGCCTCCCGTCGCCCACCGCAATCGCAGACGTGGTCGAGGGCCGGCACGGTCTGGCCGAAGGGCTCAACCGCGGCTCGACGTGGATCGACATGAGCACGAGCGACCGAGACGAGTTGCTCCGGCTCGCCAGCGTCGTGGCCGAACGCGGAGCGGGGTGCCTCGAGGCACCGGTCACCGGCGGTGTGCACCGGGCGGAGGCCGGCACGATCACCGTCATCGTCGGCGGCGACCGGGCGCTCTTCGAGCGGCACGTCCCCCTCTTCGAGGCGATGGGCGGACGAGTCTTCTACATGGGCCCGCTCGGCAGCGCGTCCGTGATCAAGGTGATCACGAACCTGCTCGCCTTCGTCCAGCTCGTGGCGACAGGTGAGGCGCTCATGCTGGCCCGCCGGGCCGGGCTCGATCTCGCCCAGAGCTATCACGTGATCGCCGCGAGCTCGGGGAACAGCTTCGTGCACGAGACGGAGGGCCAGCTGATCCTCAACGGGAGCTACGACATCGGCTTCACGATGGACCTCGCCTGTAAGGACCTTGGGTTCGCCCACGAGCTGGGGCGGGAGCTCGGCACGCCACTCGAGCTCGCAGGGCTCGTCGAGCAGATCTTCGTGCGTGCACGCGAGCAGTACGGAGGCTCCGCCCAGTCGCCGATGGTCGTGAAGCTCCTCGAGGACGCGCTCGGCGTCGACCTGCGCGCCGACGGCTTCCCGGCTCGACTCGAGCCGTGCGCCGGCTACCCGCCGGGCGGGCCGAGCCCTTCCAGTGAGCCGCCTCGGTAGCGCGCGTCCCGCCACGCGAGCGCGGCCCGCAGGCCCTGCTCGCGGGCGATCCGGTCGAACTCGCGCTGCTCCGGTCCGTCGAGGGAGTTGAGGATCGCGGACAGCTCGAGGTTCGCCGCGACCGCCGTGCGGACGCCCATCGCCTCGTATGCGCGCGTCAACGCCGTCTTGGTCAGGCGCAGCGTCTCCAGTGGAGTGGGCACGATCTTCGCGATCAGCTCGTCGACGGCGCCGAGCAGGTCTGCGGGGGCCACGACGCGGTTGACGAGCCCGATGCGAAACGCCTCCTCGGCGTCGATCGAGTCGCCCGTGAAGAGCAGCTCGCTCGTCTTCTTCTGGCCGAGGACGAAGGGCATCAGGAGGGCGACCGGCCCCGAGCCGTAGCGGATCTCGGGCTCACCGAAGCGTGCGTCGTCGGCGGCCACGACCATGTCGCACGCCATCGCGAGCTCGCAGGCGCCGCCGAGGCACCAGCCGTGGACCGCTGCGATCGTCGGCTTCGGCAACGCCCACAACTCGAGAGCGAGGTCAAGGTCGCGCTGGAGCACCTCCCGCCAGGTCTCCACGTCCGCGTAGCCGTGCTCGATCTCCTCGCCGATGTCGTACCCGGCCGAGAACGCCCGCCCGGCGCCGGCGAACACGACGATGCGCACGCCGTCGTCCTCCACGGCCTCCACGAGCCGGTTGCGCAACGCCTCCACCATCGAAGCGTCGATCGCGTTCAGCTTCTCCGGGCGGTTGAGCGTGATCCATGCGGATGGGCCGCGCACCTCGTACAGGACGGTGCCGCTCACCGGGCTCCTCTCCGATCGACGACGACGAGGGCATCGACGGCGACCGCTCCGTCGGGCCCGAGTATCAGGGGGTTCACGTCCACCTCGACGATCTCGGGATGATCCTGGGCGATCCGCGCCAGCGCCTCGAGGACGCGGGCGACCTCGTCCTGCGCCGTGCCGACACCCGCGGCCGCGACCGTCGCGAGTGCGGTCTCGTGATCCAGCGGCGGGCAGGTGACGACGACGCGGTCGAGCGCCTCGACATCCGTGCCGCCCGCACCGACGGCGAGCACCGGCCCGTGAATCGGGTCGCGCGTCATGCCGCACAGCGCCTCCAGGCCCGGAGCGCGCTGGGCGGCGACGAGGACGCTTCCACCGAGACGCTCGGCCGCCTCGCGCGCCCGCTCCGCGCTCTCGACGCCGAGCACGACGCCTCCGTCGCGGCTCTTGTGCGCCGGGCCGTCCACCTTGACGACGACGGGCGGGCCGATCTCCTCGACCGCGCGCGCAGCCTCCTCGGGAGTGCGGGCACGCAGGCGCCGTACGACACGCACGCCGTAGCGCTCGAGAGCGAGTGCGGACTCGTGCTCCGGGAGAGGGCCGTCGACGGCGGAGATCAGGTCGTCGAGCGGCACCGGCGATTCCACTCGCGGCTCGTCGACGCGCGCCGGACGCCAGCCGACGACGTTGGCGAGCGCACGCATCCCGGTACGCATGCCACGCAGCAACGGGACGTCGAGCTCCGCCGCGATCTCCTGCAGCCGCCTCGGCGGATCGGCGCTGTGCACGGTCACGACCGCCGCGAAGAGCTGGCGGTCCCGCGTGGCGGCGTGCAGGGCGCGGACGACCATCTCGACCCAGCCCTGCTCGGTTGCGCCGCGAAACTGCGAGACGTCCACCTGGGCGACGAGCACGTCGAACGCACCCGTCGCCGCCATCAGCTCGAGCGAGCGCGGGTACACGACCTCCTCGGGCGCGACGGCCCAGGCGTCGAGCGGGTTCGACGGCGAGCCGTGGTTCGGGAACTCCGAGCACAGGGCGTTCGCGAGCTCCTCGGAGAAGGGCTCGAACGGGAGACCGGCGGCCTCGCCGTGGTCCGCGAGCAAGGCAGCCTCGCCGCCGGACTCCGAGATCGCGGCGATGCGAGGGCCGGAGGGACGTCGGCGCCTGCCGAGGATCTCGAGCGTCTCGACGAGCTCGTGGAAGTCGTCCACCTCGATCACCCCGTACCGGCGAAGCACCGCCGAGAGCGCCCGCCGGGAGCCGACGATGGCGCCGGTGTGCGCGAGCGCGACCCGGGCGGCGGCCTCCGACCGGCCGACCGGCAGGCAGACCACGGGCTTCTCGGCGCGGGCGCAGCGGCCCAGCGCGTCACGGAACGCAGCGGGACGCCGGACGGTCTCGAGAAAGACCGCGATCGCCTTCGTTCCGGGGTCGTCGGCGAGGAAGGAGATGAGGTCGGCGGCATCGGTGACTGCCTCCCCGCCCGAGGAGACGACGCACCGAAACCCGACGCGGCCGCCGAGCCCGAGGAGCGCCTCCGCGATCGACCCCGACTGGCAGACGGCCGAGACGTGCCCGGATGCAGCCGTCTCGGGAACGGTTCCGATCCACGCGCTTGCCGCGTTCGGATGTGCGACGCCCATGCAGTTCGGTCCCAGCACGGCGGCGCCGATCTCCCCCGCTCTCCTCACGAGCCAGGCCGTCAGCCGCGGTCCCTCCGGACCGGCCTCGTTTCCGAGCCCGGGCACGACGAACGCACGGACGCCCGCGGCCGCCGCGTCCTCGAACGCGTCGACGAGGCGGCCGTGGCCGACGAGCAGCACCGCGGTCTCGGGCGGCTCGGGGATCGCTCCGACCGACGGCACGCACGGCAGGCCGGCCACGTCGGTGTAGTTCGGATTCACGCCGTACGCCGGCACGTCGCCGCGGAGCACACCGGCGACGACGTCCGGGCGGCGCGGCGTCGCGCCCACGAGCGCAAGCGAGCGCGGGAAGAGGAGCGGACGCACGTCGGGGCGACTCGTCATCGTCTCCTATACTCCCGCGTTCCGACGTGGGCGTCGACCCGGAGCCGCTCGCCCCGACAAGACACGACCAGGAGGACGCCGTGCTCTCGGTCCGCTGCACCCAGTTCACCCCCGACGACCCGCTGGCCGGGCTCGAGCTCGTCGACGCAGCCGAGCCCGAGGTGCCCGGGGGCTGGGAGATCGTGCACGTCCGGGCCGCGGCGCTCAACCATCACGACCTGTGGACCCTACGCGGCGTCGGCGTGACGGAGGCCGAGCTCCCGATCCAGCTCGGCACCGATGCCGCCGGCGTCACGGCAGACGGCAGGGAGGTGGTCGTGCACGCCGTGCTCAGCACCGCCGAGGACGGCGAGGACGAGACGCTGGCACCGGACTTCCACCTCTTCAGCGAGCGGGGCGTCCCCGGGACGTTCGCCGAGAGGATCGCCGCGCCCTCGCGAAACCTCGTCGAGAAGCCTGCCTCGCTGACGTTCGCGGAGGCCGCATGTCTCCCCACCGCGTACCTCACCGCGTACCGGATGCTCTTCTCCCGTGCCGGCCTGGAGCCCGGCGACGCCGTGCTCGTGCAGGGCGCGGGAGGGGGCGTCGCGACGGCAGCCATCCTCGTCGGCGCGGCCGCAGGGCTCACCGTCTACGCGACGAGCCGGAGCGAGGAGCGGCGCGCGCGGGCCGTGGAGCTGGGCGCGGCGGAGGCGTTCGAGCCGGGCGCGCGGCTGCCCGTGCGGGTGGACGCGGTGCTCGAGACGGTCGGCAAGGCGACCTGGGACCACTCGCTCAAGTCGCTGAGACCGGGCGGCACCGTCGTCGTGGCCGGCGCGACCACGGGTGCCGACCCGTCGGCCGATCTCGCCCGGATGTTCTGGCGCCAGCTCCAGGTGAAGGGCTCGTCGATGGGCACCATCGGCGAGCTCGTCGCCGTCTGCGAGCTGCTGGAGCAGACCGGAGTCAGGCCACTCGTCGACTCCGAGGTTCCGCTCGACCAGGCCCGTGTGGCGCTCGAGCGCCTGCACTCGGGCGAGGAGTTCGGCAAGGTCGTGCTCACCCACGCCTAGGTGGCCGCGGGAGACAGACCGAGAAGGGCAGGTGGTCGCCGGCGACGGGCGGTCGCCGCCGCAACGGGCACGCGGTCGCACCGCTACCGGTCACTCACGAGCCCGTTCGCACCCCTCGAGCTGCTCAGCGAGGACGAGGTCGCGCACCTGCACGCCGCGGCACTCGACGTCCTCCGCGAGCACGGGATCCGTGTCCTCCTGCCCGAGGCACGCGCGGTCCTGCGCAGTGCAGGGGCCGACGTCGACGACGCGTCCGAGCTCGTCCGCTTCGAGGCAGAGCTCGTGGAGCAGGCGGTCGCCTCGGCGCCGAGCACCTTCGAGCTGCTCGGCCGGTCGCCGGAGCGCAACGTCACGGTCGGCGGCCGGAGCCTCGTGATCATCCCGGTCAGCAGCCCACCGGCCGTGAGCGACCTCGACGGGGGCAGGCGCGAAGGGAACCTCGCGGACTTCCAGGACCTCGTCCGGCTCACCCAGCACTTCGACGTCATCCACGTGACCGGCCCCTGCGTGGAGCCTCAGGACGTGCCCCTGCAGTTCCGGCACCTCGAGTCCGGACTGGCATACCTGACGCTTACGGACAAGGCGCCGTACCTGTACGCCCGCGGCCGCGGTCAGGTCGCCGATGGCTTCGAGATGTTCCGCATCGGCTACGGGGTCGACGCAGACGAGTTCAGGTCGGCACCGCGGTGCTACACGGTCATCAACAGCAACTCGCCGCGCCAGCTCGACATCCCGATGTGCATGGGATTGATCGACTTCGCAGCGGCCGGGCAGGTCTCCGTCATCACGCCGTTCACGCTTGCCGGCGCGATGGCGCCGGTCACGCTTGCGGGCGCCCTCACCCTCCAACATGCCGAAGCGCTCGCCGGCATCACGTTGACACAGGCCGTGCGGCCGGGGGCGCCGGTCGTCTACGGAGCGTTCACTTCCAACGTCGACATGAAGTCCGGAGCGCCCGCATTCGGGACGCCCGAGTACTTCAAGGCCGCGCTCGCGAGCGGCCAGCTCGCCCGCCACCTCGGCCTCCCCTACCGCTCGTCGGCGCCGAACGCGTCGAACGCTCCCGATGCGCAGGCGATGTACGAGACGATGATGAGCCTCTTCGGTGCGGTGCTCGGCGGCTGCAACATCGTCATCCACGCCGCGGGCTGGCTCGAAGGTGGGCTGACGGCGTCCAAGGAGAAGTTCATCCTCGACGTCGAGGTCCTGCAGATGCTCGCGGAGGCGTTCCGGCCGATCCTCGTCGACGACGCCGAGATCGGCCTCGACGCCATCGGCGCCACCCCGCCGGGGGGCCACTTCTTCGGCGGTTCGCATACGCTCGAGCGCTACCGGACGGCGTTCTACGAGCCGCTCGTGTCCGACTGGGCGAACTACGGCCGGTGGGTCGAGACGGGGTCGCGCGATGCGACGCAACGCGCGAACGAGACGTGGAAGCGTGTGCTCGCCGAGTTCGAGCCGCCACCCATGGACGATGCGGTCGCAGCAGAGCTGCACGAGTTCGTGGAACGGCGCATCGCCGAGGGCGGAGCGCCGCCGGAGTCCTAGCGCTATCCCCGGGCGAACGTGGGCGGGTCGTCGTCGGGGGAGAGATGGAGGGCGGCTCCGTCGTAGGGATGCGCCCGGACGACGTCCTCGTCGAGCTCGACGCCGAGCCCGGGCCCGGTCGGGGGAACGACGTAGCCGTCCTCCCACACGATCGGATCGACGAGCAGGTCTCCGTAGAAGCCGCCCCACTCCTTGATCCCCTCGAGGACGAGGAAGTTCGGCGAGCAGGTTGCGAGCTGGATGTTCGCGGCGCCCACGACCGGGCCGCAGTAGAGGTGCGGGGCGATCTGCGCGTAGTGGGCTTCGGCCATGCCCGCGATCTTCTTCGCCTCGAGCAGCCCCCCGACGCGGCCGAGGTCCGGCTGCAGGATCGAGGCGGCCCCGGTCTCCAGCACTCGGGCGAACTCCCACTTCGTCGCCAGGCGCTCGCCCGTTGCGATCGGGATCGAGGTTCCGCGGGCGACCTTCGCCAGCTCCTCGGGCACATCGGGAGGCGTCGGCTCCTCGAACCAGAGGGGCTCGTAGGGCTCCAGCCGGCGAGCGAGCCGCAGGGCGCCGGACGGCGTGAACTGCCCGTGCGTTCCGAAGAGGAGGTCGCACCGGCTCCCAACCGCTTCTCGAAGCAGCCGCACGAAGGCCTCGCAGCGGTCGAGCTCCTCCAGATCCGGCTGGCGCGGGTCGAACGCCGTGTAGTGCGTCGCAGGATCGAACTTGACCGCGGTGTGGCCGCGCGCGACGTACTCGGCTGCCCGCGTCGCCGCAAGCTCGGGATCCATGTACACGTCCGTCGAATCGCCGGGCTCGGCGTAGATGTACGTGTACCCGCGAAGCCGCTCGTGGACTCTCCCTCCGAGCAGCTCGTGCGCGGGCTTGTCGACCGCCTTGCCGATGATGTCCCAGCACGCCATCTCGATGCCGCTCAGCACGCCGGCGAGCGAGACGTCGGACCGTGCCGTGTAGCCGCGCGCGTAGACGCGCTTCCAGAGCGCCTCGATGTGGAACGGATCGGCTCCCACGACGTGGCGCTCGAAGACGTCCTCGATTCCCGCAACGACGACGGAGGGGGCGAAGGTGGCCGCGTAGACCTCGCCGACCCCCTCGATGCCGTCGTCCGTCACGAGCTTCAGGAAGAGGAAGTAGCGCCCGCCATAGTGCGGCGGTGGGTTGCCGACGACGAACGTCTTCAGTCCGGCGATCTTCAAGACCGTGAACCCGC
>Ga0233416_10000033_pt1 | contig 36170 bp, 30 predicted proteins | sample Sediment_Towuti__2_FD_188638 | JGI IMG/M metagenome (GOLD analysis project Ga0233416, IMG submission 188638) | Sediment microbial communities from Lake Towuti, South Sulawesi, Indonesia - Sediment_Towuti_2014_0_MG | ecosystem: Environmental > Aquatic > Freshwater > Lake > Sediment | place... | reverse complement strand
AGGGAGGCCGGGAAGAAGCTCACGACGATGGACGGACTGCGCGTACTCCGCACGCTCGTCCGCTGCCGTGTGACGTGATCACGGCCGCAGAGCCGCCGACGTCGCACCCGGGGGGAGGCGGCTCCCGGGCCATCGGTGCGACGGCCTACGTCGTGCTCGGCGCGATCCTCGTCGGCACACGCGTGATCGGGCTCGGCCACAGCTACTGGCACGACGAGATCGTCACGATCCGGGATTTCGTTCGGGTCGGGCCGAGCGACATCTTGGCCGGTCCGGGCATCAACCACGAGCTCTTCAGCCTGCTGATCTGGGCGACCAGCTCGATGACCGGCGAGTCGGAGATCGTGCTCCGGCTCTGGTCAGCCCTCCCGTTCATCGCAGGGGTCGTGGTGGTGACGGCCTGGCTGCACCTGCGCTTCGGCTCGATGGCCGGCATCGTCTTCCTCTACCTCGCGACCGCCTCACCTCTGCTTCTCGACATCACGCGGCAGGCTCGTGGCTACGGCCTCGCCTTCCTCGCCATGGCCGTGCTGATCGTGGCCGCGCTCGAGGCGACTCGAACGGCCCGGACGCGAGCGGTCGTCGTCTTCTGCATCGCGGGCGTGCTCGGCGCGTGGACCCTGCCCCAGCTCGGAATCGCGTTCTTCGCAACGGGTATCGCGCTGCTCGGCGAGCGCTCTCTCCGCAGACCGGTCGCACTCGGACTCGGACTGTCGCTCCTGGCCGTCGGCGCCTGGTACGCGCCCCACGTGAGCGAGGTGCACACGGCCTCGCAGGTCGAGGACGGCGTGCAGATCCAGGCAACCTGGATCCTCACGGCCCCGATCGACCAGGTGCTCGTCCCGGCGCTCATCTGGATCGACGGTACGGCGCTCATCGCCGGTTACCTGTGGCTTCCGGTCGTGCTGCTCACCGCGGTGATCATGGCATCGAGCCCTCTTGCCCGCGACCGGCGGACCCTGCTCGTGCTCGCCTCGGGTGTGGTCGCCACGACGGTCGCCCTCTGGGCCGCCCGCGCCTACGTCGTCCCGCGCTACGTGAGCTTCCTCCTCGTACCGCTCTTCGTCCTGCTCGCAACGGGAATGTCAGCGGTCTTCGCGCGCCTGTCCACCCGTCCCGCAGTGGTCCGAACGGTCGGGAGTCTCGTCGTCCTCGGCCTTCTTGCGGGTCGGTTCGCCTCGATCGCACCTGACGTCCTGCGCCTCCCGCGGGAAGCGAATGCGGACGCTGCGGGAGTCATCGAGCGCCACGGGGGCGCGACTCTTCCGTGCTCGCGTACCTCCACAACCCGCGTGACCTCGCCTTCTACCTCGGGCGACCGGTTCGCGCGCTCGACCCGTCCGACCTCGCCGCCCAGGTTTGCGCGCGTCGAGAGACGGTCGCCTTCGTCACGCAGCCCTTCGTCGTCCGACCGGTCGAGGTTCCGTGTCTCCGCCGGCCGGGAGTTGCGCACTACCGCTTCAGGCAGTACACGCGAGGACGCGAGATGAACGTCTGGCTCGTTCCGCCGAGCGGGTAGCCCACTCAGCCTCGCTGCCAGAGCTGCAGGCTCAGCCTGCGGCCGAACGGTATCCGCTCGCGGAGCCGGTGATCGCCGAAGCCCAGCGCCCTCCGTTCGCCGACCGAGAGATCGCGCGCCCCCTCGGACCAGCGCAGCACCCAGATCGAAGCCGCCGTCGACGTGTCCCTCGGGTGGGCGCCGTAGTACTCGGCGGCAGGGAACGCAGACCAGTCGGCGACGACGAGCGACCCGGCGTCGCTCTTCCTGGCGAGAGCGGTCGCCACGGCGCGTCGCCAGTCCTCGCCGTGCCAGTTCCCGTCGCCGGCTCCCGCGTACCAGTGGGCGAGACCGACGCACGCGCCCGCCGCGACGATCGCGGCCAGGACGGCGCGCGCGCGACTGCCGACGCCCATCAGCGCGAGTCCTCCGAGAAGCGCGAACGCCGGGGCAGCCACGATGAGGTACCGGTCGAGGTAGATCGGGCGCACGGTCGAGATCGCGAGCGAGACGAGGAACGGCGAGAACGCCCACACGCCGAGCCAAAGGGCCTCCGACCGTCTTCCGGTGCGCACGAGGACCCAGAGCCCGAGCGCTGCGAGGAGAGCCCCGAGGCCGACGCCCGACACATCCACGAACGCCCAGGCCGCCGTCTCCGGCGACGGGAACCTCAGCCAGTTCATCGCAACACCCTCACCGGTGGAGCGCATCGCCACGACGGCGCCCCAGGGCACGCCCAGCGCCAGGACGACGAGCGCGGCGACCAGGCCCTGGGGAAGAACACGTTCGCGGCGCTGCCAGACGAGCACCAGATGCGGGGCCACGAGGAGAAGGCCGCCGACCGGATGCCAGACGACGAGCAGGGTGAACGCGAGGCCGTACCACGCCCATCCGCTCCGGGTTTCGCGGTGGAGCGCTCGGACGAGGAGGATGGTCGCCAGGAGACTGAGCGCGACCATCAGCGTGTATCCGCGCGCCTGCTGCGACCACTTGACCAGGAAGGGGTTGATCGCGAGCAGGAGGCCGCTGACAAGCGCCGCCCACCGATCGAAGACCATGCGGGCGAGCACGACGAGCAGGACGCACGCGAGGGCGGCGCCCACGACGGACGGGAATCGAAGCGCCCACTCGGAATCGCCGGCGACGAACCCCCAAGGCTTGAGAATCGCGTAGTAGACGATGTGCACCTGGCGCTCGAACAGGGCGGGGAGGGAGCGGTGAAGCGCTCGAGCCGTGAACGCCTCGTCGACCCAGAAAGACGGAGTTCCGAGCCTGATCAGCCCGAGGACGAGCGACACTCCCCCCACGAGCGCGATCGCGAACGACAGGGAGCCGAGTCGCGTCGTCGCGACTCCCCGCCCGTCCGGGCGACCGTGCGTCCGCGCCGGCGACGCCGTTCGGGTCGGCGAGGGCTCCGGGAAGCCACCCACGGAGCTCACGCCGCTAGCCATGGCGCGCCTCCGGGGACGAGCGCGCGGCCCGCGCATCGCTGGGGAACCGCAGCGGGCCGGGTGGACGGATCTGGAGAGTCGTGCGCGCCAGGTGCGACATGAGTATTAGGCATCGGCCTGACGACCACGGACGATGAGCCCTCGGCGCGTCGTCCACGGCGCCATGGGCGTCCGTGACACCGAGCGTTCTCACGATCGAGCGACTGCTCGGACTCTCGACCGGCCCGTCGGCAGTAGGCTCAGCGGGGAGTGATCCCGCCGCTCTCGCTCCATGCGTGGCTTCGCTTCGACGCTATCGAGCGCCTGCTCCCGAGCGACGCTCGGACGCTGCTCGAGATCGGAGCCGGGCTCGGATCCGTCGGCGCACTCCTCGCCGAGCGCTACGAGTACGTGGGGCTCGAGCCGGACGCGACGTCGTACGACGAGGCGCGACGGCGGGTCGGCTCGCGCGGCAGGGTGGTGAGCGAGAGCGCCGACGCGTTCGAGCCCGCGCACCCCTTCGACGTCGTCTGCGCCTTCGAGGTCCTCGAGCACATCGACGACGACCGCGCCGCCGTGGCCGGGTGGCTCCGGCACGCGCGCCGAGGGGGATGGCTCGTCCTCAGCGTTCCCGCGGGCCCTCGTCGTTTCGGACCGACCGACGTCAAGGCCGGCCACTATCGGCGCTACGACCGCGTGAGCCTTCGCGCGGTGCTCGTTGACGCCGGGCTCTCCGAGATCCGACTGGCTACCTACGGGTTCCCGCTCGGCTACGCGCTCGAGTCCGTGAGGAACGTCTACGCAGCGCGCGCTCCGCGCGCCGATTCGCTCGACGAGCGCACCGCGGCGAGCGGACGCTGGCTCCAGCCGCCTGGCTGGGCCGCGCGCCTCACGCGTGCCGGATCGCTGCCGTTCCGATACCTCCAGCGCCCGTTCGCGAACACCGACTGGGGCACGGGCCTCGTCGCGCGCGGGCGCGTGCCCTCGTAGCGCTCAGGCGGCGACGGCGCCGCGCAGGAAGTCGACGATCTCGCTCGTCCTCGCGCCCGGCCCGAACACCTCGGCGACGCCGAGCGCCTTGAGCTCCTCGGCGTCGTCTCTCGGAATCGTTCCCCCGACCACGACGAGCACGTCGCCGGCGCCGTTCTCGCGCAGCCCCTCGACGATGCGCGGGACGAGCGTCATGTGCGCGCCGGAGAGGATCGAGATCCCCACGGCGTCGGCATCCTCCTGGATCGCCGTCTCGACGATCTGCTCCGGCGTCTGGTGGAGGCCGGTGTAGATCACCTCCATTCCCGCATCGCGCAGCGCCCTGGCGATGATCTTGGCGCCGCGGTCGTGACCATCGAGCCCCGGCTTTGCGATCACGACTCGTATCGTCCCGGGCACATCGGCAGAATACCGCGGTGCGCCTGACCGTCATCGGCTCCTCGCCGGCCTGGCCCAACCCCGGCAGCGCGCACTCCGGATACATGGTCGAGGCCGACGGAAGCCGTGCCCTCCTCGACTGCGGGCCCGGCGTCCTCGCCCGCCTGCGGGAGAGGTCGACGTGGCCGGACGTCGACGCGATCGCCATCACGCACTGGCACCTCGACCACTGGGGCGACCTCGTGCCGTGGGTCTGGGGAACCTTCTACCTGGAGCCGAACGGCCCGATCCCGAAGCCCGCCCTCTTCGTTCCCCCCCGCGGGGGCGAGTACCTGCGCGCGCTCGGCGAGCGGCTCGGCTTCCCCGACATGTTCGAGCGGACGTTTCACCTCTTCGAGTACGAGGGGGGCATGCCGTTCGAGATCGGGAGGCTCGTGGTGACGCCGAAGCGCGTTCCGCACTACCGGCTCGAGACGTACGCGTTCCGCGTCCAGTCCGAAGGCGCCGTGCTCGCCTACTCGGGGGACTCCGCGCCGTCGCAGGAGCTCGTCGACGTGGCTCGGGACGCGGATCTCTTCGTCTGCGAGGCGACCTTGCAACGAGGCGAGCTCGACGGCGAGCCGCGCGGCCACCTCTCGCTGGACGAGTGCGTCGAGGCCTTCGAGGCCTCGCGGGCGAGGCGACTCCTGGTGACCCACCGGCCGAGGGAGCTGGCCACGCCCGACGAGTACGAGCTGGCGTACGACGGGCTCGAAGTCGAGGTCTGAACGCGACCCCGGGCTGAAGATGTCGACCTGAGGGGCCGATACCCTCACTGACGTGATCTCGGTCGTCGTTCCCCTGCTGAACGAGGTGCATTCGCTCGACGCGCTCTACCACGAGATCGCGAACACGCTCGAGCCGCTCGGCGAGGAGTTCGAGGTCGTGTTCGTGGACGACGGCTCGACCGACGGAAGCAGGCACGTGCTCACCCGCCTCAACGCCGAGCACGAGAACGTGGTCGCCGTCCAGCTGCGGCGCAACTTCGGCAAGGCGGCGGCCCTCCAGGCGGGGTTCCTCGAGGCGCGCGGCGACGTCGTGGTGACGATCGACGCCGACCTCCAGGACGATCCGGCGGAGATTCCGAAGCTCCTCGCGAAGCTCGACGAGGGCTTCGATCTCGTCTCCGGCTGGAAGACCAGCCGGAACGATCCCGTCCTCCGGCGCTGGTTCTCGCGCGTGTTCAACTGGGCGACCGCCGTCGTCTCGGGAGTGAGGCTCCACGACGTCAACTGCGGCCTGAAGGCGTACCGCGCGGAGGTGCTCCACGGCATGCGCATCTACGGCGAGCTCCATCGCTTCATCCCGGTGCTCGCCTCGTACCGCGGCTTCCGCGTCGCCGAGATTCCCGTCAACCACAGGGCGCGCCAGCACGGCCGCTCGCGCTACGGGCCCGAGCGCTACGTGCGAGGGTTCTTCGACCTGCTCAGCGTCACCTTCATGGGGCGCTACCGGCACCGGCCGCTGCACCTCTTCGGGGGGCTCGGCCTGTTCATGGGCGCTCTCGGCTTCGTGATCCTCCTCTACCTGACGATGCTGAAGGTCTGGGGCCAGGCCATCGGAGAACGGCCGCTGCTGACGCTCGGCGTCCTCCTCCTCGTCGTCGGGATCCAGTTCGTCTCGCTCGGCTTGCTCTCCGAGCTCGTCACCTCCCAGCACGAGGAGCGGATGGACGAGCGCGAACGAATCGACCAGTTCGTCGAGGAAGTCGTGCGCTAGCCAGCGCCATGCGCGCCCTCTACTTCGGGACCTACGAGCGCGACTACCCACGAAACGCGCAGGTGATCTCGTGCCTGCGAGCCGCAGGCGTCGAGGTGCTGGAGCACCATTCGGCGCTCTGGGAGGGACAGCGGCACAAGCTCGCTTTCGGCCCACGAGTGATGGCGCGCGCGGCGCTCGCGGAGGGACGCCTCGTGCGGCGCTCGGCGGACGAGGCCGACGTCGTCCTCGTCGGCTACCCGGGACACATCGACGTGCCGGCCGCGCGGCGCGTGGCACGCGGGAGACCCGTCGTCTTCAACCCGCTCGTCTCGCTGGAGGACACGATCGTGTCCGATCGGGGTCTCGCACAGCCGCGATCGCTGCGCGCGCGGATGGTCGGTCTCGTCGATCGCACCGCGTTTCGCAGCGTCGATCTCGTCGTCGCCGACACCGCCGCTCACGCCCGGTTCTTCGGGGAGCGGTTCGAGATCCCGCCCGACCGACTGGCGGTCTGCTTCGTGGGGGCGGAGGATCACGTCTTCACGCCGGGCCCGCGTCGAGAGGAGCCCTTTCACGTCCTCTTCGTCGGCAAGCTCATCCCCCTCCACGGTCTCGAGACGATCCTCGCCGCGGCAGCGCTCGTCCCGGAGGTCGAGTTCCGGGTCGTCGGGAGCGGTCAGCTCGACGCGACGATGGGGGCACGGCCCACGAACGTCCGCTGGGAGGCGTGGGTCGAGTACGAGCGCCTGCCCGATCTGTACCGCTCGGCAGGCTGTGCACTCGGCGTCTTCGGGACGTCCGACAAGGCCGCGCGCGTGATCCCGAACAAGGCGTTCCAGGCGCTCGCGTGCGGTGCGCCGCTCGTCACCGCCGACACGCCTGCCGCCCGGGAGCTCCTCACCGACGGGCGCGACGCGCTGCTCGTCCCTGCCGGCGACGCCGACGCGCTGGCCGTGGCGGTCAGGCGCCTGGCGGGCGACCGAGAGCTGACGGACGAGATCGCCGCGCGCGGCCGCGAGACGTACGTCGGCCGGGCGAGCGAACCCGTGCTCGGCGCGCGCTGGCGGGCACTTCTCGAAGGGCTCGTGAACGGTCGGGCGTGAGTCAGAAGACGGGCGTCTCGCGCCACACGCCCCACACGTCGCGGAGCGCGTCGCACATCTCGCCCAGCGTCACGTAGTCACGCGAGGCGTCGATGATCGGGGGCATCAGGTTGACGCCTTCCCGCGAGGCCGCCTCCTTCAGCGCCGCGAGCCGCGCCTCGACGGCGGACGACTCCCGTCGAGCGCGCACCGCTGCGAGCCGCTGCACCTGCTTGCGCTCGAGCGCCGGGTCGATCTTGAGGATCGGAACCTGCTCCTCGTCGTCGAGCTGGTAGCGGTTGACGCCGACGACGATCCGCCGCCCCGACTCGACCTCCGACTGGTAGCGGAAGGACGCCTCGGCGATCTCCCGCTGGAAGAAGGTGTCCTTGATCGCGGCGACGACGCCGCCGAGCCGCTCGATGCGGTCGAAGTACTCGTACGCCTCCGCCTCGAGCGCGTTCGTCAGGCGCTCGACGTGGTAGGAGCCGCCCAGCGGGTCGATCGTGCCCGCGACGCCGGCCTCGTGCGCGATCACCTGCTGCGTGCGGAGCGCGATCCGCACCGCGTCCTCCGTCGGGAGCGCGAGCGCCTCGTCGAACGAGTTCGTGTGCAGGCTCTGCGTCCCCCCGAGCACGGCGGCGAGCGCTTCGAGAGCGGTGCGCACGATGTTCACCTCGGGCTGCTGGGCGGTGAGCGAGACGCCGGCCGTCTGGGTGTGGAAGCGCATGAGCAGCGAGCGCTCGTTGCGCACGCCGTAGCGATCGCGCATCTCGCGGGCCCAGATGCGGCGGGCGGCGCGGTACTTCGCGATCTCCTCGAAGAAGTCGAGGTGCGCGTTGAAGAAGAAGGAGAGGCGCGGCGCAAAGTCGTCGACGTCCAGCCCGCGTTCGATCGCCGCCTCCACGTACGCGAAGCCGTCCGCGAGCGTGAACGCGAGCTCCTGGGCGGCCGTCGAGCCGGCCTCGCGGATGTGGTACCCCGAGATCGAGACCGGGTGGAAGAGCGGCAGCTCCCGCGCGCAGAACTCGATCATGTCCACGACGAGCCGCATCGACGGCTCGGGCGGGAAGATCCACTCCTTCTGCGCGATGTACTCCTTGAGGATGTCCGTCTGGGCGGTGCCGCGGAGCCGCTCGCGCGGAACGCCCTGCTGCTCGCCGACGCAGACGTAGTACGCGAGCAGGATCGCGGCCGGCGAGTTGATCGTCATCGAGGTCGAGACCTCTCCGAGCGGAATTCCCTCGAAGAGCGTCTCCAGGTCCGCGAGCGAGTCGACTGCGACGCCCTCGCGCCCGACCTCGCCGAGCGAGCGCGGGTGGTCGGAGTCGTAGCCCATGAGCGTGGGCATGTCGAATGCCGTCGAGAGGCCTGTCTGGCCGTGCTCGAGGAGGTAGCGGAAGCGCTCGTTCGTCTCCTCGGCCGTCCCGAAGCCTGCGAACTGGCGCATCGTCCAGAGCCGCCCGCGGTACATGGACGGGTAGACGCCGCGCGTGAACGGGTACTCTCCCGGGTAGCCGAGGTCTCGCGAGTAGTCGATCTCGACTGCTTCCGGCGTGTACAGAGGCTCGTTCTCGATCCCGGAGATCGTCGAGAAGAGCTCGTCGGCTCGTTCCGGCGCGCGATCGTATGCTCGCTCGCGCCAAGCGCCGAGGGACTCGGACGCTCCACGCTCCTCCGCCGTCGCCATCGCGGCCAATTGTAGGCCGCGCATCTGCTCCCGACCCTCTGGGTTGATCCCGCGAACGAGGGATGGCTTGGGCCGGAGGGACGGCCGACCTGAACGGCGTGCGCGTGCGGCCCGTCATCGCGGCGCTCGTGGGAGCCCTCGCAGTGGCGGCGCTCGTCGGCGCCTCGACCACGGCCTCGGCCAGTCGAGCGTGTGTATCCGCCGGAGGAGCGGACGGCTACGCGTACGCCGGGCACCAGGCGACGTACCGCGGGCACGGAGTTCGCGCGACGATCACCGTGACCGGGTCCCCGAGCGTCGAGTCGGGTCACGTGGCGGGCTGGGTGGGCGTCGGCGGCCCCGGGCAGGGGCCGAGCGGCGAGGATGCCTGGATCCAGGCGGGAATCGCATCAATGCCGGGGATGGAGCCGTTCCTCTACACGGAGATCACGCGACCCGGACGCGAGCCACAGTTCCTGCTCATCGAGGAGGGAGTTGCCACCGGCCGCAGCCATCGCCTCGCGGTCCTCGAGATGTCGGGTCGCACAGGCTGGTGGCGCGTGTGGGTGGACGGCCAGGCCGTCACCGACCCGGTTCGGCTGCGCGGCTCGTCCGGCCGCTGGGCGCCGATCGCGACGGCGGAGAGCTGGAACGGCGGCGAGGCGGCCTGCAACAGCTTCGCCTTCCGGTTCGAGCGCGTGTCGGTTTCCTACGGCGGCGGAGGCTCGTGGCGGCCGTTCGTCTCGGGCCACCGCTTCCTCGACGGCTCCTACCGGCTCCGGGACCTCGCCGCGGCGCCCGCCGCCGCGGGTGCGTACCGACGTTCCGCGGCCGTGCACGCCGAGCACGTCCTGCCGTACGCGTTCGTCGCGGCGTCCGGCTAGCGGACGATCTTGACCGGCGTCCCCCGCGGGACGCGGCTGCGCAGGAACTCGACGTTCGCGTTGCTCATCCGCACGCAGCCGTGCGACACGGCCTGGCCGAGGAGGTTCGGCCAGGGGGTTCCGTGAACCCCCACGATCCCGCCGCCCGGCCAGTCGGTGAGCTTCGAGTACGCGCTCGTCTCGAACGCGTACGCGCCGAGGATCGCCCAGTCGGGATCGATCGAGGGGTCGAACTTGTCGGTCACGTAGAAGAGCCCGAGCGGCGTCTCGGCACCGGGCTTGCCCACCGCGACCTTGCCGCTGCGGACGAGCTTCGTGCCGTTCCAGAACTCGAACCGCCGCGCCCCCCGGTAGATGATGAGGCGCTTCCGGACAGGCGTGAGCTCGAGCGCGGTGGCGCGAACCCACCCGGTTCGACCGTTCGGCCGACCCGGAACGCTGATCCGGTACCACGACCGCCTCCCCGTCCGAGGATCTCGCACCGTGTCGAGCGCGAGGACGTACTGGGGCCTGAAGTCTGCCCGGAACTGCTTCAGGACGGCGATGCGCGGAGCGCCGGCCACCGGTCTCTCGAGGACGGCGACCTGGCGCCAGGCAATCGTCCCCGCGCCGACGACGTCGACCCGGGAGGGCTTCGTCGGCTCCGCGCCGGCTCCCGGGGCGAGCGCGACCGCGCAGAGAAGGGCCGCGGCCAGCCGGGCCGCCGCGACGGCAGCGAGGTGGTTCGAGGGGCCTGGCGTCGTCATGCTCGTCTGATCTGAGGGTAGTGAGTGCATCTCAAGACGGGAGCCGAGGGGTTCACCGCGGTTCACCCCTCGGCTCCCGGCGTAGCGCCCCCTCCGCGCTAGCCCGTGAGCGGCGGCAGGAAGACTCCGACGACCCCGATCCGCTTCGGGCCGCAGAGCTTCCGCTGGTTCTCGCCTGCGGTGATCGTGATGATCCCCGGCTTCTTGGGGTTGATCCGGACGACTGCCACACCCTTGCCGTTCGTCCTCGCCGACTTCGAGACGCCCGGGCCGCGGACGATCACCCGCACGCCCTTGACCCGCTTGGCGCCGGCTGTCACCACGACCCGGACCCGGTCCGGCTTGCCGTCCGACTTGACCATCTTCGGCGACACGGTGAGCGCCAGGCAGACCGCTGGCGTCGGCTTCGGCTTCGGCTTGGGCTTCGGCTTGGGCTGCACGGGAGGCTTGAGCGGAGCCGGCACGACCGTGACCGCCGAGTCGGTGTTGTCGGCCGGGTTCGTCTCACGGCCGCCGCTGCCCGTGACCGTGGCGGTGTTCGTGTGCGAGCCGACCGTTGTCGCCGTGCCCGTGATCGCGATCGTCACCGTCTGGCCGGGGGCGATCGTCCCCAGCGCGCAGGTGACGAGCGACGGGCTCAGGCTGCAGGTGCCCTGGGACGGAACCGCCGTCAGGTAGGTGACGCCGGGGGGCGCCGGATCGGCGAGCTGGACGTTCGTCGCCGTGTCGGGGCCCTTGTTGGTGACCGTCAGCGAGTAGCGCACGGTCCCGTTGAGCGGCGTCGGCGAGCTCGCCTCCTTGACGACGACGAGGTCGATCAGCCGCGGCGTGATGTCGACCCTTGCGTCGTCCGAGCCGGAGACCTTGTTGCCGTACTTGTCCGTCCCGGTCGCGGTGACGACGTTCACGTGCGAGGTGCCGCCCGCGCCCGAGATCGTCTTCTGGAAGGTGCAGTTCACCTTCTCGCCCGGCTTCAGGTTGATCGGGACGTCGAAGCAGCCGTTCCCGCCCGAGTCGTCGAGGTCGCCGAACCGGTCGTCCACGACGTTCTCGATGGCCACGTCGACGTCGGGCGACGTGTTCGTGATCGTGACCGAGTAGCTCACCGGACCGCCCGGCTCCTTGAGCGTCGTCGGATCCGCCGACTTGGAGACGCTGATCGATCCTTGCCCGAGCTTCGCGTTCGTGAAGGTGCACTTCACGACCTCGCCCGGCTCGACGCGGAAGGTCGCCGTCCTGGTTGTGACGCTTCCCGTCGAGTTCGCGTCGCTGCACGAGATCGACGCAAGGCTCCAGCCCGGTGCCTCGGCCTCCGTCGACGAGTAGATCCCCGGCACGAGATCGTGGACGACGATCTGGCCGCCGTCGCCGATCGAGCCCGCCGCGGCTCCGGAGAACGTGAAACTCCCGGCCGCCCCATCTGGCGAGGTTTGCTTCTCCACGATGATCGTGCCCCGCTTCCTGTTCGTGAAGGTGCAGGTGACGTGCTCGCCGGCCGAGAGCTCGATGGCGGCCGGGTTCGACTCGTCGGAGCAGACCGCGGAGGTGAGATCCCAGCCCGCCGCCACCTGCTCGGAGACCGAGTAGGTGCCCGACTCGAGCGGCTGGGAGGTGTTCGACTGCCCGTCGGAGAGCGAGAAGCCGCCGGCGTCGTAGCTGGCGGTGAAGGCGAACGACTGCGGGTCGCCCGCGGGGTCGGTCTGCTTGACGACCGTGATCACGCCGCGCTTCGCGTTCGTGAAGGTGCACTTGACCGTCTCGCCGGCCTCGACCTCGAAGGTCGCCGTCAGACCGCCGAGATCACCCGACGAGTCGGTGTCGTCGCACTCGATCGAGACGAGGTCCCAGAACGGCCGGCCCTCGAGGCTCTCGGTCACCTGGTACGTCCCGGGTGCGACCTCCTTCGCTGCACTCTCTCCGTCACCGAGCACCGCCTCGATCTCACCCGTGAAGACGAAGCCGCCCTGCGGGGGCTGGTAGCCGTCGGGAAGCAGCTGCTTCTCGACGACGATCGTGCCCTTCTCTGGAGGCAGCGGCTTCTCGTAGCAGAAGACGAGGTGGCTGAGCCCGTAGTACTTGCCGTTGTTCGGGTTGACGGGCGCGTGCACACCCGTGTCCGAGGTCGCAGGTGGGTCGTACTTGTACTCGTTGCCGACGGGACCGCCCTTGACGAAGAGCGTTACGACCGGAAGGTTCGAGCTCCAATCGGCCGTCTGGTCGGTGTCGTTGACCGTCACGTTCACCGACAGCGTGCCGTCCCCACCAGTGCCGGTCACCACGGGCTCGTACTTGTAACCCACCGTGCCTGCTGGACAGCTGCTGACCTGCGGATTGTCCGGGCCGGCGACGGGCTCGACATGGCTCGCGCTCGCGAACGCCGCCACGACCAGGCCGGCGACGAGTGCAAAGGTCGAGGCCAGGATCACCCGCGGCCCGCCGGCGCGCACTGTCTGCGCGCCTCCCTTCAACCCTGTGAAGGAACCCACCTTCCTCATCTCCGTCTTCTCCCTTCGCTGCGTGAACTCGATCCGAACCCTGGCGCTCCCCCTCGAGCATCAAACGCAGCAGGGCTCTCGCTCTCTCTGTCAGACGTGTCGTCCGTGCCTGAGCATATCCCCCGCCCGAGGCAGGGTAAATCCCTTGACCGAGGGTCTGGACCGCCGGCCAGGCGCGGCCGGCTCACCCGTATGGGGTCACCCCGGCCGCGCGGGTGGGGGACGACGCGGGCCCGGCCGCGGGGCGGCGTCGGAGGGCTCTGCCACACTGCTCCCCATGCGCGTCCTCATCGCCGACGACCACCGGCTCGTGCTCGACGGGATCCGGCGGGCGCTCGAGACCGACGGCGGCTTCGAGATCGTCGGCGAGACGCAGACGGGAACGCAGGTGCTGCCCCTCGTCGCCAAGACGCATCCCGAGCTCGTCCTGCTCGACGTGCGCATGCCGCACATGGACGGCCTCGCCTGCCTCGACCAGATCCGGAGCCGCCACCCCGACGTCAAGGTCGTCATGCTGTCGGCATCATCGAACCCGGAGCTCGTCGATGCCGCACTGCGGCGCGGCGCCGCCGCCTACGTGATCAAGACCGTCAACCCGGACGACCTGCCCGCGACGCTGCGGCAGGCGCTCGAGGGGAATGTCCATACCGCAGTCGGGGGGCCAGACAGCGAGCGGGTGAGCGCCAAGGCGCTCGGCCTCACGGAACGCGAGCTGACGATCCTCGGGGCGCTCGCCCGCGGGCTCTCGAACGACCAGATCGCCAAGGAGTTCTGGGTCGCGCCGCAGACGGTGAAGTTCCACCTGACCAACATCTACCGCAAGCTCGGCGTGAAGAACCGGACGGAGGCGACCCGCATCGCGTACCAGCACGGGCTCGTGGAAAGCCCGATCTACGCCGACGAATAGCGGGTGCGCACCGTAAGGCGAATCGCCGAGGAGGAGTACATCCTCGTCGTCCTCCTGGCCGGCTTCGGCCTCATCTTCCTGCTCATCTTCCCGCCCGCGCTGCTCGTCAACGACAGCTGGCTCAACCTCATGGCAGGACGCGAGGTGGTCGAGCACGGTCTCCCGAGCCGGGACGCGCTGACCGTCTACGGCTCCGGCTCGACGTGGACCGACCAGCAGTGGCTCGCCCAGGTGTTCATCTACGGAGTCCACGGCGTGGGCGGATTCGCGCTCCTGTCGATCGCGACGGCGGCCTTCGTCGTCGCCGCGTTCACGGTCGCTGCGGCGGCGGCACGCTCGCTCGGCGCGGGCGCGCGCGCGATCTGGGTCGCCTTCCTCCCGGTGCTCATGGCGGCTCCCTGGGCATGGTCGATCCGCGCCCAGATGCTCGCACTACCGCTCTACACAGGCCTCCTCTGGCTGCTCGCCTCCGAGGCGCGGCGGCCCTCGCGACGCGTGTGGATCTCGCTCGCCATCCTCGTCGTCTGGGCGAACGCGCACGGGAGCGCCGCCCTCGGAGCGCTCCTCGTCGTGCTCCTCGGGATCTACGAGCTCGTGCGCAGCCGTGGGCGCTCGGGACTCAGGAGCGTCGGGCTCGTCGTCCTCGCCCCGCTCGCGATCCTCGTCACCCCCTACGGCCCCGTCGCGACGGCGCGCTACTACCACCTCCTCCTCATCGACCCGCCGTTCGCGGGTCGCGTGACCGAGTGGCATTGGGCCGAGCCCGCGGTCAACACGATGTTCTTCTACCTCCTCGTGGCGATCGCCGTTCCGCTCGTCATCCTGGGGCGCCGGCGCCTGACGCTCTTCGACCTCGCCGTCCTCGCGCTCACGCTCGTCGGCGCGGTGACGGCGATTCGGGGGATCGTCTGGTTCGCGCTCGCCTGCATGGTCTTCCTCCCCGTCGCGATCGGCAGGAAGCTCGAGAGCCGCAACCCCGGCGAGCCGCGACGCCGACTCAACCTGGTGCTCGCGGTCGGTCTCACGACCGCGCTCGTCGCCGTCGCCGGCTCGCTGTTCCTGCGGGACGAGTCGTGGTTCGAGGAGTACTGGCCACGCGCGCCCGTCTCGGCGCTGCGCGACGAGCTGAGGCCCGACGACCGCGTGTTCGCGCCGGACCGCTTCTCGAACTGGCTTCTCTGGGAGCTCCCGCAGCTGCGCGGACGCATCGCCTACGACGTGCGCTTCGAGCTCTACGACCGCGCGTTCTTCGATCGGCTCGCGCAGTACAACGGGGAAGCCGGCCCCGCCTGGCAGTCGTTCGCCGACGGCTACCGCATCGTGATCGTCGACGAGACACGCCGCTCGCACACGGACGAGTTCCTCGGAGAGCCCGGCTCGCGGGTGATCTACCGAGACGACGAGATCACGATCGTCGCGCGCCCGAGCGCGTGATCATCCGGCGTTCCGGCGATAGACGTAGACGTCGTCCTGCGCGAAGACCTGCCGCCATCCCGGATCGGATGCGATTCGCGTGCGAAGAGCGTCGATCTCTGCCTGCGACCGCTCTGCGAGCACCGGGAGCTGGTCGTCCGGAAGCCAGCGATCCTGGGTGTCGAGGAGGATCCAGCGCGCGTTCCCGATGCGCGGGAGGGAGTGCACGTACCGGCGTGCGGCGAGGTGGGCGCCGGCTCGGTTCGAGACGCTCACCGCTTCCCCGGCGGGGATCACGGCGACCGCGCGGTCGAGCGCGGCGATGTGCACGGGCGACAGATCGACCTGGTACCAGAGCGGGGCGCTCGCGCCGCCGCCGGCCAGCGGCCCGAAGACGACGGACATCGCGAGCGACAAGCCGAGAACCGCCACCGCGGCCGGGCCGCGAGCCTCCGCTCGGAGCCGCGCGATTCCGAAAACCGTCGCCGCGACGAGGAAGGGGACGACGGCCGCGAGGTAGTGCTGGCGCGGGTCGATCGGACCCGCGGGATCCGCCAGCGCGTTCACGAGCGCCTGTGGCAGGGCGACGGCGGCGAGCGCAGGAGCGAGCAGGAACAGGCCGGCGAGCGGCGCGGCGAGCGCGACGACGTAGAGCAGCACGTTCGGGTCGAAGACCTGCGCGACGATCGCCGCCGGGTCCGTGACCGCGGTGTCCGCGACCCCCCGCGGCGAGCCGCCCACCTTGTCGTAGAAGCCGTAGAAATCGCTCGCGCCGCCGGAGAAAGCGGGCACGACGACGAGGAGCGCGAGGAACGACCAGGCGAGGCCGGCCGTCGCGACGAGGAGGCCGACGGCCCGGCGCCCGCGCGCCAGTGCGTACCAGACGCCGAGCGCACCGATGGTGAGCCCCATCAGTTCACCGGTCGAGGCCGTCAGCACGGCACAGACCGCAAACGGCGCCAGCCGGTCGCCGTCGAGGAACCAGACGCAGAAGAGCAGGAGCGGGATGCCCAGGCTCACCGGGTGGATCGCATCGAGGGCCGTCCAGGCGAGCCACGGGTAGAGGAGGTACGAGACAGCGAGGACGACCGCGAGCGCACCCGATCCGAGGTGTCGCCGGGCGAGCCAGAAGACAGGAAGAGCGCCGAGAGCAACGGCGCCGACCTGGACGGCCGCCAGTGTCAGCGGAGACGGGGCGACGAGCCAGAGCGGCGCGAGCAGCGCGAGGATCGGGTCGACGTGACTGGCGAGGCGACTCACCTGCTCCCCGGAGACGTTCGTCCCTTCGAGCACCCGCCCGTTCGCGGTGCTCCACACCGCCTGCACCATGTTCCCGAGATCGAAGCGCCCGAGCCGGTAGTCGAGGTAGTCGGCGCGAGCCGTCTCGAACATCGCGGCCGACCAGGCGAGCATCGCCGTCCAGACCACCAGGATGTGCCGGTGCTCGCGCACCGCGTGCGCGACACCGGCCACGGTTCGAGGATCGTCCTGGAGCGTCGCCGCTGTCAGGTCGCCGCTCATGGCAGCCTCCGGAAGACGAGGACGCCGTCGTCGGCACGCACCTCGCGCCAGCCGGCGCTCGACCTCAACCGCCGGACGAACGCCGCCACGACCTCCGGATGGCTCGTCAGGATCGGCGACCGCTCGCTTACCACCCACGGGTCGCCGAGGTCGACGACTGCCCAGTCGGCGTGGCCGAGGATCGGGACGGAGTAGACGTGCGTCCTCGCCGAGAGACGAGCGCCGGCGGCGTTCGTCGTCGTGACCGCCGCGTCCTGCGGAACTGCCGCGATCGCCTGGCGCAACGCCTCGCTGCGCGCAGGAGACGGGGTCTCCCTCCCGCCGAGCGGAGTCATCCCGGCCGCGCGCCCCCACGGTCCGACGGCGAGCGCCAGCGTCGCCGAGCAGACGAGGACTCCCGCGGCCGCAACCGGCTGCCGGGACGTGCGCAAGCGTGCGACGCCCAGCACGGTCGCGGCGATCAGGAACGGGATCACCGCCGCCACGCTGTGGTAGCGGGGGTCGGTCATCGAGCGGAAGTCCGAGAGGCCGTTCGCCAGGAGCTGCGGGATCGCAACCGCGGCGAGGCCCGGCGCGAGGACGAACAGTCCCAGGAGCGGCAATCCGAGCCACACGAGGTACGCGACGTCGCGAGGCTCCAGGAGCGCTCCCAGAACGGCTCCGGGATGCGTGCCGAGGGTTCGCAAGACGCCCTGAGGCGAGCCTCCGATCTGATCGTAGAAGCCGTAGAACAGGGAGTGCTCACGAGCGAAGGCCGGCACGACGAAGTAGACGGCGGCGAGCGTCCAGGCGACCCCTCCGGCCGCGATCACCGCTCCTGCGCACCTGCGTCCCCGAGCGAGTGCGAACCAGATCCCGAGGCCGAGAATCGGAAGACCCATCAGCTCGCCCGTCGACATCGCGAGAACGGCGCAGGTTCCGAAGAGCGCGAGCCGGTCGATCTCGAGGAACCAGATGCAGAGGAGGAAGAACGTGATCGCGAAGGTCACCGGATGAATCGCGGCGACGGCGCTGGTCGCGACCCAGGGGTACGCGAGGTAGCCGAGCGCGAGCAGACCGGCCACTCGCTCGGAGCCGCAGTGCCGTCGCGCCAGCCAGAAGACCGGCAGCGCGCCGAGGGCGACCACAGCGATCTGAGCGAGAGCGAGTGCGAGGGGCGACGGCCAGATCAGCCAGACGGGCGCGAGGAGGACGAGGAATGGATCTGCGTGTGCGCCGAGGCGGAGCATCTGCTCACCGGTCGCGCCGGCGGTCATCTCGAGAGGGCGTCCGTGGGCCGTGCTCCAGACCGCCTGCACCATGTTCCCGAGGTCGAAGCGCCCTACCCGGAAGCTCGAGTAGGCGTCCCTCGCGACGACGAAGAGGACGATCGTCCAGAGCGTCATCGCCGACCAGACGGTGATCTCCCAGCCGCGCTCGCGAACGGCGGCTGAGGCATTCGGCGCCAGGCGTGGTCTCGGCTCTGCCCGAGCTGTCGAGCTCACCGATCGATCCTCCGGTACACGAGGACGCCGTGATCCTCGAACACCTTTCGCCATTCGCGGCTCGTCGCGATTCGCTTCTGGAACGCCTCGAGCGCCTCGGGGTCGAACCCGCCGCCGAACGTTCGCGGAACCCAGGTGTCGGCGACGTCGATCACGATCCACTCGGCTCTTCCGACGTTCGGGACGCTGTAGATGAAGCGCCTGTCCGAGAGGTGGGAGCCGACGCGGTTCGTCGCCGCCACCGGCGCATCCTCGGGCACGAGCGCGACTGCTTCTCGTATGGACTGCAGGAACCCGGGGGCCGTGTTGGTCCTGAAGAAAGTCGGAGTGCCGACGAGCGCGCCCGGCCATGGCCCGGCGGCAATCGTCGCGGCGACCGAGAGCGTGAGGACGAAGACGGCGCCGCGCACTCTGCCGGCCGGCGCCACCCGGCCGAGCCCGATCGCGATCGCACCGAAGACGAACGGGACGATGCCGGCGATGTAGTGGGCGTGTGGATCGGTCGTCGAGCCGAAGTCCGCGAGCACGTTCGCACCGAGCTGCGGCACGGCCAGGAGCGCCAGACCGGGAGCCAGCACGAAGGCGCCGCCGACGGGGATCGCGAGCAGGAGCACGTACAGCAGGTCGCGCGGCTCGAAGATCGCACCAAGGACGGCTCCCGGGTCGGTGAGGCTCGTCTCTGCGATGCCCGCCGGAGAGCCGCCAACCCCGTCGTATGCGCCGAAGAACACGCTCCGGGCGTCCGCAAACGCCGGTACGACCACGTACAGGGCGACCACGGTCCAGCCGACGCTCAGTGCCGCGATCGCCAGCCCGGATCGCCTCCGTCCCCGCGCGACCGCGTACCAGACTCCGAGCCCTGCCACGACGATCGCCATCAGCTCGCCGCTCGCCGCCGTCAGGACTGCGCACACCGCGAACGGGAGCAGCCTGTCGGAGTCGAGGAACCAGATCGCGAAGAGCAGCAACGGGATCCCGAGGGTCACCGGATGGAAGACGTCCACCGCCGTCCACGCCACCCACGGGTAGGCGAGGTAGGCGAAGGCGAGGATCCCCGCCGCCCGCTCGGACTCGAGGTGCCGGCGTGCCAGCCAGAAGACCGGCAGCGCACCGAGCGCGACCGCTCCCACCTGCACACCTGCCAACGCGAGCGGGGTCGGGAAGACGGCCCAGAGCGGAGCCAGCGCGGCCAGGATGGGGTCGACGTGGGAGGCCAGGCGCGACACCTGCTCCCCGGTCGCACCCGACGTCAGCTCGAGGGGCCTGCCGTGTGTCGTGCTCCAGACCGCCTGCACCATGTTGCCAAGGTCGAATCGCGCGAGCCGGAAGTTGAGGTAGTGGTCGCGAACGACGGCGAACACGGCGCAGGACCAGCCGACCATCGCCGCCCAGACCGCGATCGACCAGGCCCGTTCGCCGACGTACTCCGCGATCCGGGCCAGCGGCGGCTCGCCGACCGAACCCGCCCGGGAGGTCGAGACGGTCGAGCGGCTCAGGTCGACTCCACCGGCGCTGGCGGCAGCCCCACTCGACCGACAGACGTCGCGGAGGGGGCCCGGGGCACCGAGGTCAGCGCCAGGGCGACGGTCACCGCGGCCGCGAACAGGGCCGTTGTCGTCTCGAACAGCGTCGGGTTCCCACTGCCCGGCGAGCCGAACATCAGGAGCGGGACGAACCACACGAGACCCAGCGCCGGCTGCGCGAGTGCGACGACGACGAGAAGCAGTGCGAAGTAGTGCAGCCAGACGAGTGGCGACAGCGCGAGGGATGCAGCTAGCGACAGGATGAACGCCCGTCGCTCGCCGCCCGCGCGCGCAACGAGAACGACCGCAGCGAGCAGCCCCGTCCCGATTGCCAGCCACAGGGTGCGGGCGATCGGCGGGGGCGCTCCGAGATCGAGGGCAACCATGCGGATCGTGTACGCATCGTCGCCGACCGTGTCCTCGAGCCTGCGAAGCAGGCCGGGGTACTCGACCATGCCCGTGAATCCGATCGCGGCCCAGGAGACGAAGAGCACACCAGCGGCGAGGAGGCAGGCGAGACCGGCGGCTGCGAGGCGGCGCGTCGCCGCGAGCCACACGACGAGCGGCCAGAGGACGAACTTCACCGCCAAGGTGACACCGACCCCCGCCGACGCGGGTACCAGCCGATCCCGATACCGCCAGACGACCGCGGCAGCGAGCGCGAACCAGAGCGTGGGGTTGCTCGTCTGGATCGCGGAGATGACGGGCGGCCAGAGGAACGCGATTCCGTAGCAACGCCAATCGCGGACGTCCAGGAGCCACAGGATCGCGACCACCACGCCCAGGAGGCTCGCCATCACGAGCAGCTCTGCCACCCGGAGGGGAAGCATCGTGAGCGGCAGCAGGAGGATTGCCGGGAACGGCGGATAGACGTAGGGCCGCGCGGATGCGATCAACGACGCATCCCCCGCCGGATAGGGGTTGTCACCCGCGAGAATCGCCTCCGCACCTCGATAGAACTGCCCGAAGTCCATGGCGACCGAGTGGTCCTGGTTCGCGCCCGCGAACAGGACTGCGACCGTCAGCACCGGAAGCACGCCGCAGAAGGCGATCGACGCGTAGCGCGCGATGCGTGAGAGCGAGACCTCCGCGGACGAGGAGGGCGCGAGCGGCTCGGCCTCGGGGATCACGCCCCTGCCTCCGCGACGCCGCCCTGCTCTCGAGCCCGGGCCAAGAGCGCGATGAGCAGGACTCCGATCGCGATCGCGGGGAAGAAGGTCTGGACGCCCTCGGCGTGGCCGGGCTTCGGGCTGATCCAGAGCAGCGCCGGCAACAGCCAGATCGCGGAAAACCGAGGTCTCGCGACGGCGACCGGAACGAGCAGCAGCACGAGGTAGTGAAGCCAGACGATCGGGCTGACGGCGAGCGTCGCGGCGACGGCACAGGTGAAGGAGCGGACCTCGTCTCCCCGGCGGGCCAGGACGACGCACCCGACGAGAAACCCTCCGCCCACGAGCAGCGTCAGCGCCTGGCCGAGCGCCGGTCCGAGCCCGAGCGTCGCGGACATCCCGACGATCGAGTAGCTCTGCTCGGCCTGGATCTCGGAGAGACGCCGCAACAGGTCGGGATATCGCGTCAACCCGTCGAAGCCGATGAGAGCCCATGCGGCAGCCGTCACGGCGACGCCGATGAGAAGGGCGCTCACCACTGCCTTCACTCGACGAGTCGCGAGCATCCAGACCAACATCGGCCAGAGAAGCAGCTTTGCCGAGACCGAGAGCCCGAGGGCGAGTGCAGGCGGCAGGACGCCGTTCCGATATCGCCAGCTCACGGCGAGCGCGAAGGCGAGCGGGATTGAGAGGTTCGAGAGGAGGACGCCGCTGATCGACGGCACCCAGAGCAGGGCGGCCGCGTAGCAGCGCGGGTCTTCGACCTCGAGCACGCGCAGAGTCAGCAGGATCAGCGCAACCATGCCGATCGCGACGAGCGCGGCGGCGACACCGACCGGGAGCGGCGCGAGCGGGAGGAGGGTGAGCGCGAGCTGCGGCGGGTAGACGTACCCCTTCTGATCCTCCAGGATCGGATCGTCGAGCGCGGGGTACGGCGAGTCGCCCCTCAGCACGGCGTCCGCGGCAGGCAGGTAGGCGAAGCGCACGTCCCAGGCGAGCAGCCCCGTGGCGGCGCTGACTCCGACCAGCCCGAGGACGAGGGCCGCCGCGAGGAACACGAGGACCGCCGTTCCCAGGCCACCCCGGCGTGACGAGGTGGCCCTCTGGGTCCACGATCCGGAGGCGTCGGCGGCCGACCTCATCCTCTCGGATGATCGCTGGAGCCTCGGAAGACGCGGTGCAGCCGATGGTCTAGTCGAAACCCACCCATCGGCCGGTTGCCGTAGTGGGGGTTCCTGAAGACCCTGAGTACGCCCGCCGAGTCAGACGGGCGGACAGTCACACGCAGGGGTGCTGTTGCGCCCCTCTGACAGGAGGAGGAACCTCCACATGTACGACATCCTGATGCGACCGCTCGTTCGGCTCCAGGTTGCCGTTGCCGAGCTGCGGGAGCGCGAGGATGGCCAGACGACGACCGAGTACGCGATTCTGCTCGGCTTCCTCGCGATTGCCATCATCATCGCGCTCTTCTTCCTCAGGAACGTGCTGCGCGGCCTGTTCTCGGACGCGGCCAGCAGCGTGTCCAACGCGCCCGGCTAGGCACGGCGCATGTCCTGCGGCCGTCAAGGACGTCGACGGTCGAGCGACAAGGTGTGCGCCGGCCCGGTTACCCCCTCGACCGGGCCGGCGCATACGCCTTCCGACGCCTTCGCTTCACTTCTTCTTCATCGAAACCCCCTTTTCAGATCGCAGCTCAGCAAGACAATCCGAACAAGACGTGAGAGCCACTGCGGCCGACCGGGAGAGGGAGACAAAGGCTCATGAATCACGCACACCTGTCCGATAAGAGCCCGAGAAGGCTCGTGGAGAAGCGGAGCAGCGACACGACGCATTGCCGGCACGGCAGCGAGAGCGGTCAGGCGACGACCGAGTTCGCGCTGATCCTCTTCCCGCTGCTGCTGCTCGTCGCGGGGATCATCCAGTTCGGCATCGCGCTCAACTACTGGCTCGACATGCAGCGCATCGCGAACCAGGGTGCCCGCTGGGCGGCGGTGAACAACTGGCCGCCGGACTGCCCGCGCCTGTCCGCACCCGGAACGTGCGGCAACTGGCCTTCGACCAAGCCGAAGACCCTCCAGCAGCACCTCATCGACCAGGCGATCACGAACGGGCTCAAGCTCGACCTCGAGGATCCGAACGCCGTCCAGGTCTGCTACCCGTCCGGCGTCAAGGCCGAGGGGTACCCGGTGCGGGTTCGCCTGCAGGCGCCGTTCGACCTCCTTCCCATTCTCGGTGTGGGCTCCCTGACGCTCCGCGCCAACGCCACGATGCGGCTCGAGCAGAATCCGACGCTCATCACGGGGGCCTCGCTCTCGTGTCCGTGAGCAGCCGATCCGAGCGCGGCCAGGTCGCGGTTCTCTTCGCGCTCCTCATCCCCGTCCTGTTCGCGCTGGCGGCCGTCGTCCTCGACATCGGCAACTGGTACGTCCACAAGCGGCACCTCCAGACCCAGGTGGACGCTGCGGCCCTCGCACCCGCCCCCGAGTTCTCGGGTTGTTTCGACCCCAACGGCTGGGCGGGCACCGACCAGGCGATCGAGAGTCGCGCGCTGGGGCTTGCCGGCGACACGCTTCGACCCGGCATCCTCGGCACCAACAGCTCGACCACCACGAACCTCCAGGTGCAGGAGCCCGGCGACGTCAGAGTCGTGCTGAACTCCGACCGGTACTGGCAGCCGAGCGACGGCTACGACCCGACCGGCGGCTACGGCCTGGACAAGACCCTCGACTCGGCGGACGCCGACACCGACGGGGGTTTCTGCAACGAGAAGGCGATCGACGTCAAGGCAACCGACGAGGATGCGCCTCCTCTGTGGGGGCTCATCCCGCTCACCCCCAGCCCGAAGAGCCATGCCAGGGCCGAGATATTCGACGAGGTCGCAGCCGAGGGAATCCTTCCCTTCGCGGTTCCCGAGGTCGTACCCGGGTCCGTCTGGGCTCTCTTCGTCGACGAGAGCAAGCCCGACGGCCAGGCCGTCATCAGCCGTGCGAAGCTGACGCCGCCGCCGATTCCCGACCCCACCCTCAGCGACTACGCCGTCTACGAGGGGAGCAACACGGCACAGCCGATCACGTTCACGACGGGCCTCGACCACGTCGGCGTGATCATCCTCGTCTCCAGGTCCGACGTGACGGACCCGGACGTGGGCAGCACGTCGATTACGACCATCTGCCAGCAGACCGGAGTCCGCTGCTACTCGGGCGGCGGCGCCACGAGCGGGCTCGCCCTGATCGTCGGACACGAGACGGGCAACGGCCCGAAGCCCATCGTCCGGCAGGTCGACGTGGGCGGATGCAACAGCTCCCCCAATCCGCCCAATCAGTCGGGGCCTTACTTCACCCAGACCGGAGACTGTACGGTCGCCGTCACCGCCGAGATCGACTTCACGGGGCTCACCAACCCTCGCGCCGAGCTCCACATGGGCGCGACGTGCGGTGGGAACGGCGCGAACATGTCGGGCAGCGGAAGCATCTTCACCGCGGCCACGACGCTTCCCGAGCCGACGACCTCCACCGGTCAGGTGCCGATGTCGATCTCGTGGCGCACGTCGCAGCCGAACAAGAGCGGGTGCTTCGGTCTCGTCGCGCGACCCTACGTCGCCAACCGAAAGTCCGGGCCCGTCGAGTACCTGAAGCTGTCGGCGACGAACCGGCTCGGGAATCCCGTGCCGAACGCGTACTCGTCGCCCAACGACGGATCGCTCCAGCCGATCACCTACAAGGTCACCGTGGGGCTCCTGCGGCCTCTACGGCAGTCCACCCTGAGCGACAAGCCGGTGCTGATTCGGTACTCCAGCGAGGACAACCCGAGTGAGACGCAGTCGATCGACTGCGACGTCGACAACTACAAGTACCCGGCGCCTTACGACACCCTGCCGTCCGACGCCGCCGAGATCGCCTACGGCTGCGTCACGCCGTACAAGGAGAACCCGACCCTCGACTGCTCCGCGTACAGCAACGGCGACCTGCCGCCCCCCGCACCGCCGACGACGACCTTCGACAATGCCCCGGACTGCGCTCAGTCCAAGAACGGGCTCGTGTCGTCGTTGCGAAAGGGCCTCGTCGCGCGGCTCAACGAGCCGACCTGCGCACCCAACAACTGGCCAGACCCACCCATCACCCAGGACAAGATCACGAACCTCATCACCAACTTCGGAAACGATCCGCGCCTGGTCACGCTGATCGTCACCGAGTTCGGGGCGTTCTCCGGGTCCGGCAACACGATCATCCCGATCAGGTACTTCGCCGGCTTCTACATGACCGGCAAGGACGTCTCGGCGCAGAGCCCGAGATGCCCGGGGGAGGATCCGCATCCGCTCTACGGCTCGAACTACAAACAGCATCTGGACGACGGCGATGTCTGGGGCTACTTCATCACGCGAGTGCAGTACGGCTCGAGCGGCAGCGCCGGAACCGAGCACTGCGACTTCACCGGTACCCCGCAGAACTGCGTGCTGACGCTCGTGGAGTAGAGGCGGGCCACTCCGGTGCGTCCGAAGGCGTCGCTAGCGTCACGTCGGACTCATGTGATCCCTCGAATGTGCCGACATAGGAGCAGCACGGACTAAGAAAAACAGGAGAGGAAGCCAATGTCGAACACCTTTGCAGGCAAGGTCTCGGGCAGGATGTCCTCCCGCGGGTGGGCGATTGCCCTCGGGATCGGCGCCATCGTGCTCGCAGCGATCCTGCTGATCGTGTACCTCGACCGCTACCGCGCTCGGGTCGGCGGTCGGAACGCGCCCACGCCCGTCCTCGTGGCGAAGCAGCTCATCCCGGCCGGCACGCCTGGCACGCTCGTCGCGAGCCAGTCGATGTACCAGGCGACGACGCTCCCGCGGAAGGAGGTCGAGGTCGGCGCCATCGCTGACCCCGCCTACCTGAGCGGCCGCGCAGCCGCCGCGGACATCTTCCCGGGCCAGCAGTTCACCGCGACCGACTTCGCGGCGAGTGACACGGCCTCCGTCGACTCGCAGATCACGGGCGTCCAGCGCGCGCTCTCGATCTCGATCGACAACGTCCGCGGGAGCCTCTCGCAGCTCCAGGCGGGCGATGCGGTCGACGTCTACATCTCGACCGGAGGGGTGGTCAAGCTCTTCCGCCCGAACGTCAAGGTGCTGGCGATCCCGTCCCAGCCCGGCCCGAGCGGCGGTGGCAACCTCGTCCTCCGCATCGAGACGAAGGACGCGGCCAACTGGGCCTACGCCGCGGACAACACGCCGTTCTACTTCGTGTTGCGACCGGTCGTGGGAGCGAAGAAGACAAAGCCGTCGACCGCGAACGCGGCCACGGTTCTGAGGTAGATCGGAGCCTCGGATGCCGAGCCGCCCGGTCAAGGCCCTCCTCGCCCTCGAGCCCGGAGTCGACGCCGAGAGCGTCCAGGACTCCCTGCCCGGGGGCGAGGACTTCAGCGTCGTCGCCGTCGTGAACGGTGCGGACGACGCGCTGAGCTGGCTTCGCTCCGGCGGCGCCGACCTGCTCCTCATCGCCTGCGCCGGCTACTCGGACCGCGCCCTGCTGCTCCTCGACGCGGTGGCCCGCCAGAATCCCGAGCTGAACGTCATGGTGCTCGGGCACGGGTCGCCCAACGGCTTCCTCAGGCGCGCGTTCGAGGCCGGCGCAGACGACATCGTCATGCTCCCGGCGACGCCGGAGCAGATCCGCTTCGAGATACACAAGCTGATGGCCCGCAAGCAGGGCGCGGAGACACCGGCGGTCAACGAGAACTCCCGGCTCGTCTGCATCCTCGGGCCCAAGGGCGGAACCGGCAAGACGCTCACCTCCACGAACCTCGCCGTCTCCCTCGCCCAGCGAGGGGAACGGGTGGCGCTCATCGACCTCGACCTCCAGTTCGGCGACGTGGCGCTCTGCCTCGGGCTCCCTCCCGAGCGGACCGTGTACGACCTGGCGCAGTCGCCGGGGGCGCTCGACTGGGACAAGCTCCAGGCATTCCTCGCGCTCCACTCCTCCGGCGTGCACACGCTCATCGCGCCGCGCAGGCCGGATCAGGCGAGCGCGGTCGGCGCCGAGCTCCTGCGCGAGATCTACTCGATCCTCCGGGCGAACTTCGGGTGGGTGGTCGTGGACACGCCTCCGGGCTTCACCGCCGAGGTGATCACGTCGATCGACAACTCGACCGAGATCGTGATGGTCGGGATGCTGGATTCGCTCTCGCTCAAGAACACGAAGCTCGGGCTCGAGACGCTCGAGCTCATGAAGTACGACCCCGATCACATCTACCTCCTCCTGAACCGCGCCCACAGCCGGGTCGGGATCAGCCAGTCGGACGTCGAAGCCGTGCTCGGACGCACCCCCGACGTCTTCATCCCGTCCGACCGCGAGATCCCGCGGACCGTGAACGAGGGCATCCCGATCGTCGTCGCACGGCCGCAGTCGGAGCCGGCTGAGGCGTACCGGCACCTCGCAGCCCTGCTCGCCGGCGAGCAGGGCGACTCCGTCATCGAGCCGGCGATCCCGGCTGCCGCCGGCGAGTCTCGCAGCCGGCGTCGGTTGTTCGGACGAAAGGGCTAACCCATGGAACTCCACGAGCGAATCTCCTCCCATCGGGCGCCGGCGCGCGAGCAGGAGCCCTTCGCCGAGCTCAAGAACCGCGTGCACATGACCGTCATCTCCGAGCTCGGGCCACAGCTCTTCAACATCTCGGTCGACCCGAACGAGCTTCGGGACCGTGTCACGGCCGACGTGCGGCGGCACCTGAACGACGAGCCCGGCCTCGCACGGGAGGATCGCGAGCGTCTGACGTCCGAGATCCTCGACGACATCCTGGGCTACGGACCGCTCGAGCGCCTCCTCGCGGACGACTCGATCACCGAGATCATGTGCAACGGCCCCGACGACGTCTGGATCGAGCGTGGCGGCAAGCTCTACGAGACGACGGTCCGCTTCACCGACGAGTCTCACCTGCGCCGCATCATCAACAAGATCGTGTCGCAGATCGGGCGGCGTATCGACGAGGCCTCGCCGATGGTCGACGCGCGGCTTCCCGACGGCAGCCGCGTCAACGCGATCATCGCCCCACTGTCGCTCTCGGGGCCGCTCCTCACGATCCGAAAGTTCAGCCGGCGCAGGCTCTCGATGGAGGACATGGTCAACATCGGCTCGCTCTCGGAGGAGTCGGTCGAGTTCCTCTCGCGCTGCATCGAGGCGCAGCTCAACGTACTCGTCTCGGGCGGAACCGGCTCGGGAAAGACGACGCTCCTCAACGCGCTCTCCGCGTCGATCCCGAACAGCGAACGGATCGTCACCATCGAGGACGCGGCGGAGCTCCAGCTCCACCAGCGCCACGTGCTCCGGCTCGAGGCCCGCCCGCCGAACATCGAGGGCGAGGGCCACATCCCGATTCGCGAGCTCGTCCGGAACTCGCTCCGCATGCGCCCCGACCGCATCATCGTCGGCGAGGTGCGCGGCGCCGAGGCCCTGGACATGCTCCAGGCGATGAACACCGGCCACGACGGCTCGCTCTCGACCGTGCACTCGAACTCGCCCCGCGACGCGCTCCACCGCATCGAGACGATGGTCATGATGGCCGGCTACGACCTGCCGCTGCGAGCGATCCGCCAGCACGTCTCGGCGGCGCTCGACCTCCTCATCCACATCGACCGGCTCGAGGACGGCTCCCGACGTGTCGTGGCGATCACGGAGGTGCTGCGGATGGAGTCCGACGTGATCCAGCTGCAGGACATCTTCGAGTTCCAGATCGAGTCCGTGTCGCCGGACCGGACGATCACCGGCAGGCTCCGGGCCACGGGGCTCCGGCCGGTCTTTCTCGAGAAGTTCCGCAAGCGCGGCATCGAGCTCCCGCAGAGCGTGTTCGGCGAGCGCGTCCACTCGCTCGACGAGCGCAGAGGCGCGACGGCGTGAGCAGGGCGAGCCGGATCGCGGTCGCGGCGGCGGCGCTCGTCGCCCTGGTCGTACCTGCACTCGCGCTCGGACAGGCGAAGACGAAGCCGCAGGCAGCACAAGCCAAGGCCAAGGCTGCCGCCACCCAACTGCAGGGCAAGGCGCCGACGCTGACCGAGTCCCAGAGCGCGGGCTTTCCCGACCGCAATTTCCTGCTGACGCTCCCGAACACGAAGGCGCTGACGACCTCGCAGGTGGAGGTCACCGAGAACGGCAACCCGGTCGTCGGTCTGGGAGTGACGCCGCCGGGCGGGGGCGAGAGCGGCGCCGTCCTGCTCATCGACGCCTCGAACAGCATGAAAGGTGCCCCGATCCAGAGCGCGATGGCTGCTGCTCGGGCGTTTCTCGCAGAGCGCAAGCCGGACCTCCCGGTCGCCATCGTCGTGTTCGGTCCGGACGACACGGTCCTCACCGACTTCGCCGCCGACGCGAGGCAGCTCAAGGACGCCGTCTCGCAGACGCCCCCGACGTCCGAAGGGACGCACATCTACGACGCGCTCGGCCGCGTCTCCGAGCTCGTCAAGAAGCAGGAGCTGCAGCGCGCGACGGTCGTGCTCCTCTCGGACGGCACCGACGTCGGGAGCGACGCGACGCGCGCCGAGGCCCTCCAGGCCGCCGGGGAGCAGAACATGCGCATCATCTCGGTCGGACTGCGCTCGCCCCAGTACGACCCGGAGACGCTCAAAGCACTCGCGAACCGCACCGGCGGCACGTACGTCGAGACCGCCACCCCGGCCGAGCTCAAGCCCATCTTCCAGGAGATCGGACAGCGGCTCTCGCGGGAGTACGAGCTCGCGTACCGCTCGCTGCTGCCACCGCAGCGAAAGGCGGTCGTCGTGGTCAAGGTCGCCGGGTACGCGCCGACGAGCGCGAAGTACACGACGCCGGCGCTCGGCATCGCGCCGGGCGGCACCTTCCAGCAGAGCTGGATCGACGAGATCATCACCTCGCCCTGGCTGATGCTCTTCGTCGTCGTCGCGGTGGTCGCGCTCGTCGCGTTCGCCATCCTGACGGCGATCGACGTTCGCAACCGCTCGCTCCGAAGGCGGATGTCCGCCTACGTGACCGTTCCGACCGAGGAAGAGTCCCGGCTCCGCCGGGCCGAGGTCGCCGCCATGCTCGCAGACCGGGCGCAGAGGACCGTCGGTGGGCAGCAGTGGTGGCAACGCTTCGAGTCGGACGTCGAGATCGCCGGCTTCAAGCTCTCGCCCCTCGCGATCGCGGGCTGGACGATCGTCGGTGGGATCGCGGCCTCGTTCGTGGCCGCGGTCTACTTCCAGTCGCTCTGGGGCCTCCTCGTCGGGCTCGCGGCGCCGCTCGTGACGCGCTACATCGTCTCGCGTCGCCTCGCGAAGACTCGCAAGGCCTTCGCCGAAGACCTTCCCGACAACCTGGACGTGCTCGCGGGTGCGATGCGCACCGGTCACTCGACGATGGGGGCGCTCAGCGTCATGGTCGACAGCACGTCCGAGCCGTCCAAGTCGGAGTTCCGCAGGGTCGTGCAGGACGAGCAGCTCGGCGTTCCGCTCGATGACGCCTTGATGGTGATGGCCCGTCGGATGGCGAGCTACGACGCCGAGCAGATCGCACTCGTCATGCGGCTCCAGCGTGAGGCGGGCGGCAACACGGCGGAGGTCCTCGACCGCGTGGCCGAGGTCATTCGCGGGCGGATGGAGCTCAGGCGGATGGTCGACGTGCTGACCGCGCAGGCCCGGATCTCGCGCTGGATTCTGACCGGGCTGCCGATCTTCGTCCTGCTCGCGCTGGGGATGAGCGGCGGCGACTACCTCGACCCGATGACCTCGACGCTCATCGGCAAGATCGCGCTCGCGGTCGGCGCGCTCATGGTGATCATCGGCTCGCTCTGGATCAAGCGAATCTCGAGGCTGGACGTGTGACATGGGCATACAGCTGATCGCAGTCGCCGGCATCCTCCTCCTCGGAGCGGGGATCACGCTCCTCGTCGTCAATCTCAGCAGGGCCCGCGGGTCGTCCGCCACGATCGACCAGATTCAGACGTACGGCTACGTCGCCGAGGCGACCGGCGGCTCCGATGTGGAGTCGACGGCCCATCGCCCCCTCGACTCGATCGCCGGACGGCTCGGTGACGCCCTCGGGCGACGAACGAATCGGTTCGGGGAAGCGAAGATCCGCGAGAAGCTCATCTCCGCAGGCATGTACGGGACGACGCCGAGGAAGGTTCTCGGCTACCAGGTCCTCTGCTCGATCGCGGCCTCCCTCGTCACGCTCTGGCTCGTCCCGGCGCTCGGCGGTTCGATCGTGTTCGCCGTCCTGGCCGCGGTCGGAGCGGCGGCCGCGGGGTGGTACGCGCCCGTGTACCACATCGAGCTCACGAAGCGCCGCCGGTTCGGGAAGATCGACAAGCAGCTCCCGGACATGATCGACCTGCTCGTGGTCACGATCGAGGCGGGCCTCGGGATCCTGGCCTCGATGCGCGTGGCCTCGGAGAGCATGTCGGATCCGCTCGGGCAGGAGCTACGCCTGACGCTCCAGGAGCAGCGGATGGGGCTTTCCGTCAGTCAGGCGATCGAGAGCCTCGGGCGACGGGCGGACGCCCCGAACATGCGGATCTTCGTCCGCGCGCTGACACAGGGCGAGCGGCTGGGCGTGTCCATCGGGACGACGATGCGCACCCTCTCCGTGGAGATGCGCAAGCGACGGCGCGCGATGGCCGAGGAGCGCGCGCAGAAGATGCCGGTGAAGATGCTCTTCCCGCTGATCTTCTTCATCTTCCCGGCGCTCTTCATCGTCATCCTCACGCCGATGATCATCAACATCATCGACGCCCTGGGCTAGGCCATGGCGACGTTGACGCTCCGCCGAGAGGACGGCCGGATCGTCTGCGAGCGAGTCATCGTCGCCGACAGGCCGTACCGGCGCATGCGCGGGCTCCTCGGCCGCAAGTACCTGCGGCGGGGCGAGGGAATGGTGCTGCGCCCCGGCTGGAGCATCCACACGGCCTTCATGCGCTTCCCCATCGACGCGGTCTTCCTGGACGCCGACCAGGTGGTGATCAAGACCGAGCTCGAGATCGGCCCGTGGCGCACCGTCTCGTGCCGTGGGGCGCGAGAGGTCGTCGAGCTGGCTGCCGGCGAATGCCGGCGGCGGGGGCTCGAGGTGGGAGATCGCGTCGCCTGGGCCTCTCGCAGCGCCGCGGACGCGCACTCGGAACGCAGCGCTGGGAGCTTCGGCGACGACGAGGAACCGCGCGCGCGGGTGCTCGTCGCGAGCCGAGATCCGCGGTTCGTGCGCCTCGCCCGGTACCTCCTCGGCGGTCGCGACCTGGAGGTCGAGGAGCTGAACGCGCCCGAGCGGCTGCCCGAGGCCATTCTCGAGCCGACCGTCGATCTCGCCGTGCTGGACGGTGGTGACGCCGTGGCGGAAGCGCTGCGCACGGCCAACTCCGCCCGCGCACGACGACCCGAGGTGCCGGTGGTGATCGCGGCCGACACCGGGGGGAGGAGCCCCTCGGGCGTCCGCGTCTTCGATCGCTGGAACGAGACCGAGGAACTTCTCCACGACGTGGAGCGGCTGCTGGCCGAAGGGATCCCCGGAACGATCCCCGCAACGAGGGGCTGACACGAGTCGTCGGAGCCGTAACGTCCGATCAAGGAAGGAGGATTCACGCGACCGCTGAATCAGTCGACGTTCAGCGAACGAGAGGACGAATGGACGTTGTCGGCAGTCATCTCGAGCGCGAAGAACCGCTTCGCCTCCACCGATCGCTCCAGCCCGTACGCTCGGCCTCGCGCGAGCCGAGTGAGCTCGAGCGGCTCCATGCCTACTTCCTCGAGGGCTGCACGGAAGACGTCAGTCCTCTTCTCGAGTCGGCACTCGCGGATGCGCGCCGGATGCGCGCCGGGTACGAGGACGCAGAGGTCGGCGACGGACTGGCAGCGGTCTGGTACGCGGCATCGGCGATCGTCGAGCTCGGTGCGGCGCTCGAGCTCGACGAGGCCGACGTGCGCGGCGCGGCCGCGGCGGTCGCCGAAGCGCTCAGCCTCCCGCTCCCGGCGGCGCGCTACACGCTCTTCCGCGAGGTAGTCGGCAGCCCTCGGCTGCTGGAGCTTCCGCCGCTCGTGGCGATCGAGATCCAGCTCGGGCTTCTCATCGGGTTCGACGTGCTCACCGACGTCTCCCTGTGGACGCACGGCTCCAGGGCCTTCGAACCGGTCGTCGTGCTCGGAGGCGTCGGGGAGCCGAGCCGACGCGTGCGAGCGGAGGCGAAGGCCGCGCTTCGTCAGCGCTCGCGGCTTTCGCTCCTGGGCGGCTCGCAGCTCCGCTCGACTCCGGTGCTCCGCTTCGGCGAGACGTACGCGGTGATCGTCGGCCAGCGCGGCTCGCTCGAGCCGGACGTCGCGGATGCCTACCTCTTGGAGGCGGCAGCCGCGCTGAGCCCCGTGATCGAGCGCGAGCGCCTGCTCGAGCACTCCGCCGAGCGCGAGCGAACACTCGTCGCGTCTTCGGAGCGCCGGCTCATGCGCCTCGGCTTCGACCTCCACGACGGCCCGATACAGGACGTCCTCGCGCTCGCAGCCGACGTCCAGCTCCTCCAGCAGCAGGTCTACCCGTTCGTCCTCGAGGACTACCGGGAGCAGGCACACGGGCGGTTCGACGACCTCTCGGCCCGGCTCGTCGAGCTCGATCGAGAGCTGCGCGAGATCGCCCACTCGCTCGAGACGAAGAGCGTCATCAGCCGACCTCTGGGCGAGATCCTCCACCGTGAGGTCGAAGGGTTCTCCGAGCGCACGGGCATCCACGCCGAGCTCGAGATCCGCGGCGATCCGGACTCCCTCTCGTCCGCCCACAGGATCACCGTGTTCCGCGCGCTCCAGGAGGCGCTGGCGAACATCCGCGAGCACGCCGGAGCGACCGACGTCTCGGTGCGGGTGCGGGCGCGCAGGAGCGCGGTCGAGCTCGTGGTCGGCGACGACGGCATCGGGTTCGAGGTGGAGCGGGCACTTGCGAAGGCCGCTCAGCGCGGCCGCCTCGGGCTCGTCGGGATCGCCGAACGGGTCCGGATGGTCGGCGGTACCTTCGAGCTCGACAGCCGTCCCGGTGGCCCGACGACGCTCAAGCTCACCCTGCCGCGCTGGGAGCCCCTGCCGCGCGTCTGAGCCACGGAGGGACGAGGATCGTCAAACGACAAAGGAGGCCTTTCGGCCTCCCTTGTCTCTTCCCCCTCCACCGCACGCGGTGCCGCCTACCGCCTGCGGGTCCCTGAGCGCCGCGTCAGTCGTCCTCGTCTCCCTGCTGGCTGGCGAGCTTCGACACGCACTTCCCGAAGGCATTCGCCTTGGTGACGTTCGTGCCGTACTTCTCCTTGAAGGCAGCGATCGTCTCGGGAGTGGAGCCACGCTCTGCCTTGCACTTCTTGGCCGCGTTCTTCTCCGCTTGCTCCTGCTGCGCCGAGGCCTCCTGCTGCGCCTTCACCTTCGCGGACACGCACTTCCCGAAGGCATTCGCCTTGGTGACGTTCGTGCCGTACTTCTCCTTGAAGGCAGCGATCGTCTCGGGAGTGGTGCCGCGCTCTGCCTTGCACTTCTTGGCCGCGTTCTTCTCGGCGGACTGACCCGGCGCCGACGTGCTCGCGCCGGGCTTCTCGGGCTTGCCTGTGCCGGCCGGCGGGGCCGCATAGGCCGCCGGCACGGCGAGGCAGAGAAGAGCGGTGAATGCAAGTATCTTCTTCATGGCTGTCTCTCGGTCGGGGGACGCTTTCTCTTCGACGCTACAGAAGACGCTTGCCGAGGCAGTTTCTTGCGCCGTCGAATGTTAAGAACGTGTGAAGTGGGTTGTCCCGCGAGGCCGGGCTGACGACCGTCTGAGTATGGCCGTCACCGAAACCGGCCACCTTGCCTCACGCGAGGTCGACGGGCTCTACCGCCGGTACGTTGGCGAGATCTACCGTTACGCGTTCGCGGTCCTCGGCAACCACGCGGACGCCGAAGACGTCACGCAGACGACGTTCCTCAACGCATACCGGTCGCTCGAGCAGGGCGTGCGGCCTCGAAAGCCGTCCAACTGGCTTCTCGCGATCGCGAGCAACGCGATCAAGCAGCGGTTCCGCCAAGAGCAGACTCGGCCTCGGCTCATCGAGTTCGACGAGCGGATCACCGAGCCTGCGCGGGGAGAAGACGGGGACGACGGCCCGAGCGTCGGCGAGCTCCTCGCGGCCCTCTCGAAGATCCCGCCCCAGCAACGACAGGCGATCGTGCTCCGCGAGTTCGAGGGGCGCTCGTACGCCGAGATCGCCGAGATCCTCGGCGTGACGACGACAGCGCTCGAGACGCTTCTCTTCCGCGCGCGCCGTTCGCTCGCGGAGGAGCTCGAGCACCAGTTGACGTGTACGGAGGCGCAGCTGGCGATCTCGAGGGCGGTGGACGGACGAATCGGGCGCAAGGAGCGGCGCCGCCTGCGCGAGCACATCGCCGAGTGCCCCGACTGCGCGCACTTCGCCCGGCTCCAGCAGCGGCACCGACGGGCCCTCAAGGGACTGATGCTGGTGCCGATCCCGCTCTCCCTGACCTTCTTCAAGGGATTCGAGGGGACCGCTGCGGCGGCGACGCTCTCAGCTGGACCGACCACGGCTGCCGTCGGTGCGGCCGGTGCGGGAGTCGGAACCGGCGTGGGAGTGGGCGCCGGCGTCGCGGGGATGACCGGCGGTGGGTTTCTCGCGGGCGGCGTGGCGCTGAAGGCAGCGGCGGTGGTCACGGCTGCAGCCGTGGCCGGTGGCGTCGCCGTCGCCGGATCCTCGGAGACGGGCCCTCGCCCGGGCAGGCGCCCTCCGGTCCTTGCGAAGCCTGGCCAGCGCATCGGGCAGGAGTCCCCGAGAGGCATCCTCGTCCCGGGCGACGGCGTCGCGCGCGGCAAGACCAGGGTGCCCGGACAGACGACCCGCGCCAAGGGTCCGGAGCGGGCGCGTGCCGTCCGAGCGGAGAAGGGCAGCGGCGCCTCTCCCAGAGCGGGGAGCACGTACGGCGGCGCGCAGGCCCACGAGGCTCGTACGAAGCCGCGCCCGAGCGCCAACGGGATCCGGAAGCCGAAAGCGACGAGGACCGAGCGCGGGGCCACTGCCCGGGAGCGCGCATCCGCGCGGACGGCCCGGACGACCGGGCCTACGGCCGCAACTCGAGAGAGATCGGCCACCGCGAAGTCGGCGCCGGCCAAGTCGGCGCCGGCCAAGTCGGCGCCCGCAGAGTCGGCGCCCGCAGAGTCGGCCACCGCCAAATCGGCGCCCGGGCAGAACCCTTCGTCGAAGCCGACGGGCGCGGCCGAGCGCGGGGGCGGGGCGAAGGGCCGCTAGATGGTTGATTCCACGCGTCTACGCCACGTAGTCGACGAGGGCGCGGCTGGGGCGGCCGAGT
>Ga0233416_10000032_pt1 | contig 37401 bp, 34 predicted proteins | sample Sediment_Towuti__2_FD_188638 | JGI IMG/M metagenome (GOLD analysis project Ga0233416, IMG submission 188638) | Sediment microbial communities from Lake Towuti, South Sulawesi, Indonesia - Sediment_Towuti_2014_0_MG | ecosystem: Environmental > Aquatic > Freshwater > Lake > Sediment | place... | reverse complement strand
CCGTAAGTTCTTGAAAGAACAATTACACACACCATATTGATGTGCACAACGAACGGGCGTTTTCGGGCCCGATGCACGGCCCGGGAGCGGCGAGAGGCGGCTGCTATACTCCGCGCGCTTCCGACCTCCGCCTGAATGTCCAGCCTTCTCGAAGCGCTCAACTCCGAGCAGCTCCAGGCCGTCACCCTCCCGAACCAGCACGCGCTGATCCTCGCCGGCGCGGGATCGGGCAAGACGCGCGTGCTCACGACGCGCATCGCCTGGCTGGTCCAGACCGGCACCGTCAGTCCGGGCGGCGTGCTCGCGGTGACGTTCACGAACAAGGCGGCGAAGGAGATGCTCACGCGCATCGCCGCGATGCTGCCGATTTCGACGCGCGGGATGTGGGTCGGCACGTTCCACGGGCTGTGCAACCGGATGCTGCGCGCGCATCACCGCGACGCGGGCCTGCCGCAGGCGTTCCAGATCCTCGACTCGCAGGACCAGCTCGCGATGGTGAAGCGCGTGCTGAAGGCCCTCAACGTCGACGAGGACCGGTTCCAGCCGAAGCAGGTGCAGTGGTTCATCAACGACCACAAGGAGGAGGGCCGGCGGGCGAAGGACGTCACCGACGTCCACGACGAGTTCGGCCGCCGCGCGATCGAGCTCTTCCGCGCCTACGACGAGCAGTGCCAGAAGGAGGGCGTCGTCGACTTTCCCGAGCTGCTCCTGCGCTCGTACGAGCTGCTGCGCGCGAACGAGGTGCTGCGGGCGCACTACCAGGCGCGCTTCCGCCACATCCTGGTCGACGAGTTCCAGGACACGAACCGGCTGCAGTACCGGTGGCTCAAGCTCCTCGCCGGGCCGGGCAACTCGCTCTTCGCCGTGGGCGACGACGACCAGTCCATCTACCGCTTCCGCGGCGCGCACGTCGGCAACATGGCCGACTTCGAGCGCGAGTTCCGGGTGCCGAACGTCATCCGCCTCGAGCAGAACTACCGCTCGCACGGCAACATCCTCGACGCCGCGAACGCGCTCATCTCGCACAACCGCAAGCGCCTCGGCAAGAACCTCTGGACCGCGGCGGGCGAGGGCGAGCTGCTGCGCGTCTTCGAGGCGCAGACCGACGGCTACGAGGCGGCCTGGGTCGCCGAGGAGGTGCAGGCGCTCGTGCGCGACGGCTTCGCGCGGCGCGAGATCGCGGTGCTCTACCGCTCGAACGCACAGTCGCGGATCATCGAGCACGCGCTGTTCGCGGCCGGCATCCCGTACCGCGTGTACGGCGGCCTGCGGTTCTTCGAGCGGCAGGAGGTGAAGCACGCGCTCGCGTACCTGCGGCTGCTCGCGAACCCCGACGACGACAGCGCGTTCCTGCGCGTCGTGAACTTCCCGGCGCGGGGCATCGGGAGCCGGTCGGTGGAAGCGCTGCAGGACGCGGCGCGCGCCGCCGGCACGAGCCTGTGGCAGGCGGTCGCGGGCCTCTCCGGCAAGGCCGCCGGCTCGGTCGGCGCATTCGCGAAGCTGATCGCGACGCTGCGCGACGCGACGCGCGGCTTGCCCCTGCCGGAGGTGGTCGCGCACGTGATCGAGGCGAGCGGCCTCATCGCGCACTACCAGACCGAGCGCGACGGCGCCGACCGGATCGAGAACCTGAACGAGCTGGTGAACGCCGCTGCGGCGTTCGTCCAGGACGAGACCTACGCCGCGCAGTTCGTCGCCGACGCGACCGAGACCCCCGACGCCCCGGCCGATCCCCTCAATGCCTTCCTCGCCCACGCCGCGCTCGAGTCGGGCGACACCCAGGCAGGCGAGGGCGCCGACGCGCTCCAGCTGATGACCATGCACTCCGCGAAGGGGCTGGAGTTCCACGCCGTGTTCGTCAGCGGCCTCGAGGAAGGGCTCTTTCCCCACGAGCAGAGCTTCGTCGAGGAGGACGGTCTGGAAGAGGAGCGGCGGCTCATGTACGTCGCGATCACGCGCGCCCGCACGCGGCTCTACCTTTCGTACGCCCAGACGAGGCTGCTCCACGGGCAGACCCGCTACAACCTGCCGAGCCGGTTCCTCGAGGAGCTCCCGAAGGGCGTCATCAAGTGGCTGACGCCGAAGCTCGGGATGCCGCTCGGCGAGCGGGCGTGGCGCGCCGAGGAGCCGCCGGCGCACCTCGCCAAGGCGGCGCGGAGCGCGCCGTCGCGGCTGCCGTTTCGCATCGGCCAGAACGTGGTGCACCCCAAGTTCGGCCAGGGCGTGATCGTCAGCGCCGAGGGCTCCGGAACGGATGCCCGGGTCCAGATAAACTTCGGCCCCCAGGGCATGAAGTGGCTGCAGCTCGAGTACGCGAAGCTGACGGCCGCATGATCCCAAGAACAGGAAAGGACATCGCAGTGACTCCCTCGAAGACCGCACAGATCCTCTGCACCGCCCTGCTCGTCTCGCTCGCCGGCGCCCCGGCCTTTGCCCAGCAGGCGCCGGCGGAATCCAAGGACTACGCCCCGCAGGTCGGGCAGGCGGGCAAGGACGTCGTCTGGGTGCCGACGCCCGAAGCGCTCGTCGAGCGCATGCTCAAGATGGCCGGTGTCACCAAGAACGACTACGTGATCGACCTCGGCTCGGGCGACGGGCGGACCGTGATCATGGCGGCGCAGAAGTTCGGTGCCCGCGCGATGGGCATCGAGTACAACCCCGACATGGTCGCGCTGTCGATCAAGAACGCCGAGAAGGCCGGAGTCGGCGACAAGGTCAAGTTCGTCAAGGCCGACCTCTTCGAGACCGATTTCAGCCAGGCGACCGTCATCACGATGTACCTCCTGCCGGGAATCAACATCAAGCTGCGGCCCAAGATCCTCGACATGCGGCCGGGGACGCGGGTCGTGTCGCACGCGTTCAACATGGAGGACTGGCAGCCCGACCAGGTGGCGACGGTCGAGGGACGCGACGCCTACCTGTGGATCGTGCCGGCGAAGGTCGCGGGCCGCTGGAAAGTGAACGTTCCCGCCGGCAGCGGCGAGGAGATCTGGGACGTCACCCTCAACCAGGAGTTCCAGAAGATCTCGGGGAAGGCCCAGCTCGGCGGGCGGTCCTACGATCTCGCCGAAGCGCAGCTGCGGGGCGCGAACGTCCGCTTCACGTTCGTCGACGGCAACGGCACGAAACGGGACTTCAGCGGCCGGGCGCGCGGCGACCGCATGGAAGGCACGACCCAGACCCAGGGCGGGACGCAGGCCAAGTGGAACGCCACGCGCGCGAGCTGACGCCTCAGACGCCCGCGCCCTGCGCGACGAGCCAGTAGCGGGCGAAGCGCCCGACGGCCTGGAAGCCGAGCGCCGCAATCCAGTTCAGCCTGAGCCAGCCGGCGGCGACGCAGAGCGCGTCGCCGATGAGCGGCGCCCAGCCGAGGAGGAGCGCCGCCGGACCCCATCTGCGCACCGTCTCGATCGCCCGGAGCGGCTTCCGCGTGGCGAGCAGCCGGCCGATCAGATAGGACGACATCCCGCCCAGCGTGTTGCCGAGCGTGGCGAGGCCGAGCGCCATCCAATAGGTGTCCGGATGGAGCCGGAGGACCGCGAACAGGGCAACTTCCGAGCTCAGCGGAATCAGCGTCGCCGCGAGGAACGCGGCGAGCGTGAGCGAGCCGAGGCTCGCCCCGGGGGTGAACCATTCGGACAATCGGACGGGGGAACGGAGACGGGGCCCGCTATGGTAGCGGGCCGCGCCCGCGTCAGGCCTTGCGCGGTGCCGCCGCCTTGGACTCGTCGAGCGCGCGGCGGAGCAGCATGTCCTTCAGGGACGGATCGCTGATCCCGTTGGCCACTCGCATGCAGAGCTGCATCTTGGTCCGGCAGCGGCGCGCGGCTTCCATCACCATGCTCTCGCCGTCGGGTCCGATGTTCGAGGCGAGGTAGCGCGCGAGCCCCTGCACGAACGCCGGGTCGCTGCGATCCAGCGTGTCGGCGGTCGTCGCGGCCGGGACCGGGGCGGCAGCGCCTCTCGCCGCTTCCGGCGCCGGGGGTTTGCTGACAGGCGCGCTCGAGCGCGCTTTTGCCGCGAGCGGCTCGGTCGCGCGCAGGAACTGCTTGCGAGCGCCTTCGTCCATCTGCGCGGCCAGTTGCTGCCTGACCTCCTGGACCGATGCGCCGTCCGCGGCAGCCTGCTCGGCGAGGACCGAGGCGATCGGCCCGAGCACCGCCGCCGCCTGCTCGGTGAGCGGAGTCAGCCAGTCGTCCTGCGAAGCCATGGCGCGGTTCGTGAGGCGCTAGCCGCTCAGGCGGGTTCGGTCTTGCGCCCCGGCGCGGGCGCTGGCGCCGGCGCCGCAGGCCGCGCACGCAGCAGCTGCATCGCTTTCTGGAGGCTCGTCGTCATCCGGTTGAACGACTGGGCGAGGTTCGCCACCTCGTCGGTGCCGGAGGCGTCGAGCTGGCCGAGGTCGAACTTGCCGACGCTGATCGCGTCGGCGGCCGCGGACATGCGCACGATCGGCTTGATGACCAGCCGGTCGAGCATCAGGTTCAGGATGACGAACATCGCGAGGAAGATCGCGATCAGCGCGCCGAGCGAGGCGTAGAACGTGACCCGCGCGCGCCCCATCGGAACGTTCATCGGCACCGAGACGACCTGCGCGCCGACGATCTCGTTCAGCTGCCAGCCGAAGCCGCTGTCGGAGCCGTAAGTGCGGATCATCGACGCCGGCGCGGCGCTCGGCTCGCTGTGGCACGCGAGGCAGGCGGCGTTCGTGATCTTGATCGGCCGCGCCACGTAGAGGCTCGGGCCGGCGCCGGTTGTCCGCACGCCGTTCGTCTCCTTCGCGTTCGGGTCGGCGCGGAAGGCCTGGACGATCTTCGCCTCCCAGTCCTCCGCCTTGTCGCGCGGGTTGGTCGGGTTGAGCGTCGCCTCCTTGTAGGCGTACTCGGGATACTTCTTGCGCAGCGTGTTGAGCGTCTCGGTCGCCGCGAACGCCGGCACCGTCTGCGGCATGAACTCCTCGTCGCCGAGCTTCTGCAGGCGCGGGCGCACGTGATCGACGGTGTACGCGCGGATCGCGAGCGCGGACTCCATCATGAGCCCGGCCTCGTGCAGCACCTCGTCGCGCGCGTTCTTCTGCAGCAGATCGTGGAGGAAATAGCCGCTCACTGCCAGCCCGAGGGCCATGACGGCGAGCAGGCTCAAGTTGAACTTCAATCGCAGAGACATCTTCTTGTTCTCCCTTACGAGACCGACACTCCTGGACGTTGCACCATAGCCGGTACGGTGCCGCGGACACAGGGATTCCTTCCCGATACGCGCTTCCAGGTGGGACGGGATGCGTCCTGGTGCGGGCGGGCGTGGAATCGTTCACACGCCCGCCGGTGGTGCGCCCGGGGCGCACTCTTTTGCGCCACCGGGGGGTTCGGCTTAGAGTAGCGCCCTTTCCGCCGGCCGCCCTGCGCCGGAACCCGCATGGCCATCGACTATCTCGAGCGCATCCTCAACTCGCGCGTCTACGACGTCGCCGTCGAGACGCCGCTCGAGTTCGCGCCGAATCTCTCCGCACGCCTCGGCAACCGGCTGATGCTGAAGCGCGAGGACATGCAGCCGGTGTTCTCGTTCAAGCTCCGCGGCGCGTACAACAAGATGGCGAACCTGCCCGCGACTGCGCTGAAGCGCGGCGTGATCGCCACCTCAGCAGGCAACCACGCACAGGGGGTGGCGCTCGCAGCCCAGAAGCTCGGCTGCCGCGCGGTGATCGTCATGCCGGTGACGACGCCGCGGATCAAGGTCGAGGCGGTGGCGGCGCGCGGCGCCGAGGTCGTCCTCCAGGGCGATTCCTACAGCGACGCCCGGGAGCACGCCCGCAAGATCGAGCGGCGCCTCAAGCTCACATTCGTGCACCCGTTCGACGATCCCGACGTGATCGCCGGCCAGGGGACGATCGGCATGGAGATCCTGCGCCAGACGACACGGCCGATCCACGCCATCTTCGTCGCGATCGGCGGCGGCGGGCTCGTGTCGGGCATCGCCTCGTACGTGAAGCGGCTGCAGCCGGAGATCAAGGTGATCGGCGTGCAGCCGGTCGACTCCGACGCGATGAAGCGCTCGATCGCGGCCGGGCGGCGCGTCGTGCTGCCGCACGTCGGGCTCTTCGCCGACGGCGTGGCGGTGAAGCAGGTCGGCAGGGAAACCTTCCGGATCGCGCGCGAGCTGGTCGACGACATCCTGCTGGTCGACACCGACGAGACCTGCGCGGCGATCAAGGACGTGTTCGAGGACACGCGCTCGATCCTCGAGCCGGCGGGCGCGCTCGCGATCGCCGGGGCGAAGGCCTACGTCGAGCGCACGCATCTGCGCGACCGCAAGCTGGTGGCGATCGCCTGCGGCGCGAATGCGAACTTCGACCGCCTGCGCTTCGTCGCCGAGCGCGCCGAGGTCGGCGAGCACCGCGAGGCGGTCATCGCGGTGACGATCCCGGAGCGCCCGGGCAGCTTCCGCAAGTTCTGCCTGACGCTCGGCAACCGGAACATCACCGAGTTCAACTACCGGATGGCCGACCCGGTCGAGGCGCACGTCTTCGTCGGCGTCGAGGTGCGCGACCGCGACGAGACCGCGCGCCTCCTGCGCACGCTCCGCCGCCACGGCCTGCGGACGCTCGACCTCTCCGACAACGAAATGGCGAAGCTCCACGTCCGCCACCTCGTCGGCGGCCATGCGCCGCTCGCCCGCGACGAGCTGCTGTACCGCTTCGAGTTCCCGGAGCGGCCCGGGGCGCTGATGAAGTTCCTCTCGAACATGCGCTCGGACTGGAACATCAGCCTCTTTCACTACCGCAACCAGGGCGCCGACTACGGGCGGGTGCTCGTCGGCATGCAGGTTCCGCCGCGCGAGATGCGCGAGTTCCGCGCGTTCCTCGTCAAGCTCGGCTACCCGTACGTCGACGAGTCGCGCAACCCGGCGTACCGGCTGTTCCTCGCCTGATGTCGCGCCGGAGCTGGGGCATCGACGAGAAGGTGCGCAAGTACCTCCTCGATCACTCGCTGCGCGAGCCGCCAGCGGCAGCGGAATTGCGGGCGGTGACTGCCAAGCTCCCCTACGCAGGGATGCAGATCTCGCCGGAGCAGGGCCAGTTGATGGCGCTGCTCGTCCAGGCGGTCGGCGCGCGGCGGGCGATCGAGATCGGGACCTTCACCGGCTACAGCGCGCTTTGGGTCGCATTGGCGCTTCCGCCGGACGGGAAGCTCGTGTGCTGCGACGTGAGCGCCGAGTGGACGGCGGTCGGAAAGCCGTACTGGGAGAAGGCTGGCGTCGCCGGGAAGATCGACCTGCGCATCGCGCCGGCGCTCGAGACGCTCGATCGGCTGCTCGCCGAGGGCGGGGCCGGCGCCTACGACTTCGCATTCATCGACGCGGACAAGACCGGCTACGACGCCTACTACGAGCGCTGCCTGCAGCTCCTCCGGCGCGCCGGCCTGATTGCGATCGACAACGTGCTATGGGGCGGCGACGTCGCGAATCCGAAGAAGCGGAGCGCCGACACCCTGGCGCTGCGCGCGCTCAACAAGAAGATCCATGGCGACGAGCGGGTCACCCTCTCGATGCTTCCGGTGGGTGACGGGGTGACGCTCGCGATGAAGCGCTGACCGGCTACTTCCCTCGGGTTTTCCGCGTGTCGTCCGGGTCGCCGAAGTACCCTGGGTCGACCTCGCCCGCGTAGCACACCGGCGAGCTGAGCGCGCTCGGCTCGCCGACTGCCGGCGCGCCGAGGAACTCCAGCCGCCCGCCGTCGCGGCGATAGATGCCGCGCTCGGTGACGACCCAGTCCATCGGGATGTCGTGCGTCTGCGGATGCAGCGTGTCTACGTGCGCCGTCTCGTACGCGATGCCGATCACGACCGGCTTCCGCGCGATCGCCGCGAGCGTGCGGTCGAAGAACGCCCCGCCGTAGCCCAGCCGGTACCCCGCGTCGTCGAAACCGAGCATCGGGAGCAGTACCGTGTCCGGCTCCACTTCGGGGCTCCCGACCGGGTACGGGATGTCGTAGACGCCGCGCTCGAGGCGAGTGCCCGGGTGCCACTCGCGGAAGATGAGCGGCGTCTTCGGTGCGACGACGACCGGCAGCGCGGTGGTTGCGCCACGCTCCCGCAGGCGTCGGACGAGGAGGCGCGCGTCGTACTCGTTCTTGTAGGGCCAGCAAAATGCCACGACGCCGCGCGCGAGGTTCGGGAACCCGCGCCCAAGACTGCGGTCGATCGCGTCGCGGTGTTGCAGGATTGTTAACTGATCGAGCGCCACCCGCGCGGCGAGGAGCCGGGCGCGGAGCGCGCGGCGCCAAAGCTTCACTTCGTCGGGCGTCATAGGGCGTTGCGGGTCGAAAACGACCGTCCCGAGGGGCGAATCGCGCTCGACGCTGTGCTATCCTCCGCTCGCTTGGTCGGCTTCAGCTTGCATATGGTACTCATGCCGCGCGTTCTCGCTTTGCGAATCGCCGCGGCGCTCGTGCTCGCCATGCCGCTCGTGGCGAGCGCCGCTGCGACGGGACGAGGGAACGCGACCCAGGAGGACCACTTCCTTGCCGCGCGTGAAGCGTTCGAGCGCGGCAACGCCGCGAAGCTCGCAACCCACGCCGAAGCGCTGCGCGGCCACGTCCTCGAGCCGTACGTCGAAGCCTGGCGGCTGCGCCTGCGCATCGACGAAGCGGCGCCGGGCGAGGTGAGCGATTTCCTCGGGCGCTACGGCGGGACGGTCGTTGCAGAGCAGGTGCGCCGCGAATGGGTGCTCGCGCTCGGCCGCAAGGCCCAGTGGGAGCTCCTCGGGGCCGCGTATCCCAACCTCGTAAACGACGATCCCGAGGTGACCTGCTACGCGCTGCAGGCGCGCTGGCGGCGCGGCGACGAATCGGCGGTCGACGAGTTCCGCCGCATGTGGGCGAGCCCGCGCGAGCTGCCCGACGGCTGCGTGCCGATCGCCGAACGCGAGATTGCGGACGGCCGCATGACCGTCCGCCACGTCTGGGAGCGCGCTCGCCTTCTCCTGGAGACCGGCCAGCTCGCCGCGGCCAAACGCGTGCTCGACTATCTGCCGCAGGCCGACCAGCCGGACGACCGGACGATCGATGCGATCCAGCGGGCGCCGCAGCGGTTCATCGCCGGCGCCGAGAAGCTCGACCTGAAGAAGCGGGCGAACCGCGAGCTCCTGCTGTTCGCGTTCGCGCGCTTCGCGCGCTCCGACCCCGATGCGGCAGCGGCCGCGTGGACCCGCAAGCTGCAGGACCGCCTGCCGCCCGAGGACCAGGCCTGGGTATGGGGACAGATCGCGACCCAGGCCGCGCGCCAGCATTCGCCGCGCGCGCTCGAGTGGTTCGCGAGCGCGAACGGAATCGCGCTGCGCGACGAGCAGCTCGAATGGCGGGTCCGCGCGGCGCTGCGGGAAGAGAACTGGGCGGAAGTCCGGGGCTCGATCGAGAAGATGACCCCGCTCGGCCGGAACGAGCCCGCGTGGCTCTACTGGCACGGTCGCGCCCGGAGCGCGCTCGGACAGAAGGAAGAGGCCCAGATCCTGTTCGCGCGCGTCGCCGGCGAGCATCACTTCTACGGCAAGCTCGCGCTCGAAGAGCTCGGCCGGCCGCTCGCGATCCCGCCGCGCGAATACGCGCCCACGCCGGAGGACGTCACGGAGGCGGCGGCCAATCCGGGCGTCCAGCGCTCGCTCGCGCTCTTCCGGCTCGAGGCGCGCGATCCGCGCGATGCACGCGAGGTCCGCCTGATGGCGGTCCGCGAGTGGAACTGGACGGTACGGGGCATGGACGATCGCCAGCTCCTGGCGGCGGCCGAGCTCGCGCGCCGCAACGAGCTCTGGGACCGCGCGATCAACAGCGCCGACCGCACGATCGGCCTGCACGACTTCACCGTGCGCTTCCTCGCTCCCTACCGCGCGGTATTCAGCGAGCAGTCGAGGTCGCAGGGGCTGGAGGAGTCCTGGGTACTCGGCCTGGTGCGGCAGGAGAGCCGCTTCATCACCAATGCACGCTCGTCGGCGGGCGCTTCGGGCCTCATGCAGCTCATGCCGGCGACCGCGCGCTGGGTCGCGAAGCGCATCGGGATGAACAACTTCACGCCCGCCAAGGTGAACGACGTCGACGTCAATGTCGCCCTCGGCACGACCTATCTCAGGTACGTGCTCGACGAGCTCGACGGCCAGCCGGTCCTCGCCGCGGCCGCCTACAACGCCGGCCCGGGGCGGGCGCGCAAATGGAAGGCCGACCGGCCGCTCGAGGGCGCGATCTACGCCGAGACGATCCCGTTCAACGAGACGCGCGACTACGTGAAGAAGGTCATGAGCAACACGATCTACTACGCGGCGCTCTATGGCGGCGACACGCGTCCGCTCAAGGTGCGGCTCGGGATGATTCCCCCGCGGCGCGGCGGCGAAGGCTACGCTGCCACGATCACCGGGCAGGCGACGGTAGAATAGCCCGCCTCGGTTGCTCCTCCCGTCCGGGAGGAGCCGTTTCAGGGTGAGTTCGCGGACATGGCGCGGATCTGCGTCCTCGGCGGCAGCGGGTTCATCGGCCGCCACATCGTCGAGCGGCTCGTCGAGCGCGGCGACTTCGTCGTGGTGCCCTCGCGCCGCCGCGAACGCGCCAAGCACCTCATCACGCTGCCCACGGTCGACGTGGTGCAGGCCGATGTCCACGATCCGGTGACGCTCCAGCGCCTCTTCGCGGGCTGCGACGCGGTGATCAACCTCGTCGGCGTGCTGCAGGGCCGGCGCGGCTCCCCCTACGGTCCCGGCTTCGCGCTCGCCCACGTCGAGCTGCCGAAGAAGGCGATCGCGGCGGCCATGGAGACGGGCGTGCACCGGTTCGCGCACATGAGCGCGCTCAAAGCCGCGTCCGACGGACCGAGCCAGTACCTCCGCTCCAAGGGCGACGGCGAGGCGGCGGTCGTCGCGGCCCGGGCGCAGCTCGAGACGACGATCTTCCGGCCGTCGGTGGTGTTCGGCCTGGAAGACCGGTTCCTCAATCTGTTCGCGCAACTGCAGCGCTGGCTCCCGATCGTTGCGCTGGCGTGCCCGGAGGCCAGGTTCCAGCCGGTGTACGTCGGCGACGTCGCCGCCGCGTTCGTCGCCAGCCTGGACGAGGACGAGAGCGTCGGGCGCGCGTACGATCTCGTCGGGCCCACCGCGTACACCCTGCGGGAGCTCGTCGAGTATGCCGGCCGCGTTTCGGGTCACCCGCGCCCGATCATCGGCCTGGGACCGCGGCTCTCCTACCTCCAGGCCTGGGCGATGGAGTTCGCGCCGGGCACGCCGATGAGCCGCGACAACGTGGACTCGATGCGGATCGACAGCGTGTCGGACGCGCGGCTCCCCTTCGGGCTGAACGCCACGCCGCTCGAGGCCGTGGCACCCGTGTATCTCAAGGGCGTCTATCCGCGCTCGCGCTACAGCGTGTTCCGCTACTACGCCGGCCGGAAGACGCGCGAGGTATGACGAAGCCGACGCTGGTCATCGGCAACAAGAACTACTCGTCCTGGTCGCTCCGGGGCTGGCTGCTGCTGCGCGGCTTCGGGATCGATTTCGACGAAGTGCAGCTCAAGTTCCACACCGAGGGCTGGAAGCGGGAGATCGGCCGCTGGTCGCCGACCGGGCTCGTGCCGGTGCTGTGGCTCGACGGCGAGCCGGTCTGGGACTCACTCGCCATCGCCGAGACGGTCGCCGAGCGCTGGCCGGAGAAGGGCGTATGGCCGCGCGACGCGCGCGCCCGTGCGGTCGCGCGCTCGATCTGCGCCCAGATGCATTCCGGCTTCCATGCACTCCGGGAGGCGATGCCGATGAACATCCGCGGCTCGCATCCGGGTCGCGGCATGAGCCCGGAGGTCGCGCGGGACATCGACCGCATCGTCGCGGTCTGGACGATGTGCCGCGAGCGGTACGGGCAGGGCGGCGAGCTCCTTTTCGGCGGCTTCACCGCGGCCGACGCCTTCTACGCGCCGGTGGCGACGCGCTTCGCGACCTACGGGGTCCGCCTGCCCGATGCTGCCCGGCGCTACGTCGACGCGGTGCTCGTGCTGCCGGCGATGGAGGAGTGGAGCGCGGCGGCGCGCGCCGAGCCGGAGGTCATCGCCGCGGAAGAGCCGTACGCGCACCACTACCGGTGAAGATCTACCAGGTCGGCGGCGCGGTCCGCGACGAGCTGCTCGGCCTTCCGGTGAAGGACCGCGACCACGTCGTCGTCGGCGCGACGCCCGAGGAGATGGAACGCCTGGGCTTCAGGCCGGTCGGCAGGGATTTCCCCGTCTTCCTCCATCCCCGCACGCACGAGGAGTACGCGCTCGCGCGGACCGAGCGCAAGAGCGGGCGCGGCTACAAAGGGTTCACCGTGCACGCCGCGCCCGAAGTGACGCTCGAGGAGGATCTCGCCCGGCGCGACCTGACGATCAACGCCATCGCGAAGGACGAGCAGGGCAGGCTCGTCGATCCGTTCGGCGGGGCGGCGGACCTGGCGGCGGGCGTGCTGCGGCACGTCAGCCCCTCGTTCGTCGAAGACCCGGTGCGCGTCCTCCGCGTCGCGCGGTTCGCGGCGCGGTTCGGTTTCCGCGTGGCGCCCGAGACGCTGCAGCTCATGCGCGACATGGTCGCGGCCGGCGAGGTGGACGCGCTCGTGCCCGAGCGCGTCTGGCAGGAGTTCGCGAAAGGCCTGATGGAAGCCTCGCCGGGCCGCATGTTCGAGACGCTCGCGGAGTGCGGCGCGCTCGTGCGCGTGCTCCCGGAGTGGCGGGAGCTCGATACGCGCCGCGCGCTTGCCGCCCTGGAGGCCGCGGCGGCGAGCGGGTTTCCCCTGCGCGTTCGCTATGCAGCCCTCTTCGCCGGCGGTCCGGTGACGGCCGTCGAGCAGGCCGCCGATCGGCTGCGCGCCCCGGCCGAGTGCCGGGACCTCGCGGTGCTCGCGGCACGCTGGTGCGCCCGGGCGCGCGGGGCCCGGACCTTGGATGCGGACGCACTCGTGGGCCTCCTCGAGGCGCTCGACGCTTTCCGGCGTCCCGAGCGGTTCGGCGATCTCCTCGATGCGTGCGAGTGCGGTGCGATCGCCGCGGGCGACGCCGATCCGCAGCGCAAACCCTACCTCCTGCGCGCGGCGACGGCGGCGCAGGGGATCGATGCGGGTGCGATCGCCCGCTCGAGCCCCGGCGACATCGCCGCGGCGGTCCGGGCCGCGCGCGTTGCCGCGGTCGCAGCGGCGCGCGGTGGATGAAGCTTCACGTCCGGCGTTCCGAGCTAGAATTCCCGCCTCGCTGTCCCGTCCGGATGTCATGAAGTCCGCGCTCGCCGTGCTCGCCCACGGCCTCCGCTGCAACGTCGTCGCCGGCTTCCGTCTCGCGACGTTCCGGCGCGTAGCCCCGCTCGACTACCGCGTCTCCGCGGCCGATCTGACGGTGCTGCTCGCGGCCATCGGCGTCATCTCGGCGGCGGCGAGCTTCGTGCGCGGCGGCCTGCCCGGGGCCTTCGATCCGGGCGCGGTGCCGCCGTTGCTCGCCGAAATTCCCCTGGTGCTCGCCGCCTGTGTCGCCATCGCCGCGGTCCTGCAGCGGCGCGAGCTGGTGCTGGGCCTCGCCACCGCGCTCTTCGCGAGCGATCCGCTGTTCGAGGTGGCGGGCACGGCGCTCACGCTCGTGTACGCGTGGCTGCCGCCAGGCATCGCGGTCGTGCTCGGGTACGCCTTTCTCGCATGGGCGCTCCTCACCCTGCTGCGTGCGCTCCTCGTCTTCGACGGCTGGCGAGGGTGGCGCACGGCCGCGGCGGGCGCTGTGCTCGCGGGTCTCTTCGGCGGGCTGGTGCTGTTCATGCCCCGGCCCGAGCTCTGGTTGCACGAGGAATCCCGGGCCGCTGCCGCCACGCCCTCGGTCGCCGACGAGCAGCTGTTCCACCGCCAGCCGAAGCTGCTCGAGGAGGCCCTCGCGGGGCTCGCGGCGGAGCGCGCGGGCGTCGAGGATCTCTACTTCGTCGGGGTCGCCCCGTACTCGTCGCAGGACGTCTTCGCGCGCGAGGTCGGCGCGGTGCGCAGGCTCTTCGACGCGCGGTTCGGCACCGCCGGCCGGTCGATCGTGCTCGTGAACAGTCCGCTGACGCTCGCCGAGGCGCCGATCGCGACCGCGACCAACCTGCGCGCGGTGCTCGAGCGCCTCGGCGGGATCATGAACGCCGAGGAGGACGTGCTGTTCCTCTTCATCACCTCGCACGGCGACCAGCGCCACGAGCTCGCCTTCGAGCTGCCCCCGCTGCAGCTCGCCCAGCTCACGCCGACCGCGCTCGCGCGCATGCTGAACGACTCCGGCATCAAGTGGAAGGTGCTGGTCGTCTCGGCGTGCTACTCGGGCGGGTTCGTCGAGCCGCTCAAGGACGCGAACACCGCGATCATCACCGCCGCCGACGACCGGTCGAGCTCCTTCGGCTGCGCCTCGGGCCGCGACTTCACCTACTTCGGGCGCGCCTTCTTCAGCGAGGCGCTCGCGAGGACCTTCTCGTTCACCGAGGCGTTCGAGACCGCGCGGCGCGCGGTCACCGAGCAGGAGCGCGCCGAGAGCCTCGCGCCGTCGAGCCCGCAGATCTTCATCGGCAACGCGATCCGGGAGAAGCTCGTCTCGCTCGAGCGGCGGCTCGCGATGCCGCGGTAGGCCGCTCCGCGACGGCCACGCGGCGCGGCTAGAGCAGCCGCGCGAGCAGCGTCAGCGCCGCCGACAGCAGGATCGTCGTGGTGAACGGCAGGTAGACGTCACGTCCCCTCACCCGCACCGTCACGTCTCCGGGCAGGCGCCCGAGCCCGAAGCGGGCAAGCCAGGGCGAAAGCAGGGTCAGGATGACCAGCGCGACGAGCAGCGTGAGGAGCCATTTGAGCACGGTGCGCGGAGTGTAATAGACTCGCGCGCGCCGCAAATCGACAGGGAGAGAAAATGATCGAGCTGTACACCTGGGGGACGCCCAACGGCCGCAAGGTCTCGGTGATGCTGGAGGAAGTCGGCCTCCCGTACAACGTCCACAGGATCGACATCGGCAAGGGCGACCAGTTCACCCCGGAGTACGTCGCGCTCAATCCCTACAGCAAGATCCCGGCGATCATCGATCCCGACGGCCCGGACGGCGAGCCGATGAAGCTCTTCGAGTCGGGCGCGATCCTCGTGTACCTCGCCGGCAAGACCGGGCGCCTCCTCCCGGCCGCGACGCGCGGCAAGTACCTCACGCTGCAGTGGCTGATGTTCCAGATGGGCGCGGTCGGACCGTTCTTCGGCCAGGTGCACCACTTCCTGCGCGCGGCGAAGGTCGAGGTGCCCTACGCGATCGAGCGCTACGTGAAGGAGAAGGACCGCATCTACGCAGTGCTCGACCGGCGGCTCGGGGAGGCGCGGTATCTCGCGGGCAACGAGTACACGATCGCCGACATCGCCACCTATCCGTGGGTCGCGCGCCACGAGTGGCACAAGACCGACCTCGGCCGCTTCCCGAACGTGAAGCGCTGGTTCGAGACGATCGGCGCGCGGCCGGCCGTCCAGCGGGGCATGGCCGTTCCCGGCTGACGATGCAGGTCCTGCGTTCCGCGCTCTCCGCGGAGCTCGAGATCCTGGAGTGCCAGCCGGAGATCGAGACGCCGCGGCCGAGCCTGCTCTTCGTCCACGGAGCGTTCGCCGGCGCCTGGATCTTCGCCGAGCACTTTCTGCCCTATCTGGCGGCCGCAGGCTTCCCGTCCTACGCGGTCAGCCTCCGCGGGCACGGCGCGAGCTTCGGCCGGGATGCGCTTGCCTGGCACAGCCTCGGCGACTACGTCGACGACCTCGAGGCGGCGGTCGAGGCCTTCGATCCCGCGCCGGTGCTCGTCGGCCATTCGATGGGCGCGGTCGTCGTGATGAAATACCTCGAGCGGGCCCGTGCGCCCGCCGCGGCGCTGCTCGCGCCGGTCCCGCCGCAGGGCCTGCTGCCCGCGTCGCTTGCGCTCGCGCTCTCGAGGCCGAGCCTCCTCGTCGAGCTGAACCTGCTCCTGGCGAACGGCCGGGCCTCGCTCGAGGTGCTGCACAAGGCGCTGATCTCCGGGCCGGTCCCCGCCGATGACCTCGTCCGCTACTACCACCAGTTCCAGCGCGAGTCGCAGCGCGCGATCTGGGACCTCACGCTGTTCGATCTGCCGCAGAGCTGGCGGATGCACCGCCCCCCGATGCTCGTGCTGCTCGCCGAGCGCGACGCACTGTTGCCGGTTGCGGCGTCGCGCGCCGGCTTCGCGGCGATCGGGCTGCGGACCGAGGTCGTCGAGGAGGTCGGGCACGCGATGATCCTGGAGCCGGGCTGGCAGCGCGCCGCCGACCGCCTGATCCGCTGGCTCACCGGAGCCGGGTAGTCCGCAGGACTTTGTTCGCGTTTCCGGCGCCGGCTGGTGAATCGATCACCGGCCCGGCGCCCATAGTCACGACCGGCCGTCACCTCCGGAACCTAGGATGCGGGCGACTCATCCGGCTCACGGAGGAAAGGCCATGGAAGGGATCTACATGCTGCTCGAGATGCTGCTCGCGCTCGGAGGCATCGCCGCGTCCGGCTTCGTCGCCTGGGGCGGCTGGCTCGCGTTCCGGCACTCGCGGTTCGTCGCCGAGGGACAGGGGCGGTTCGAGCAGCAGCATCGCCGGAAGATGCGCGCGGTGCCGCGGCGGCCGGCCAGCCGGCTCGTCTAGGCGCTGCGGCGCTAGCTCCGCTTCGCGTACTTCTGCAGGAACGACAGGATCTCGTTGACGCGGAGCTGCGGCTCACGCGGATCGGGCCGGTTGCCCACGACCCGGTTCATCCACGCCATGTTCTGCTCCATGCGCGCGACCACCGCGGGCCACTCCGCGGCGGTGTGGCGGCGCGGATCGGGGAGCACGTGGCACTGACCGCACGCGAGCCTGAACGACTGCCCTGACGGCTGCTCGAGCTCCGGATAGCGCTTTGGATCGATCGCGCGCTGGCCGTGGCGCCTGAGGTAGGCGACGAGCGCCTTCGTCTCCTCCTCGGACGGCGCCTGGACGCCGGCCATCATCTCCTCCATCAGCACGCCGAGGTTTCCGTTGCCGCGCATCCGGACCACCATCCGGTCCACGATGCCGGGCCACTTCTCGGGGTTGTGCATCGCCGGATTCGGCAGGTTGTGACACTGCACGCAGTACTGGACAACGAGGTCGGCACCGCGGGAGCCGGTCTGCGGCAGCTGCGCAGCCTCGAACGTGGGCGGCAGGATGCGCTCGAGGAGCGGCCCGTGCGGGCTCTCGGCCCAGCGCCGGCGGGCCTGCTCGACCGCGCGCTCGTACTCGGCGACCGGCGCGGCGATTGCGGCGAGCGCGGCGATTGCGGCGAGCGCGGCGAGCGCCGCCGCGAGTGCGAGGCCGCGCGACCAGTGCATGGCCGCCGATTATATCGGCGCGGCTACAGGGTGCTCCTCCGGTCGCCCGACCGGAAACCGGCGAGATCGCCGGCGACCCCGCGGCCGAAGGCGATCACCTTGAAGAGCTCGCCCATTTCGGCCGGGCTCGTGAGCTTGTTCGCGGCCGCCGCGAGCGGGAGATAGCGCTTCGCGTCCTCCGGATTCACGCGCGACAGCACCTCGGTCAGGCCGCAGTTGACGAGGAACTGCGCCTGCGTCGTATAGCCAAGGAGCTCCGCGCCCCCCGCGCGCGCTGCCTCGGCCATCGCGGTGAAGTCGACGTGCGCCGTGATGTCCTGCAGCCCGGGAAGAAAGAACGGATCGGCGTGCGCGCGATGACGGTAGTGGCACATCAGCGTGCCGGCGCTGCGCTGCGGGTGGTAGTACTCGCGGCGCGGAAAGCCGTAATCGATGAACAGCGCGACCCCACGCTCCAGGATCCCCGCGACGGCCTCGACGAAGGCGCGGGCGACGAGGCCGATCTCGGTCGTGTAGCCGTCGGGCAGGCTCAGGCTGCGCGCGGCCGCGGCGAGCGCGCCGGTGGCCGGGCGGTACGCCCATTCGAAGCCATCGCCCCGCAGCGCGACGCCGCCTTCCTCGATCGCGCCGCTGCGCGTTCGCACGACGTGCACCGGCATCGCGTCGAGCACCTCGTTGCCGATGACGAATCCGGAGAACGCCGGCGGCAGGCCGTTCAGCCACGCGACGCGCTCCATGAGGTGCGGCACCCGCGCCGCGAGGGTGTCGCGGCTCCGCGCGCGCAGCTCCGGCGAGAGCTCGAGGATGAGGTAGCGCGCCGGCAGCCTGTCGAGCCGCTCGAGTTCCTCGAGGAGCGATGCGGCGAGCGCGCCGGAGCCGGCGCCGATCTCGAGGATCTCGCCGCCGCCGAGCGATTCGGCCGCGGCGCGCGCGAGGGTGTGGCCGAAGAGCGGCGCGAGCTCGGGGGCGGTCGTGAAGTCGCCATCGGCGCCGAGCTTGCGGCTGCCCGCCATGTAGTAGCCGAGCCCGGGCGCGTACAGCGCGAGCTCCATGTAGCGCGCAAACTGGATCCAGCCGCCCGCGCGCTCGATCTCCGCCCGGAGGTGCCCAATTACGCGAACGCAGTGGTCGCGCGCGTCGGCGGAGGGCTCGGGAAGGGTCATGGGTCGGTCGAGCGGCAGGGAGATGGTGCGCGCATCGAGTAGAATCCGCAACGCGAGTCGCCGCGCGGGCGGCAAGGTGGCAAGCGTGAGCGAAGCAGGCCTGAGCGGAAAGATCGTCCTGATCACCGGCGGCGCGAAGCGGGTCGGCGCAGCGATCGCGCGTCGTCTGCACGCCTCCGGCGCGAGCCTGATGCTCCACTATCACTCGGCGAAGGGCGAGGCGCAGAAGCTCCAGCAGGAGTTCAACGCCGCGCGCGCGAACTCGGCGGCGACGGTGCAGGCGAATCTCCTGAACGCGGCGGAGCTGCCGGAGCTCGTGCGGACCACGGTCACCCGCTTCGGGCGGCTCGACGTTCTCGTCAACAACGCCTCGAGCTTCCACGCCACGCCGGTCGGCGAGATCAAGATCACCGACTGGGATGACCTGATGGGGACGAACCTCAAGGCGCCGCTGTTCCTGTCGCAGGCCGCCGCGCCGCATCTCAAGGCGGCGGGCGGGTGCATCGTGAACATCGCCGACATTCATGCCGACCGGCCGCTCAAGCGCTACGTGGTCTACAGCGTCGCCAAGGCGGGGCTGGTCGGCCTGACGAAGGCGCTGGCGCGCGAGCTCGGTCCCGAGGTGCGCGTGAACGCGGTCGCGCCCGGACCGGTCCTCTGGCCGGACGACGATTCGTTCGACGAGGTCGCCCGGCAGCGGGTGATCTCGCACACGCTGCTCAAGCGGCCCGGCGAGCCCGAAGACATCGCTGCCGCGGTCCACTACCTCGTGGCCGAGGCGCCGTTCGTGACCGGCCAGGTGATCGCGGTCGACGGCGGGCGAAGCGTGAATCTGTGAGGCCCCGAGGGGCCGGACGAGGACCAGCACGATGAATGCCCCGACCGCCAGGCAGGTCCACAAGGCCGCGTACGAGGCGAACAAGCTCGAGAAGCGCCTGCGCCGGCTCGTCGGCCAGGCGATCGCCGACTTCGACCTCATCCGCGCCGGCGACCGCGTGATGGTCTGCCTCTCCGGCGGCAAGGACAGCTACGGCCTGCTCGACATCCTGCTCAAGCTCCGCGCTGCGGCGCCGCTCGATTTCGAGATCGTGGCGGTGAATCTCGATCAACGTCATCCCGGCTACCCGGCGCACGTGCTGCCGGAGTACCTGGGCGGGCTCGGCGTCCCGTTCCGGATCGAGACCCAGGACACCTACTCCGTAGTGAAGCGCCTGGTGCCCGAGGGCAAGACCATGTGCGGCCTGTGCTCGCGACTGCGGCGCGGCGTTCTGTATCGGGTCGCCGCCGAGATCGGCGCGAACCGGATCGCGCTCGGCCATCACCGTGACGACATCCTCGAGACATTCTTCCTCAACCTGTTCTTCGGCGGGACGCTCAAGGCGATGCCGCCGAAGCTGCAGTCCGACGACGGCCGGCACGTCGTGATCCGGCCGCTTGCCTACGTGACGGAAGCCGACCTTGCCGCGTACGCCGAGGCGCGGCGGTTTCCGATCATCCCGTGCAACCTGTGCGGCTCGCAGGAGACCCTGCAACGCGCGCAGGCGAAGCAGATGCTGCGCGAGTGGGAGAAGCGCCACCCGGGCCGCGTCGAGAGCATCTTTCGCGCCCTTACGAACGTCGCGCCCTCGCATCTGCTCGACCGGGGGCTGTTCGACTTCGCCGGCGTGCGCGCGACGCCGGACCCGGAGGGCGAGCGCGATGGAGCCGATGAGGCCGGCGGTATACTGCGCGCCCGCCCGGAACCCGGGCCGGGATCAGCAACGAACGCGTGAAAGGACGAGGGATGCGAAAGGGAATGCGAATCACCGTGCTGGCGCTTGCCGCGCTCGCCATCACCGGATCGGCATACGCGCAGAAGCCCGATCAGTACCAGCTTCGCCACGCCGCCGATCTCGTCACGCTCTGCTCGACGTCTTCGTCGGCGGCGGACTACGCCACCGCGATCGCCTTCTGCCACGGCGTGCTGGCCGGAGCTTGGGGCTACTACGTCGCGTCGACCGCGCCGCTCGACCGCGAGATCTGTTCGTCCGACGCGAGTCTCACCCGCGCGAAGGTGGCCGACGCCTTCGTCGTCTGGGTGAAGGCGCGCCCGCAGCACATGCAGGCGAACGCCGTGGACACGCTGTTCCGGTTTGCGGCCGAAACCTATCCGTGCAAGCGGTAGCCCCGACACCGGATCCGAGGAGATCGAAATGAACCGCAGACTGATCATCGCCTGCAGCCTGGCCGGCACGCTCGTGCTCGGCAGCTGCGCGAACATGAGCTCGTCCGAGCAGAGCACGCTGAGCGGCGCGGCAATCGGCACCGCCGCGGGCGTCGCGGTGGGCGCCATCACCGGCGACTGGTGGTGGACCGCCGCCGGTGCCGCCGCCGGCGCGGCGACCGGCTACCTCGTCGACCGACAGCGGCAAAGGGAGCAGCAGGCGTACGACCGGGGTGTCCAGACGGGCAAGCAGCAAGCGACGACGACGAAGCCTCAGTAGGCCTCCTTAACACATTGATTTTTCAGGAGGCGCCTCCCGGCGCCGCCTGATCTGCGCTTGTCAAAATCATTTTGATAAGCCAGAATCCCGGCGCATTCGAATCCTCATGAACTGCGCCGAACGCCTCGTCACGCTCTTCGGCAGCCAGGCCGAAGTCGCGCGCCGGCTCCAGCTCGACCGCGCGGTCGTCAACAACTGGGTGAAGTCCGGCTACGTGCCGGCGCGCTGGGCGATGGAGATCGAGCGCACGACCGGCGGCCGGATCGCCGCGGTCGAGATCCTCAACGAAGCGGCGGCGAAGAAACCCGTCCGCGTGAAATCGCGGCCCGAAGGCAGCTTCTTCGGGTCGCCCATCCCCGGGAGCGACACCATGAACGACTTTGCCCCTGCGAAACGCATCTTCTCGTTCCACCCGCCGCAGCGGACGCTCATGGGCCCCGGTCCGACCGAGATCCACCCGCGCGTGCTCACCACCATGAGCCAGCCGGCGATCGGCTATCTCGACCCGATCTTCGTCGAGATGATGGAGGAGCTGAAGCAGCTCCTGCGCTACGTCTACCAGACCGCGAACCCGCTGACCTTCCCGCTGTCCGGCCCGGGCTCGGTGGGCATGGAGTACTGCTTCGTCAACATGGTCGCGCCGGGCGACAAGGTCGTCGTCTGCCGCAACGGCGTCTTCGGCGGCCGGATGCTCGAGAACGTCGAGCGCTGCGGCGCCGTGCCGATCGTCGTCGACGACGAGTGGGGCGCGCCGGTCGACCCGAACAAGGTCGAGGACGCGCTGAAGAAGAATCCGGACGCGCGCGTCGTCGCGTTCGTCCACGCCGAGACCTCGACCGGGGTCCAGTCGGACGCGCGGCTCCTCACCGAGATCGCGCACAAGCGCAATGCGCTGGTCATCGTCGATGCGGTCACCTCGCTCGGCGGTTCGCCGGTCAAGGTCGACGAGTGGGGGATCGACGCGATCTACTCGGCGAGCCAGAAGTGCCTGTCGTGCACGCCCGGGCTCTCGCCGGTGTCGTTCTCCGACCGCGTGGTCGACTACGTCAAGTCGCGCAAGGACAAGATCCACAGCTGGTTCATGGACATGAACCTGCTGCTCGGCTACTGGAACGCGACCACCCGCACCTATCACCACACCGCCCCGACCAACTCGCTCTTCGCGCTGCACGAGGCGCTGCTCCTCATCCGCGAGGAGGGGCTGGAGGATTCGTGGGCGCGCCACCAGCGCCATCACACGGCGCTCAAGGCCGGCCTCGAGTCGATGGGGCTGAAGTTCCTGGTGAAGCCGGAGCACCAGCTGCCGCAGATGAACGCGGTGCTCTGCCCGGAGGGGGTCGACGAGGCCGAGGTGCGCAAGACGCTCCTCGACGAATTCAACCTCGAGATCGGCGCCGGTCTCGGGCCGCTCAAGGGCAAGATCTGGCGCTTCGGTATCATGGGCTACTCATGCCGCCCGGACAACGTCATGCTCTGCCTCGCCGCGCTCGGCTCGGTGCTCTCCGACATGGGCCTGCCGGTGCACGTCGGCGACGCGGAGGCGGCCGCGCATCAGGCCTACGCGTCGATGCACGCCAAGGCCGCGCAGCAGAAGCAGCAGCGCAGGGAGCGCGCGGCCGCGTAGCCCGCCGCGGCGGGCGCGGGGGCTGAATGGCGGAACCCCGGGTCCTCGCGGTCCTCTTCGCCGACGTGAGCGGCAGCACGTCGCTCTACGAGAAGCTCGGCGACCGCGCCGCGCTCGCCGCCGTCGAATCGGTCATCGAGGTCCTGCGGCTCGCGGTCGCGGTGCGCGCCGGCCGCGTCGTGAAGACGATCGGTGATGAGGTCATGGCGGTGTTCGAGTCCGCCGACGGCGCGATGGAGGCGGCGATCGACATGCAGACGCGGATCACGGAGCTGCCCGCGATCGGCGAAGTCCGCCTCGGCATCCGCATCGGTTTCCACGCCGGCCCGGTGCTCGAGGAGCGCGGCGACGTGTTCGGCGACGCGGTGAACACCGCGGCGCGGATCGCGGGCCTCGCCAAGGCCGGCCAGATCATCACCAGCGGCACGACCGTCGAAGCGCTTTCGCCGCTGCTCCGCCAGAGCACCCGCGACCTCGACGCGCTTCCCCTGCGGGGCAAGAACGAGGAGATCCGGATCTTCGAGGCGCTCTGGCAGGACGCGGGGACGATCACCTTCATGGCGCCGCGCGCCGCGCCGCGCGCGGCGGCCGAGCCGTCGCTGCGCCTGGAGCACGCCGGGCGGGTGCTGCGGATGGAGCCCGGCAAGAACGCGTTCACCTTCGGCCGCGACGCCGCGAGCGACGTCGTCATCAGCGACAAGATGGCCTCGCGCCTGCACGGGAAGATCGAGCGGCGGCGCGACCGCTTCTACTACGTCGACCTCAGCACGAACGGAACCTACGTCACGAACGAGGGCGACACCGAGCTCGTGATCCGGCGCGACCAACTGATGCTGCGCGGCCGCGGCCGCATCAGTTTCGGCCACTCGGCGTCCGATCCGGACGCCGAGGTGGTGGTGTTCGTTTGCGAGTGACCGTGCGCGAGGTGCGCGCGCTCTAGATCATCAGCTTCCGCAGCGTCTCGGGATTCTTGACCACCGACTTCGTCCGCGCCGCCGGCGCCGCATAGAGACCGGCCGGAGGATTCGTCTCGAGCCGCCCGAGCACCGACGCGTCGGCGCAGGCCTTGTCGAACGTTACCGCGGCCTCGGCGCCCGCGACCGCTCCCAGGCTGAAGCAGGCCTGGCCGAGCTTCGCGTTGAGCGGCTTGAGGATCCCGCCCGCGACGATGTCGGACGCGGCGCCCGGGCCGGCCAGCACGATCTCGTAGCTCCGTCCACCCGCGCCCGGCCGCGGCGTTGCGCTCAGGATCGCCGGCAGCCCGGCGAGCTCGCGCATGAGGACCTGGTCGGACACCGAATCGGGCAGCCCGTCGAACCTGAGCGTCACCTTCTGCCCGGTCTGCGGGAAGTTCTGCAGGAAGAAGTCGCGCGAGAACTCGTCGGCGATCTTGTTGCCGATCGCCTGCAGCGCCTCCTCCTCGCTCGCCCAGCTGCCGACCGCCTTCGGCAGCGTGTTGTTGAAGTAGATCTCTTCGCCGGTCTGGCGGTCGATGCACTTCACCGTCCAGGAGGAGAGGGTGAACTTGGTGACGGTGAGCCCGGAGGCGGGGAGCTTGGCCGACAGCCGCTTGACCCGTGCCTCGCCGACGACGAGGAAGTCGGCGCTTTTTGCGTCGGCGGCGGTCGCGCCCTCCTCGGACCAGGTCCGGAAGCCGAACGACTTGATCCGCTCCTTGAGCAGGTTCTCGGCGATCGGCGAGTTCTGGGCCGCGGCGCTCGGATTGTCGGCGTCGCGCACCGACACCCGCACCGCGACCCTCGGGTCGCCGTTGTTGCGGATGAACTCGATGCGCTCGTCGCGCGACATCTGGTTGAGCGACTTCTGCAGCGCCCGCACGTTGACGACCGCCTGGGTCGTCAGCGACACGAGCCCGTCCTGGCCGGTCCGCGGCTCGCTCTCCCGCACCACGTCGGAGATGAAGCTGCCGCTCTTCGAGAGGAGCTTCTCGCGCACGGCTTCGTAGTTCTTCGCGAGCGACGCGCTCTCGACGTACAGGCCGAGCGCCTTCTCGACCGCCTGGCTGCGCGAGTCGGCCCGGAGATCGGACTGCAGGAGCGAGCTGTCGGCCTTGTAGCGGGCGTCACTCGGGTCGACGATTCCCACCGCGGTCACGACCACGGTTCCGGGCGGGGTCTTCGCGGTCTCGACCGCCGGCGCCGCGGCAGGCGGCGGGGCCGCCGGCGGAGCGGCTGGCGGCGCGGGTGACGACGCGGCGGTCGGCGGCTGCTTCCCGGGCCCGCCCGAGCCGCTCCAAAGCGCGTAGCCGGTGGCGGCGGCGATGGCGATGGCCACGATGCTCGCCAGAACCGCGATCGCGGCACTCTGGGACTTCTTCGGCGCCACGGCCGGCGCCTTCTCGGCGGCGGCCGGCTCGCGGACCGTCCGCTCGATCTTCTGCGTGCGTTCCATCGGCGCCGTGACCATGGTGCGCTCCGCAGCGCGCGCGGCCGTAGTCGCGCTCATCACCGTGGCTTCCGCGGAGGGCGCGGGACGCGCAGCAATCGCCGCCTTGATCGCGTCCGAAAACTCGCGCGCGCTCTGGAACCGGTCCTCGGGCCGCTTCTCGAGCGCCTTCTTGACGACCTGGTCGAACGGCCGCGGCACCTGGACGTTCAGCTGCGACGGCGGCAGCGGGTTCTCCTGCAGCACCTTCTGCATGATCGTCGTGGGCGAGCCGGAGAACGGCCGCTCGCCGGTGAGGAGCTGGTAGAGGATGACGCCGGCCGAGAAGAGGTCGGAGCGGCCGTCCACCGTCTGGCCCATGAACTGCTCGGGGGACATGTAGCTCGGCGTGCCGAGGATCATCCCGGTCTGGGTGAGATTCGACGACTCGATGCGCGCGATGCCGAAGTCGGCCACCTTCACCGCGCCGTCGTCGAGCAGCATGATGTTCGCCGGCTTGATGTCGCGGTGGACGACGCCCTGGCGGTGCGAGTAGTCGAGCGCCGCGAGGAGCTCGGTCATGATGCGTGCGATCTGCTGCATCGGGAAGCGCGTGTGGCGCTCGAAATCGTCCTTGAGCGAGCGGCCCTTCACGAACTCCATCGCGATGAACGTCGTGCCGGTGTCCTCGCCGTACTCGTACACCGAGACGATCTGCGGATGGGTGAGCCGGCCGGCGGCCTGCGCCTCGCGGCGGAAGCGCGCGAGGATGTCGGCGGTGTCCTCGCCGCCGAGCTGGTCGGCGCGGATGGTCTTCAGCGCGACGACGCGCTCGATCCCGGGATCGTAGCCCTCGTAGACGACGCCCATCGCGCCGCGGCCGAGCTCGCGGCGGATCTCGTACTTCCCGAGTCTCTTGGGTGCTTCCATGGCCCTCCCTCGCGCGCTTCGCGCGCCCCCGTTAAACGCCAACGCCGGCGCGGGAGCCGGCGTTGGGATCGGGCGGCGCGGCGCTTACTTGTGTTTCGCGTCGATCTCCCAGACCGTCTTCTGGATCAGGCGCTGGACCATCGTGTCGAGGCTCACGCCGCCCTGCTGCGACTGCGAGATCCCGAGCACCGAGGTCGAGGTCGCGCCGATCTCCATCTTTTCCTCGGTGTAGCCGGTCGCCACCTGCTCGGTCGTCTCGGCGTTCAGGATCTTGTAGCGCATGCCGATCACCCAGACGCCGGTCGAGTCGCCGGTCTGCACCGAGCCCACCGCCGTGCCGCCGAGCGCGCCGGCCTGCGCGCCGCCGCGCGAGCCCGAGAACGCGCCGAGGATCCCGAGCATGTTGCCGATCGGCCGCCCGTCGAAACCCTGCTGCGCGGCGGCGACCTGCTCGGTCTTCAGGATGTCGAACTTCACGATGTACTTCGTGCTGCGCAGTTTCCCCATGCCGAGGAACTTGCGCGCCTGGTTCGGATCGCCGAGGTTGTAGGCGAGCTGGAACTCGTTCAGGAGCGCGCCGAGGTTGGAGCGCTCGAGCACCTGGAAGTTGGCCTTCGTGAGCTCGATCTCGGCGAAGTCGGCGATGTTGTTCGGGCCGAACTTCTGCACGAACGCGGCGTTGTTGCTCTTGATCTCGCCCGGGATCACGATCAGCGCCGGACCCTGCTTGGAAGCGTTGGTGTACTCGATCGGCCGGTACATCGCGCGGTCGGCGGCCTCGTTCGCGCGCTGCGAGGTGCCGGAGCCGGCGGTGGGCGACGCGCTGCTCTCCGCGCCCCAGGTCGGCGGCTGCTGGGCGGTCGCCTGGCCGGCGGCGAGGGCGAGACCGAACACGGGAACCCACAGCTTCACGCGCAGCATCTTCATAGGACATCCCTCCGCTAGGTTCGCTTGGCCCGCCTGGCGGGCCGGGCCGGCCGGGGGGCGCTCATTTCACGCCCGCGTTCCGGCAGTAATCGCTGTAGAGCTTCGACACGACGTCGTCCGCCTGCTCGTTCAGGAGCGTGAGCGCCATCGCGCGCGTGTCCGCGCCCGAGTAGGAAGCCGAGCTCGCCGCTGCGTCGGCGACGGTCTTGCCGTTGGCCGATGCGAGCGTGAAGCCCATCCCGACCGAGACCTGGTTCACGCGGATGATCGGGTTCATCATCGCCTGCGAGGTGATCAGGCCGCGCAGGACGTAGCTCGCCCCGAGCTTGCGGGAAGCGGCGAGCGCCGCGTCCGGGTCGTTCTTGAAATAGGCGTCGATCTCGGCCTGCGCGATCTGCTTGCGGATCTCCTCGGGCGTGTAGGTCCGCAGGCCGAGCGCGCGCAGGCGCGAGTTGATGAGCTGGAAGTGCGGGCCGTAGTTCTGCTGCTGGGCGAGCACGACGCCGTTCGACTGCTGCTCGCCGATGATCACCATGATCTTCTTGTCCTTGATCGCCTGGCGGCACGGCGTGGACAGGCGCTCGCCGATGCGCTGATTGCGGGCGGCTTCGGCCGCCTGCTGCTCGGCCTTCTCCTTCTCCGCCTCCCTGGAGAAGCTGAAGCCCTGCTGCTGGGCGGACGCGGCCGCCGCGAACGCGAGACCGAACGCTGCCGCGAGGGCGGTCCGCAGCACGGACGGGATGTTGCCAGGGCGCGGGGTCACGACAACCTAGTTCGGAAGGCGAACCCGCACACTCTAGTACAAGGCTCCCGCGCAATCCATAGCCCGATGGCCTAAGCCCGGCCCGGTTGCCGCCTGTCACGAAGGTGACAGTCGGCGCGCGTTCAGGCGGGCGGGGCGGGGCGAGCGTGCCAGCCGCCCGACCGGACCCACGCCATGAGTGCCTCGCCTTCGTGCGCCGGCGCGATGAGGTGGCCCTGGGCCTCGTCGCAGCCCATCCGCGTGATGCTCGCGAGCGTCTCGGGCGTCTCCACCCCCTCGGCGACCACCTTCAGGCCGAGGTCGTGGGCGAGGTTGATCGTCGAGCGGACGATCGACGCGTCGCGCACGTTTGCGGTCATGCCGGCGACGAACGACCGGTCGATCTTGAGGCTGTCGAGCGGCATCTGCTTGAGGTAGGCGAGCGACGAGAAGCCGATCCCGAAGTCGTCGACGCTGAACCCGACCCCGAGCGCGTGGAGCCGCTCGACGGTCTCGAGCGCCCGCCCCGGGTCGGTGAGCATCGCGCTCTCGGTGATCTCGAAGCTGAGCGCGTGGCCGGGCACGTCGAACGCCTTCAGGATGGTCCGCGTCTCGCCGACGAAGCCCTGGTCGATCAGCACCCGCGCGGAGAGGTTCACGGCGACGCGCATCGCGAGCCCCTGCCCGCGCCAGGCGGTCCACTGGCGCGCCGCGTCGGCGAGCACCTTGAGCGTGAGCGTCCTGATCTGGTCGCCCATCTCGGCGAGCGGGATGAACTCGTCGGGGCGCACCACGCCGTACTCCGGGTGCCGCCAGCGCGCCAGCGCCTCGACCGAGCGCAGGCGGCGGTCGCCGAGCGCGACGATCGGCTGGTAGGCGACGCGGACCTCGCCGTTGCGGATCGCCTCGCCGAGCGCGTTCGCGAGCGCGAGCCGGCGCGGGGAGTAGCGGTCGAGCGCGGCGTCGTAGACCGACGCGTGCAGGCTCTTGCGCTTCGCCTCGTACATCGCGACGTCGGCGCAGCGCATCAGCATCGAGGCGTCCTGGCCGTGCAGCGGCGCGAGCGCGGCGCCGAGCGAGGCGTCGATCGCGAGGCGCAGCTCGCCGACCTGGAACGGCTCCCGCAGCGCCGCGATCAGCTCGTTGGCGACCGCAAGCGCGGCGCGGCCATCGCGGCAGCCGCGCACGATGACCGCGAACTCGTCGCCGCCGAGGCGTGCGAGCTCGCCGCCCCGGGCGGCGAGCAGCGGCCCGAGGCGCGGGCCGATCAGCTTCAGGAGCTGGTCGCCGGCGAAGTGGCCGAGCGCGTCGTTGATCTCCTTGAAGTGATCGAGGTCCATCATCATCAGCGCGAGGCCGTCGCCGGCCGCGCGCGACTCCTCGAGCAGCGCGCCGAGCCGCTCGGCGAGCCATTTGCGGTTCGGCAGCCCGGTGAGCGGATCGTGGCGCGCCTGGAACTCGAGCGCGCTCACTGCCTCCCTGCGGCGTGTCACGTTCCGCCAGGTGCTCCACAGCCCCGCGAGGCGGCCTTCGGACGCGACGCCGACCATCGAGCCGAGCAGCCAGACCGTGGCGCCGTCGGCGCCGACGACATCGACCTCGTACTCGCTGAAGCGGTAACCCGCGTGGATCCACGCGGTGAGGAGCTTCTCCGCCGTCTCCGGCCGCACCACCGTGTCGATCGACCGGCCGAGCAGCTCGTCGGGCGAGGCGACGCCCATGAGCCGGGCGAGCGCCGCGTTCGCCTCGGCGAAGACGCCGTGGCGGCGGATGTGCGCCACCTGCTCGGCGACCGGCGCATCGAGCGCGACCGGCGGCGCGATGTCGATGCGGAGGATCCCCTCGGTCGACAGGCTGACGAACTTGCGGTAGCGGTCTTCGCTGCGCGCGAGCGCGCCGTGCAGGCGCCGCCGCTCGTGGGCGTCGAGCGCCATCGCGACGATGTCGGCGATCGAGGCGGCGAAGCCCTTCTCGTCGAGCAGCCACTGCCGCGCCATCCCCACGTGCTCGTGGCACACCACGCCGACCATCCGGCCGTCGTGGCGGATCGGCGCCTCGAGCATCGACGTGATCCCGAGCGGCGCCAGGTAGTCGTCCCGGAGCTCCGCGGTGCGGGGGTCGCGGTGGGCATCCGCCGCGGCGACCGCGCGGCCGGACTCGAGCGCCCGGAAGTACGCCGGATACGCGGCGGCCTCGAGCTCGGCGCCCGCCATGTGGCTGAGGAGGCTCCGCCGGTAGAGGTTGTGGCAGCGGATGCGGTCGTGCGACCCGGTGAAGAGCCACACGCTCGTGCGCTCGACCTCCAGGGTCCGCCCGGCGATCTCGGTGATCCGGCGGAACGCCTCCTCGAGCGGGCGCTGCGTGACGCGGTCCTCGGCGAGCAGCTGCAGGAGTCCCGCCTGCTGCCGGCGCATCCGCCGCTCGGTGACCACCGAGGCCGGAACCTCGTGCATCGTGCCGACGAGGCGGGCCGGCCGGCCCGCCGCATCGCGCAGGACCTTGCCGCGCGCGTTGAACCAGCGCGCGACGCCCGTCAGGTCGACGACCCGGAACTCGAGGTCGGTGTCGTCGCCGTTCGCCGCGGCGGCGCGGAGCCCGTCCGCGACGCGCAGCCGGTCGGCGGGGACGAGCCGGGCGAGGAACGTGTGGGCCCGGCCGTCGAACGTGCCGAGCGGATAGCCGAGGAGCGTCTCGAGATGCGGCGACAGGGCGAGCTCGTCCGAGCCGGGCCGGCATTCCCACACCCCGACGCCGCCCGCGGCGAGCGCGGCCTGGACGAACTCGCCCGTGACGCCGGCGGGGACGTCGGTGGGCAGCGTCGGGCCGGAATCGCGCGCCATGTCGAGAGCGGGGAACCGGCCCGGATTCTAGAGGCTTGGCGAGCGGCAGTTCGGACCAACCGTTCGATTACCCGCGCGGGCCGTGCATTTCTTCCTCACGCCCCGCAGTGGAGGTGCCGGGCGATCGGGTTTAGCATCCGCGGGCGAACTCGCCGCGGACGGACCCCCCAATGACCCAGCTCTACGACATCGCCCCTTGGGCGTACTGGCGCGTCACCCCGCCGGACGTGGACCCCACCGAGACCCGCGAGTGGCTCGACGCGTTCGACGCCCTGATCGCGGCCGAGGGACCGGAGCGCGCAACGTTCGTCCTGCGGAAGCTCCTCGACCGCGCCCGCGCGAAGCGGGTGCCGCTGCCGCCGGTGTTCAACACGCCGTACAAGAACACGATCGCGCTCGAAGACCAGCCGCAGTTTCCGGGGAGCCTCGAGATCGAGCAGCGGCTCGCCTCGATCATCCGCTGGAACGCGCTCGCGATGGTGGTGCGCGCGAACCGCGAGCACCCGGAGCTCGGCGGCCACATCGCGAGCTACGCCTCGGCGGCCGATCTCTTCGAGGTCGGCTTCAACCACTTCTTCCGGGCTGGCGCGCCGGACGCCGGCGACCTCGTGTACTTCCAGCCGCACTCGGCGCCGGGCGTCTACGCGCGCGCCTTCCTCGAGGGCCGCCTGACCGAGGAGCACCTCGCGAACTACCGGCGCGAGGTCGGCGGCCGGGGGCTGTCGTCGTACTGCCACCCGTGGCTGATGCCCGCCTTCTGGCAGTTTCCGACCGGCTCGATGGGGCTCGGACCGCTGAACGCGATCTACCAGGCGCGGTTCATGCGCTACCTCGAGAACCGCGGGATCCTCGCCACCGCGGGACGCAAGGTCTGGGCGTTCGTCGGCGACGGCGAGATGGACGAGCCCGAGTCGCTCGCTGCGCTTTCGGTCGCCGCGCGCGAGGGCCTCGACAACCTGATCTTCGTCGTCAACTGCAACCTGCAGCGGCTCGACGGCCCGGTGCGCGGTAACGGCTCGATCGTGCAGGAGCTCGAGGGGCTCTTCGCCGGCGCCGGCTGGAACGTGCTCAAGCTCATGTGGAGCGCGGACTGGGACCCGCTGTTCGCGCGCGACCACGACGGGGTGATCATCCGGCGCCTGCACGAGACGGTCGACGGCGAGTTCCAGACCTACGCCGCCACCGACGGCCGCTTCAACCGCGAGCACTTCTTCAACAAGTATCCCGAGCTGCAGGCGATCATCGCGCACATGTCGGACGACGACATCGACCGCCTGCGCCGCGGCGGACACGACCCGGTCAAGATCCACGCCGCGTACCACGCCGCGGTGCGGCACAGGGGCCAGCCGACCGTGATCCTCGCCAAGACCAAGAAGGGCTACGGGATGGGCCACTGGGGCCAGGGCAAGATGGGGACCCACCAGCAGAAGAAGCTCGACGACGAGGCGCTCAAGGAGTTCCGCGACCGCTTCGCGCTGCCGCTCTCCGATGAGGACGTGACCGCGCTCCGCTTCTTCAAGCCCGGCGAGGATTCGGTCGAGATGAAGCATCTGCACGCTCGCCGCCAGGCGCTCGGCGGCTACCTGCCGGCGCGGACCGCCGCCGCCCCGCGGATCGCGGTCCCGGCGGAGGCCTTCGCCCGCGCGCTCGAGGGCACGCACGGACGCGAGCAGTCGACGACGATGATCTTCGTCCAGCTGCTCGCGCAGCTCCTGCGCGACCCGCAGCTCGGGGCCCATGTGGTCCCGATCGTCGCCGACGAGGCGCGCACCTTCGGCATGCAGGCGCTCTTCCGGCAGGTCGGCATCTACTCCTCCGTCGGCCAGCTCTACGCCCCGGAGGACCACGACGAGCTGCTCTATTACAAGGAGGCGAAGGACGGGCAGATCCTCGAGGAGGGCATCACCGAGGCCGGCGCGATCAGCTCGTGGATCGCCGCGGCCACCAGCTACAGCGCGCACGGCGTGCCGATGCTGCCGTTCTACATCTTCTACTCGATGTTCGGCTTCCAGCGCATCGGTGATCTCGCCTGGGCGGCCGCCGATTCGCGCTCGCGCGGCTTCCTCCTCGGCGCGACCGCCGGCCGCACCACGCTCTCCGGCGAGGGCCTGCAGCACCAGGACGGCTCGAGCCACCTCGTCGCCGCGACCATCCCGAACCTCCGCGCCTACGACCCGTGCTTCGGCTACGAGCTCGCCGCGGTCCTGCGCGACGGGATGCGGCGGATGCTCGAGAGCGAGGAGGACGTCTTCTACTACGTCACCGTCATGAACGAGAACTACGCCCATCCCGCGCTGCCCGGGGGCGCGGAGGAGGGGATCCTCCGGGGCATGTACCTCGTGCAGGCACGCGAGCGGGCGGCCGTCCAGCTCCTCGCGAGCGGCACGATCCTGCGGGAGGCGCTTGCCGCGGCGGAAGCGCTCGAGCGCGACCACGGCGTCGCCGCCAACGTCTGGAGCGTGACCAGCTGGACCGAGCTGCGCTGGGACGGGATGCTCGCGGCCGGCGAATCGGTGCCTGCTGCGGTGCGCGAGGTGCGCGGCGGCCGCGACGCCGGGCCGCCGTGGGTCGAGCGATGCCTCGGCCCGACTGCCGGCCCGGTCATCGCGGCGAGCGACTACGTGAGCGCCGTCGCCGACCTGATCCGGCCGTGGGTTCCGCGCCGGTACGTGGCGCTGGGCACCGACGGCTTCGGCCGGAGCGACACGCGTTCGGCGCTGCGGGCGTTCTTCGGGGTGGGAGCGGAGGAGATCGCGCGGACCGCGCTCCGCGCGCTGGAGTGAAGGCGATCGCCCCCGGCCGCCAGGGGCCGGGCAGGTGCGCGCGGGCCGCGCGCTAGGCTACGGTCTCGGCCTCGCCATCCGCGCGCTGGGCGAACGCGGCAGAGAAGCTCCGCAGCGCGTTCGCCGCGAGGAAGCCGTGCGACCACTGGTCCGCGAGACGCGGGTGCACGGCCATGAAGGGGTTGTCCTGCAGGAAGAAGTTCGCGTCCGCCATCCGCCGGCCCAACGCGAACGCCTTGCGCTCCAGCTCGGAGAACATCCGCGTGCCTCCTTGTGGTTCTTGGTTGCCGCCAAAACGAAGCTTAGGACAGCTCGACGCGCGATTCGCGAAGTATCGGCGCCGGTCTGCAAACAATGCAGCACTTCGGAATCGATCGCCGGCGGCCGCGCCGCGCACCGCTCCTGCGCGCTGCGCGCGCGAGCTTCGTGCGGCGTCCGCGCGCGCGATCGAAACGCGTTTGGCGTCAGCACGATAATCGGGGAACTTCGAAAGCGTCTCGCGTAGCGGCGAGCGCGCGACGGCGTCAGGCCGCCGGCGGCCCTTTCAGCTCGACGCGATTGCCCTCGGGATCCTGGAGGTAGATCGACGGGCCCTTGCCATCCGCGCCGTAGCGCGGCGCGATCTCGCCGATCCGCGCGCCGTGCGCGCGCAGGTGGGCGAGGATCGCGGCCTCGTCGAACGGCTCGACGCGGAGGCACAGGTGATCCATGTTGTGTCCGTCCGCGCCCGGCGCCGCGCCGCCCTGGCGGCCGAGCGGGCCGTCGACCGGGACGAGATCGATCAGCGAGCGCCCGGCGCGCAGGTGGACGAGGCCGAGGTCGTCGCGGCGCCACTCGAGGGCGCAGCCGAGAGCGGTGCAGTAGAAGTCGATCATCCGCTCGAGGTCGCGGACGCGCAGGACGACGTGATCGATGTCACGGATCCGGATCACCGGCTGCCCTCCGGCCGCGGGACGTGCCGGCCGCCGACGTGGCTCTGCGCGCCGTAGTGCTCGCGCAGGAGGTCGCGGCCGAAGTCGCCGGCGAAGTCGCGCCAGACCGTGTGGACGTGGTTGCCGCCGGAGTTGTCGAACTCGACGACGAACGTCGGCCCCTGCACCCGATAGTAGTGCGGCCGCCCGCGCGCCGTCGCGCCGGCCCAGGCAAAGCGGATGCCGTCGAGCCCTGCCTTGCGGACCGCGCCGAGGCGCTCGGCGGCGAGCGCCGGATGCAACGTCGCCGCGTAGACCTCGAGCAGGGCGAGCAGCTGCTTCTGCTGCGCCGGGGTGAGCTTCGAGTACGCGATCCCGCGCTGGTCGAGCGGGTTCGCCTGCGACTGGTTGCGCGTCACGATGTCGCCGTACGGCGCGGCGTCGACGATCGCCTCGGCGCGCTGGTCGGTGCCCAGCGAGTCGAGCAGCGCCCGCGCCGCGTCCTCTTCGGCGGCGAGCGCGCGCTGGCCCTGGCGCGGGCCGCCGCGGACCTCCGCCGGGTTCGCGCCGAGGAAGGTAGGGCTCGCGGAGACGAACCGGCCCTTGACGACCGTGATGTGCAGCGACACGTGGTGGCCCTCGACGCGCACTCCCCAGGCCGCGTCCGATCCGGGGTCGCCGAACACCGCGAACCAGTAACGCTCCGGGTCGCGCTCGTCCCAGCGCTCGAGCTCGCGGAGCACGACCTCGAGCGCGATGATCGACTGGACCTTGAGATAGCCCTCGGCGGAGAGGAAGCTGCGCAGCATGGCCTGCGCCGCTTCGCGCTGCGCGGGCGACATGTCCTGGAGCGCGAGGCCCGCCCGGCTGCCGGGCGTATAGCGCCAGGTCGTGCGGTCCCGGCCCTGGAAGCCGAGCTTCGCGGCGGGCCGGCGGTCCTCGGGAAGCGACGCGAGGAAGGCGTTCGCGGTGGCGGCGACCTCGACGATGACCCGCGTCCGGGCCTCGTCAGGCAGCACCGGCCCGGCGGCGAGTGCGAGGGCAAGGCCGAGCAGGGCGGAGCGCAGCGGGCGGATCACGGGCATCGGGAGCGGCGGGATCGGCGCGCGGATTATCACCCCTCGCCCGCGTTTCGACGTCCGAGCCCGCCCCCAAACCTTTCCCGGGCGGACCGGCTGGCATAATCGCGCGCTTTCGCCGTCCGCATCCCGCACGCGTGTCCGTCCGCGCCAGCGCTTCGCTCCCGGTTCTCGGGCTGCTCGTCGTCGCCGTCGTGCTCGGCGCCGGGCACGTCTGCGCCAGGCTCGCATTCACGAACGGCGTGAACGTGCTCACCGCCGCCACCGTCCGCTCGGTCTGCGCGGGACTGCTGCTCCTCGTCCTGCTCTGGCTGCGCCGCACGGCAGTGCTGCCGTTGCCCCCCGGGTTCCGCGGGACGCTCGTCCTCGGCGTGCTGATCGCCGCGCAGACCGTCTTCATCCAGCTCGCGGTGGCGCTGATGCCGGCGACCCTGGCGATCCTCTTCTTCTATGCCTATCCGTTCTTCACCGGCCTTGCGGCGGCGTTCGCCGGCGACGAGCGGTTCTCGTGGCAGCTGGGGGTCTCGCTCGCCGCGGCGTTCGCCGGCCTCGCCCTGGTGCTCGGCGTGGGCGCCGAGCCGGTGAGCCTCGGCGGGCTCGCGGCGGCGATCGGGGCGGCGCTGAGCTTCGCCGGCGCGGTGGTGCTGACGCCGAAGCTCGCGCCGGGGCTCGCTGCGCCGCTGCGCACCTTCTACATGCTCGCGACGACGGCAGCGATCTTTCTGGCGGTCGCCGCGGTGACCCTCGACCTGCGCGCGCCGCAGAACGAGCCGGGCTGGATCGGGCTTGCGGGGCTCGCGCTCCTCTACGCCACCGGGATCATCGGTCTCTTCCTCCTCCTGCCGTTCCTGGGCCCGGTCCAGTCCTCGGTGATCCTCAACCTCGAGCCCGTGGCGGTGGCGCTCGTGGCCTGGGCGGTGCTGGGCGAAGCGCTCACCCCTCTGCAGATGGCGGGCGCGGTGCTGGTCGTGGCCGCGGTGATCTTCTTCCAGGTGACGGCGCCGCGCCGCGCCGCGAGCCAGTGAGCGAGGCGGCCAGGTCGGAGTGGCGCGGTGCCGCGGCTGCGGTGCTCGCGACCGCGTCGGTGTTCAACCTCCTCGGCCGCGGCAGCGGCGAGACCTACGCGGTCTTCCTGCTGCCGCTCGAGCACGAGTTCGGCTGGACGCGCTCGCAGCTCACGAGCGTGTACGCCGTCTACCTCCTGGTGAGCGGCCTGATGGCGCCGCTCGTCGGCACGCTCTTCGACCGCGTCGGCCCGCGCCTCGTCTACACCGTCGGGCTCGGCTGTCTCGCCGCGGCCTACCTCCTGGCGAGCACGCTCACCGCGCTATGGCAGTTCTACGTGTACGTCGGGTTCCTGATCGGGACCGGCGTCGCGCTCGTCGGCATGGTGCCGGCGTCGGGGCTGCTCGCGCGGTGGTACCAGGCGCGGCTCCCGGCGGCGATCGGGATCGCGTATTCGGCATTCGGCTGCGGGACGCTCCTCTTCGTGCCCCTCAGCCAGGTCCTGCTCGCCGACCTCGGCTGGCGCGGCACCTACCGCGTGCTCGGGATCGCGCTGGCCGCCGGCGTGCTGGTCGCCGCCTTCGTGCTGCCCTGGCGGACGTTCGCCGCCGGGCACGCCGAGCACCGGCGCCGGCAGCTCGAGGCGGGGAGCCGCGCCGGGTGGACGCTAGGCATGGCCGCACGCACGCCCACGTACTGGGGGCTCGCCGCGATCTTCTTCTTCACCGCGATCGGCATCTTCAGCGTGGTGCCGCAGATCGTGGCCTTCCTCATCGATGCCGGGATCGCGCCGGTCGTCGCGGCGAGCGCGTACGGCATCGCCGGCATGCTCTCGGTCGGCGGGGTCGCCGGCATCGGCTTCGTCGCCGGGCGGTTCGGCTATCGCCGCACCGCCACCGCGACCTTCGTCGGCTCCGGTCTCGGCATCGCGACGCTCCTCGCGATCTCGTTCGACGCCGCCGGCTGGCTCGTCGTCGCCTACGTGCTCGTCTTCGGCCTGTGCCAGGGGGTGCGCGGTCCGATCATCTCGGCGGTCTGCACCGCCAGGTTCGCCGGGCCGCACGTGGCGACCATCTACGGCACGATCTACGCGGTCAACTCGTTCGGCGCCGCGCTCGGGGCACTCGTCGGCGGCCTGCTGCACGATGCGACTGGCGGTTACCGCGCCGGCTT
>Ga0233416_10000030_pt1 | contig 38141 bp, 42 predicted proteins | sample Sediment_Towuti__2_FD_188638 | JGI IMG/M metagenome (GOLD analysis project Ga0233416, IMG submission 188638) | Sediment microbial communities from Lake Towuti, South Sulawesi, Indonesia - Sediment_Towuti_2014_0_MG | ecosystem: Environmental > Aquatic > Freshwater > Lake > Sediment | place... | reverse complement strand
GTTCGTGGACGCGACCCGCGTCTCGCTCGAAGAGCTCGGCGTCGCGCGGTAGCCGTCGAGCACCGGCCAGGCCCTCACGACGGGGGAGCGGCACGCCGTGCGAGCTCGTCCTCGACCCTGCTCGGATCGAGCCCCCGCGCGGCGAGCAGGACGTAGCTATGGAACCACAGGTCGGCGAGCTCGGAGACGAGCCGCTCGTCGCTCTCCCCCGCCCCGGCGAGGGCCGCCTCGAGCCCTTCCTCGCCGAGCTTCCGCGCGGCAGCCGCGGGCCCCGCCGCGACGAGCGAGGCGACGTACGAGCCCTCGGGCCTCGTCGCGGCGCGCTCGACGACCCGGCGCCAGAGCCAGGGCGCGAAGCACGAGACCGAGCCCGTGTGACATGCGGGACCGGCCGGCCGCACCCTGAGGAGGATCGCGTCACCGTCGCAGTCGTCGCGCAGCTCCTCCACGGCCAGGGTGTTGCCCGAGGTCTCGCCCTTGCGCCACAGGCGCGCGCGGGAGCGGCTGTAGAAGTGGGCCTCGCCCGTCTCGCGGGTGAGCCGAAGCGCCTCGTCGTCCATCCAGGCGAGCATCAGCACGCGGTGCGTCTCCGCGTCCTGGACGATCGCAGCGCGCAGCTCAGGCGGCATCGCGCAGGGGGACGCCGAGGGCCCGTAGCTCCGTGCGGAGCGCCGCCAGGCGAGCCGGGTTCTCGTGGACGATGGAGGCGAGGAGCGCGGCCTGGGCGACCTCGAGCGCGTCGGCGACGTGCCGAGCCGTGCCCGCGCCGCCGGAGGCGATCAGCGGGATCGAGACGGCCTCCGCGACTGCCCGGGTGACCTCGAGGTCGTAGCCCTCGCGCGTCCCGTCGGCGTCGATCGAGGTGAGCAGGATCTCGCCCGCACCGCGCTCCTCGGCCTCGCGCGCCCAGGCGACGACCTCACGACCCGTGGGCTCGGTTCCCGCGCGCGTGAACACGCGGCCCCCGGCGGTGTCGATCGCGACGACGACCGCCTGCGAGCCGAGTCGCCTCGCGAGCTCGCCGACCAGGGCGGGCCGCTCGAGGGCGGCGGTGTTCAGCGACACCTTGTCGGCGCCGGCCCGGAGGAGCGCCTCGGCATCGCCGACCTCGCGCAGACCGCCGCCGACCGTGAACGGGATCGCCAGCCGGTCGGCGATCCTCGACACGAGGTCGAGCAGGAGCCGGCGGCGGTCGAGCGTCGCCTTCACGTCGAGGAAGACGAGCTCGTCGGCGCCGGCGTCCGAGTAGGCGGCGCCGAGCTCCACGGGGTCGCCGACGTCGGCGAGCCCCTCGAAGCGCACGCCCTTGACGACGCGGCCGCCCGCGACGTCGAGGCAGGGAATCAGGCGCGGGAGAGGCATCGCTCGAGGAAGCGCGCGCCGGCGGCGCCGCTCTTCTCTGGATGGAACTGGACGCCGAGGAAGGAGCCAGCCTCGGCGGCTGCGACGACGCCCTCCGAGTGGGCGACGGCGGCCGGCGTCTCCGCCGCGTACGAGTGGGCGAAGTAGAAGGCGTCGCCGCCCGGCGCGACCTCGGCCCAGCCGATCCTCGGAACCCGTCCGCCGCGGAGGAGGACGGCGCGGCCCGGGAGCAGCCCGAGCCCGTCCACCCCACCGTCCTCGTCCGACTCCTCGAGCGCGAGCTGGAGGCCGAGGCAGATGCCGAGCGTGAAGCGACCGGCGAGCACCCGCTCGCGCAGCGCGCCGTCGAGCCCCCGCTCGCGGAGCGCCGCCATCGCGCTCGCCGCGGATCCGACACCGGGCAGGACGGCGACGTCCGCGGCGCGCACCGCGGCGGGATCGGACGAGACGCGGGTCCGCGCTCCGAGACGCTCGAGCGCGACGACGACCGAGCGGACGTTCCCGGCGCCGTAGTCGCACACGGCCACGTTCACAGGAGGCCCTTCGTCGACGGAATTCCGTCGCTCTCGACCTGGACGGCCGCACGGAGCGCCCGGCCGACGGCCTTGAACGCCGCCTCGGCGACGTGGTGCTCGTCGCGGCCGCTCGCCTCCACGTGGATCGCGAGCCGTCCCGCCTGCGCCAGGCTGCCGAGCACGTGCGTCGCGAGGCCGGGGTCTCGCTCGAGACGGACCTCGGCCGCGGGCCGCCCCCCGAGGTCGACCGCAGCCCGAGCGAGCGCGTCGTCCATCGGCACCACGGCATCGCCGTAGCGGGCGATCCCCCGCCGCTCGCCGAGCACGTCGTCGAGCGCGGCGCCGAGCGCGAGCGCCGCGTCCTCAGCCGTGTGGTGGGGGCCCGTCTCGAGGTCGCCGACGCCTTCGAGCACGAGGTCGAGCCCTGCATGGAAGGCGAGCTGCTCGAGAAGGTGGTCGTAGAGCCCGGCCCCGGTGGCGACCCGCACTCGTCCGGCGCCGTCGAGCCCGAGCCGAACCCGGATGCGGGTCTCCGCGGTCGCGCGCACGCGCCTGACCCGGCGCGAGGCAGCCGGAGCGACGGGCGGCGGGCGGTCGAGCGCGCGCGCAAGCGCCTCGAGCAGGAGGTCGTCGTCCTCGCGGTCGCGGACGCTGAAGCGGAAGCCGTCGGGGAAGACGCGGACGACCACGCCGGAGCGCAGCAACGCGGATCCCAGCGTCTCCGGCTCGGCCGCGGGAACGAAGAGGAAGTTCGTGGCCGAGGGGAGCGGGTCGAGGCCGAGCGCCCGAAGCGCGCTCGCGCAGCGCTCGCGCTCCTCGATCTGCCAGGTCACGTCGGGCGGCTCGCGCAGCGCGGCGAGGGCGAGCTCCGCGGACAGGTTGGAGATCGGCTGCGGGTCCTGCCGGCGGTTGAGCTCGGCGGCCGTGTCGAAATCCGCGAGCGCGTAGCCCACGCGCGCGCCCGCGAGCCCGAACGCCTTCGAGAACGTGCGGAGAACGACGACTCCCTCACCGATCAGCGGCGCGGCGGTCTCCCCCGCGTACTCGAAGTACGCCTCGTCGACGACGAGCGGTCGTGCCGCCGGCAGCTCGCCGAGCATCCCCGTCGGGTTGTTCGGGCGGCAGCAGAAGGTCAGCGCTGGAGCGCCGCCGCCGACCTCCGCGCCGGCGAGGTGGGCGGCGATCCGGTACAGCGGGTAGGTGGGGCTCTCGGAGATCGCCACCGAGTCGCCCGGACCGGCGAAGGCCCGCGCGCAGAGGAGGATCAGGTCGTCGGCGCCCGCGCCGAGCACGACGTTCTCGGCCTCGACGCCCGCCGAGGACGCGATCGCGGCGACGAGCGCGCCGAACCCTCCGTGCGCGTAGCCGTTGACCTCTGCCAGCGCGGCCGCGATCGTCCCCGGACGAGCCACGGATGGCGGCTGCGCCGGGACGTTCCCGTCGAAGCGGACGATCTGCAGCGGATCGAGCTCCGCCTGCCGCGCCAGCACCTCGGTCGAGGGCGCCCAGCGGTAGGCCGCGAATGCCTCGGAAAGCGCCCTCACCGCCGCGCTGCCTCCGCATGCGCCGGCATTCCCTCGAGCGCGGCGAGCGCCTCGATCGTCGGGCGAAGAGCCGCGAGGCCCTCCGCGTTCAGCCGCTGGACGGTCACCGGCTTCAGGAAGGCCTCGAGCCCGAGACCGCCCACGGCGCGTGCCCAGCCCCCCGTCGGCAGGACGTGGTTTCCGCCCGTCGCGTAGTCGCCCGCAGCGACGGCCGACCACGGGCCGACGAAGACGGCGCCGGCGTTCCGCACGCGGGCGGCCATGGCCTCGGCGTCGTCGCCGAGGAGGACGAGGTGCTCGGGCGCGAGCGACTCGACCTCGGCGAGTGCCGCCTCGAGGTCGCCGTTCGCCTCGACCACGCGGTACACGGAGTCGGGCCCGTGCTCGGCCTGCGCCTCGAGCTCGAGCTCGACGATGCGGGGATCGGCGCCCTCGCCCGCCAGCACGACGACCTCCGACGGGCCGGCGGGGAGGTCGATCGCGACCTCGCGCGAGACGAGCAGCTTGGCCTCGTTGACGAACCGTCCGCCCGGACCGCAGATCTTGTCCACGCGCGGGATCGACGACGTCCCGAAGGCAAGGGCGGCGATCGCAGGAGGCCCGCCGAGCGCCCACACCTCGTCGATCCCGAGCAGCCGGGCGGCCGCGGCGACCTGCGAGGCGCCCTTCGGAGGCGTCGTCACGACGATCCGCTCGACGCCGGCGACCTGGGCCGGGACGGCACACATGACGAGCGTCGAGACGAGCCCGCGCGGGACGTAGATCCCGACCGCCGACAGCGGAACCCAGCGCCGCTCGAGCTCGACCCCCGGCCGGACGACGAGCCTGACGTCGGCGGGACGCTGCAGCGCGTGCCAGCGGCGCACCGCGTCGGCGAGCGCGAGCACGGCCTGCTCGGGAACGTCGGCGGCGGGCTCCGCACGCACGGGCTCGGTGCCGTCGAGCCTGAGCGACCACTCGCGGAGCGCGGCGTCGCCGCGGAGCCGGACGTCCTCGAGGATCGCGGCGACGCTCGTCACGGGAGCATCCGCTCGACGGGGAGCAGCAGGATGGAGCTGCCGCCGGCGGCCTCGAGACGCGGGAGGAGCCGCCAGACGTCGGCCGAGGGGACGAGCGCGTGCACCGCCACCATGCCGGGCTCGGCGAGGGGCACGATGCTCGGCGAGCGGGATCCCGGCACGATCCTCGTGATCTCCGGGAGTGCACTCTCCGGCGCGTTCAGCATCAGGTAGCGCGTCTCGCGCGCCTCGACCACGCTGCGCAGGACGGTCGCGAGCTCCCGGGCCCGGTCGTCGCCGTTCGCCCGCCCGACGAGCACCGCCTGCGAGTCGAAGAGCGACCCGACGGAGCGCAGCCCGTTCGTCCGCAGGGTGCTCCCGCTCGACACGAGATCGACGATCGCGTCGGCGAGGCCCAGCCGCGGCGTCACCTCGACCGTGCCCGTGACCCGGATCAACTCCACGTCGACACCGCGGTCGGCGAGCAGCGCGGTGGTCAGGCGCGGGTACACGGTCGCGACGCGGGCGCCCCCGAGATCGTCCAGCGAGCGCACGGGCGACTCGGTGGGGACGGCGGCCTCGAGCGTGCACGCCCCGAAGCCGAGCCGGAGCAGCTCCGTAACGCGAGCGCCGCTCTCCTGCACGAGATCGGCCCCGGTCACTCCGCACTCGACGACCCCGTCCTGCACGTACTCGGGGACGTCCGCGGCGCGGACGAGGAGCACGTCGACCGGGGCGTTCCGGCACGGGAAGGCGAGCGCCCGCTCCCCGGGCTGCTCGGGCCCGAGGCCGGCGTCGGCGAGAAGGGCCACGGCGGGCTCGCGCAGCCGGCCCTTGGCCGGGATCGCGATCGTCAGACGGTCGGGCCGGCGCTCTGGCGTCGCCGATCGAGCACCAGCCGGTACCCGTCGGCTCCGCGCTTGAGCCACTGCGCCACGCGCGTCACCGTCGTCGTCGACGCGCCCGTTCTCGCCGCCACCTCGTGGTAGGGGAGTCCCTCGTCCAGGAGCCTCGCCGCGTGCCAGCGGTGCGTCAGCGCCTCGATCTCCGAGAGCGTGCAGAGGTCGCGGAAGAAGCGCTCCGCCTCTCCGACCGTCCGCAGGCTGAGAATCGCCTCGAACAGATCGCGTGTCTCGCTCGTTCGCCACTCGTGGGGAAGCCCTTCGCTCATCTCGCCGACGGCGCCGCGCGCCGCTTTCGTCGTAGCATAGTAGCATGCTAACATGCTAATTCGAAAGGAAAGACTCCTGGTCGTTCCCGCGGTGGACGTGCTCGACGACGAGGCGGTGCGGCTGGCGCAGGGTGACTTCGAGCGCGTGACGACGCGCGCCGCCGACCCGGCCGACCTCGCGGAGCGGCTCGTGGAGGCCGGCGCGGAGCTCGTCCACCTCGTCGACCTGAGCGCCGCCCGCGCCGGACGGATCCGGCCGCAGCTCGTGCGGCGCGTCGCCTCGGCGGCGGCGCCCGCACCCGTCCAGGCAGCCGGCGGGATCCGCTCCCCGGCCGACGCGACGGCGCTCCTCGACGCCGGCGCGAGCCGCGTCGTCGTCGGAACCGCCGCGTTCGAGCGCGAGGACGCGCTGGACGAGCTCGTCGCCGAGCTCCGCGACCGGCTCGTCGTCGCGATCGACGTGCGCAACGGCAAGGTCGCGGTCGACGGCTGGGTGCGCACGACGGCTCTCACCGTGGACGAGGCGGTCGATCGCTGCGTCGCCGCGGGCGTCCGTCGCCTCCTCTGCACCGCGATCGAGCGCGACGGCACGCTCGCAGGCCCCGCCGTCGACCTGCTCGGGCACGTCTGCGCGCGCTCCGGGCTCCCCGTTCTCGCCGCCGGAGGGATGCGCTCGCTCGACGACCTCGCCGCCGTCGAGCGCGCCGGCTGCGAGGGCGCGATCGTCGGCCGCGCGCTCCTCGAAGGCCTGCTCCCGCTCTCGGTCCTGGCGGGCGCTCGGCGGCAACGTTGGACACCGGGCGGGCACGCGACCGCGTCAGACTTGCAGGCATGAGCGGACGGGCGAGAGCGGCGGCCTCCGGAGCGACGGCGGCAGCGGTCTGGGCGCTCGTGGAGCCGCTCGACCAGCGCGTCCTGCGCTGCGACTACTCGGACGTCGCCGTGCTCGGCAAGGGCGTGACGCGCGGAGCGGGCTGGCGAGCGATCGGCCTCGCGCTGCACGTGGCCAACGGCGCCCTCTTCGGACTCGCCTACCACGAGGCCAGGGGGCGGATTCCGATTCCTCCCCGCCGGCTCGCCCTCGGCATGGCCCTCGCCGAGCACGTCACCCTCTACCCGCTCTGCGCCCTCGTCGATCGCTACCACCCGGCGCGCGGTCAGGCGGGTGTCCCCCCGCTCCTCACGAGCGGGCGCGCGTTCGCGCAGGCGACGTGGCGCCACGCGCTCTTCGGCGCGGTTCTCGGGCGTCTCGCCTGAGCGGCTCGCACCACGGGAGCGCGTAGGTACCGTCAGCCCGTGCCCGCGGATCAGCTCACCTTCCTCACGCGACCCCCGGCAGCCGAGCCGGAGGGACTCCTCGTCCTCTTCCACGGCCGCGGCGCCGACGAGCGCGATCTCCACCCCCTCCTCGACCTGCTCGATCCCGAGCGACGGCTCCTCGGGGTGACGCCGCGCGGGCCGCTCCACCTCCCGCCCGGCGGGGCGCACTGGTACGCCGTCCACGAGATCGGCTACCCCGAGCCGGCGACGTTCACCGAGACGGTCGCCCGCGCGAGCGCGTGGCTGGACGAGCTCGTGCAGGACGTCGGCCTCCCGCCCGAGCGCGCCCTCCTCGGGGGTTTCTCGCAGGGTGCCGTCATGACCTGGGCTCTGGGACTCGGCGACGGTCGGCCGCGGCCCGCGGGTCTCGTCGCGCTGAGCGGCTTCATGCCGACGGTTCCGGGCTTCGCGCTCGACCTCGCCGAGCCTCTCCCGGAGATCGCGATCGGGCACGGAGCGGCCGATCCCGTCATCTCCGTCGACTGGAGCCGTCGCGCACGGGCCGCGCTCGTCGCCGCCGGAGCCTCTCCGCTCTACCACGAGTCCGCGTTCATGGGGCACTCGATCGACCCGGCGTTCGTCGGTCGCCTCCGGACCTGGATCGAGTCCGTGCTCGGCCGAGGCGAGGTGTGATCCTCTCGACCGGAGCCGAGCTGCGAGTGACCGGACCGACGAGCCGGTACGCGGTCGTCTGCACGAACGGGGGCCAGGCGCGCGAGGTCGAGGGAACCTGGAGCGCCTCCGTCGAGTGGCTCGTCGGCCGCCTTGCGCCGCGGCTGCGGGACGTCGGCTTCGCCGAGGTGCGCTACCGCGTGAGGTCGTGGAGGCGCCTCGACTCGTGTTTCGCGGACGCACGGGCTGCGGTGAGCGAGGTCGACGCACCGCGGACGCTCCTGCTCGGCTTCTCCATGGGCGGGGCGGTCTCGATCGCGACAGCGGGCGAGCCGAGCCTCGAGGGCGTCGACGGCGTCGTCGGCCTGGCCCCGTGGATTCCGGACGAGCTCGACGTCGGAGGCCTGCGCGGGAAGTCTCTCACCGTCTTCCACGGCGCGCTCGACCGCTGGCTCCCCGGAATCCCGGGGGTCTCGCCCGGGCATTCGCGCAAGGGCTTCGAGCGAGCTCGCGCGGCCGGCGCAGCCGGCCGCTACGTCGTCATCCCCGGAGCGGTGCACGGGATCGCCCTGCGGTCGCCGTGGGGAGGTCTCGTCACGCTGCCGCGCGCCGAGCGCTGGGCCGAGCTGGTCGAGGCGGAGCTGCTGCGCTGGACCGGGACGGCTCCGCACGCCGGGTAGCCGGGAGCCGCGGGCGACGCGAGCCGCGCGGTCGTGCTCACGAGATCCCCGGCACGCCGTATCGTCGCGGACCCGTTGCCCTCCCTCACGCGGCCCACGCCCGCGACCCCGGTGAGGATGCCGACATCACCGGTGGAATGCCGCGAGCCGCTCGGCCTCATCGTCCAGCTCCCGCCGCGTCGCGCCATCGAGCCGCGCGAAGGGCGTGACGGCCACGCCGCCCGACTCGTAGCGCCACGTCCCGGCGACGGCGCCGTCCACGAGAAACGTCCCCACCGACTGCGGCATCCTCGCCGAGAAGACCCGGGGCCGGTACTCCTCGGGTAGGACGCCCGTCCGGCGCGCGTGGACGAGAAGCACGGCGTCCCAGGCCGGAAGGAAGCGGACCGGCGCAGGCGTGGCGGGGTCGGGAAGCGGGGCGCGAGGAAGGTCGAGGAGCTCCCTCCCCTCCTCGTCGCGAAACCTGCGCAGCGCACGCCGCTCGAGCGCGGGTTGGAGGTCGCGGATCTTCGTTCCCGCCCACTGCGCGATCTCCGCCGGGGCCGCGGGGCCGAACGCGGCGAGGTAGCGCCTGACGAGGCGATCGAGCGCGGCGCCCGGATCCGTCTTCTCCGGCCCCACCCACCGTTGCGCGGTCTGGAAGAGATGCGCGCGCCGCTCCTCCCAGGTTCCCGACGGCGGCACCCGAACGAGCTCGAGCCACGGCCCCACCATCCCCCAGCCCCGACCCGTGATCGCAGCGAGCTCCTCGTGCCGACGCGGGCCGCTCGCCAGTGCGGCGTCGAGCTCGCTCGCGACGCGCTCGAGCTCCCGCTCGTCGGGCCTTGGCTTCCGCACGCGGAGCCACCACTCGCGCTGTGCGGGCCGGATCGCCGCGGCGAACGGCCAGAAGTCACGCTTCGAGACGAGGTGGATGGTGGAGCGCATGAGCGTCGCCTGGACGACCGCTCGCCGCTCCAGGGCGCGGGTCAGGTCGTCACGCTCGAACCCGTCGAGGCACGACCAGAGCCGGATGTACCCGTTCGGCGCGTACTGGTTCTGGATCCCGGCGATGCGCTCGAGCGCCCGCGGGATCGGCAGGCGCACGCGCTCCAGGAGCAGCTGGCGCGCGAGCAACGCACGGTTCAGCTCGCGCTGCGTGAGAACGCGCCCCGCCACCTGCCGACCGTACCCGACAGCCGCGGGAGCGAGACGCCCTGCGCCGCCGCGATGCCGCCCACGAGCGCGGCTCCGAGCACGAGCCACGCGGTCAGCGGCCGCCGAGCGCGACGGCTCCGATGACGACCGCCAGCGGCGAGACCGCAGCGGAACCTCCACGCTCTCGAGCGAGAGGCTCTCCCCCGTCCCGAGCGAAAACCACGACGGCGACGCCCGCGAACGCGACTGCCAGCCCGACGACCTGCCACCCCCGCATCCGGTTCAGCCCGAGGACGGACGCGAGGACGAGCGTCATGCGGGGGCGAGCGCGATGGCGAGCGCTCCGACGCCGTGGTCGAGAAGCGAGTGACCACGGAGAACGAGGCTTGCCCAGACGATCACGACGGCGAGCGGGGAGAGGTGAGCGCGACTCCTATGCCCGGCTCAACGCACGGGGCTCGTCGGACGTGAGTCCGTCACCGAACCCGGGCGAACCTGTGAACGGCGTCCAGGAGCTCCTTGCTCTTCGTCTTCGCTTCTGCCGGGTCGCCGGACGCGAGCGCGCCCGCGACGCAGTGGTTCACGTGGTCGTCGAGAATGCGGAACGCAAGGCTCTCGAGCGCGGTGTTGACGGCGGCGATCTGCGTGAGGACGTCGATGCAGTACCGATCCTCCTCGATCATCCGCTCGATCCCCCGCACCTGGCCCTCGATGCGGTGGAGGCGCTTGACGAGCGCATCCTTCGCCTCGGCGTAGCCGGGCGTCCGCGTCACCTCCGCCGCGCTCATGCCGCCGCCTCTCGAGACGAGTGGAAGCGGCGCAGCCGGAGCGAGTTCGTCACCACGAAGAGACTCGAGCAGGCCATCGCCGCAGCCGCGATGATCGGGTTCAGGAGACCGGCGACCGCGAGCGGGATCGCCGCCACGTTGTAGGCGAACGCCCAGAAGAGGTTCCCCTTGATCGTCGCGAGCGTCCGCCGCGAGAGGGCGATCGCATCGGCCGCGGCTCGCAGGTCGCCGGAGACGAGGGTGATGTCGGAGGCCTCGATCGCGACGTCGGTGCCCGTGCCGATCGCGAGCCCGAGGTCGGCCTGGGCAAGCGCAGGAGCGTCGTTGATCCCGTCGCCGACCATGGCGACGACCTCGCCGGCCTCCTGCAGGCGGCGAACCTCGGCGATCTTGTCCTGGGGATAGACCTCCGCGAGTACCCGCCCGACGCCGACCTCCCCGGCGACGCGCTCCGCCGTCTCGCGGGAGTCGCCGGTGAGGAGGACGGGCGTCAGCCCGAGCCGCTCGAGCTGGGCGACCGCCTCGGCGCTCGTAGGCTTCAGCGTGTCGCGAACGGCAAGCGTCGCGCGGGGCGCGCCGTCCCAGGAGACGGTGATGAGCCCGTCCCGACGTCCGACCTCGACCGTGCGACCCTCGACCACTCCCCGCACGCCGACCCCGGGGACGTTCCGGAACTCGCTCACGGGCGGAAGCTCGCCGACCTCGCTCCGGGCAGCTGCCGCGACCGCCTGCGCGATCGGGTGCTCGGACGCCGCCTCGACCGCGCCTCCGAGCCTCAGAACCTCAGCGCGGGTGGCGCCGTCGAGCGGGGCGACGTCCTCGAGCTCCATCTTCCCCTCGGTGACCGTCCCGGTCTTGTCGAGGACGATCGTCGTGATCCGGCGCGTGCGCTCGAGGATCTCGGGACCCTTGATCAGGATCCCGAGCTGCGCCCCGCGCCCGGTTCCGACCATGAGGGCGGTCGGCGTCGCGAGCCCGAGCGCGCACGGACAGGCGATGATCAGCACGGCAACCGAGGCGGTGAAGGCGGACGTCGCGTCCCCGGTCACGAGCAGCCAGCCCAGGAGCGTCGCGAGCGCGATCCCGAGCACGATCGGGACGAAGACGCCCGAGACGCGGTCGACGAGGCGCTGGATCGGCGCCTTGCCGGACTGCGCCTCGGCGACGAGGCGCGCGATCTGCGCCAGCGCGGTCTCCTCGCCGACCTTGGTCGCGCGGACGACGAGGCGCCCGTACGTGTTGACGGTTGCCCCCGCGACCTCGGCGCCCGGCTCCACGTCGACCGGGACGGGCTCGCCCGTCAGCATCGACTGGTCGACGGCGGACTCGCCCTCGACGACCACTCCGTCGGTCGGGACCTTCTCGCCCGGCCGTACGACCATGAGGTCGCCGCGGCGGACGTCTGCGATCGGCACTGCGACCTCGCCGCCGTCCCGGAGCACGCGCGCCTCCTTCGCGCCCAGCTCGAGGAGCGCGCGGATCGCGGCGCTCGAGCGGCGCCTGGCCCGCGCCTCGAGGTAGCGGCCGAGGAGGATCAGCGTCGTGATGACCGCCGACACCTCGAAGTACATCTCGGCGTCGTCGAGGAAGAGCAGGGCCACGACCGACCAACCCCACGCGGCAAGCGTCCCGATGGAGATCAGCGTGTCCATCGTCGCCGCGCCGTGGCGCGCGTTCAGGAGCGCCGCGCGGTGGAATCCGAGACCCGCCCAGAAGACGACCGGCGTCGCGAGCGCGAGCGAGACCCACTCCCAGCTGTCGAACTGCAGCGGCGGAACCATGGCGAGGAGCACGAGCGGAGCCGTCAGGGCGGCGGCGACGAGCAGGCGACGCCGGAGCGAGGCGCTGCGATCCGCAGCCTCGCCCGCCTCGGCGGCGAGGGTCGCGTGGTAGCCGGCCGCCTCGACGGCGGCGACGAGGTCGTCCACCGTCACGCGGCCCGCGTCGAAGCGCACGGCCGCCTTCTCGGTCGCGAAGTTGACCGAGGCAGCGACGCCGTCGAGCTTGTTCAGCCTCCGCTCGATGCGCGTCGCGCAGGCGGCGCAGGTCATGCCCTCGAGCGCGAGGTCGACCCGGGTCGGCGCCTGCTCCTGCGGTGTCGCCGTCGCGGTCACGCGGCCTCGTACCCCGCCTCGGCGATCGCGGCCCGCAGCGCCGCATCGTCGAGGGCGCTCCCGCGGATCGTCACGACCTTGGACTCGAGGTCGACGGCGACGTCGTCGACCCCCTCCACCGCCGACACCTCCTCCCGGATCGACATCGCGCAGTGGGCGCAGTGGATCGTCGGCACCTCGTACGTCACGGTCTCGCTCACCGGCGCTCCTCTCGCTGACTCTCTCTCTCTCGAGCGCGAGTATATACCCCTATGGGGTATTATGCAAGCTCGATCCGGGATGCCCCCACGATCGCCTCCGCGCCGTCGGCGAAGCGGACGAGCGCCTTCCCCTTGCCGTCGTAGTCGGGCGACCAGACGACGACGGTGGCGAGGTCGCCGTGGACGCGGCACGCACGGCCGTCCTCCCCGTCGAGACCGCGCCAGAAGCGCACGAACGGGTTCCGCTCCAACTCGCGGCCGATCGTGCTCTCTTCCGTGTGCCCGGGGAGGACGCGGGTCTCCGCGGGAAGCGTCATGAGCACGTCCATGACTGCCCGCCGGACCTCGTCTGCGGGACCGCCGCCGACCGCATCGCGAAACAGCGTGTCGCCGGTGAAGCAGAGGTCGCCGACGACAAACGAGACGCCGTCGTCGGAGTGTCCGGGCGTGGCCAGAGCCGCGATCGAGAGCCGGCCGGTCTCGACCGCCCCCGTCGTCACCTCGAGCCCGAAGCGCCGCACGAGCTCGTCGTTGCCCGCGACGTGGTCGGCGTGAGCGTGCGTGACGAGGAGGTGGGTCGGCGTCAGGCGCTCGCGCTCGACGACCGCGAGCAGCGGCTCGAGCGGGGCGCCGCTGTCGACGAACACGGCGTTGCCGCCCGGCTCGTCGCCGAGGACATAGGCGTTCGAGAGCCACCCGGGATGGAGGCTGCGCTCGAGGATCACGGCCGTCACACCCTCGCCTCGAACGCGCCCGGGCGGCCGCCGAGCGCCAGGAGCTCGACCCCGTCGTCACCGGGGACGATCTTCCGTTTCTGTCCGGGCCCGACACGCGCGAACGTCCCGGGCGTGAGCTCGAACTGCTCGTCGCCGGCCTGCAGCGTCGCCGAGCCCGCGTAGACGAAGTACACCTCCTCCTGCCCGTCCTGCTCGTGGTCGTGATCCGGGTAGTCGGTGTAGCCCGCAGGGAAGCGCTCGACGTTCATCCCGAAGGAGGTCACGCCGAGGCCCTTTCTCGCAAACAGGAACGTCCCCTTCCCCTCGTACGACTCGAGCTCGTCGACGTGCTTGACGGTGACGTCGGCCATCTCTCCCTCCTTCGTCCGTGGGTCGGCGGGATCGTACGGGAGGAAACCGGCCCGGCTCGGAGAATGCGCGCCCGCTGACCGCATTCGACACGGGAGGGACGATGTACGACCCGTTCTCCGATCGTGAGCTCCTCGACGAGGCTGCCGACAGGTGGTGGCTCTTCCTCGTGACGGGCATCTGCTGGCTGATCTTCGCGCTGATCGTCTTCCAGTGGGACTACACGACCGTGTACGCGATCTCGATCCTCTTCGGCATCGTCGCCATCGCCGCGGGCATCAACGAGTTCTTGCAGATCAGCGTCTCGACGACCGGGTGGAAGTGGGTCCACGGGATCCTCGGCGTCCTCTTCGTCCTCGCCGGGCTGTACGCGCTGTGGAACCCCTACGACACCTTCGCGGCGCTCGCGGCGCTCATGGGGCTCTTCATGCTCGCGAAGGGGATCTTCGACGTCACCGTCGCGTTCGTGACCAAGGGCGAGTTCGAGCTCTGGTGGCTGCAGCTCGTGACCGGGATCATCTTCATCCTGCTCGCGTTCTGGGTCGCGGGGAACTTCCGGGAGAAGGCGATCCTGCTCGTCATCTACGTGGGGATCATCGCGCTCGTTCGCGGGATCACCGAGCTGTACCTCGCCTTCAAGCTCAAGGGGCTGCGCAGAGCGCTGGCGACGGGCTGAGCGACTCGGCGCCGGTCGTCGCTGCGAGGGCCGCCTGCAAGCGGCCCTCGCGCTTCGGCTTCGGGTTCAGCCGCGCCGGCCTCCGCGTCCGCGTATAGGATCGCGGCCGATGCGTCGCACCGCGCTCGCGCTCGTCGTCCTCGTCACCGCGCTCGGATTCGCCGCGGCCGGCTGCGGGGGCGAGGAGAACCAGGCCGCTGCTCCCGAGACGGTCGAGGGCGAGGCCACCGTCCCGACCGAGACGACCGCGACCGAAACGACCGCGACCGAGACCACGGCCACCCAGACGACGGAGACCACGACGACGACGACCGAGACGACGCCGGTGCCGCCCGAGGGCGACCCGGCCGCCGGCAAGGAGATCTTCCTCGGGGCATCCGCGTGCGCCAACTGCCACACGCTCGCCGACGCCGAGGCGTCGGGCACCGTAGGCCCCAACCTCGACGAGACGAAGCCGAGCTACGAGCTTGCATACGATCGCGTCACGAACGGTCGAGGAAACATGCCGTCGTTCTCCGCAACGCTCTCGGAGCAGCAGCGCGCCGACGTCGCCGCGTACGTCTCGTCGGTCGCCGGCAAGTAGGCCGCCTTTCTAGACTCCAGCCATGATCGACCTCAAGGCCGCACGGAGCGACCCGGCCCCGTGGCGTGCGGCGCTGGCGCGGAAGGGCGCGGCGGAGCAGTTCGACGCGCTCCTGCAGGCCGACGAGCGCTGGCGAGCGCTCATCCCGCGGGTGGACGAGCTTCGCGGGGCGACGAAGCTCAAGGGCAAGCCGACGCCCGAGGAGCTGGAGACACTGCGAGCGGTGAAGGCCGAGCTGCAGGAGGCGGAAGAGGAGCTCGCCGCCGCGGAGACGGAGCGCGAGGCGCTGCTCGCGCTCGTCCCCAACCCCCCGCACGACTCCGCGCCCGACGGCGACACGGAGGACGACGCCGTCGAGGTCGGTCGCTTCGGAGAGCCGCCCGCGCTCGACGCGGCGCGCGAGCACACCGAGATCGGCCGCTTCGACATGGAGCGCGCCGCCCGCGTCTCGGGCGCCAGGTTCGGGTACATCCTCGGCGACTCCGCGCGCGTGGCGATGGCCCTCTACCAGTTCGCGCTCGACCACCTCGCCGCGGCCGGGTTCACCCCCGTCATCCCGCCGGTCCTCGTCCGCGAGGAGGCGATGTACGGAACGGGCTTCTTCCCCACCGACCGCTCGAACATCTACGCGCTCGAAGCCGACGAGCTCTACCTGACCGGGACCTCCGAGGTCGCGCTCGCCTCGCTGCACCTGGGCGAGATCCTCGAGCAGCTCCCCCTCCGCTACACGGGCTTCTCCACCTGCTTTCGCCGCGAAGCGGGCGCCGCCGGAAAAGACACCCGCGGGATGTTCCGCGTGCACCAGTTCAACAAGGTCGAGATGTTCGTGTTCGTCGAGCCGGACACGTCGTGGGACGAGCACGAGCGCATGCTCGACCTCGAGGAGCGCTTCCTGCAGGCGCTCGGCCTCCCCTACCGCGTGATGAACGTCGCCGCCGGCGACCTCGGCGCCTCGGCCGCCAAGAAGTACGACATCGAGGCCTGGTTCCCGTTCCAGGAGCGCTACCGCGAGGTCACCTCGTGCTCGAACACGACCGACTACCAGGCGCGTCGGCTCGGGATCCGGTACCGCTCCGAGCACGGCCTCGAGACGCCGCACACGCTGAACGGGACGATGGTCACCGACCGCGCCCTGCTCGCCCTCCTCGAGAACCTCGAAGGCGGCGTCCCGAACGTGCTGACGCGGTACGGCGCGCCCGCCGAGGTCCGCTCCTAGCGTCGGTCACAATGGGGCTTCGGCGGGGTGCCGGAGCGGTCGAACGGGGCGGTCTTGAAAACCGTTGGGCGTGCAAGCGCCTCGTGGGTTCGAATCCCACCCCCGCCGTCGGAAGCAAGCCGAATTCTCGGGCCGCGCTGGGTACTCAGTGAGCCACGGATTCGGAACTTGGTACCGGAATTTGGGACCGGAAAGCCTCACGCAAGAGGAGTAGACGGTCTCCCGGCATCAGGGCTACCGCTGACCCCGCCTACCCGGAACTACCGAGGGGTCAGCGCTTCAGCGTGCGGTAGACGAGGCCGCGCCGTGTCTACCGCGCAGAAACCGGCTGCCAGGCGGGGTTTGCCCCTGCCGTCAACCTTCTCTCGCTCGTGCCGTCCGCGTCCATCACGTAGATCCCCGTGGCATTGCACGTCAGCCCACGACACGAGAACGCGATCTTGCTTCCGTCCGGCGACCAGACGGGGTGCGCCTCCCCGACCGGAGAGGTCAGGCCAGTCGGTGATTGCCCGTTCGCGTTCATGACCCAGATCTCATGGTCATAGTTCACGTACACGATGCGGCGGCCGTCCGGTGACCAGTCCGGCTGCTCGTCTCCATTTCCCGAGACCCGTTGCGGCGCGACCTTGTGCAGGCCGCTGCCGTCTGTCCTCATCACGTAGACGTAGGGCGCATAGCCGCCGCTGTCAAAGGCGAGCCAGCCACCGGTGGGCTTCCAGTCCACGTTGCTGTCCCAGAGCTTGGGAGTCCGCTTCAGCCGCCGCTGCTCGCTGCCGTCGGCGTTCATCACCCAGATGTCTCGGTCTCCGTCCCGATACGCGGTGTACGCAATCTTCCGCCCATCCGGTGACCACGTGGGCGATCCGGCCGCCGTTGCTCCGGCGAGGACGAAGGAGACGAGGTTGCGGCCGTCGGCGTCGATGACCCAGATCGTGTCCTCGGCCGCAAAGGCGAGCCTGTGGCCGTCCGGCGACCAGGCCAAGTCCAAGGCGTGGCCAACGGGACTACCGCGACCCTTCTTCAGTGGACGGACGTGGCTTCCGTTCGGTTGCATGAGGTAGATGCCGTCGGAGCGCTTGAAGGCGATCAGCCCCTGCGGCTGGCTCGCGGAGCGAGTCTCGCTCACGAGCAGCGCCGACCCGGTGCTGACGGTACGCGCGCCGGTGTGCGCAGAGCTCGCCCCCGTCGCGAGAACGAAGCCCAACATGACCGCGACGGCCGAAAGGAGCGCTGGACATCCAACGAGGAACACGCGCCTTCGGCGCATACGTACCTCCAGTGAGCGTGAGCGTTCTGCGTTGCGGTGCCCAGCGCATCAGTGACTCCCCTGATCCGCAGCCGCTGACCCGCCTCCCCGGAAGTACCGAGGGCACGTCGACCGCACGTCGGGCTCCGGACGCTCGCGTCGGCGCTCGGCTCAGGGAAGCTCGCGCGGTACGACGTACGCGACCAGCTCGGCCCGGACCTCACCGAGGCGGGCCCACGTGTCGTCGAGCGCGAAGCTGGCGAGCGCCCCGGTCGGGAAGCCCTCCTCCAGGCGGGTCGCCCCCGGGGCGAGCGCGAGAGCGAGATCCTGCAGGCCCGGGTTGTGCCCGATGAGGAGCACGGCGCCGGCAGTCTCGGGCAGCGCGCGGAGACGCCCCAGGAGGCGATCGGAGCCCGCGGCGTACAGCCCGTCCTCGATCTCGATCGCGGCGTCCTCGAGCGCCGGGCGGATCAGCTCGAGCGTCTCGCGCGTGCGCCGCGACGACGAGCAGAGAACGAGCTCGGGCCGGATCCCGTCACGGCGAAGGTGCTTCGCGAGCTTCTTGCAGGCCTTCCGCCCGCGTGCCGCCAGCGGCCGCTCGTGGTCGGAGAGCCCCGGCTCGTCCCAGCTCGACTTCGCGTGGCGCAGGAGGTGGAGCTGCTTCACCGCGGCCATTCTGATCGAAGGCGCGGTGTCGATCCGGCCGACTCAGCTCGCGAGCGCGCCGGAGTAGATCTGCCAGGCGAGTGCGCTCTTGGCGGTCAGGCTGAGGACGAGGTACCCCCACTCGCCGAACACGTAGCGCCGCCAGGGCCCGACGCCGCGGTACTGCAGCCACATGTTGACGGCGAAGCTGTTGAAGAAGAGGAAGAGCGAGACGAAGATGCCCCACACGAACCCGGGCACGTCTCCGTCGACCTCGGCACCGACGAGCGAGATGCCGATCACGATCCAGGGCACGGCGCCGGCGATGCAGCCGAACCAGAACGGCTGCCAGTCGAGGCGCTCCCGATCGCTGTTCGTGCGTTCCATGACGAGGCCGAAGAGGATCATGGCGGCGTTCACGCCGGCGATCGCGACGAGCGCGCGCAGGTCGGTGATTCCGGCGAAGGTGGCGATGAGGACGACCATGAGCGACGCGCTGAACGAGTACTCGATCCAGCGGGCGTAGTTGATCCCGCGCCCGAGGTTCCGCTCGTACCAGCGGACGATCCTCGGTGAGGCGACGAGCAGGTGGTCGAGCGCGGCCATGAGCAGGAACGCGGCCACGCACCAGCGCACCGGGAGGTCGAAGAGCGTCTCCGACGGCCCGAGCGCCGTCCCCGGCGGGCCGTCGGCCCACTGGGCGGTGATCGGGATCGCGAGCGTCGCGCCGATCAGGACGATCATGAGCGCCTCGGCGGTGAGCACGGCAGCAAGGACGAGGTTGGCGATGCGGAGGCGCCGCATCCCACGACCCTAGCCGCTGTCGTACCGCGAGGGCCCGACCAACCTCGCGTTCGGGCGCACAGGCGCCCCGTGGGCTCGCCGCCCGTCCGCTAGAACTGCAGGCCCTCGCCGCGGGCCATCACCTGCACCGTCCGCCAGAGGATCCCGAGGTCGAGGAGCACGACACGGAACCCTCCCCGCCGCCTGCACCTCTCGACGTAGGCGAGATCGAGCTCCGTGAAGCCGGCCGGCTCGGTGACCCCCTTCTGCACCTGCGCCGGGCCCGTCCAGCCGGCGACGAACTCGCTCCGATAGGTGAGGCCCCGTGCGGCCTGGCTCGCGACCATCGAGGGAGGCCAGGGACGGGGCCCGACGAGGCTCATGTCTCCCCGCAGCACGTTGAACAGCTGGGGAAGCTCGTCGAGGTACCACGGCTTCAGGACGCGGCGCCCCGCCCACGTCAGGTTCGCCTCGTCGGCCTCGTACAGGCGCGCGTGCGCCTCCCCCGCCGCCCGGACACGCTCGAGCACGTCCCGCCGGAGCGTGCGGAACTTCAGGAGCTCGAACTCGCGGCCGCGCGAGATCCGTCGCTCGCGATAGAGGAACGGCCCGCGATCACGCGGATGCCGGAGCGCGTCGAACGCCATCGCACCCACCACGACGGCGAAGACGGGAGCGAGCAGGACGAGGAGCGCGAGCGAGACGACCTTGTCGAGCACCTGCTTGGGAACCGGGTAGCCGGGCGGCGCCATCGGCGACGATTCTCGCGCCCTGCGGGTTAGGGTGCACGACATGTCGGTCGGGATCGGCCGCGAGCGCCAGTTCGAGGTGTACGTCAGGGGAGCGAGAGGATCGCTTCCGACCGTGCCGGTCTCCCTCGAGCGGCTGGAGGCGGCGGCGCGCAGGGCGATGTCACCCGAGGGGTACGCCTACGTCGCGGGTGGCGCCGGCACCGAGGAGACGATCCGTGCGAACCGCGCCGCCTTCGAGCGCCGGCGGATCGTCCCGCGGATGCTCCGCGACGTCTCCGTGCGGGAGACGGCGGTCGACGTCCTCGGAACGGCGCTCCCGAGCCCGTTCCTGCTCTGCCCGATCGGCGTCCTCGAGCTGGCGCACCGTGACGCCGACCTGGCGGTCGCGCGCGCCGCGGCGGCCGAGGGCGTCCCCTTCGTGTTCTCGAACCAGGCCTCGCGCCCGATGGAGGAGACGGCCCGCGCGATGGGCGACGCCCCCCGCTGGCTCCAGCTCTACTGGAGCACCTCGAACGAGCTCGTGGCGAGCCTCGTCGCCCGCGCGGAGCGCTGCGGCTGCTCGGCGATCGTCCTCACCCTCGACACGACGATGCTCGGGTGGCGGATCCGCGACCTCGACCTCGGCTACCTCCCCTTCCTGCACGGGAAGGGGATCGCGCAGTACACGAGCGACCCCGTCTTCGTGGAAGCGCTCCAGGAGACGCTGCGCGAGGCGCCGCCTCCCGGCGGCCGCATCACGCCGAGGGCGATCGCGACGCTCCTCGACCAGGCCGGCTCGTACCCCGGGTCGCGGCTCGCCAACCTGCGCTCCGGCCTCGCCCGCGCCGCCGTGCGGCGGTTCGTCGAGACCTACTCTCGCCCCTCGCTCTCCTGGGACGACCTCGCGTTTCTCCGGGAGCGGACGCGGCTTCCCGTCCTGCTCAAGGGGATCCTCCATCCGGCGGATGCGCTCGCCGCGATCGAGCACGGGATGGACGGGATCGTCGTCTCCAACCACGGCGGCCGGCAGGTGGACGGCGCGATCGCGACCATGGACGCTCTTCCCGCGATCGTCGAGGCCGTCGCGGGCCGCGTCCCGGTGCTGCTCGACAGCGGGATCCGCTCGGGCGCCGACGTCTTCCGCGCGCTCGCGCTGGGGGCGACGGCGGTCGGGCTCGGCCGGCCGTACGTGTGGGGGCTCGCGGCCGGAGGCGAGGACGGCGTCCGCGAGGTCGTCCGCAACCTCCGCGCCGACTTCGACCTCACGCTCGGGCTCGCGGGCTGCGCGTCGGTGCGGGAAATCGGACTCGAGAACGTGACGCGGACGTGAGCACGATCGAGGCCGTCGTCTTCGACCTCGACGGCGTGCTCGTCGACTCCGAGCACGTGTGGGACGAGGTGCGTGAAGCGCTCGCCCGCGAGCGAGGCGGTCGCTGGCACGAGCGCGCACCGGCGGACATGATGGGCATGAGCTCGCCGGAGTGGTACCTGCGCTAGGGGCCAACGTGTGAGCCGGTCGGGCTAGAGCACACTCGGACGTACCAGCGGTGTGTTCCTCGAGCCAGTAGCCGCGCTGAGCACTGGTCGTTGCCGGTTACCTCGGGGGGCTGATCTGTCCCGCCCGACCTACGACTGAACCTGGAAGATCTGCCACGTGTCCGGCACGCCCCTGAGCTCGTGCGTTCCGCGGTCCTGGAACTCGAGCCCGGATCCCGCGACGAGGTCCTTCAGAGTGCGTGAGACGAGAACCTCGCCCGGGCCGGCAAGGGCGGCGATGCGGGCCCCGATGTGGACGGCAATGCCCTCCACACCCGTCTCCGCGAGCTCGACCTCGCCCGTGTGCAACCCGGCTCGGATCTCCACTCCGAGCGGCGAGAGGGCCTTGCGGATCGCCATGGCACATCTGACCGCGCGAGCCGGACCGTCGAACGTCGAGAGCGTCCCGTCGCCCTCGATGCGGACGACCCTCCCGCGATGCCGGTCGAACTCCGTTTGCACGACCCGGTGGTGCTCGGCGAGGAGCTCGGCCCAGCGCCGGTCTCCAAGCTGCGTGGCCCGCTCGGTCGAGCCGACGATGTCAGTGAAAAGCACCGTTGCCAGGACGCGATCGACGTCGTGCGTTGGCCGAGTTCCCGTGACGAAGGCCTCGACCTCGTCGACTACGGAGTCGACGTCGCCGATCGCGAGTCCGTAGTCGACGCCGGGCACCTCGACGAACTCGGCGCCGGGAATGAGGCCGGCGACCACGCGGCCGCTCTCGGCGGAGAACATGGCATCCCGTCGCGAGACGACGAGCGTCGGCACGCGGATGGTCGGTAGAACTGCACGGACGTCCAGCTCGAAGATCATCCGAATCACGGCGGCGGCGACCGATGGGCTTGCGGCAAGCCTGAGAAAGCGACCCCACTCCTGGATGGCGTGATCGTCGTCCGCGACGGTCGGATTCGTTGCGGCCACTGTCGTTCCGTCGCCCCAGGAGCGATCGACGGACTCGACGATCGCTTCGACGACTTCGGGTCGGACTCCGGACGGGTTGTCGGGCGCCCAGGCCGGTCGCGCCGTTGCGTTCGCAAGAACGAGAGCACTGACCCTGTCCGGATGTGTTGCGGCGAACAGAGCGGCCATCATGGATCCCTCGCCGGCGCCCATCACGACGGCGCGCTCGACACCCACCGCATCGATGACCGTGCCCACGTCGGTCATCCACTCCTCGAGGAGCGGAAGCCGGTCGAGCGAGACTGGATCGGAGAGCCCGATCCCACGCTTGTCGAATGAGATAACCCGGCTGAACGACGCGAGACGGCGAAGGTAGTGCGCGAAGGCGGGGATGTCCCAACGCGCTTCGACGTGGCTGAACCACGTCGAGACCAAGGCGAGGTCGGGCGGGCCTTCGCCGACGAGTTGGTAGGCGATCGCGACGTCGCCGCTGCGCGCGTACTTCACGTCGGGTACGTCTGACGGTCGCACGGCGATAGCTTCGTCGATCGCTGCGGCTAGTGCGTGACGCTTCCCCAGAGTCAGCGCTGTACTCGCTCAGACATCATCCCCGCACACTCGCGCCGACGACTGTGCATTCAACCGCGCCCCGAGCTCCTTGAGATCGCCGCGCGCGAGCGCCACCTCGAACCGTTCCAGTGTGTCGGGCAGCATGGCGTGGATCTCCTCGCCCGCTGCCAGGGAGTGCTTGAGGCGGATCCGAACCCGGGTCGACTTCCCGGCGGGTTGCCGCATCTCGGCGGGCGTCATCTTCACGGCTTCGCTCCTTTCGTCGACGTGGCACGACCGCGGGTAACGTCGCGACCGATGATCCAGGCAGTCATCTTCGACATGGACGGGGTCTTGATCAACTCCGAGCAGATCTGGGACGAGGTGCGTGAAGCGCTCGCCCGCGAGCGAGGCGGTCGCTGGAGCGACCGAGCACAGGCGGACATGATGGGCATGAGCTCGCCGGAGTGGTCGCGCTACATGCACGACGTGATCGGCCTCCGCGAGTCGCCGGAGGAGATCAATGCGGAGGTCGTGCGCAGGCAACTCGCCCGCTACGAGGAGCGTCTCCCGCTCGTCGACGGCGCGGTCGAGGCCGTTCGCCGGCTGGCGGGCCCGTTCCGCCTCGCGCTCGCGTCCTCCTCGAACCGACCCGTGATCGACGTCGTCCTCGCCGAGTCCGGCCTGGCGCCGCTCTTCGAGGCCACCGTCTCCTCGGAGGAGGTGGCGCGGGGCAAGCCCGCGCCCGACGTCTTCCTCGAGGCGGCGCGGCGCCTCGGCGTCGCACCGACGCGCTGCGCCGCGATCGAGGACTCCGCGAACGGCATCCGCGCCGCGCACGCCGCGGGCATGCGCGTGATCGCGATCCCGAACCGGCGCTACCCGCCGCCGCCCGAGGTCGTCGGGCTGGCCGACGAGGTGCTCGACGCGCTCGCGACGCTACGGCCCGAGGTCGTGTCGCCGGAAAGCGGCTAGAGCGACGCGGCCTATGCGGGCGTCGGCTCTGCGGCCCAGCGCAGGTCGTCGTCGAGCTCGTGCGCGTCGAGAAGCTGCCGCAGCTGAGTGAGGCGCGTGAACTTGCGACCCTGGAAGTCCTCGAACGTGAGCCCGACCGCCTCGTAGGCGCGCGCAAGCTCGTCGGCTCCTCGCTCGGCGGTCCACTCGAAGCGGCACGCCGGGAATGCCGCTCTGAACTTCGAGAAGTCGACGCGATAGCTCCGCGGATCGGGAGAGGCACCCTCTGCGAAGGTGACCTCGCACTCGGGAAGGCGATCGTGGACGATCTCCGCCAGCTCGCGGATCCGGTAGTTCTGCTCGGCCGAGCCGATGTTGAACGCCTCTCCCCGGACGACGTCCTCGGGTGCGTCCAGCAGCGTCAACGTGGCCTTGGCCACGTCGCGAACGTGGACGAGCGGCCGCCAGGGGGTGCCGTCGCTCTGCAGGCGGATCGCACCGGTCGTGTGCGCCCACGCGACCAGGTTGTTGAGGACGACGTCGAGTCGGAGCCGAGGCGAGACGCCGTACACGGTGGAGTTTCGCATCGCCACCGGCGCGAAGTCCGCGTCCACGAGCTCGCGGAGCGCGGACTCTGCGGCCACCTTCGACTCCGCGTACGGCGTGAGCGGGTGGAGCGGAGCGCTCTCGTCGAGGAGCGCGTCGCCTTCCGCCGCCCCGTACATGCTGCAGGAGGAGGCGAAGACGAACCGTCGGACGCCCGCCTCCCGCGCCACCCGCGCGAGCGCGATCGTCCCGTCCCGGTTGATCTCGTACGTCCACGCAGAGTTGAGGTCGCCGAGCGGGTCGTTCGAGAGCGCCGCGAGATGGACGACCGCGTCGAACCCCTCGAGATCCGAAGGCCCCACGTCGCGGACGTCGAGCGCGAGCACCGGCGCGAGCTCCTCGCTCGAGCCGAAGTCGCAGTCGCGGTAGTAGAAGGTGTCGAGCCCCACGACCTCGTGCCCGGCCTCGCGCAGCATGGGCGCGAGCACCGACCCGATGTACCCGTGGTGCCCGGTGACGAGAACTCTCACGCAGGCTCCTCAACCATCAGCGAGAGCTTCCGACAGGTGAAGGCCTCGGCGTACCCGCTCGGCGAGACTGCCTCCATCGCTCGGATCCGCATGAGCCCGAGGAAGAGCTCCTCGTCGAACCAGTGCTTGTCGCGCTGGCTGGGAAACGCATCGCGCAGCAGACGAACCTTCTCCTTCGCGAGATCCTTGGAGATCGGAACGAAGGCGTTCGGGTTCCCGAGGTCGCCGTCGAACTTCGGGATCTCGTACTCGAGGATCAGGTTGTCGCGCCACGTGTTCCAGGTGAGCTCACACGCTAGTCGGTGATCCTGGTGGAGATCGTCCCGCGTGTGGGTGAAGACCAGATCCGGGTCGACCTTGACCTTCAGCTCCTCGAAGACGTCCTTCACCTGCCCGCCGACGTACGGGAGGTAGCCGTCTCGGAACCCGTGGACGACGACCTCCGAGCGTGCGGCCGCCGAGAGGAACGACCCAGCGCTGGATCTCGCTTCGCGCTCGCGTTCACCGGACGCGCACAGCACGACCCAGATCACCTCAACGTCGGGACGAGCCCGCGTCAGAGCGAGCAGGGTTCCCCCGCAGCCGATCTCGATGTCGTCCGCGTGGCAGCCGATCGCGAGTACTCGCTCGATCGAGTGAGCGAGCGCAGCAAGGGAGAAGCCGAGCATCAGCTGCTGCGTCTGGGGTCTCGTGTCCAGGGTGCGCTGCCACTCTCGAGGAGAGCATCGAGGCGTTGCTTGTCCTTGATCGTGTCCATCGGCTCCCAGAAGCCGTCGTAGGAATACGCGAGAAGCTCTCCTCGCTCGATCAAGCGCGCGAACGGCTGCTCGACGAGCTCTTCGCCTGGCTCGATGAGATCCAGGATGTCGCGGCGGAGCACGAAGAATCCTCCATTTATCCGCACGTCCGCGTGGGCCAGAGGTTCGATCCCCGTGACCACTCCATCGCCGTCGGAGTGCACCCGGTGGTACTCGAGTCGAGGCTTCACCGAGATGAAGAGGCCCGTCTTCCCGCTCTGCTCGAGAATGGAGATCATCTCGTCCAGCGGCGCGTCCGTGACACCGTCACCGTAGGTCGCAAGAAAGTACTCGTCGTCCCCGAGGTGTGGGCCGACACGCCGCAGACGCTCGCCGATCGGAGACCCGGCGCCGGTGTCCACGAAGGTGATCCGCCAGTCGGAGATGTCCGAGGCGAGGAGCTCGACCTCACGGCCGCCGTTCGAGAGCACGAAGTCGTTGGCGAGCGCCTCGTTGTACGTCAGGAAGTAGTCCTTGACGACTTCCGCTCGGTGCCCCAGGCAGAGGATGAAATCGGTGTGCCCCCAAGACGCATACCACTTCATGATGTGCCAGAGGATCGGCTGCGTCCCGATCGCGATCATCGGCTTAGGAATCCGCTGCGTCGCCTCGCCCATGCGAACGCCGAGCCCACCGCAGAAGATCACGACTTTCACTCGCTTGCTACTCCTCCCCTGGTAGACGCATCTGCCTCGTTCGTCAGCGGCGTCTCGATCTCATATCTCCTTATCCAGTCGTCGCTGTCAAGCGACGCGTTCAGGCCGCGTCGGAAAGGCGCCCTTCGAGCCAGGTCTCCCCGCGGAAGTGGCGATACTGCTCAGCCCGTAGGCGATCGGCGGTCCTGCCGCTCGGAAGATCAACATCGTCATAGGTGAGTACCTCGTCACGGGCAACGTTTCGGCGAACCCGGCAGCCTTCGACGAGCCCCTCCGGCAGATACCGGCCGGAGCTCATCTCGTCCACGCCGACGGCTTCTCCGTACGTCATGAACATCCCGTACTCGTCCAGCGTCTCTCCCGCCCTGAGGTCTCGCTTCGCCACCGCGCATACCTCGACGACAGGCCCTCCGAGCGGAGGCGCGAGTCCGTCTCCGAAGAGGGCAACTCGCGCGATCGAATTCGGAGCGTCGAAGTGCGGGAGGTGGTAGGGAACCCAGAACGGGTAGAGCGGGCCGTCACCCATCTTGTACAGGCTCAGATAGTGCTGCTGCTTGGGGTCGGGATGCTCGGCGAGGCAGAAGATCTTGACCCCTGGTGGTCCGACGGTGTAATCGACGATGCCTCCCAGCTCACGCACCTCGTCGAGGTCGTACAGGGAGGCAAGATCCATCGGCGAACCGTCGAACTCCACCCCGCGTGACATCCCTCGGGTTCGCACCGTGAACCCTGTCGCATTGGCCAGGATGGCCTGCTCGAAGCTGATCTTCGAGCCGTCGGCGAACGACGTCACCATGGCCGGATTCTGCCCCCACATCTCGGCGAATCCTTTCTGAGTATCCGGGTTCCGGTAAGGATCCTGGAGCCCTTTTACGTTGCCCAGTACTCGCGGAACCAGACCCAGCCCCGCAACCCATCGAAACAAGTTCATCTGGAGACCGGGCTCGTCGCCGTCGCAGGCCGAGAAGATGACACCTGCCTTCTTCGCGTAGACCTGGAGAATCGGGCCGACTGTCGCGTCGACCTCAGCGTTCATCGCAACGACGTGCTTTCCGTGGTCGAATGCCTCGAGCGCCGCCCGTGAACCCAGCTCGACGGAGCCAGTGACATCGACGAGGACGTCGACACCCTCGGCTCGACAGAGAGCCAGGGCATCCTCCGTCACTACGGGACGCCGCGCGCGAAGTGCGTCCGCGATCTCTGTCTCGTCTGACGCCACGATGGCCTCATCGAGGCCTGCGTACTCGAACAGAGATACAGCACGCTCCGGCCTCCGTGCGTAGACCGCGACAAGTTGCATACCCGGGACACTGTTGACGATCTGGTTCGCGAGACCCTGCGCCATGAAGCCGGCGCCGATCATGCCCACACGGATCGCGCGCCCTTCCGCCTCAAGGGCGCGCAGCGCCCGATCGACGATGATCATTGAGTCCGCACTCCGCCCGGGCGTGATTCCGAGAGCGTCATCCGATGCCGGAGCTCGGGCTCGATGTCCGCGAGCAGCGGCCAGCCTGCGTCCTTCTCCGACATCTCTGCAACGGGAAGCGGCCAAGCGAGCCCGAGCATCGGGTCGTCGTGACGGAGCCCGCCCTCGGCCTCAGGCGTATAGAACTCACCCACCTGATAACTCGTTTCCGTGGCGTCCGCGAGTACCTGGTATCCGTGCGCGAAGCGCTCCGGAACGTAGAGCCCGAGATGGTTGTCAGCGGTGAGCTCGACGGCGACGTGCTCGAGGTACGTGGGACTCTCCGGGCGCAAGTCGACGATGACGTCCAGGATCGCGCCTCGCGTGCACCGCACGAGCTTCGTCTCCGAGGCGGGGGGATACTGGAAGTGCATCCCGCGAAGGGTTCCGCGAGAGCGATTGAACGCCAAGTTCGCCTGGGCGATGACCGGCTTGAGCCCGTGATCCTCGAACTCGTGCTGGCAGAACGTCCGTGCGAAGAAGCCGCGATTGTCCTCATGCCGCTCGAGGTCGATGACGTATGCGCCTCCGAGCTTGGTTTCGGTGAACACCATCAGCGGACTCTCGCTTCGGGAGTGGGAGCCACCTTGCGACCGACCCCTACCATCCGAAGCGACTCTATCGCTTGGCAGGACGTTTCAGCGCGCCGGTACGTCTCCCATGTCCACCTGCGGTGGGCAGAACGGTCGATCTTCCGCACTCGTTTGACCGAGAGCACACCCGGGAACGCACCGAAGTCAGCCACTGTGTCGAGCGGCAGGTGCAGAAGCGGGCACCGCAAATCCCCCCGTCTCGGCTCCCCACCTCGTTTCATACAGCCTTCAGCTTTCCGTTCGGTTACAGACATCCTCGTCGACGCGGGCGCAGCCTAGCGAGACGTCAGGAGTCTTGCCGACATAGATGGGCCAACATGCATGGTGAGGCGCAGGTCCGCGGAGCTGCTAGGCAGGCTGTGGATCGCCAACCGCCTCGATCCGAGAGCCGCTCTCAACAAGCGCATCGTCGACGGCCTCGATCATCCTGATGACCTCCAGCCCGATCTCGGCGCTCGAGCGAGGTTCGGTGCCGTAGCGAATCGCGGAGCAGAAATCCTCGAGCTCGAGGTGGAGCGGCTCGGCGGGTGGCAGGTGCCGCGAGACTACGTCACCAGTGCGATAGCTGAGCTTGTACTCGCCGAACGACTCCGGATCGGGCAGCTCGACACCCGAGTCGAAGACCCGAACGGGCTCGGTGCTCGTGTCGTCGTAGACCACCATCTTCTCTGTGCCGACGATTGTCGTCCGGCGGAGCTTGCTCGGTGCCAGCCAAGAGAGCTCGACGTGCGCGATCGTGCTCGACGGGAACTCGAGGTTGATGAAGGCGACGTCCGGCATGCCCGGGATGATGCAGCACCGACTCATCGCGGAGACCCGCGTCGGTGTCTCTCCGAGCCAGTACCGCAGGATGGAGAAGTCATGGGGCGCGAGGTCCCAGACCACACTCACGTCCGGCTGATGCAGCCCGAGGTTCACCCGGCTCATCGAGATGAAGTAGAGATCGCCGAGCACACCAGACCCGATCAGATCGCGGATCAGGTTGACGGGTGGGCTGTAGAGGAACGTATGGCCGGGCATCAGCGTGAGCCCCTGTGCCTCAGCCAGCGCGACGAGAGCCGAACCTTCCGCCGACGATGCCGCGAGCGGCTTCTCCACAAGCACATGCTTTCCGCTCCGAATTGCCGCCGTGGCAAGCGGATAATGCGTGCCGACCGGCGTCGCAATCGCAATCGCATCGAGCTTGTCGTCCGAGAGGAGGTCGCCGAACTCGGTCGTACGCCGAACCGCAGGGTAACGGCGACCGAGATGCGCGAGTCGATCCTCCCTAAAGTCGCAGATCCAGGCTACCTCGACATCCGGTAGGTCGTGGAAGTTGCGAACGAGATTCGGGCCCCAGTACCCGAGTCCGACGACGCCAACGCGGAGCTTCGGAAGCATCATGCTGTTGCCCTCCCAGAGAAGAGTTGAACGGGCGTGCGGAAGAGAAGCCGAAGGTCGAGACCGAGCGACCAGCCGCGAACGTAGGCGACATCCATGTCCAGCGCCTCTCCGAATGTCGAATGCGCCCGCGCGGTCACCTGCCAGAGCCCGGTGATCCCCTGAGGCACGAGAAACCGCTCGAAGTGGTGCGGCTTGAAGAACTCGGTCTCGTAGGGGATGCACGGGCGCGGGCCGACGAGCGACATCTCCCCTCGGAGCACGTTGAGCAGTTGCGGCAGCTCATCGAGGCTCGTCTTCCTGAGCCAGCGCCCGAATGGCGTGACCGCATCCTCCCGACTCAGCTTGTACAGGCCGTCTCCGCCGGCTGACGCCTGCTGTTGGCTCATCGTCGCCTTGATGTAGTCGCGGTGAACACCCGCGTCCACATCAACCCTCATCGTGCGGAACTTGAGGGCCGTGAACTCCCGCATGTCGTGCCCGAGTCGCGTCTGCCGAAAGAGGACGGGGCCTGAGCTGTCCAGCTTGATGCGGACGGCTATGTACGCGAGAAGCGGAGCAGCCAAAATCAGCGCGATCGACGCTCCGACGACGTCGATCGCCCGCTTCGTCAGGAGCGACGATCGTGAGAGTCGAGCCGGCGGGAGTCCGACGAGCGGGAGTCCCTCGAGCATGTGGATCTCGTCCTTCGGCCCTACCAACTCGTACAAGCGAGGAACGATGTCTACTTGGATTTCGTGCTCGTTGAGCTCACGGATGAGCGCAAGCATCTCGTCGCTCGACTCGCTCGAGAAGGACACGATCACCCTCTCGACGTCGAATGCGCGGATTACGGTCTCGAGCCTGCTGGGTGGACCGAGCAACGTGACGTCTTCGACCTCGCTGTGGCGCTCTCTTGGAGATGCGTCGATGAACCCCACGAGGTTCAGGCCGTATTCGGGGTGATGGAGGATCTTTCGCGCGATCAACTGGCCAACGTCCCCGGCCCCGACGATGATCGTGTTTTGGACGTAGCTCAGGCTTCGGCGACAGAGCGACCGGGCGAGAGCACGCCCAACGACGACGAGCACGACGGCGCTGACCCACAACGCGACGAGCTTCGAGAGGTCGGGATCGGCAAGCCCGCTCCACCACGAGAGCACGAAGAAGACCCACGACCCAACCGTCACCAGGTGAAAGACGCCAACCGCATCGTCCGCGGTCGTATGCCCAGCGCGTTCCGCGTCGCGGTCATAGAGCTTGTACAGCTTGGCGAGAACGACCCAGGCCGGGATCGTCGCCACGAACAACAGCCACTCCTCGGACGCGCCGAACCGGCCGGTCGGCGAGGGACTCGAGAAGACCACCTGGGCGAACGTGAATGCGAGAGTGAGTCCGAGCACGTCTGCGGCGAGCAACGCGCGCCGGACGAGCCAACCTCGGCGCCGGGTCGTGGCCCCACCACGGTGGCGCAGGACGCGATACGTCTCCTCGCTAGCGAGCGCCACGACCTCTTGGTATGCGTCCAACGGACGGACGACGGCGGGCTCGCTCACGACTACACGACCACCGTCGACGCGTGTCCGGACGGGCCGACCGTCCGCCTCAGCGGGGACGCCGAGGCACCGGCCCGCCGCATAGTGCCAAACCCTCTCCTCGAACTCACAGTCTCCCCTCCCACCGTCCCCAGCCGCAATTGGGACTCGCGCATGTCACTGCGCTTAAGACCAAATGTACGGCCTGCGATCAGCCCGGAGAAGGGTAGGCGCCTGAAACCCCGTCATCCGTGGGGGTTACTACCCGTTTGGGGAGCGATGAGCCGAGGCGATCGCCACTACCTGCCGTCGCCGAGAGGACGCGCCGGAACCCCGACGACGGTCTCGCCATCAGCAACGTCATGCGTGACGACGGCACCTGCTCCGACGATCGCCCCCACACCGATGCGAACCCCGCCCAGGATGACGGCCCCGGAGCCGATGGCTGCTCGACGGCCCACGTATGTCGGGAGGAGTTGCCAGTCCTCGTCGGTCTTCAGCTCGCCTGTCTCGGTCGTCGCGCGCGGGTTCTTGTCGTTGATGAACATCACGCCGTGGCCGACGAAGACCTCGTCGTCGATCTCGACGCCCTCACAGAGAAACGAGTGGCTCTGGATCTTGCAGCGGGCGCCGATCGTCACGCCCCGCTGTACCTCGACGAGCGGCCCGATGCGCGACCCGTCACCGATCGTGCATCCGTAGAGGTTGGTGAACGAACCGACGCGAACGTCTTCCCCGAACACGACCCCGTCGATGAGACGGTACGGGGCGTCGTTCGCCGGCGCGTCAGCCATCGAAGAAAGCTCGGACGGCATCGACGATAGCCGCGAGTTGAGGCTCCGTGATGCCGGGAAAGATCGGGAGCGAGAGGCATTCCCGCGCAAGTGCCTCCGCCACGGGGAAGTCACCAGGATGGTGCCCCAGCCATGCGTACGCCTCGGTGAGATGAACGGGTTCCGGGTAGTGCCGCCCAGTGCCGATACCGCGCCCATGAAGGAAGGCCGCGAGGCGCTCCGGCTGGGCCGTGCGCACGACATAGAGGTGCCACACTGGCGAGCTGCCCGTCGGCACCGGTGGGAGCCGCAGGTCGCCGACGCCCTCGAGAGCATCGTTGAAGAAGCCTGCAGCCGAGCGCCGCTCCTCGTTCCATCTGTCGAGAAGCGGGAGCTTGTGCAAGAGGACGAGTGCCTGAATCGTGTCGAGACGGGCTGTCCATCCCTCGAATGAATGGACGTACTTCGCTGTCTGGCCGTGCTCGCGAAGCGCCCGCACGCGTGCAGCCGCCTCCGCATCGGACGTCACGAAAGCGCCCGCATCGCCTGCCGCACCTAGGTTCTTGCCTGGGTAGAAGCTGAATGCTGCAGCGGCTCCGACAGCTCCTGCGCGCAGGCCCTCGCGCTCGGCCCCGTGTGCCTGGCAGGCGTCTTCCACGATGGCGACCTGGCCGGTCGCGGCCGCGCGTCGGAGCGCGTGCATGTCCGCCAGCTGCCCGTACAGGTGCACCGGCATCAGCGCATGCGTCCGAGGCCCGATCGCAGCGTCCACGGCACCGGGATCGAGGCAGTAGTCTCGCTCTGAGACGTCGACGACAACGGGAACCCCACGAGCCTGCGTTATCGACTCGAGTGTCGCGACGAACGTGGCGGCCGGGACGATGACCTCATCGCCCGGCTCGAGGCCGGTAGCGAGCAGGCCGAGCCGCAGCGCGTCGAGGCCGCTCGCGACGCCGACACAGTTGTCGACGCCGCAGTACTCGGCAAATGCCGCCTCGAAGCCGGCAACGGCCGGTCCGTTCGTGAATAGGCCCGTGTCGAAGAGTTCCCCGATCTCGTCGAGCAGCCGCTCTTTCAAAGGAGCGTGTGCCGGCGAGAGGTCGAGAAAAGGCACGCGGCCGAGCGCCTGCGCTGCCTGCTGCGCGACCATGGTCGGACAGTAGACGCTCCGCTTCCAAGCTGCCACCGTCTTATCGATCAGCTTTTTCGCCGTCTCGTCTTGTTCGCCTTTTCGTCGCCGCTCTCCGCGGCTTCCTGCAGGGCCGATGAGTCGGAGGCGATGGAGCCCATCTACCGCTCCAGTTGGTCGTCTGCGTCGTTCGTTGCACAGCCGTGCGAGTGAGGCAATTCGAGCGTCGCCACCGTCACGCCGGCAGGAACGCGACGCCGCAGACGCGGTCGTTGTGATCGAGCACGAGGGCGAGGACGTGTTCCCGATCACGAGATCAGCCTTCGTCCACACGCGGACGAGCCGCTCCGGGTCGACTCCGAGGAACTCGACGAGCCTCGCAACGCCGCTCTCCTCGGTCGCAACTGCGACGTTCCGCTATCGGCGATCCGACGAGTGGAGGAATCAGAGCACGCGCTTCTCGAGCTCGCGCTCGGAACGCACATCCCCATCGAGCCGCCTGCGCAGATCGTCGAGACGCGGCCCGGCGAAATCGTCACCCTGCTCTGGAAACGTGCAACGAGATCGCAGAGCAGCTCGCCTATACGGAAGGTGGGGAACGTTGACGCTACACGTCGGCGCTGTCACGCTCCGCATTCGAGCGGCGGTTTGGCCGCGGCATGATCAAGCTGAACGGATACGGATCTTGTGTGGTCGTGGCGCGGGGACAGTGATTCGTCGAAGCGTAGAAATGCTGCGGAAGGAAGGCGTTGCAGTCATGGCAGCCGCGTTTCTGACCCTCGCTGTGTCGACCGGCTCGCCGGGTACAGGTGCCGGAATCGGTCAGCACCGCGACCCCGAACGAGCTCGATCTGAGTCGACCGCAGCCACACGTGCATTCATCTACCCGCTCAAGGTCTCACGCAACGGGCGTTACCTTGTAGATCAGCGCAATGCCCCGTTCCTGATTGTCGGCGACTCCCCGCAGGCGCTGATCGGGAAGCTGAGCGTGAAGGACGCTGCCGCCTACGTCGCCAACCGGAAGGCCGCAGGGTTCAACGCGCTGTGGGTGAACCTGCTCTGTGCGAAGTACACCGGCTGCCGGGACGACGGCGCAACGATCGACGGCATCAGGCCCTTCACTACCCCTCAAGACCTCTCGACTCCGAACCCGGCCTACTTCGCACGTGCCGATGCGGTCATCCGGTTGGCGGCGAAGGCAGGAATGGTCGTGTTCCTGGACCCGATCGAGACCGGAGGCTGGCTCGACGTCCTGCGTGCCAACGGCGTGGCGAAAAGCGGTGCGTACGGCCGCTTTCTCGGCAAGCGATACAAGCGGTTCAGGAACATCGTGTGGTTCAACGGCAACGACTTCCAGACGTGGCACGACCCCTCGGACGACGCCGTCGTGCTCGCTGTCGCAAAGGGCATTCAATCGGTCGATCCCGCGCATATCCACACCATTGAGCTCAACTACCTGAGGAGCGGATCGCTCGACGATCCCCGGTGGCGGTCGGTGATCAAGCTCGACGCGGCGTATACGTACTACCCGACATACGCGCAGGTTCTGCGTGAGTACAACCGCAAGCCGTTCCTGCCGGTGTTCATGGTCGAGGCCGGCTACGAGTTCGAGCAGAACATCTCGTCGATCTCACCCGGTACCCCGCAGATCCTGCGGCGGCAGGAATACTGGAGCGCCCTCAGCGGCGCTACCGGCCAGTTCTACGGCAACCACTACACGTGGCAGTTCACCGACGGCTGGAAGGACCATCTCGATACGCCAGGCAGCGCGCAGTTCGGATACCTCGCGAAGCTGTTCGCCGGACTCCAATGGTTCCGTCTCGTCCCCGATCAGGCGCACAAGATCGTCACGGCCGGCTACGGCACGTTCACCTCGAGCGGTAACGTCGGCTCTAGCAACTACGTAACCACCGCCGCGACCCCGGACGGAACTCTGGCCATCTCGTACCTCCCGACCGGCGGCACGATCGTCGTCGACATGGCGCGACTCGCTGGCCGTGTGCAGGCACGCTGGTTCGACCCGGCGAACGGGACGTACAGCCCGGTTTCGAGCTCCCCGTTCACGAATCCAGGAAAGGTCCGGCTTACGACGCCCGGCGCCAACGCCGACGGAGATCCCGACTGGGTGCTCGTGCTAACGGCGCGATGATCCGAGCGAACCTGTTATCACGACGCCGATCGGATCCGGACTACTCAGAAAACGCGGCTCCACCAATTCGGATGCGCAGGCAAGCTCAGCCCGCACTTGCCAGCGACGCGTATTGAGCAGACGGGAACCATCCCTCACGTCACCTTCCGATCTGAAATACAGATGCATAACGGACTGGCCAGTCGGGCCTGCTTCGGTCGAGCGGCTCCAGACCCCACCAATGCCATGGCCAATCGGCGCGCACCAAGGGGTCGCCGTCGTGAATCTCGGCCATCAGCTCCGGAACCGGCTCCCACCCGAGATCGAGCGCAACCTTTGTGCGGACGTTCAGGTCGACGCCGGAGACGCAGAGATACCCGTCCGGGCTTGCGAGCTGCGCGAAGTTCCTGAGGCATCGTTCGGCACTCGGCGCATCCATGTGGCAGAGGAAGTTGTTCGCGACCACGAGATCCTGGGGTCCAAGCTCCTCGACGAGCCCCGGATCGCCGGCATCTCCCAGTCGCCACGTGATTCCTTCTCTTAGCCACGGCTTCACCCGCCTCAGACCGGCGCCCTCGCAATCGAACATCTCGCGCAGCTCGGCCTCGGTCAGCCGCTCGAAGATCGACTCGTGTACCAGCTCGGAGATCTCAGGGCCATAGGCGCCCTCCTCTGCGATTGCCAGGACCTCTGGCGAGATGTCCACGGCCTCGACGACGACCGTCAGATCGGGGCGCGCCCGACGGAACGTCCACAGGATCGAGTAGACCTCGACCCCGACGCTGCAGCCGAGTACAGCTATTCGCATCGTCGATCCCGGCGGCTTCTCGGCGGCAAGACGGCGCATCAGCTCGAGTGCCGGCCGGTTCCGGAGGAACAGCGTGCCCAGGTACATGTCGCGGTCGGCGTTCCGCGAGACCATGGAGTGGAGCCAGCGTCCGTATGCCTGCAACGCGTGGAGAGCGCGGACCCGTGCCGGAAGTCGCCGCCAAATGGGTCTGTTCACTGCCAGGAACGCCTTCTCGAACCTGCGACGGATGGCGCTGAGAGAGACGAAGCCCGTCACGTCGCGGCAGCCGTCCCGTGAATGGGTCGGGAACCGTCGAGGGGATTCTCGAAGAGAACTTCGTACTGCTCGTCCAGGGCACGTCGCGCTTCCTCGACTCGCTGCGCGATCATGCGCTCGAGCTCGTCGGCGTGCTGCACCAGCGCCTGGAACTTCGCGATTAGTGCGTCCGCGTCGATCCGGTTGATGTCCTGGCAGTACTCGGACAGTCCCATGTCGCTCATCAACGACGAGCACTTGTGATGAAACGAGATCGCGATGGCGGGCTTGCCGAGGAGCAGGCTCATCAGGACAGTGTGGAACCGCGTGGCGACCACCAGGTCGGTCGCCCCGAGCTGCGAGAGCAGCTCGTGGATGGAGCCGATCGGGTGATCCGTGACGCGTGCGGCGATGTTCGGCGCGAGGCGCTCCTGGAGCACGGCCCTGAGATCGTCGATGACGAAGGTGTCTGCATCGCCCAGCAGGAGCTTGACGTCGTACTCATGATCGAGCAACCAGCCCACGACGACGCCGAGTGACTCCAGGTACCGCCCGTAGGTGTCAGGCACGGGATCGGGAACGCTGTACTTTCCGGAGTACTCCATCAAGCCGAGACCGACGACAGGCCGCGTCCCCCGATCCGCCTGCTCGGGTAGCGGATTGGCTGATAGGCCAAAGACGAGATCCGGGTAGATTCGGTCATCGCTCGTGCGAACGCCGAGGCTTTCGACGACCTCTCCGCTCGGGACATCCCGGTACGACCGGTACTCCGCAAGTGTGAGCGCGCGCTTGAGGAGAAAGCGCCCGAGCCGGCCGTGAACCGGGCCCGCGCCGACGCTGACGAACACGACCCTGCAGCCGCGCAGCCGCGCCACGAGCGACCACTTGAGCAATCCATAGGGACCCCAGCCTGAGAGACCAAATGCGTCGGTCAGCAAGCCCGTCCCGGGGATGATGAACATGTCAACGCCCTTGAGCTCCCTCCAGGCCCTGATGTACTCCCGAACCTCCTCACCGAGCCCGAGGAACGCCATCCGCACGCGCTTGCCGAGCGGAACCTGCCGATCCCAGATTCGTACGGATCTGACGGTGTGCGGAACAGCATGGATGCCGTGCGTCGCGACTACGTTCTCCGGGTGTGAGCAGATACAGGAAAACCTGCAGTTCGGGAAGAGGAGACGAAGACGCGAGACCATCGCAAGGAGCGTGGCCTCATTTCCGAGGTTCATGCTCCCGAAGTTGCCGAAGAAGCTGACGCTCGCGGGCGCCTGTCTCGTCATGCGTATCGTCGGACTCGCGGTGCCCACCACCGAAACGTTACCCCAATCACCGGGGTCTACGGCGCAGGCAAGTTCACACTGTCCTGCCGCAATGCGGACAAAGCGATGGATACCCAACCGCTATCCCATCTGTGGAGCATGGACTGTGGCGTTTCTGTCGTGTGGGCAATGCCTTCTGAGGTCAACAATGCGTCATAGTCTGATATGTCGTCTTGAAAACCAGCAGTAGTCGAATATCCACCTATCCAGATTCGGTTCACATTTAGGAAAGGTTGTTTGTGCGCATCGACGAAGGCGGGCGTCAGGCGATAGTTAGCCTGGAAGTTCGCATTGGTTCCGTAGGAATTTGCGGAACCACTGAACTGATCATATGTCGACATATTAGCGGGAAAGTCCCAAGCTGCTGCTAGGGTGAAGAGATTGGGATGTTTCAGTATTAGATCCATCCCTCCGATACCAGATTTCGAGAATCCAATGAGCCAGTTCTGCTCATGCCCAGTGAGGGCGAGAGTTTGCGTTACCCAGGGAAGCAGATCGTCGGTCATGAACGTCTCATAATGGAGCTTCGAATCGTTGGGATTATCGGCATACCACGGTTCGATTTCAAACGAAGGCTCGATTATTGTCAGGTTGTACTGGTTTTGTGCATCGAGAGCGCGCATGGTCTCCAGCCCGTCCCCGTACTGAGTAGCCAGCTCTGCCTCGACCGGAAGCACGTACAGGAAATTGTGGGGAACTCCGGAGGCAGGGTGGGTAGGAGCCAAGACCCGCAGCACGTGGCTTCCGTATCCACTATCGGCGGAGGTAACGTCGTATGACACCACTCCGTTGGCGTCGGTACTCCGGTAGACAGCCTGGAAGCCGGTGGTGCCCGAGGTGGCCGCGCAGGCGACGGCGACGCTGGTGACGTTGGCGGAGGCGACCGTGCCCGAGCCGCCCGAGACGGTGCAGGTCTGGCCG
>Ga0233416_10000029_pt1 | contig 38423 bp, 29 predicted proteins | sample Sediment_Towuti__2_FD_188638 | JGI IMG/M metagenome (GOLD analysis project Ga0233416, IMG submission 188638) | Sediment microbial communities from Lake Towuti, South Sulawesi, Indonesia - Sediment_Towuti_2014_0_MG | ecosystem: Environmental > Aquatic > Freshwater > Lake > Sediment | place... | reverse complement strand
CTCGTGTGCGGCCGCCTGCAGACCCTCGTAGTTCTGGCCCTCCTGCAGCTCGCCGTCGCCCAGCATCACCACGACCCGGCCGCCACGACCGAGGCGCCGCTTCGCCCACGCGATCCCGCGGCCCTTCGAGATCCCCATGCCGAGCGAGCCGGAGTTCGCCTCGATCCCCGGAACGCCGACATCGGGGTGCCCGTCGAGGCCACCGAGGCGACGCAGCCGGAGGAAGCGCTCGCGCGGGATCACCCCGAGCGCGAAGAGCGCCGCGTACAGCCCGGGCACGTCGTGCCCCTTGGACGAGAAGTAGACGTCGCGGTTCGGGTCGTCCCAGCCGAGCTCCGCCGTGTTCAGCTCCTCGAAGAGGAGGAACGCGACGACGTCCATCGCGCTGAAGCTCGAGCCGAGGTGCCCCGAGCCGGCGCGCTTGACCGCGACGAGGGCGTTCAACCGGCACATGTCCGCGAGGAGCGCGAGCCGGGCGTCGGGGTCGCCGTCCGCCCGCCTGACGCGGTCGAGCTCGGACCTGGGGATGAGCTGGAGCTGAGGCACGTCCGTCGCGAGACGCTAGCGGCTCGGCTCGGGCGGGGGTACGCCCGCCGCGGAGGGCGCGCCGCGCGCCCCGACGAGCCCCACCGCCCCGGCGAGGACGAGCGCCGGGGCGACGGGGGTCGCGAACTCGATGATCGAGTAGACGGCGAGCGCCTGGAACCCGACGACGAGCACGCCGGCGCCGGCGATCGCAAGGGCCAGGCCCCCGCGCCTGGGCTTCCTCCAGACGATCCCGACGAGCCCGACGAGGAGCCACAGGATCGGGCGCGGAAAGAGCTTGGACGAGCGGCTGAACTGGAGCGTGAGCCAGCGGTTGCCCGGGTACGGCGGGACGAGCGCGCCCAGTCGATTCGTCTCCGCGTCGACCTCCGCGAAGCGGCGCTGCGCCTCGGGCGTCGCGAAGGCGAGCCCGTGGTCGGTCGCGGACGTCCACACCTCCGTGATGCTCCCGTCCGGCGTCGTCGAGAAGAAGCCCTGCCGCGCGGCCGGGATCTGCTCGCCCTCCGAGGGGCGAGGGAGCTCGCGCTGCCCGACGACGACGACGTCGGGGCGCGCAAGCCGCGCCGAGCCGGTCGCCTCGGGAGGAGGGCTCGGCTGCCCCGGGAGGGCGACGAACTGCGGGCTCCAGAGCTCGTCGAGCACGGTTCCGGCGACACCGCGCAGGTAGCGCACGGGATGAGCACGCACGGCCTCGACGCCGGCCCTCCGCAGCAGCGCGTAGTCCGAGCCCCAGCCCCACTCGCGGTCGCTGATCCCGACGAGGTCCTCGAACTCCCGCGGGCCGCCGCTTCCGAAGAACCGCGCGAGCGTGATCCCGTACGAGCGGTACGGCTCCTTCGGGAGGAGATCCTCGGCGACGGCGTCCGCGAGCTCGCGCGAGGCCGACCCGTTCTCCGGGGAGACGATCCGATCCGAGGTGAACGCGCGGTAGAAGGGGAAGAACGCGCCTCCCCCGCGCGCGAGGGCGTAGTCGTCGTAGCGGAGGCCGTTGTTCACCGTCCAGGCGCCGAGGAGCAGCGCCGTCACGCCCAGGCACGACGCCGTGGCCGCGAGCCGGGTCCGCCACGGAAGGGCGAACACGAGAGGCGCGAGCCCGAACAGGGCGAGCACCTGATAGCCGGGCCGGGTGAGCGCCGCCGCAGCCGTCGCGAGCCCGAGCACGGCGAAGCGGGCGGGCGTGGGTCGGAGCCACGCGCGGGCGAGCGCGAGCGCCCAGAGCGCGAAGGCGAACGCGCAGATCGAGTCGCTCGAGAGCATGTGGAAGAGGATCCCGTAGCCCGGGTAGAGGAGCAGCGCGAGCGCGGTGAGGAGCGCGGCCCGGTCGCCGAACACGAGCGCCGTCCGCGTCCAGCAGACGATCGACGTCGCGTACAGAGCGGCCATGAGCGCCTGCGTCCCGTAGCCGCCGATCAGGTCGAGCGAGCCCCCCACGAGGAGCGGCGCGAGGGGCGTCCGGAAGAGCATGGACATCGGCATGACCGAGTCCCACTCGAACATCTGGACGTAGAAGCGGAGGTACGTCCCGAAGTCACGGCCCGGGACGATCGGGAGCGCGATGCTCTGGGCGCCGTAGACGAGGAGCGCCACCGCGAAGACGACGGCACTGCCCCGACGCGTTCCGATCCCGACCTCGAGGCGTGAGAGGAGCGCGCGGACGCGGCGGCGGGCCTGCACCACGACCGCGGATCCTAGAGAGCGGCGCTACGAGCGCGGCCAGGGATGAGCCTGGAGGACGTCCTCGTTCAGCTCGACGCCCCACCCCGGCCCGCTCGGGACCCGGAGCTCGCCGGCCGAGATCTCGGGCACGGCGGTCACGAGCTCGTCGCGCCAGGGGACGTCGTCGACGTCGTACTCGAGGATGCGCGCATTCGGGATCGCCGCGCACCACTGCGCGGCGATGAAGGTGGCGAGGTGCGAGTAGTAGTTGTGCGGGGCGCAGTTGACCTCGAACGTCTCCGCGAGGTCGGCGATCTTCTTCGCCTGGTGGAAGCCGTTCCAGATCACGTCGACCGAGGCGACGTCCATCCCGCCCGCCTCGAGGTAGGGCCGGAAGTCGCGGCTCCCGTACAGGTTCTCGCCGGAGCAGATCGGCATGGGAGCGACGTGGCGGACGTGCGCGAGCGCGCCGGCGTCGAAGAGGTCGACCTCGAGCCAGAGGAGGTCGAACTCCTCGAGCGCCTTCGCGACGCGCACGCAGCCCTCCGGCTCGAGGTTGAAGTTGAGGTCGACGATCGGGCGGGCCGCGCCCCCCGTCCCCTCCCGGAAGGCCTCGAGCAGCCGGACGAGCGCGTCGGCGATCTCGAACGCCCGCAGCGTTCCGCCCCCCTCGTCGAAGCCCGGCATGAGCACCTGCGGGTCGTCGCCGGGGACGACGACGTTGGTCTTGAACGCGCCGTATCCCTGAGCGACCACCTCGCGGCCGAGCGCTGCGACGTCCTCGTAGGAGGCGAGCTTGGGCGTGCCCGTCACCTCCCAGGCCCGCGCGCGGGTCGTGCCGCAGTGCGACCAGTACATGGGGATCGCCTCCCGAGTCGGCCCCCCGAAGAGCTCGTAGACGGGGACGCCGAGCGCCTTCGCCTTCAGGTCGAGGAGCGCGTTCTCGATCCCGGCGAGCGCCTTCGCGATGACCGAGCCGGGGCTCTGGCGCGTGGCCCGGTAGAGATCCCAGTAGATCGCCTCCACCGGCCGGGGGTCCCGCCCGACGATGAGCGGCCCGAGATCCTCGACGACGCCGCGAAGCCCCTTCGGCGAGCCGTGCGAGTCCGTGATCTCGGCCCAGCCGACGAGGCCGTCGTCGGTCGTCGCCTTGAGGAAGATCCACGGGCGCCAGCCCCCGTCGCAGAGGAAGGTCTCCAGGCGCGCGACTCTCACGGTGCCGGAGGATACGGACGCGGCCCGCTGCGCCGCTCGTATCCGGGCGCTTTGCGAGGATCCGGCCGGCGTCATGCCGCACTTCCCACCCCTCGGCGGGCGACACGCCCGCGTGCTCCTCGTCCTCGCCGTCCTCGCCGCGCTCGCGGTCGCGTTCGCGTCGTCGCCCCTCCCGCGGATCACGCCCGACTCGGCGAGCTACCTGACGGGCGCGGAGAAGCTCGCGGAGGACGGGCGCTTCGAGTCGTGCGACGGCCCGATCACGCTCTTCGCCCCCGGGTACTCGGCGGCGATGGCGCCCCTCGTCCGGCTCGGGCTCGAGGCGCCCGACGCGGCCCGGCTCGTGAACGTGCTCGCGACGCTCCTCCTCGTCCTCGGCGCGGGCGCGCTCGCGGCCGGCGCCGGGCTCTCCGGGCGGGCGAGCGCGGTCGTGGCCCTCGCGGTGGCGGTCTCCTACGTTGCGCTCCGAAACGGCGCGCTCGTCTGGTCCGAGCCGCTCTTCTGTGCGCTCCTCGCCTGGCTCCTCGTGGCATTGGTCGGCGACGGACGCGGCCTCGAGGTGCGCATGGCGGCCCGGCCGCCCGTCGCCCTCGTCCTCGGCTGGGCGCTCCTCCTGACTCGCCACTCGGGGCTGTTCGTCCTCCCCGCGATCGTCCTCGCCGCCTGGCTCGGGTCGGAGGCGCAGCGGCACCGGCTCGCTCGCGTCGTCGCGTTCTCGGTCGCTCTCGTGGCCCTGCCTGCCGCGTGGTGGCTGCGCAACGTCCACGTCGACGGAGCCCCCTTCGGACGCCGGTCGGGATCGCGCTCCACGGCCTTCGAGGTCCTCGGCCAGCTTCCGGACGGACTCTCGAGCCTCGCCCTCCCGGCCGACCTCCCGCTCGCGCTCCGCCTCGTCGTCGCCGTCCCCCTCGTCGCCGCGATCGTCCTCTCCGTCCGGCGCGGCCTTCGCGAGCGGCGCACGGGAGCCGCCGTCTCGATCCTCGCCACGGCGGTGGTCGCGTACACCGTCGGCGTGACGCTCGCCGCCATGCGCACCCTCGTCGACCCGCTCGACACGCGGCTCCTCTCGCCGATCTTCGTCCCGGCCGTCGTGCTCGTCGCGGTCGGCGCCGCGTCACCCCGAGCGCGACTCGAGCGGGCGCTCGCAGCCTGGTCCGTGGCCGTCGTCTGCGTCATGGCGGTGCTCGCGCCCGGAGTCGCCTGGCGGGGTCACGAGAAGGCACGCGATCTCGGCGTGGTCTCCGACGAGGTGAGCTGTGCGAGATGGCCGGCCCGCTACGCCGGTGAGGAGCCGTAGGGCTCGGTCGCGATCGCGGGCAGGCTCACGGCGCCCGCTGCCACCAGGCGCTCGGCCCGCTCCCAGTCCTCCTCGTCGTCGACGTTGAAGCCCTCGAAGCCCCTCGTGAGGAACGGCGCCACGACGCGCCCCTCGCGCGTCCCGGTCTCGGTGACCACGCGCGTCCACGCGATCTCGAGCGCGCTGTTCTGGTGGTAGACGGGCGGGAGCGCCTGGTACTGGCCCGCGTACCAGGTCACCTGGAGGTGCGACTGGTCGAGGAGCGGCCGCATCGTCCGGCCTCCTTCGTCGAGCAGCCACATCTTCCCGGGATGCTGCTTCACGAGCTCGACGGCGCGGAGCGAGTCCGCCTCGGGCGTGGCGAGGAGCTGCTCCAGGCCGCGCCGGACGACGTCGGGGCCGCGGAAGGGGTTCGTGCAGCGGATGAGCGCGAAGAGGTCGTAGCGCTCGGGGAGCTCCGCGAGCGTGTACGTCAGCCACTCGATGTCGGGCGAGGTCGCGGTCGCGAACTCGGCCGGGCGCAGGAAGGGCACGTCGGCGCCGTACCAGCGTGCGACCTCTGCGATCTCCTCCGAGTCGGTGGAGACGACGATGCGCTCGAAGACGCCGCTCTGCCGCGCCGTCTCGATCGCGTAGGAGAGCAGCGGGTGGCCTGCGAGCGGGCGGACGTTCTTCCCGGGAACGCGCTCCGAGCCGGACCGCGCGGGGACGAAGCCGATCACGCGGGGCATGCTGCGAGCAGCTCCTCGAAGGTCGGCGTGGGAACGCCCAGCCGGCGGCCGGCGCGGACGACGGCGCCCGCGATGGCGTCGAGCTCGGACGGGCGGCCGGCGGCCACGTCGCGGGCGGTGGAGGTCGTCAGGTCGGCGGGCAGGGACTCGATGATGCCCCACTGCTCGGTGACCGAGGTAGAGGCGCCGGCGGCGGCGGCCACGGCGCACGCCTCCTCGACGAGCGGCCGTAGGCGGGGATCGGAGCGCACCTCGCCGACCGGGAGGCCCGTGAGCGAGGTCAGGAGGGCGAGCGGCGCCTGCCGCGCGAGCTTCTCCCAGAGCACGTCCGCCTCGCTCCCGCCCAGCCGCACGTCGATCCCGGCACGGACGAGAGGCTCCGGCGCCACCTCCCCGGCGACCGTGACGAGCGGTGCGCTCCGCTGCACGATGCGGGTCGCGCCTTCGCGGTACGCCTCGACCCGGCCGATGGTCGCCGCGACGACGGCCGGGAAGCGGCGGCGGAGCAGCGCCACGTGCTCGAGCCCGTTGAGGAGCGGCAGCACGAGCAGAGGGTCGGCCCGGACACGGTCGAGCGCTTCCTCGAGCTGCGGCGCCTTGACGGTGACGAGCAGGAGGTCGACCGGCTCGTCGAGCAGCTCGACGGCCTCGGGACGAGCCGTCAGCTCCTCGTGATCCCAGAGCAAGGTGAGCCCCTCGCTGCGAATCGCCGCGACGACGTCCGGGGGGGCCACGCAGATCACCCGCTCGCCCGCGAGCTCGAGCCGGACGGCGAGCGACCCGCCCACCGCGCCCGGACCCAGCACCGCAACCTTCATCTCAAACCTGCGCGGGATCGGCGACGAGGTTCACGACCTTCGGCTCCGAGTACACCTCCAGCGCCTCGACGCCCGCCTCCCGCCACCCCGTTCCCGAGTCCTTGACGCCGCCGAAGCCCATGTGCGGCTCGGAGCCGTGGGTGCCGGCGTTCACGACGACGACGCCTGCCTGCACCCGCTCGGCGAAGCGCAGCGCGCGATGCACGCTCGCGGTGTGGATCGCGGCCGTCAGCCCGTAGGGCGAGTCGTTCACGAGCGCGATCGCGTCGTCGAGCCCGGACGCTCGGTAGAGGACAGTCACCGGGCCGAAGAGCTCGGTGCGGGAGATCTCGTCGTCCGGAGCGACGTCTTCGAGCACGGTCGCCGGGTAGTGCCAGCCCGGACGGTCGAGCCGCGCTCCGCCGGTCAGGATGGTTGCCCCACGCTCGACGGCCGCCGAGACGGCGCCCGCGATCCGCTCGAGGCTCTCCTCGCTGACGACGGGCTGCGTCTCGAGCTCGGCGACGTCCTCGAGAAGGCGGTCGCGGAACGCCTCGTACACGGCGTCGAAGACGACGACCCGGCTCGCCGACGCACAGCGCTGCCCGGCGTTGGAGAACGCCGAGGCGAGCGTCCACGTGACGGCGCGGTCGAGGTCCGCGTCGTCGCAGACGACGAGCGCGTTCTTGCCCCCCAGCTCCAGGCACACCTTCGCGAGCCGGCCCGCAGCCCGCTCGTTGATCCAGCGCCCCGTGGCGGCCGAGCCGGTGAACGAGACGAGATCCACGTCGGGGTGCTCGACGAGCGGCGCGCCCGCCTCGGCGCCGAGGCCGTGGACGACGTTCAGGACACCGTCCGGCACGCCGGCCTCGCGGGCCAGCTCGCCGAGGTACCAGGCAGACACCGGCGTGTGCTCCGACGGCTTCACGACGGCGGCGTTCCCGCAGAAGATCGCGGGGAACGCCTTCCAGGCGACGTTCGGCAGCGGCGTGTTGAAGCTCGTCACGAGCGCGGCGACGCCGAGGGGCTGGCGGACGGTGAGGACGGTCCGGTGCGGCATGCTCGCCGTCGTCGTCCGGCCGTACGAGCGGCGCCCCTCGCCCGCGACGAAGAGCCCCATCTCCACAGCGGCGTCGGTCTCGCCGAGCGCGAGCTCGAGCGGCTTTCCCGTCTCCTCGACGACGATCGCCGACGCCTCCTCCCGCCGCTCGCGGAGGAGGAGGGCGAGCTCGCGGACGAGGTCGCCGCGCGAGACCGCCGTGCGCTCGGCCCATCCGGGCTGCGCGGCCCGCGCGGCCGCCACGGCCGCCGCGACGTCCTCGGCCCCGGAGCGGGCGACGCGGCAGAGCACCGTCTCGTCCGTGGGACGCACCTTGTCGAGCCATCGACCGGCGGCGGCCGGAACGGCCACGCCGCCGACGAGGTTGGGAACCTCCTCCGGGATCACCAGGCGGACCAGCCGCCGTCCACGACGACGTTCGCGCCGGTCACGTACGAGGACGCGTCGGAGGCGAGGAAGACGAGCGCGCCCAGCGCCTCCTCGGCGTCGAGCATCCGACCCATCGGCACGCGCGCCGTGTACGCCTCGAGGAACTCGGCCGGCTGGTCGTTCCAGACGCCGGCGAGCGTGAGGGTGTTGACGCGCACCCCCGACTTCGCCCAGTACGTCGCGAGGTAGCGCGTGAGGTTGAGGATCGCCGACTTCGACACCGAGTAGGCGACGGGCTTGAAGTAGGTCTCGCCCCGCCTGCGGCGGAACTCGTAGAGGTCCTGGACGGGCGAGAGGAGCCCGTACACGGACGAGACGTTGACGATCGACCCGCGCCCTTCCCGCGCCATCGCGCCGCCGACGACCTGACAGCAGAGGAGCGCGCCCTTCACGTTCACGTCCATGACCGCGTCGAACGACGCCTCCGGGAAGTCCTCGAACGGCCCGACCTCCTCGGCCGGCGCATCCGGCGGCGAGTCGAGCGCGGCGTTGTTCACGAGCAGGTGCGGCACGCCCCAGTCGGCCTCGAGCTCGTACTCGGCCTTCTCGAGCGCCGCGCGGTCGGTGATGTCGACCTCGTACGCCCGCACATCGTCCGGCACCTCGCCGGGAGCGACGTCGAAGATCGCGACCTGCATCCCGCGCTCGACGAGCCCGGTCGCGTACACCTGCCCGAGCTGGCCCATGCCACCCGTGACGACGGCCACGCGGCCCGAGAGGTCGAAGAGCGGGTCGCTCACGTGGCCCCTTCGCGCTTCGCGGCCCAGACCGCGTCGCAGAACTCGCGGACGCATCCGTAGCCGCCGCGCCGCGCGAGCACCATGCGCGCGAGCGGCAGCACCTCGGGCCAGGCGTCCGCGGGAACGACCGGCATGCCGACGAGCTCCAGGCAGCCGGCGTCGTTGACGTCGTTGCCGAGGTACGCGGTCTCCTCCAGCGAGACACCACGCCGGGCCGCCTCCTCGCGGAGCACGGGCGCCTTGTCCGCCACCCCCTGAATGCAGCTCGCGCGGATCTTCCGTGCCCGGGCCCCCACGGCGGCGTTCGTCTCGGTGGAGAGGATCAGGTGCTCGACGCCGACCTCCTCCAGGCGCCGCAGCCCGTGGGCGTCGCCGCGCCAGCTGGCGACGCTCTCCTCGCCGCGCTCGTTCGTCCACACCCGGTTGTCCGTGAAGACGCCGTCGAAGTCGAACACGACGAAGCGGATCCTGCCGAGGTCGGTCACGCTTCGCGGGCGGCGACGGGCTCCTCGGCCGGCTCGAGGGCGTCCAGCGCCACGTCCTCCTCGTCGGCGAGCGCTCGCGCGAGCGTCCTTCCGAGCAGGCGGTCGAGCTCGAACGGCGGAAGGCCCCCGTCGGCCGGCGACCTCGCGACGACGTCGCCCGGCCGGAGCACGTGCCCCGCCGGGAGCGCCCGTGCCGCGACGAGCTTCTTCCCCATCCTCGCGAGCGGCCGCTCCTCGCTCTCGAGCGGCCGCTTCGAGCCGTCCCCGAGCGCCGAGGGAACGCGGTGGAGGTCCCGCACGAGTCGGCGCATGCCTTCGGGCATGAGCGAGAAGGCCTGGTCGGAGCCCCTCCAGGCGTGGTTCAGCGTGAAGTGCTTCTCGATCACGCGCGCGCCGAGCATGTACGCGACGAGCGCCATCGCGATCCCGCTCTGGTGGTCCGAGAGGCCGATCACGAGCTCGGGGAAGCGCTCCCGGTAGGTCTCGATCACCCGCAGGTTCAGCTCCTCCACCTCGCACGGGTAGGCGGCGGTGCACTGCAGGAGGACGAGCTGCGGGTTCAGCGGGAGGATCGTGTCCACGGCCCGCTCGACGTCCTCGAGCGTGCCGCCGCCGGTGGAGAGGAAGACCGGCTTCCCGAGCGCCGCCACGTGGCGGAGCAACGGCGTGTTCACGAGGTCGGCCGAGGCGATCTTGAACGCGGGCAGGCCGAGCTCGGCGAGGAAGTCCGCGCTCGGCCCGTCGAACACCGTCCCGAAGAGCGTCACGCCCTCCTCGCGGGAGAACTCGCGCAGCTCGAGCCACTCGGCGGGCGAGAGCTCGAGCGCCTCGCGGTGCTCGCCGTAGGTGCGCCCGAACGAGTGCTCGTTGTCGTACGGCGCGTCGAAGAGCGCGCGCGTGTAGAGGGAGCGGTTGTCCCGCTTCTGGAGCTTGACCGCGTCGACGCCGCACTCCCGGGCTGCGTGGATGAGCGCCTTCGCCTTCTCGAGGTCGCCCTGGTGGTTGTGGCCGATCTCGGCGACGACGTAGGCGCGGCCGTCCCGCGTGATCCTCCTCCCGTCCACGACGACCTCGGGCACGCCGCGATGGTACTAGCGAAACGCGAAAGAGGCCGCCGCCGCCGCCCTACCGGGCGACGTCGGGGGGGAGATCGGCCGCAGGCGCCTCGGCCGAGGGTCTCGAGGCCGCCCGCCTGCGCGCGAGCTGGCGAGCGCCCCGGACGCCGAGCGCGACGGCGCCGAAGAGCGTGGTCGGCACGTACCAGGCCGCGTGCACGAGGATGGTGAACGCGAGGGCCGGCTCGTGCCCCACGTCGAGGAGGCCGAGCGAGGCAACGCCGAGCCACTCGTACGTGCCGACGTAGCCCGGGGACGAGGGCACCGCCGACCCGAGGTTCAGCACCGCGGTCACGAAGAGCGCATCGGTGAGGGAGAGCTCGATGCCGAGCGACCTGGCGACGAGCCACGCTGCGGCCGCCCATGTCGCCCACGCCGCGACGCTGAGCGCGAGCCAGACGACCGGGCGCCGGCGCCCGACCGGCTCCGCGAGCATCTCGACGGTGTCGCGCACGAGTCGGCGGAGGAGCCCGCGGCGGCGGCGCTCCCGCTCGCGCCTGCCGACGTAGACCCGCGCGAGCAGGACGACGAGCGCGATCGCCGCCAGCAGGATCAGCCCTCCGACCGCCAGCTGCACGAGCCAGGCCGAGCTCGCCACCGACGCGATGCCGACGACCAGCAGGACGACGAGGACGGCGAGGTCACACGCCCGGTCGAGCACGACCGAGCCGAACGCCCGACCCGCAGGCATCCGGGCGGCGAGCCCGAGCCAGCGCGCGCGGAGCAGGTCGCCGATCCGGCCAGGCAGGACGTTGTTGACCGCGACGCCGCTCACCGTCATCTCGAAGAAGCGAGCCAGACGGACACCCCAGGCGGCAGCGACCCGTCGCCAGCGGGCCGACTGCAGCACGTAGACGCCGCCGAACGCCGCGATCGCGAGCGCCACCCACCCGCGGTCGGCCTCCTGGAGCGACCGCCAGACGGCGTCGAGGTCGGCGTCCCGGACGGCGAGCCACAGGAACACGAGTCCGATCGGCACGCCGACGAGCGCGGCCAGGGTTCGCAGGCGTCCGGACGACATCGGCCACCGAATGTACCCCTACGTCCGGCGGCCGAGGCGCGCGGGCGGACGGTCTCGGCGGACGGTGCGTCTATCGTGCGCCCGATGGCGGCCGACCCGTCGAGGAGCGTCGCGAGAGGTTTGCGTGCCAGAGGCCGCTGCGCAGACTGACGCACGGGGGAGGCTCCGTCTCGGAGGCGGTCGACCCGAGCTCGCCTCCCTGCCCACCTTCGCGCCGCACGCGGCGCTCGCCGGGGCGGCCGCGCTCGCGGTGGTCTTCGAGGCTCTTCGCATCGACACGGGAGATGCGTACTGGCTCGTCGCTGCGGCCGCCTGCGTCGCCGCGGCGCTCGTCTTCGCGTGGCGCCGTCAGAGCGAGCTTCGCTTCGCGCCGGTCCTCGCGATCGCCGCCGCCTACCACCTGGCCGTCGTCGCGGCCCACATCGCAGGGGGGGTCGCCGCGGACCAGGATCCGGTGGCGTACGGGATCTACGGCAGCGAGCTCCTCGACGGCCGCTATCCCGAGACGGAGTACCCGGCCGGCGCGGTTCTGCTGTTCGGTCTCGAGGCCTTTCTCGGCGGCGGCTCCGCCCTCACCCCGAACCGCCTGCTCATGGTGCCGTTCCAGCTCCTGTGCGTCGCCGGTGTCTGGAGCCTGCAGACGCGGCACAGCCGCTGGCTCGCGACGGTGCTCGCCGTCTGGCCCATGGACGTCTTCTACTGGCAGTACCGCTTCGACCTCGTTCCGGCCGGGCTCCTCGTGCTCGGCCTCCTCCTGGCCTACCGGGGCCGTTGGGGGTGGAGCGGCGCGGCCCTCGGCGCAGGGGCGCTCGTCAAGTGGTCACCGGGGGTCTCGTTCCTGTTCCTCGCCGTCTGGCTCGTGGCCGGCCGGCGCTGGCAGGAGCTCCGGCGGTTCGCCGCCGCGTTCGTCGCCGTGCTCCTCGTGCACGTGCCGCTCCTGCTCTGGAACGCGGATCACGTTCTCAACCCGTACGTCGACCAGGGAGGGCGGGCGACCACGAACGAATCGGTGTGGTACTTCCCGCTCAGGGTCCTCGGACTGACCGCCGGCGGAGAGGACAGGGAATGGGCGCCGACCGGAGCGCCGCACGAGGCCGACCTCGTGATCGTCGCGTTCCAGGCGACGATCTTGATCGGGCTCCTCGCGGCGGCCGTGCGGGTTCGGCATTCGCCGAGGCGTGGGCTCGCCGTCGCTGCGCTCGCGCCCGCGCTCTTCCTCCTGACGAATCGCGTCTTCAGCCCGCAGTTCATGCTCGTGGTCGCGGCTGCGATTCTCTTCGCCTGCGCGCTCACCGCTCGGGATCGTGCCGAGCAGCTGCTCGTCGGGCTGCTCGTGATGGGAGCCGCCCTCGCCAATGCGTTCGTCTACCCGTACGCAGACAGTCTGCTCGGCCTGTCGTGGACCCCGGCCTCCGCGGTCGTCTATCTCCTCGCGTTCGGCGCCTTCGCCGTGGTCCTGCGCAGCACGCTCGCAGAGAGCCCGGCCGCCGTGGGCGAGCCGTCGCGCGACGCGCGCCTGCCCGAGTTCGGCTTCCGCGACGCTGCGGCGGCGATCACGGCCGGCGACGCGACAAGCGATCCGACCATAGCCGAGGTACCGGCCTGGACGAGCCGAGCGTTGGCCTGGACGACCGGCGTCGTCGTCGCGCTCTTCGTCGCCGCCGCGGCCTTCGCGGCGATCGTGCTGCCGTACCGCTACTGGGACTCGCTCGCCTTCGGATCGTGGTCGCGATCCATCGCCGCCGGCCACGGCCTCTGGGACAACGCCAGCGTCTTCGCGCTCAGTCGGCCGGTGGTCTACGTTCCGCAGGGCCTTGCCTGGCGGTACCTCGGCGACGGGGACTGGATAGGACGGCTCTACTCCGTCGCCTTCGCGATCGCCCTCGCGGTCGCGGTCTGGCTGCTCGCCGGACGGCTCCCGAGCCGGAGCGCCGCCGTTCCGGTCGCCCGCTCGCTCTCGATCGGCGTGCTCCTCGCGTCCGCGGTGTTCGCCGGGCTCGTCGCCGCCGGGATGACCGACGTGCCCGTCGCAGCCGGCTCCGCCGCGACCGCCGCGGTCCTCTGGAGGGCTCCGAGCCGCTGGCCCCTCCTCCTCGTGGCCGTCCTCGCCGCCGCGACCGTGCTCGCGAAGAGCACAGGGCTCGTCGCCCTCGCCGGCCTCGCCGCGGCCGTCCTCGTGCTGAACGGCCGGCGCGCCGTCCCCGGCGTGGTCGCGGCGGCACTCGGCGTCGGCGTCGCGCTCGCGTACGACGCCTGGCAGGCGTCGAGGATCGACCGGTCGCTCACGGACTTCCTCACCGCGGGCAACGAGCAGTACTGGCTCGATCGCGGAGCCGCGGCCCGCTGGGACGCGCTTGCCCGTGCCGAATGGCTCGGCGCCTCCGTTCGGCTCCTGATCCTGTACGGGCTCGTGCACGGTCTCGCCCGCGCTCTCGGCGCACGTCCGCGGATCGCGTTGGCAACGGCTGCCGCGGCGGCGCTCGCGTGGTCGATCGTCGGCCCGCTCGTGGCGGACGGGGGCGCGCCACACCCCTTCGACGGCAGCGTTCTCGGTCTCGTCGGGTGGCTCGCGATCGTGGCGGCGATCGGAGCCGCGCCCTTCCTCGCACGCGCCGACCCGATCGACCGCCGCGTGTACGTCGCGCTCCTCGTCTGGCTGGCGCCGACGGCGGTCGTCTGGGCCTGGAGCAGAGCCGACGAGGTCCGCCACCTCGCTCCCGTGTGGCCGGCCTTCGTCCTGCTCGCGGGAGCCGCGCTCGTCTCGGTCTCCTTCGCCCTGGCGAGGCTCCGTCCCGGCGCCGTCGTCGTCCCCGCGCTCGCCGTCGCCGTCCTCGCGGTGGCGAACCTCACGTCCGTCGACGGCCTCGGTCGCACGGGCTGGCGCGGACTGCTGGACCTCGGCTGGTCGGGCTGGACGAGCCGGGCAGAGGTCGAGAACTACGCGTGGGGGCCCTTCTCGTACGTGGTCGACCTCGCCCGGGAGAACGTGCACGATTCGGAGCTGGTCGTCACGAGCGACGGTCGCCTCTCCTACTTCTTCCCCGGCCAGGTCGACGTTCGCTACGCGCGCACGTGCGGCGAGCTCGAGGGAGCTCGCTTCTTCTCGTTCCTCAGCTCGGGCGAGAGCAACGTGCTCGCGGAGCGCGAGGGCCAACCGACCGACCCGCTCGGCTGGCTGCAGTGCGGGCGCCCGCGTCTCGAGCTCGTCGGCGAGCAGCCCGGCATCTACGCGGCCTACGTGGTCGGCGCGCCCCCGGCGCGCGCCCCCGCCCTCGACGACTGCCACATCCTCGAAGCACCGGGCCAGCTCACCGACGCCGTGTTCGGGGCGAACCTCGACTACGGCACGGCCAGCGCGCTCGTGGAGCGAGCGCTCGCCGTGGGCTTCGCCGGGGCGCGGCTCGAGCGAACGGGGTGCTCGACCTTCCGCGTCGTCGTGACGGGTGTTCCCGACGATCAGACCGTGCAGGCCGACTTCCGGCGGCAGGCCGCGGGAGTGGGCTTCGACGTCTCGTACGAGCCGGCCGCGCGCTTCCCCGAGGTCGCCCCCGGCATCGCGCCCGTGCCGCCCTGACCCTCAGCGCAGCGCCTCGCGGTAGGCCACGATCGTCCGCTCCGTCGCGGCCGGCCAGGAGAAGCGCTCGCGCGCGCGCTCCCGACCTGCGCTGCCGAGGCGCCGGCGAAGCTCCCCGTCGGCCAGGAGCCCCTCGATCGCCTCGCGCAGGGCCCGCGCGTCCCGAGGCGGGACGAGGAGCCCCGTGACGCCGTCCTCGACGGCGTCCGCGAGACCTCCCACCCAGGTCGCGACGACCGGACGGCCGTAGGCCATCGCCTCCCGCGCGACGACCCCGTACCCCTCCCGGCGAGATGGGCATACGACCACCGCCGCGCGCTCGTAGTAGGGGCCGAGCTCGCGGGGAGGGACGAAGCCGGCGGCATCGGGCACGAGGTCGCGGAGCCCGCCGTCTCCGACGACCACGCGCCGCAGCCCGGCCGTCGCCTCGACGAGCTCCCGTATCCCTTTCTCCTCCGAGAGGCGGCCGACGAAGAGGACGTGAGGGGGCTCGTCCGGCGCGGCGACCCGCTCCGGCAGAGCGACGCCGCTCGGGACGACACGGACGTCGTGCGCGCCGAGCTCGCGGGCGATCGCCGCGAGCGCCTCGGACGGGCAGAGGACGAGCCGCGCGCGCCCGAGCACGAGACGAGCAGCCCAGCGCGCCCGGGTCGCGAGCTCGACATCGGTTCCCCACAGCTGGACGACGAAGGGCTTCCCCGCCCAGAACGCGGCCAGCGCGGACGGAAGCCAGTGCGCGTGCACGAGGTCGGCCGTGCGCGCCGCCCGCCGGGCCGCTCTCGCATAGGAGGCGAGAAACAGCGGCAATAGCAGCGCCCGCCAGGGGCTGCGCCGGAGATTGCCGACGATGCCGTGGCCGTACGCGAGCCCGTAGTGGTGAAAGGAGGCGGGTGAGACCACTCCGACCTCGACGCCCGCGGCCCGGAGGTGCTCCACCGCGTCCCGGACGAAAACGCCTGCGACGTCGTCCGGCCCGCGCGGGTACGACGTCGTCAGGACGACGACCTTCACCTGCGACGCGCGCCCGCAGCGACCACCGGGAGCGCGGCCGCGAGCGTCGCGAAGACGTAGAAGTAGTAGAAGGTCATCGTGAGGTAGAAGACGTTCGCGACGAGCGTGGCCACGAGGGCCGCGGTCATTCCCCAGGCGAGCGGCCGGATGCGGGCTGCGAGCGGATCCCCTGCGGCGGACAGGGCGCGCCCGATGCGGCGGGCGGCACCGAGCCGGCGGAAGAGCCAGACCACGAACACTCCGAACAGAGCGGTGCCGACGATGCCCGTCTCGACGAGCGTGGCCACGTAGAACGAGTGCGGGCCGAAGTCGGGTCTCCCCGTGACGAACTCGTAGTAGACCGCGAAGTTGTTCAGACCCAGGCCGAGCAACGGATGCGAGGAGAGGACGTCGGGGATGAACGAGTAGACCTCGAAGTGGGGCGAGGCGGCCGCCCGACTCGCGTTCGTCCGTGCCCGGAGCACCGTGAGGAAGAAGTCGAGCCGGACGAGGATCACGGCCGCGACGACAGCCGCGACCGCGCCCAGGGGGACGAGGAACGCCGGTCGACGGAGATGTCGACGGTACGGCAGGATCAGGACGAGCGCACCGCAGGCGAGACCGAGGAGCGCGCTCCGGGAGAGGGTCGCGAGCTCGACGAGCAGCAGGAAGACGAGCGCGAGGGCGAGCGGCGTCTTCAGCCGATGGCCGCGCTCGAGCCGCAGGTAGAGCGGTGTCAGCACGAGCAGCGGGACGACGAGCTCGATGCCGAGGTGGTTCGGGTCGCCGGTCAGCGCGTTCGGCCGGAAGACCTCCTGCGTCCCGCCGACCGCCCCGAAGACGTTGATCGCCGTCTCACGTGAGGTGACCGGCTGGATGAGCAGCTCGTCGAGGTTCACGCCGACCTCGGCGAGGACGAGCTGGATCACGCCGTAGGCCGCGTTCAGCCCGATCCCGCCCAGGAACGCTGCGAGCGCGTACCAGTAGAAGCGAATGCTGCGACGTGCGAGGAGCGCGACGCCCGCGACCACGAAGCCGAAGTGGAGGACGAACTTCACGAGGCCCTTCGCCCACTGCGCGAGCGCCTGGCTCGTGTCGAGGTTGAAGTAGCCGAGCAGGTAGACGATCGCGAACGCGCCGAAGAAGGCGAGCGCTACCACCGCGGTGCGCGTGAGGCGCGCGTCTCCCCGCTCGAGCCGGCCCCAGGCGAAGAGGACGAGGAAGAGCGACGTGAGGACGTCCGAAAGGGTGAGCGAGCCCGCGAGCTCCCACTGGAGCTTGTGGAAGGTGACCGTGAGGATCGTCGCCAGGAAGAGCCCGTCGAGCACGGGCTGCACGAGCACGCGCTCGCCGGTGACCCGATCCGCGTCACGCGTCAGCGAGAGCGCGTGGCTCGTCATGCCACCTCCTGCAGAAGCGAGGCCATCTCCTCGACCCGCGCGCGCCTCGACAGCCCCTCCCGAACGTCCTCCGAGAGCACGACGTCGGGGAGCCCGCCGCTCTCGAATCGCTCGTGAAGGTCCTCGAGCGCGCCGCGGATGCCGTCGACGTCCTCGGGCGCGACGACCGTCCCCGCGCCGGTCTCGCGGATCAGGTCCGCGGCCGCTCCGTCGGGCGGGACGAGGGCCAGGATCGGGCGCTCGACGGCGAGGTACTCGAACACCTTCCCGGAGAGGACGCCCTTTCCGCGCCCGGAGGCGTCGGGGATCAGCAGGAGCAGCGCCTCGGAGTCCCGCTGCAGGCGCAACGACTCCGTCCGTGGGAGGTAGTCGAGGAGCTCGAGGCGATCGCCGAGCCCGAGCGACTCGGCCCACTCACGATCCGTCGAGCGGAAGTCGCCGACGAAGCGCGCGACCGCATCGAGATCCGCGTCCCGGAAGGCGTGCAGGAACGGGCGCGGGTCGCGGCTCCCGAAGAAGCTGCCGGCGTGCGTGATGCGGAACCGCGGCCCGGGGCGGTACCCGAGCCCCGCGACGTCGTCGAAGTCGCAGCCGTTCGCGATCGTCCGCACGAGCCCGCGTGCTCCGAGCCCGCGCGCCTCCTCGGCGATCGCCTCGGAGACGCACGAGACCCCGTCGGCCTGCCGGGCGACGAGCCGCCCGACCTGCTCGGCCACCGCCTCGCGGGCGCGGGTCGCCAGCGTGTCCGAGCGGCGCTGCTGGTTCGCCACCAGCGGGTCTCTCAGATCGGCCACCCAACGCGCGCCGGTGGCTCGCTTGACCGCGGCGCCGACGAAGTGCACGGAGCCCGGGGGCGAGGTCGTGATCACGACGTCGATCTCCTCCTGGCGAACGATCTTGAGCGCCGCCGGGATCGCCGTCAGGTTCCACGTGACGCTGGCATCCGGGACGAGCAGCCGGCGGGCCGTCACCTGCGCCTGCACGAGCGCGCGCTCGAAGCCGTCCGCCGCGCGAAGCTCCTCGGCCGGCTTGCGCGCGCGCGGGCCGACGTAGCGGGTGCGGTGGATCCATGCCTGCGTCGGGACGCGGAGCTCCGGGTCGCGGTGCACCCACTTCGGATCCTCCGGCGCGAGGACGTGCGTCTCGATCCCGAGCGCCGGCAGGTACTGCGCGAGCTTGAGCGGGCGCTGGACGCCGCCGCCGCCGGCGGGCGGGAAGTACATGGTCACGAGCAGCACCTTCACGCCCGCGAAGCCTAGAGGTCACCCCAGGGAGGCGAACGCCTCTCGCGCGGCCTCGACCGTCGCGTCGATCTCGTCCTCGCCGTGCGCGGTCGAGACGAAACCAGCCTCGAACTGCGAGGGCGCCAGGTACACCCCCCGCTCGAGCAGCGCCCGGTGGAAGCGGGCAAAGCGCTCCGTGTCGGCGGCCTTCGCCTCCTCCCAGCTCGTCACCGGCGCCCCGGTGAAGAAGATCCCGAACATCGACCCGACCCGCGCGAGCTGGACGGGCGCACCGAGCGCGGCGAGTCCGGCGACGAGCCGCTCGGCAGGGCGCTCGAGCGCCTCCCATACCCCCGGCTCGGCGAGACGACGGAGCGTCTCGATCCCCGCGGTCATGGCGAGCGGATTCCCCGAGAGCGTGCCCGCCTGGTAGACGGGGCCGGCGGGAGCGACGAGCTCCATGATCTCGCCGCGCCCGCCGTAGGCCCCGACCGGGAGCCCTCCGCCGATGACCTTGCCGAGCGTCGTCAGGTCGGGCGTCACGGCGTAGAGGGCCTGCGCGCCGCCCGGATGCACGCGGAAGCCGGTCATCACCTCGTCGAACACGAGGAGCGCCCCGTGCTCGGCGGTGACCGCGCGCAGGCCGTCCAGGAACCCGTGCACGGGCGGGACGAGGCCCATGTTCCCGGCCACCGGCTCGACGATCACCGCCGCGATGTCGCCGTGCTCGGCAAAGAGCGCCTCGACCGCGGCGAGGTCGTTGTACGGCGCCGTGAGCGTGTCCGCGACCGCGCCGGGCGTGACGCCGGGGGAGTCGGGCAGGCCGAGGGTCGCGACCCCCGACCCGGCGTGGACGAGCAGGAGGTCGGCGTGACCGTGGTAGCAGCCCGCGAACTTGACGATCTTCGAGCGCCCCGTGAATGCGCGGGCGAGGCGCAGCGCGCTCATCGTCGCCTCCGTCCCCGAGCTCACGAAGCGGACGAGTTCGAGGGCCGGCATCGCGTCCCGGATCAGCCGCGCGAGCTCCAGCTCGAGCTCGCTCGGAGCCCCGTAGCTCGTCCCGCGCCGGATGGCCTCCTCGAGCGCGGCGACGACGGGCGGAGGGGCGTGCCCGAGGACGAGCGGCCCGAAGGAGAGGACGTAGTCGAGGTAGCGGTTGCCGTCGGCGTCGACGAGGTAGGGGCCCTCGCCCCGCGCGACGAAGAGCGGCGAGCCGCCGACCGCGCGGAACGCGCGGACGGGCGAGCTGACGCCGCCCGGCATGAGCTCCACGGCCTCCGCGAAGAGGCGCTCGGAGACGTCGCGCTTCATACCGGCACGCCCGCGAGCGACCGTGCGACGGACTCGGCCGCCGCCTCGCCGGAGCGGATGCAGTCGGGGATGCCCACCCCCCGATACGCGGCGCCCGCGACCGCGAGACCGGGGTGCGCGGCGAGCATCGTCTCGATCCGCGCGAGCCGCTCCGGGTGCCCGAGCACGTACTGCGGCATGCCGAGCGACCAGCGCTGCACCCGCGTGAGGATCGGCTCGGCGCCGATCGCGAGCCGCGCGAGCTCGTCGCGGGCGAGGGCGAGGAGCGCGTCGTCGGGCTCGAGCGTCACGTCCCGCATGCCGGACCGTCCCGCGTACACGCGCACGAGCACCGCTCCCTCGGGAGCGCGTCCCTGCCACTTCTGCGACGTCCAGGTGCACGCCAGGACGTCGGAGGCCTCGACCCGCGGCACGACGTACCCGTAGCCGTCGAGCGGATGCGAGACGTCGCCCGCCCGGAAGGCGAGCGTCACGATGGCGGAAGAGGAGTAGCGGATCTCGGCGTGCGCCGCCGCCAGGGCAGGGTCGAGATCCGCCACGAGCTCTGCCGTCGCGAAGGCCGGAGTCGCGAGCACGACGGCCGCGGCGGCGAGCGGCTCGCCGCCCTCCACGTGAACGTCGAATCCCGAGGCGGAGCGCGAGACGGAGCGGGCCCGAGTCCCGGTGGCGAGCGTCGTCCGCTCGAGACGGGCCACGAGGGCGTCCACGAGCGCGTCCATTCCCGGCCGCAACGTGACGAACGGCGGCAGGTCGGACGTCGGCGCCGGCTGCGCGAGCAGCCCCCGGATCAGGCTCCCGTGCTCGAGCTCGATGCGCCGGAGCTGCGGGAAGGTGGCGGCCAGCGAGAGCTGCGAGCCGTCGCCGCCGAAGATCCCCGCGAGCAACGGCTCGACGAGCACCTCGTAGGCCTCGCGCCCGAGGCGGCGCGTGACGAACGACGCGAGCGACTCGTCGTCGAGGCCGGGGGCCGGCGGGACGTCGATCTCGGCGGCGAGCCGCGCGCGACCCTCCGGGGAGAGGAGCGCGCTCCCGCGCAGCGCGTCGAGGTCGGTCGGGATCATCCCCGTCAGCCCGGCCGGCAGCGGGTGGAGCTCCCCGCCGCGCCGCACGAACGTGCGCTCGTGCCCGGGCCGGCGACCCACGAGCTGGCCGGCGATGCCGAGCTCCTCGCACAGGCCCACGCCGCGCTCCTTGCGCGAGAGGAAGCTGTCCGGCGCCGCCTCGATCACGAACCCGTCGACGCGCTCCGTTCGGATCTTCCCGCCGACGACGAGATCCCGCTCGACGACGACGACCTCGGCCTCGGGCAGCAGAGCCTCGAGCCGCCGCGCGGCTGCGAGGCCGGCGATCCCCCCGCCGACGACGAGCACCCTCACGCGGCCCGAGCCTCCTCGAGCCAGGAGCTCGCCCGCTCGCGGACGAGCTCGGCGAGCGCCGCGACGAACACCGGATCGTCGTTCAGCGCCGGAGGGCGCTCGAGCCGCATGCCCAGACCCTCCGCGATCACGCGTGCCCGATGGTCGATGTCGAAGAGGATCTCGACGTGGTCGGAGACGAACCCGATCGGAACGGAGACGACGTCGCGGACGCCGCGGGCGGCGAGCTCCTCGAGGTGGTCTCCGAGATCGGGGCCGGCCCACGGCTCGGGGGTTCGCCCGGCCGACTGCCAGCTCCACGACCAGCGCGTGGCGGGGAGCCCGGCGCGCTCGGCGACGAGCCGCGCGGTCTCCTGGCACTGCTCCCCGTAGGGATCGCCGGACGAGAGCACCCGCAGGGGCAGGCTGTGCGCGCTGAAGACGACGTGGACGCGATCGCGCTCGCCCTCCGGCCAGCGCGCGAGGCCCTGCTCGACGCGGGAGGCGAAGGCCTCCACGAGCCCCGGGTGGTCGTGGTAGCTCGGCACCTGGCGGAACTCGATGCGCCCCCGGTAGAGGTCGAGCCCGTCGACGACCTTCTGCTGGTAGCGCGCGACCGACAGGGCGCTGAAGTGGGGCGCGAGCACGAGCCCCACCGCGTGGGTCACCTCGTCCGAGACCATCTCCCCGACGACCTCCTCGATCCACGGCGACCAGTGGCGCATCCCCAGGTAGCAGCGGTACGCGTCCCCCAGCTCGGCGGCGAGCGCGTCGACCTGGCGGCGCGTGACCCCGAGGAGCGGGGAGCGCCCGCCGATCGCGCGGTAGTTCTCCGAGATCTCCTCGAGCACCTCCCGCGGGGTCGGCCTCCCGTGGCGGATGTCCGCGAGGTAGCCGGGGAGCTCGTCGAGCGACGCGGGGCCGCCGTAGGCCATGACGAGCACGCCGACGGGGAGCCTGACGGTCACCGCGACGTCCGCTCCCGCACGTGCTCGACGAGGCGTCGCACGTTGTCGACCGGCGTCTGCGGGACGAGCCCGTGCCCGACGTTGAAGACGTGGCCGGGACGCCCGCCGGCCCGCTCGAGCACGTCGTCGATCCGGTGGCGGAGCTCGCGCCAGGGGGCGAGCAGCGACGCGGGATCGAGGTTCCCCTGGACCGGGCGCTCGAGGCCGACCCGCGCCCACGCCTCGTCGAGCGGGAGCTGCCAGTCGAGCCCGACGACGTCGCCGCCGCAGGCGGCCGCCTCCTCGAGGTACGCGGAGACGCCGAGCGAGAAGTTGATCACCGGGACTCCTGCGGTCGCGAGCTTGGCGTAGAGCTCGCGGTTCGCCGGTGCGGCGAAGCGCAGGTAGTCCTCCCGGCCGAGCGCCCGCCCGGCCCACGAGTCGAAGACCTGCAGCGCCTGCGCCCCTGCCCTCGCCTGCGCGAGCAGGTAGTCGGCCTGGACCGTGACGAGCTTGGCCAGCAGCCGCTTCCAGGCCGCGGGCTCGGACAGCATGAACGCCTTCGTCCGCGTGAAGTCCCGCGACGTCCCGCCCTCGAGCGCGTAGCTCGCCAGCGTGAAGGGCGCGCCCGCGAACCCGATGACCGGCACGTCGCGCGGCTCGAGCTCGCGGCGGAGGATCGCGATCGCCTCGAGCGTCCCGCCCATGGTCTCCTCGGCCGGGGGCGTTCCGAGGAGGTCGACGTCGCGCCGGCTCGCGATCGCGTTCCCGATCCGCGGACCCTCGCCCGCCACGAAGTCGAGCTCGAGCCCCATCCCGACGAGCGGCGGGAGGATGTCCGAGAACACGATCGCCGCGTCGAGGTCGAACGCGTCGACGGGCAGGAGCGACACCTGGGCGGCGAGCTCGGGCGAGCGGATGAGCTCGAGCATCGAGAAGCGCTCCCGCAGCGCGCGGTACTCCGGCTGGTAGCGGCCCGCCTGGCGCAGGAGCCAGACCGGCGTCCGTCCCGTCGGCAGGCCCCGGCACGCGCGCAGGAACGGCGAGGTGGGCTCGAGCACCGGCTCCGCGGCCGTGGGCGCGGTCACTCCGCCGGGCTCTGCCACGCGACCCTGCCGACGAAGAACGGCCCGAGTCGCTCGAGGTGAAGCGACGTCTGCTTCGTCTTGCGCATCCGCTGGACGATGATCGAGAGGGGGTGCAGCTCCGGACCGAGGAGCCCGACGACGAAGTCGTTGTCCGCCTGATCGAGGCCGTGGCAGGCGAGCCGGATGTCGTAGCCGAGTCCCGCCCGCCCGAACGCCATCCCGATGCCGCCGTGCTCCATGAGGACCTGGTTCTGCTCCTCCCGGGAGAGCTGCTCGAAGGAGCCGGCTCGGCGTAGCGGGTACCAGATCGCCCACGGCAGCGAGGGGTCGAGCACCCTGCGCCGCGGCCGCCCGACGAGCGTCTCCTCGAGGTCCTGCTCGTACCCGAGCGCGTAGGTGCGCCCGAGCATGGTGAGCTCCGGCTTCGGCTCGAGCTCGGCGAACGGGGAGCGCTGCAGGAAGCGGCGGTACTCGCCGACGAAGGCCTCGGGAGACTCGCTCACGGCGAGGAGCGCGACTCCGGTCGGGTCGTTCACGTCCTCGTAGACGACACCCGTGAGGCCCTCGCGCTCCAGCGCGGAAGCGAGCGCGCCGGTGTCCGACGAGCCGCCGAACGCGTGCAGCTGCATGTAGAGCCGGCGGTCGAGGGACGTCGTCTCGCCCGCGGCCGTCCGGCCGTGCTCGGCGACGTCGACGGCCTCGTGCTCGGCGACGTCGGGACGGTCGTCGATCCTCGGCTTCACACCGCGCTCTGGAGCCACGCCGCAGCGTCCTTCGCGTGGTACGTGACGACGAGGTCGGCCCCCGCGCGGCGAATCCCGGTCAGCGACTCGAGCACGGCGGCCCGCTCGTCGAGCCAGCCGCTCGCGGCAGCCGCCTTCAGCATCGAGTACTCGCCGCTGACGTTGTAGGCGCCGAGCGGCAGCTCCGGGAAGCGCTCTCGCACGGCCCGTACCACGTCGAGGTAGGCGAGCGCCGGCTTTACCAGGAGCGCGTCCGCCCCCTGCTCGACGTCGAGCGCCGCCTCCCGTAGCGCCTCGCGCGCGTTCCCCGGATCCATCTGATGCGAGCGACGGTCGCCGAACGCGGGAGCACCCGCGGCGGCCTCGCGGAAGGGGCCGTAGAACGCGGAGGCGTACTTGACCGCGTAGGAGAGGATCGCGACCTGCTCGTGCCCCTCCCGGTCGAGCGCGGCGCGGATCGCCCCGACCATGCCGTCGATCATCCCGCTCGGCGCGACGACGTCCGCGCCCGCCTCCGCGTGGGAGACCGCGATGCGTGCCAGGACGTCGAGCGTCTCGTCGTTGAGGACGGCGCCGTCCGCGTCGAGGAGCCCGCAGTGGCCGTGATCGGTGTACTCGCAGAGACAGACGTCGGTCACGACCACGAGCTCGGGGAGAGCGTCCTTCAACGCCTGGATCGCACGCTGCACGATGCCGTCCTCGGCGACGCTCTCCAGCCCGAGCGGATCCTTCGCGCTCGGGATGCCGAAGAGGAGGACGGCCTTGATCCCGAGAGCGGCGAGCTCGCGCGCTTCCGCGGCGAGCAGGTCGGGCGAGAGCCGCTCGACGCCGGGCATGGACCCCACCGGCCGGCGGACCCCCTCGCCCGGCTCCACGAACAACGGGCACACGAGGTCGTCGGGCGCGAGGGTCGTCTCCCGGACGAGGTCGCGCAGCGCCGGCGTGCGCCGCAGGCGCCGCGGTCTCCTCGCTCCGGCGTGCTGCCGGAGCGCGTCGAGTGGATCGATGTCGAACTGCGTCACGCGCGTTCCCCGAAGTGCTCCACGAGCGCCCGAATGATGCCATCGGACGTCGTCTCGTCGGCGACGAGGCCGACGCGGAGCCCGACCTCGCGCGCGACGGCAGCGGTCTTCGGGCCGATGCAGACGAGCACCGCCGAGTCCCCTGCTCCGCCCGCGGCGGCGAGGCTGCGCACCGCGGAGCCGCTCGCGAGCACGACCGCGTCGGCGAGCCGCAGGGGGAGGATCCCCCACAGCGGCGGCTCGACCAGCACCGTCCGGTAGGCGATGACGACGTCGACCTCGGCCCCTCGATCTCGCAGCTCGTCGGCGAGCCGTGGATCGGCGATGTCGGCCTGGGCCAGCAGCACTCGAGCTCCCGCGAGGTCGCCGAGCCCGCCCGCGATGTCCTCGGACGCCCGCGAGGCCACGAACGACGGCTCGATCCCGAGCGCCTGGACGGATGCCGCCGTCACCGGCCCGACGGCCGCGACGCGCGTGTCGGCGCCGATCGCGCCCAGCGCCTCGCCCACCGCCGCCACGCCGTTCACGCTCGTGAAGACGATCCAGTCGTACTCCGAGAGGCGCTCCCTCGACTCCTGGAGCGCGCGCCGGTCCTCGGGTGGGCGGATCTCGATGAGCGGGACGACGGTCACCTCGGCGCCGAGGCGGGCGAGCTCGTCCGCGAGCGGCTTCGCCTCCGGGCGCGTCACGACGATGCGCCGTCCCTGCAGCGGTCTACCGGACACGTATCGCCGCCAGGATCCGCTCCGCCCCCGCGTCGAGCGCCTCGCGAGCGAGCCGCTCGCCGAGCTCCACTGCTGAGCCTTCACCCGTCACCCGCACCACCTCACTCCCGTCGACTGCCGCCACGAGACCGTCCATTCGCACCCGGAGAGTGCCTTGCGGCGCGGCAGCGCCGCCTTCCGAGCCCGCCACGACGCGCGCGTGAGCCGCAACCGGGGCGGCACACCCCCCGCCGAGCTCACGCAGAAACGTCCGCTCGGCCGCCGTCTCGGCCCGTGCCGCGGGATCGTCGATCGCCGTCAGGAGCGTCAGCACGCGCTCGTCGCCCGCCCGGCACTGCACGCCAAGCGCACCCTGCCCCGGCGCCGGGAGCATGGTCTCGGGGGACAGCCACTCGCTCACCTCGCCGGTCAACGCGAGTCGCCGAACGCCTGCCGCGCCGAGCACGACGGCTCCGTACCGGCCCTCCCTCACCTTCCGCACGCGGGTGTCCACGTTGCCGCGGATCGAGCGAATCTCGAGATCGGGCCGCAGCGCCCGCAGCTGCGCCGCACGGCGGAGGCTGCTCGTCCCGACGACCGAGCCGGGGGGCAGCCCGGCGAGGGTCGAGCCGTCGCTCGAGACGAGGCAGTCGCGCGCGTCGTCGCGAGCGCAGACCGCACCGACGGCGACCCCCGGCGCCTCGTCCGTGGGGAGGTCCTTCAGCGAGTGCACGGCCAGGTCGATCTCGCCCGCGAGGAGCGCGCGCTCGAGCTCGGCGGTGAAGAGCCCCTTGCCGCCGATCTCGGGAAGCGGCTCCCCGCTCGCCTGCGAGCGGTCGCCGGCCGTGACGAGCGCCTCGGTCGCGCACGCGAGGTCGGCCCACGCTGCCTCGAGCGCATCGGCGACCAACTGCGTCTGGAGACGCGCGAGCGCGGAAGCCCGGGTGCCGAGCGTGACCGCCGCCGAGCGCGGCGGCGGGCTCACCGATCGTCCGACTCGGCGATCCCGAAGAGGTCGCGCACGGTCTCGGCGACCCCGTCGGCGTCGCCGACGCCGGCGCGCTCCCGGAGCCGCACGGTCGGATCGTGGAGGAGCTTCTTGACGAGCGTGTGCGAGAGGTGCTCCAGGCGCTCGGCGACCCGGGGATCGACGTCGCCGAGGTCGCGCAGCGCCCGCCCGACCTCCCGCTCGCGCACCTCCTCTGCACGGCGCCGAAGCTCGGAGACGAGCGGCTCGACCTCGAGCTCCCGATACCGCCGCCCGAACGTCTCGAGCTCCTCCTCGATGATCGCCTCGACCCGTGGAACCTCGCGCAGCCGCGCCGCCATCGCCTCGTCGAGGCCTGCGCGGAGGTCGTCGACGTCGAACAGGCGCACCCCGGGAACCGCTCCCGCGCTCCTCTCCACGTCGGCGGGAACGGCGAGATCGACGAGGACGAGCTCGCGGCCGGCCCGGCTCGCCATCGCCGCCTCGACGAGGTCGACCCCGACGACGGGGTCCTCCGAGCCGGTCGCGGTGATCGCGACGTCGGCGTCGGCGAGCGCGTCGCGCAGCTCGTCGAGGCCGTGGGCGGTCGCGCCGAAGCGCTCGGCGACCTCGGCGGCACGCTCGGGCGTCCGGTTCGCGACGGCGATACGCGCGACGCCGCGGCCGCGTGCAGCCTTCAGCGTCTGCAGGCCGATCCTGCCCGCACCGAGAACGAGGACGTGCGTGTCGCGGAGATCTCCGATCGCGCCCTCGGCCAGGGCGAGCGCCATCGAGCTCGCCGTCGCCGGGTTGGCGCCGATCGCCGTCTCCGCCCGAGCCCGCCTCCCCGAGGCGATCGCGGTGCGGAAGAGGAGGGTGAGGCCCGGGCCGACCGTGCCCGCCGCCGAGGCGCTCGCGAACGCGTCGCGGACCTGCCCGAGGATCTCCGCCTCCCCGAGCACGAGCGAGTCGAGCCCGGCGGCGACGCGCGAGAGGTGTCGGGCGACGTCCTCGCCCGCGTGCACGTAGAGGTGGTCGAGGAGCAGCTCGCGTGGGACGCCGTGCGCACGCGAGAGCGCGTCGAGGAGCTCGTCACGCGCGTCGTCGACGCCCGACGTGAGCCGCGCGTAGAGCTCGACGCGGTAGCAGGTCTGGAGCACCGCGTGCTCGAGCACCGCCGGGCAGCGCTCGGCGCCCGGCCCGAGGGCGCCGATCCGCTCGCGGAGCTCGACGGGTGCCGTTCGATGGCTGAGCCCGAGGCAGACGAGCCGATGCACAGCGGGACACTCTACTCGGGGCGTCGCTTCCCGAGTGGTCGAGAATGCGTCGGGTGCGCGCGCTCGGGATCGACGTCGGAGGAACGTTCACGGACGCCGTGCTCGTCGCCGACGGGCAGCTGCGAACGGCGAAGGTCACGACCGCGTCGCGACAGCAGGAGTCGGTCGTCGCGGCGGCGGCGGCAGTCGGGGCCCCTGACGTCGAGCGCTTCATCCACGGCACGACCATCGCCACGAACGCGTTGCTCGAGCGCCGCGGCGCGCGCACGGCGTTCGTGGGCAACGCGGGGTTCGAGCACCTCCTGCACCTGCGCCGGCAGACGCGGGCGCACCTCTACCGGCCGTGCGCCGAGCACCTCGCCCCGCTCGTACCGCTCGAGCGGTGCGTCGGCGTGCGCGGCCGCTCGGGCCCGCACGGCGAGCTCGAGCCGCTCGACCTCGCCTCGCTCCCCCAACTCGACGCCGAGGCGATCGCCGTCTGCCTCCTCTTCGCGTTCCGGGACGACCGGCAGGAGCGGGCTCTCGTGGGAGAGATCCGGCGTCGTCACCCGTCGGCACACGTCGTCGCGTCGCACGAGATCGCGCCCGAGTTTCGGGAGTACGAGCGGGCTTCGACGACCGTCGTCGACGCGTACCTCGGCCCGGTGACCGGGCGCTACCTGGGCGCGCTCGGCGACGCGTGTCGCGACGTGGGTCTCCCGGCGCCGCTCGTGATGCGCTCCTCGGGAGGCGTCGCGACGCTCGAGGAGGCGTCAGCGCATGCGGCGCTCGCGCTGCTCTCCGGCCCGGCGGCAGGCGTCGTGGGCGCCGCGCGGATCGCGACCCTCGCCGGCTTCGAGAACGCGCTCGCGTTCGACATGGGAGGCACCTCGACCGACGTCTGCGCGATCGTCGGCGGCGTCGCTCGGCGCGAGTACGAGCGGCTCGTCGGCGGACTCCCGATCCGGCTGCCGACGCTCGCCGTGCACACGATCGGCGCCGGAGGGGGCTCGATCGTGAGGCTCGACGAGGGTGGAGCGCTCAGGGTCGGCCCCGAGAGCGCGGGTGCGCACCCGGGGCCTGCGTGCTACGGGAACGGCGGGGAGCGGGCGACGGTGACCGACGCGAATCTCCTTCTCGGACGCCTCCCCGCGACGCTGCCAGGCGGGATCGAGCTGGATGCCGCGGCCGCCGCCCGCGTCATCGGCGAGCTCGACCCCGGCGGCGTCATCGAGGTCGTGAACGCCGAGATGACGCGCGCGCTCCGGGTCGTCTCGGTCGAGCAGGGGCTCGACCCGCGCGAGTTCGCGCTCGTTGCCTTCGGCGGCGCCGGTCCGCTCCACGCGTGCGCGCTCGCCGACGAGCTCGGGATGGCCACCGTCCTCGTGCCTGCCGCGGCCGGGGTCCTCTCCGCGCTCGGCCTCGTCGCCGCGGACGAGCGGCGCGACGCCGTGCGCTCCTACGTGACCGTGCTCGAAGACGCCGGCGAGCTCCCGGCCGAGGGTGAGGCCGACCTCCGGTATGCGGGACAGTCGTTCGAGCTCACCGTGCCGCTCGGGCCCGATCTGGAGAGACGGTTCCACGAGGCCCACGAGCTGCGGTACGGCTACGCGGACGCGGAGCGGGCGGTCGAGCTGGTGGCGGTGCGCACCACGGAGGTGCGCCCCGCACCGCATATTGAGCTCAGCGGACCCGGGTTCGCGGTCACCGGCCCCGCGACTCTCGAGCTCGAGGGCGCCACGGCCTGGGTTCCCGACGGCTGGGCGGGCGAAACCGACGCCCACGGGACGCTCGTCCTGAGGCGGCGCCGAGCATGATCCCGGTGGAGCTGCAGGTACTCGGCGCGGGGCTGCGTGCCATCGCCGAGGAGATGGGCGCCGTGCTCGTCCGCTCGGCCTTCTCCGCGAACATCAAGGAGCGACGTGACTGCTCGACGGCGCTCTTCGACGAGCGCGGCCGAATGGTGACCCAGGCAGAGCACATCCCCGTCCATCTCGGCGCCATGCCCGAGGCGGTCGAGGCGGTCATGGCGCACGATCCGCCGCCCGGGGAGCCGTGGATCCTGAACGACCCGTACGCGGGCGGCACGCACCTCCCCGACCTCACGATCGTCACGCGAACCGAGCTCGGGTTCGCGGTGACGAGAGCGCACCACGCGGATGTCGGCGGCTCCGAGCCGGGGAGCCTTCCGGCGCACTCGAGCCGACTGCACGACGAGGGCGTCGTGATCCCGCCCACACGACTCGACGCGGCGACCCTGGACGCACTCGTCGCGCGGATGCGAAACCCCGCCGAGCGCCGCGGGGACCTCCGCGCCCAGCTCGCCGCCCACCAGCTCGCGGAGCGACGCGTTCACGAGCTGTGCTCCCGTCACGGCCGCGAGCGAGTGGTCGCCGCGACAGAGGAGCTGCTCACCTACTCCGAGCGAGTCGTGCGGGCCGGCCTGGCGGGACTGCCGGACGGGCACTGGCGCGCCGCGGACGCGCTCGAGACGCCGAGCGGCCTGCTCGAGCTGCGTGCGACGGTCGAGATCGCAGGCGACGCGATCGCGATCGACTTCGAGGGGACGTCGCCGCAGCACGACGGGAACCTCAACTGCCCGCTCGCGGTCACGCGCTCCGCCTGCTACTACGTCGTCCGCTGCCTGACCGCGCCCGATCTGCCGGCATCGGGCGGCGCCTTCGCCCCGGTCAGCGTGCGGGCGCCGCGAGGATGCCTCGTCAACGCCTCGCCTCCCGCGGCGGTCGCTGCCGGCAACACCGAGACGTCGAGCCGCATCGTCGACGTCGTCCTGGCGGCGCTGGCGCAGGGCGTTCCGGTGCCCGCCCAGGGGCAGGGGACGATGAACAACGTCGTTCTCGGAAACGACCGCTTCACCTACTACGAGACGATCGCCGGCGGGCAGGGCGCGTGTCCGGATGCAGACGGCCCGTCCGCCGTCCACGTCGCGATGACGAACACGCTGAACACGCCGGTCGAGGCGCTGGAGCTCGCGTACCCGCTGCGCGTGGAGCGCTACGAGCTCCGCCCGGGATCAGGCGGCACCGGAAGGTATCGCGGCGGAGACGGCGTCGTGCGCGAGCTGCGCGCGCTCGAGCCGTGCCGCCTCTCGCTCCTCACCCAGCGCCGCGCCCTCGCCCCGCGGGGCGAGCGAGGGGGAGGCGACGGCCTCCCCGGGCGCAACCTCGTGAACGGGGAGGAGCTCCCCGCGTTCGTCAGCGTCGACCTCGAGCGCGGCGACCTCCTCCGGATCGAGACCCCGGGCGGAGGCGGCTGGGGAGCTCCGAGCTAGCCGGCCGACGGCAGCCGGTAGAGCGTGAAGCGATCGTCGGCGTAGAGGACGGGCAGCTCGAAGGATCGGTCGAGACGGCGGCGGTCGACGACGAGGTACTCGGCGCCGTAGCGCTCCGGGATCGAGAGGTCCCCCGTCTTCAGGAACCGCAGCGCGTCGCGTGCCCGCTCGTAGGGCCGGTTCCTCTCCGTGTCGGCGACGTGGCCCGGAGGAGCGACGGCGACGTAGATCGGTGCGGACGCCGCCAGCCGGAAGCTCGTCTCCGCGTCGGAGAAGACGACGGATCCCGGCGGCACGCTGTCTCGCACCGCCGCCACGAGACCCGGCGAGAGCGAGGCGGGAGACGGCGGTCGCGACCAGTCGGCGAGCCCCGCCACGGCGACGGGCACGAGGAAGAGCGCGGCGGCGAGCGGGGCGGCGGCCTCGAGTGCGGGCCGCCGGCGAACGAGGCCGACGAAGAGCGCAGCGACTGCGCCGAGCACCGAGAGCCACACGATCCACCTGGGCGCCGTATCGCGGAGGACGTACTCGAAGTCGCCCGGGTACAGGATCTGGAGCGCGATCCCGGCGGCGAGGGCGACGAGCGGAGCGGGCGGGCCGATGATCCTGGCGAGCACCGCCATCCCGCCGGCGAAGGCGAAGGCGAACGGCAAGAAGCCCGCAGCCCGCCTCGCCTGCGAGATGGACACGAGGTCCGCGAGCGTCGTGAAGAGAAGCGGCAGGAGCAGGACCGCGAACACCGCGAGCGAGCCTCCGACGACGAACGCGGCCCAGCGCCTGCGAGCGGCGAGGCCGGCAAGGGGAACGAGGAGGAGGGCGGCGATCGCGACCGCACCGCTTCGCGTGAAGACCTCGGGCGCGAGGCTGTAGACGGTGTCCGAGCGGACGTCGAGCTGGCCTCGGTAGTGCTCGAACGCGCGCCGGAGTTCCTCACGGTCGGGCGAGACGGAGGCGGTGTCGTTCACGATCGGGAGCAGCCAGAGCATGAAGAGCGCGGCCGGCAGGGCGAGCGCCGCGAGCGCGATTCCGCCGGTCCGAAGGTCCGCGCGCGACCAGAGCGCCCTCACGGCGAGGAAGCCGAGGAACGGGATCCAGAGGAAGAGCGCGTACGTCGGGTGCACGACGGCGAGGACAAGACCGGCGGCGGCGGTCGAGGCCACGAGCCCACGCGACGGCGAGCGGACGGTCTCGAGCGCGAGCGCGAGCGCAGCCGGCACGAGCAACTGCCGCGAGGAGGTCGCCGGCAGGGCGAGGAAGACGTACGCGCCCCCCTGCCCCGGCGCGAAGCAGATCAGCGTCACCTGCGCCCCCGCCGCCGCACCCGCCGCCCATGCGCGCCGGAAGAGCGCCCACCCGGCCTCGTACGCGACGACGACGGCGAGCGGAGCCAGGATCGACGGCAGATGCCGGACGACGACCTCCGGATCCTCGCCGGAGAGCCGCGCGACGAGCGCGAGGAGGCCGTGCCAGAGCGGGAACGCGTACCCCGGATGGAGGCTGCCGTCGGCGAACTCCGAGACTCGGTCGAGCGAGAGCGAGTCGAGCTCGAGGAGCTTCCGGGCCCTCGCGAGGTGGAAGAGCCCGTCTCCCTGCACCGATGGGGCGACACGCCAGAGGAGCAGACCGAGGAGCACCCCGGCCCCGAACGCCCACCACCGCAGGGGGGCGGAGGCGGTCCGGGGCCAGCCACGGACGACGCCGACCGCGACGGCGCCGAGCGCCGAGACCGCGAGCAGGATCAGCGCGAGCGTGAGCGCCGAGCCGAGGGCGAACGTCACCGCGAGCGCGCCGAGGAGCAGCGTGAGCGACCAGGCCAGCGTCGCCGCGACCGTGCGCACGCCCAGGGCGCGGGCGAGGAGCCAGCCGGGCGCGAGGAGGAGCGCGGTCGCGAGAGCGAGCCTGAGGTAGACGACGATCACGTCAGCGCTCGAGCAGCGCGGCCGCGTCTCCCGATGCGAGCCACCCGGCCGCTTCCCGGTATGTGCGCCCCCGCTCGCCCGGAAAGAGCACGCCGCGCAGCCGGAGGGCGGCCAGGAGAAGTCGCCGCGCACGCTCGGCCGCCCCCGGCCCGCGGTGCTTCCAGAGGAAGAGCAGGTGTCCGCGGAGGTTCTCGCGGTAGAGACGGCCCCGGTGGGCGGCGCCGCCGACGTGCACGCACTCGGCGCCGGGGTAGAAGACGACCTCCCAGCCGGCCCGACGGAAGCGGTAGCACCAGTCGGTCTCCTCGCTGAACAGGAAGTAGTCCTCGTCGCACTCGCCCACCTGGTCGATCGCGCTCCGGCGGACGAGCAGGCACGCGCCCATGACGAACTCGACGTCGCGGACCTCGTCGTGGTCGAAGCCGCCTGCGTAGAACGCATTGAAGACCGACGAGCGCGGGGCGAGCTTGCGCAGGAAGAAGTACTCGGTCGCGAGCCGCCACGGGGTCGGAAACCCACGCACGGAGCGCTGCAGCGTTCCGTCCTGGTTGAGCAGGCGAGGACCGACCACCGCAGCCCGCGGACGGGTGTCCGCGAAGTCGACGAGACGCTCGAGCGAGCCGGGAAGCATCCACGCGTCGGCGTTCAGGAGCAGCACGTACGTGCTCGTGATCGCGCGGATTCCGATGTTCCACCCGGCCCCGAGCCCCCGGTTCTCAGCCTCGATCAACCGTACCGCCGGGTACCGCTCGCGCACGAAGGCGAGCGTGCCGTCACGCGAGCCGTGGTCGACGACGACGGTCTCGACTCCCGCGACCGAGTCGAGGCACTGCTCGATCCAGGGCAGCGCGTCGTACGTGACGACGACGGCAGCGACCGCGCTGCCGCGCCCGTCGTCAGCCATGCTCCACCCGCGTACGCTCGCCGCCGCGGAGCCCTGCCCAGAGGCCGATGAGCGCACCCGGGACGGCGAGGAGGATCGTGACGAGGAAGTAGAGGAAGCCGGCGGCGAACGCCTGGTTCGCCCCCACGCCGACGCTCCCGAGGAAGCTGACGAAGAACGCCTCGCGCACGGCGAGTCCGTTGAGCGTGAACGGTACGAGCATGACGAGGAAGAGCAGCGGGCCGAAGACGTAGTAGATCCGCGGGTCGAGGTCGATCCCGACGGCCTTGGCGGCAGCCCAGATCGAGAGGATCCGGATTGCCTGCACGGCGACCGTCACGGCGAACACCTCGCCGAGCAGGCGCGGCCGGCCCCGGTAGTGGTGAACGCTCTCGTAGAAGGCGCGGAGCGGCCGGGCAAGGCGCAGGCGCTCGAGCGGCGGCCGCACCCGGCGCAGGAGCGGCCTCGCAGACCGAGCGAAGAACAGGAACCCGAGCACGAGCGTGCCGAAGACGAAGGCACCCTCGAGCCACAGGTAGGCGCCTACGTCGTAGCGCCCGACCGAGAGCAGGAACCCGATCGCGCCGAGCAGGACGGTCGCCGCGCCGCCGAGCCCGCGCTCGAGGGCAACGGTGCCCGTAACGACGGCGGTTCGACCCGGATGCCGGCGCACCGTCTCGACCACCCTTACGGCGTCGCCGCCGATTGAGGTCGGGAGCACCTGACCCGCCGTGTAGGCGACGAAGTAGGCGCGCGTCAGCCACGGGATCCGCTCCTCGATGCCGTGTGCTCGGAGCAGCCAGCCCCAGCGGGCTGCGAGCACCGGCACCGTCCCGAGCATGATCGCCGCGGCGAGCACGAACCAGGCGAGGTTCGCGTCGCGGAGGATGTCGACGGTCGTCCTGAGCTCGATCTTCCAGACGAGGTAGGCGATTGCCGCGCTCGTGAGGACGATCGTTCCGACCCTGCGCGTGTGCCGGCTCATGCCGCTGCCCGGGAGGCCACGCGGCGAACGTACCAGGGCGGGCGGGCGCGATGGCCCGCCCGTCCCGTCAGCCCTCGCTCTTCTCCAGCGCCGTGGCGGGAGTGGGCACCGGCCCCTCGACCTGCACCTCCGGGAGCCACTCGAGCCACCGCGGCAGGTACCAGTTCCAGTCGCCGAGGAGCTTCATGACGCTCGGGAGCAGGACCGAGCGGATGATCGTCGCATCGAGCAGGAGCGCCACGGCGACACCGAAGCCCATCTGCTGGAAAGCGACGAGGTCGCCGCGGGCGAAGCCCGCGAACACCGCGACGATGATGAGCGCCGCGCCCGTGATGATCCGCGCCGTCGAGGCGACACCGAACGTCACGGCCTCCGTCGTGTCGCCGCTCGAGTCGTAGCGCTCGCGGATGCGGGAGAGCAGGAACACCTGGTAGTCCATCGAGAGCCCGAAGAGCACCGAGAACAGGAACAGCGGTACCCAGGCCTCGATCGAGTCCACCTGCTCGAATCCGAGCAGGTCGGCGCCGACCCCGTGCTGGAAGACGAGGACGAGCAGGCCGTAGGCGGCGCCCACGGAGAGGAGGTTGAGGAGCACGGCCGTGCCGGCGACGACCACGGAGCGGAAGACGACCATGAGCAGCACGAACGTCAGCAGGAGGACGAACCCGATCACGTACGGCGCCGGATTGATCACGGAGTCGAAGTAGTCGATGTTCTCCGACGTCGCGCCGCCCACGAGGACCTCGGCGCTGGTTCCGGCGAACGCGGCGGGCACGACGTCGTTTCGAAGCTCGCGCACCGCGGCCACCGCCTCGACCGAGGTCGGGTCGCCGACGACCGGCGTCGTCAGGACGGCGACGTGCCCGTCGGGCGACCGTGCGATCTCCCCTGGGCCGAACCGCGGATCATCGGCGAGTTGCGCGCGGAGCGTCTCGAGAGCCTCGGTCTCGGCCGAGCCGGACGCGCCGCCGGCGACGACGATCTCGACGGGGTCGGTGGTGGTGCCCGGGAACGCCTCCCGGAGCGCGACGAAGCCCCTCTTGGACGCGAGGCTGTCCGGCAGCGTCGACACGCCGTTCGCTCCCACGTTCATGCCCAGGACGGGCGCGGCGAGCAGCAGCAGGAAGGCTGTTGCGAGCGCGAAGCTGAGGCCCGGTCGACGAAGCACGCGACGGATGAGCGCGCCCCAGAAGCGGCCCTCGGGATTCGCGCTCTCGAGCGAGCTGCGGCCGACGACGGGGATCCGCAGGGAGTCCACGTGGTCCCCGAGCAGCCCGAGGAGCGCAGGCAGGAGCGTGGCTGCGGCCGCGACGGAGACGACGCCGACCACGATCGCCCCGACCGCGAGGCTCCGCATGATCGAGCTCGGGACGATGAGCATCCCGAACATGGCGACGACGAACGCGGTGCCGCTGACGAGCACGGCCCGCGTTGCCGTGGCGCCGGACGCGGCGATCGCGGCGAGCTTCTCGCGTCCTCGTCCCCGCTCCTCGCGGTAACGGGAGACGACGAAGAGCGAGTAGTCGATCCCGAGGGCGAGGCCCATGCCCGTGAGCATGTTCACGACGAAGACCGAGAGCTCGAACTGCTGCGCGACGAGGGCGACGATCCCGAGGGCGACGACGATGGAGACGATCGCCATGAGCAAGGGGATCAGGCCGGCCACGACGGCGCCGAAGACGAGGAGGAGGATGACGAGCGCCGCCGGCAGGCCGAACTGGAGCTCGCCTTTCTCGAGGTCCTCCTGCGAGAGCACGTTGAAGTCGTGCTGGAGCGTCTCGTCGCCGACGATCGTGACGGTGAACGCCGGATCCTCGTTTCCCACCGCCACCTCGTCGACCGCCGCGTCCGTGACGGAATCGGTCGCAGGCGCGACCCCGATGAGTTGAGCACGGCTGTCCCTCGACACTGCGAGCGCCTCGTTCGTGACGGAGGAGCGAAGCGCAGGGCTCTGCACCAGGAGCCGGCGTACGAACGCCTGGAACTGCGGGGTGTCGGGCGCGTACCGGTTGGAGCGTACGAGGACGAGGTCGGTGGCGACCGCGCCCCCGACGGGCGCGAAAGCCTTCTCCCGGACGTCCTTCGCGCGCAGCGACTCGGGGTTGTTCGTCGGCTTGCCCTCCGTCGTCAGGCTGCCTGCGAGCAGGCTCCCAACGGCCGTGAGGGCGAGGAGGGAGGCGACGCCCCAGGCGCCCAGCGTGCGCCACGGATGCCGGGCGCTCGCGCTCGCGAGTGCTTGCGTCGGCGTCCTCATCGGTGTCGCCTCCCTTCCTAGCACGTCGTCCTAGGCCGCTTCCAGCTCGGGGACGAGCTGCCGGTCGCTCGCGGCGTCGCGTGCCGCGTTCTCGCTGGCCCTCCGCTTCTGCGGGATGACCAGGGCCACGAGCGAGCCGGCCCCGACGACGATCGCGCCGATCCAGAGCGCGGGGACGAGCCCGTCGTTGAACGTCTGCGGCGACTCGTACCCGCCGTACCGCGCGAAGATGGAGGCGAGCACCGCGACGCCGAGCACGCCGCCCACCTCGCGGATGGTGTTGTTCGTGCCCGAGGCCTTGCCTTCGTCCTTGCGCCCGACCGCCGAGAGCACGACGTTGGCGGTGGGAGCGAAGAACATCGCCATCCCGATGCCGGAGAGGACGAGGGGCCCGACGAGCGACGCGTAGCCGACGGTCGCCGTCGAGACCGCCGCGATCCACGCGAGTCCGAGCGCCTGCAACGCGAGACCGGCCGCCATGATCGGGCGTCCTCCGATCCGGTCGGAGAGCGCACCCGCGATCGGCGCGACCACCATCGGCATCGCCGTCCAGGGCAGGACGCGGAGACCCGACTCGAGCGGCGAGAAGCCCTGTGCGGTCTGGAAGAACTGCGTCAGCAGGAAGATCGAGCCGAACATCCCGAAGTACATGAGGAGCGAGGCGCCGTTCGCGGCCGCGAACGCCCGATCGCGGAAGAAGCGCATCGGCAGCATCGGCTGCGGTGTCCGCAGCTCCCAGGCGACGAACGCCGCGAGGAACAGGGCACCACCGAGAAGCGCAGCGACGATGGCCGGGCTCGTCCAGCCGTCGTCGTTCCCGTTGATGAGGCCCCACACGATTCCGAGCAGGCCGACGCTCACGAGGCCGAGGCCGGGAAGGTCGAGCGCCTTGTCGGGGCCGTACGACTCGGAGAGCCGGAACGCGAGCGGCAGGAGCACGAGGCCCACGGGCACGTTCAGCCAGAAGATCCACTGCCACGAGATCCCCTCGACCACGACACCGCCGACGAGCGGACCCATCGCGACGGCGAGGCCGGCGATGCCGGACCACGCTCCGAGCGCGACGCCGCGCCGCTCGCGCGGCACGGCCGCGCTCAGGATCGTCAGGGTGAGCGGGGTCACGATCGCGCCCCCGACTCCCTGCAGGGCCCGCGCCGTGATCAGCCAGCCGGCCGACGGGGCGAGGGCAGCTGCCGCCGACGCCCCCGTGAACAGCGCGAGGCCGACGAGGAAGAGGCGTCTGCGGCCGAAGCGGTCGCCGAGCGCCGCGCCCGTCAGGAGGAAGATCGCGAAGGTCAGCGTGTACGCGTTCACGATCCACTGGAGCTCCTCGATCGACGCCCCGAGATCGACGCGAATGACCGGGAGGGCGGTCGAGACGACGAGGTTGTCGAGCACGACCATGAAAAGCGCGATCG
>Ga0233416_10000028_pt1 | contig 38726 bp, 31 predicted proteins | sample Sediment_Towuti__2_FD_188638 | JGI IMG/M metagenome (GOLD analysis project Ga0233416, IMG submission 188638) | Sediment microbial communities from Lake Towuti, South Sulawesi, Indonesia - Sediment_Towuti_2014_0_MG | ecosystem: Environmental > Aquatic > Freshwater > Lake > Sediment | place... | reverse complement strand
GGGCTCTCCGTGCTGATCACGCCGTCGCTCGACGAGATGGTCGGCGTCGCGAAGGAGATGGAGCGCCGCGGCTTCGTGCTCCCGCTCCTCATCGGCGGCGCGACGACGTCGAAGCAGCACACGGCGGTGCGCATCGCGCCCGAGTACAGCCAGCCGACCGTCCACGTCCTCGACGCCTCGCGGGTCGTGGGCGTGGTCGGCGACCTCCTGGACGAGAACCGCCGGGCACGGCTCGACGGCGAGAACCGCGCCGAGCAGGAGCGGCTTCGCGCGCTGCACGCCGAGAAGGGTCGCAAGCCGCTCCTCCCGCTGCGCGAGGCGCGCCTGCGGCGGACTCCCATCGACTGGCACGAGGACGATCTCGCGGTGCCCGAGTTCACGGGAGCGCGCGCCGTCGAGGAGGATGTCGCGGCCCTGCGCGCCTACATCGACTGGACGTTCTTCTTCCACGCGTGGGAGCTCAAGGGCCGCTATCCGGCGATCCTCGACGACCCCGAGAAAGGTGCAGCGGCACGCGACCTCCTCGCGGCGGCCAACGAGCTCCTCGACGAGGTCGGGGGCGGGGGAGCGCTGACCGCGCGCGGCGTCTACGGCTTCTGGCGCGGCTCCGCCGACGGCGACGACATCGTGCTTGACAGCGGCGTCCGCTTCCCGATGCTCCGCCAGCAGGCCGACCACGCGGACTCGCGGCCGAATCGGTCACTCGCCGATTTCGTGGCACCGCTGGAGTCCGGTCTCGCCGACCACGTCGGAGCCTTCGCCGTCGCGATCCACGGGGCCGAGGCGCTCGCGGATCAGTTCGCGAGCGATCGCGACGACTACCGGGCGATCATGGTGCGCGCACTCGCGGATCGCCTCGCGGAGGCGTTCGCAGAGCGGCTCCACGAGCTCGCCCGCGCTCAGTGGTACGCGCCGCGAGAGTCACTCACGAGCGAACAGCTGATCGGTGAGCGCTTCCGCGGGATCAGGCCTGCGTTCGGCTACCCCGCCTGCCCCGACCACTCGGAGAAACGAACGCTGCTCACGCTGCTCGACGCGGCGCAGGCGGGGATCGGCCTGACGGAGAGCTGCGCGACCACGCCGGCCGCGAGCGTCAGCGGCCTCTACTTCGGGCATCCGCAGGCGCGCTACTTCTCCGTCGGGCGGATCGGCCGCGACCAGGTCGCGGACTACGCCGAGCGGAAGGGGATGGCGCGCGCCGAGGCGGAGCGCTGGCTGCGGCCGAACCTCGCGTACGAGCCGTAGGCCGATCTCGCTCCTACACTGGGTCAGCATGCCTCGGATCGCGCTCCTGTCCCTCGTCGTCGTGCTCACGTGCGCGACGGGTGCGCTGGCTGCGCGAGGGGATCCGCAGAAGCGCATCGTCCCGGCGGATCAGACCCGCGCCAGGGCGATGCTGCTGAGGCAAGGGGATCTCGCACCCGGCTTCACGGCGACGGCGCCCACGGCGGGGAGCGACGCGTACTGCGGGGCGCTCGACGGCTCGGACCTCACGCTCACCGGCGAGGCGAAGTCGCCCCTCTACGCGGCCGCCGGGGTCTTCGCCTCCTCGCTCGCTCAGGTCTACGAGACGGTCGCCGACTCGAATGCGGCCTGGCGCCGCGGCACCAGCCGGGCGGGCGAGAGGTGTGCGCGGGACGCGCTCGCAAGGCAGTTCGGAAGCCGGGGACTCGGCGTCCAGTCGTTCCGGAGGGTGGCGTTTCCCCGCATTGCCGAGAAGTCGGTCGCCTACCGGCTCGTCGTCGCCGCGCAGGGCCTTCGCGTCTACGTGGACGTCGTCGTCCTGAGGCAGGGGCGCGCACAGGCCGCGGCCGTGTTCGGGTCGGCGCTCGCGCCGTTCCCGAAGGACGTGGAGGTGCGGCTCGCCCGGCTCGTCGAGCAGCGCGCGAGGACGGCCATGGGCGGCTCTCCGTAAGAGGCCCCCGGGCCGGCGCCGAACCTCTCGGCAGGTCCGGCCTGGACACGCCGAGAAGTGCCGTAGAGGAAATCGAGCCCAGGTGGTAGCTTCACCACTGGCCGTGGAGAGCTCCCGCCGTCTCGCCCTCCTTCGCCGATCGCCGTCGTTCGGCTACCTCTTCCTGGCGACGGCCGGGTCGACCTTCGGCACGTACCTCGCCGCGGTGGCGCTCACCGTCGACGTCTACGACGAGACCGGGTCGGGGAGGTGGGTGGCCGCCCTCCTCCTCGCGAACATCCTCCCGATCATCTTCATCGGGCTCTTCCTGGGGCCGCTGGTCGATCGACTCTCGCGCCGCCGGCTCATGATCGCCTCCGACCTCGTGCGCCTCGCCGTGTTCGCGGCGCTCCCGTTCGTCGAAGCCGCCGAAGGCGTGATCGCACTGGCGGCGATCGCGGGAGTCGCGACCGGGTTTTTCCTCCCGGCGGTGTACGCGGGCCTCCCGAACCTCGTCGACGAGGAGGATCTCACGAACGCCAACTCGCTGCTCCAGACGGTCGAGACGCTCGCCTGGATGCTCGGCCCGGTCGTCGGGGGAGTCCTGCTCGCGGTCTGGGGGCCGGCCGTTCCCTACGTCGTGAACGCGGGCACCTTCCTCCTCTCCGCACTGCTCGTGGCGCGCATCCCGGAGGCCGAGCTTCGCTCGGACGAGCCCCTCACGCAGGGGCACTGGCGAGACGTCGCAGACGGCATCAAGCTCGTCGTGATCTCGGCGCCGCTCCGCGCCGTCCTCGTCACCTGGAGCGTCGTCGCCCTCGGCGCGGCGGCGGTGAGCGTCGCCGAGGTCATCTTCGCGAAGAACGATCTCGACTCCGGGAACATCGGCTTCGGATTCCTCGTCGCGGCGAGCGGTCTCGGGCTGGCGCTGGGGAGCTTCTTCTCGGCGCCTGCTCTCGGCAAGGTCGGGTTGCGGCGCCACTACGTCGGGTCGATCACGCTCATGGGCGTGGGCTGGGGGGCGGCGGCGCTGTCGGGGACGATCTGGCTCGCTGTGCCGCTCGTGGTCGCCGGCGCTGTGGGCAACGGCGGCGCGACCGTCTGCAACCGGCTCTTCATCCAGCGCGCCGCGCCTGATCGGTACCGCGGCCGCGCGCTCGCCACGATCATGAGCTCGACGTATGCCGTCACCGGCCTCGGAATGGCAGCCGCGGGCGCTCTCGCCGACGTGTTCGGCGCTCGCGCGATCTGGATGGGAGCCAGCGCCGTCTTCCTCGTCGGCGCCCTCGTCGCGCTCGTGGTGACCAGCTGGCTCCCCGTCGCGAGCGACGCCGAGCAGCAGGCGATCGAGGCGAGCTCCGTGTCGGCGGTTGCCGCCCTCGGAGACGGTCGTGAGCAGCCGCTCGAGCAGGGGCCGGAGCAGACGCCGGCGCGGGAGCCGACCCCGGTACTGGAGCCGTCGGCGCTCGAGCCGGAGCCAGCGCCGTCGGCGAACGGCCAGCACTCCTCGCTCGAGCGGCTCGCGGTGCTCATGGAGGAGATCGAGGGCGCGCGCGACGCCGAGGCGCGCCGCCCCTCCTGACGCGCCCCGCGCGCGACAGACCGTTGCCGTCGGCGGGCGCACGGGCGCCGCATAGAGTCCCGGCGTGGCTCGGAAGGAGTGGACGCTCGAGGAGCTCGTCGCCGGCGTACGGGCAGCCGACCGCCGTGCGCTCGCGCGCGCGATCTCGCTCGTCGAGGACGGCGACCCGCTCGCCTATCCGCTCGTGCGCGAGCTCTATCGGGAGACCGGACGCGCCGCGGTGGTCGGGGTGACGGGACCGCCGGGCGTGGGCAAGTCGAGCCTGATCGGAGCGCTCGTGGGGCACATCCGGGAGCTCGACCGCACCGTCGGCATCGTCTCCGTCGACCCGTCGAGCCCCTTCTCGCGGGGAGCGCTGCTCGGGGATCGCATCCGCCTCTCCGACCACTTTCTCGACCCCGGCGTCTACATCCGCTCGATGGGAACGCGCGGCCACCTCGGCGGACTCGCCGAGGCGACGCTGCAAGCAGTGCTCCTGCTGGACGCGGCCGGAAAGCAGGTCGTGTTCGTCGAGACCGTCGGCGCCGGCCAGAGCGAGGTCGAGGTGACGGGGATCGCGGACACCGTGCTGCTCGTCCTCATGCCCGGCTCGGGCGACGCCGTCCAGGCGCTGAAGGCCGGGATCATGGAGATCCCGGACGTGATCGCGATCAACAAGATGGAGCACCCGGCCGCGAAGACCATGCTCAACGAGGTGCGCTCGATCGTGGCGCTCTCCGAGCCCGAGCGGCGCCCGCCGATCCTGCTCACGGAGGCGCTGACGGGCGAGAGCGTCCCCGAGCTCTGGTCGGCCCTCGACGCGCACCGCGAGGCCCTCGAGCAGGACGGAAGGCTGGAGGAGCGCCGCCGCAAGAACCTCGCCTCGGAGGTCTTCGCGATCGCGTCGAGTCGCGCGAAGGCGCATCTCGAGGAGGCGGTCGCGGGCGACCCGCGTCTCCGCGACCTCCTCGCGCAGGTCGAGCGACGGCAGCTCGATCCGCTGAGCGCGGTGAGGCAGATCATGGAGGAGGTGTTCAGGCTCGATGGCGCTGACGATCGCTGACGTCGAGCTTGCGCGCGAGCGCCTCAGCGGGGTCGCGCGGGAGACGCCGCTCTACCCGTCGGAGACGTTCTCGCGGCTCTCCGGGCGCCCGGTCCTGCTGAAGGCCGAGAACCTGCAGCGCACGGGCTCGTTCAAGATCCGCGGGGCGTTCAACACGATCGCCACGCTCGGCGACAAGGAGCGCGGAGCCGGCGTCGTGGCAGCGAGCGCCGGCAACCACGGACAGGCCGTCGCCTGGGCGGCGCGGGAGGCGGGGATCCCGGCCACGATCTTCATGCCGCAGGACGCGCCCATGGCGAAGGTGGAGGCGACGCGCTCCTACGGCGGCCGCACGGAGCTCGTGGGCGAGGGCTTCGAGGAAGCCGTGGCGGCTGCGAACGCGCACGTCGCGAAGACCGGAGCCACGCTCGTGCACGCGTTCGAGGACGAGCGGGTCATCGCGGGCCAGGGCACGATCGGGCTCGAGCTCGCCGAGCAGGCGCCGGATGCCGACACCGTCCTCGTGCCGATCGGCGGCGGCGGTCTCGCGGCCGGGATCTCGCTCGCCCTGAAGGAGCGCCGTCCCCGAGCTCGGATCCTCGGCGTCCTCTGCCAACCGGGCTACACGATCGCCGACGGCATCGCCGTGAAGCACCGCGGCGAGCTTCCCTCGGCCGTCCTCGACCGCACGCTCGACGGCACGCTCTCCGTCTCGGACGAGGAGATCTCGGAGGCGCTCGTCCTCTGCGTGGAGCGAACCAAGCTCCTCGTGGAGGGCGCCGGCGCGGTTGGCCTCGCCGCGCTGCTCGCAGGCCGCGTGCCCGGCACGGGCTCGGTCGCGGTGGTGCTCTCCGGCGGGAACATCGACGCGACGACGCTCATCTCGGTGCTCAGGCACGGACTCACGCGCGCGGGGAGGTTCCTCGCGATCCGTCTGCTGATCCCGGACCGGCCCGGGGAGCTGCGAAACGTCCTCGATCTGATCGCGCGGGGGAGAGGGAACGTCGTCTCGGTCGACCACCACCGCGAGGGGCGCACGACGAGCGCACTCCAGACCGAGATCGAGCTCGTCGTCTCGACGCGGGACGAGGAGCACTGCCAGGAGCTCCTCGCCGTACTCGCGGCCGCCGGGCACACGGTCGAGCGCGTCGGCCCCCCTGCGTAGACCCGTTGCGCAGAACACGAGGCAGGTACACGTCGGAACGTGGCTCGGAGGTCCGGCGTCCGTTCGTCGGCGCGTCCCCCCTGACGCGGCCGGAGAAGCTCAGGACCCGTAGCCGCGGATCGCGACGGTGGGCTTTCCGGCGGCGGCCCAGGTGTCGATGCCGCCGTCCGCGACCGCGTGCGCGTCGAACCCGCGAGCTGCCAGGATGCTCGCGCCGATGACCGCTCGGAGACCGGTCTCGCAGACCGTCACGACCGGCCTGTCTCCCGCGAGGTCGATCTCGCCGGCCGTCATGAGCCGGTAGGGGAGGTTCACGCTGCCCGGGATCTGGCCCACCTCGTACTCGTCCGGCTCGCGAACGTCGACGAGCGTCGCGCCGTCCTCGATCAGCGCGTCGAGCTCCTCCATCGACACGAGCTCCATCGTCTCCGGCCCGCCGCCGAGGACGTAGCCGGCGACGTCGAGCAGGCCGACCGAGTGCAGGCCGCGGATCGCCGCCTGCGCCTCGGCGAAGTCGGAGGCCTCGACAATCACCGGCCTCTCGTGGTCGAGCACGAACCCCGCCTTCGTCGCGAACCGGGTGCCCGAGACGGGAACGCTGAGCGCGCCGGCGAGGTGGCCGGCTGCGAAGTCGTCCACCGGCCGCACGTCGAGCACCTGTGCGCCCGCGGGCGGTCCGGCAAGCTCCTGCACCTCGGGCTGCGCGCCGACCCAGGGCCCGCGGTTCAGCTCGACGATCCGCTCCATGTTCGGAGGGCGCGGCGCCGTGATCGCCGCCGAGTCTGCGATGAACGCGTTCGCGTCGGAGAACGCCAGCGCCGGGTTGAAGCGTCGCTCGAAGCCGATCGTCGTGGAGGCCTTCGAGCTCATCGCCTTCCCGCAGAGCGAGCCGGCGACGTGGCCCGGGTAGACCTCGACACCGTCGCCGAGTTCGACCAGCCGCTGCAAGGAGTGGAACAGTCCTTCGGCGCCCTCGTGGGCCTCGACCGCGAGGTCCGGGCGGGCCGCGTCACCGACGAAGAGCGAGTCGCCGGTGAGGACGATCCAGGGCTCCGGCCCGCGCGAGCGGTCGATGACGGCGATGCAGGAGTGCTCGGGCCGGTGGCCCGGCGTGTGGATGCAGCGGAGCACGATGTCGCCGAGGACGATCTCGTCGCCGTCCTCCAGCGGGTCGTGGGGGTACTCGGCTCCCGCGATCCGGTGCACGCTGACCGGGATCCCGTGCTCGAGCGCGAGCCGCCCGTGCCCCGAGAGGTGGTCAGCGTGGGTGTGCGTCTCGATCACGCGGACGATGCGCACGCCGCGCCGGTCGGCCTCCTCGAGGTACTGCTCGATCGCGTAGGACGGGTCGACGAGCACCGCCTCTCCGGTGCCCGGGTCGCCCACGAGGTAGGAGGCGCAGCCGAGCGCGTCGTCGACGAACTGCGTGAAGATCACGAGGCGCGACGGTACCAGCGGCTGCCGCTATCTCTCTTGAAGTGTCGGCGGGAACAGGCGTTCCCGCATGGGTGAGCGAGGTTGTAGCGCGAGGAGGGAGGATCGTTCTTCTCAGGAGCCCGACGAGAACGCCGCCATCGAGCCGGTCGAAGCGGAGGAGAACGTTGCGGTCTGCGGGGGTTGCCGTCAGCATCCCCAGCCTGGGAGTGCCCGGGAGCACCGGAATCGGTGGTTTTCCCGGGTGTCAGCGGGAAGAGGGACGCATCACAATTCAGCGGATCGATGGTCTGGGAGGAGGTTCGAGTTGGACGCTGCATCGGATAGAGCCGCCACGGGGGTGAAACCGGATGGCGCTCCGCCGTACTTGCACGAGGCTTCCGACGCCGTGGCCGCGATGGGCTCGGACGAGCTCTCGGGGCTGAGCACGGCCGAGGCTGCGAGCCGCCTGTCGCGCTATGGGCAGAACGAGATCAGGGCCGAGCCGCCCCCGTCGGTGTGGGCCGTCGCCTTGGCGCAGCTGCGCGACCCGATGAACGTCATGCTCATCGCGGTCACCGCGGTGAGCTTCGCAATCGGGGAGATCTCGACCGGGATCATCGTCGCGCTCCTGATCCTGCTCAACGTCGTGCTCGGCTCGCGGCAGGAGCTGAAGGCGCGGGAGAGCATCGACGCGCTCTCGAACCTGCAGGTCCCGCAGGCGAAGGTCGTCCGGGACGGCGCGGTCGTGCTCGTGCCTGCGGTCGACGTCGTGCCGGGAGACGTCGTCCAGGTCGAGGCCGGAGACATCGTGCCGGCCGACGGCCGGATCATCCGGTCCGCGACCCTCGAGACGCAAGAGGCGGCGCTGACGGGCGAGAGCGCGCCGGTCCCGAAGGACGCAGCCGTGCTCGGCGGGGGCGACGTCGCTCTTGGCGATCGCTCGAACATGCTGTTCCAGAACACCGCGGTGACGCGGGGCACGGCGGCGATGGTCGTCACCGCGACCGGCATGGACACGGAGATGGGTCAGATCGCGACGATGCTGACCTCGGTCGAGCGCACCCGCTCGCCGCTGCAGAAGGAGCTCGGCTCCCTCACGAAAGTGCTCGGGCTGATCGCGTGGGGAGCTGTCGCGTTCATCGTGGTCGTCGGCATGGCGCGCGGGATGCCGTTCAGCGAGGTGATGCTGCTCGGCACGGCGATGGCGATCTCGGCGATCCCGACAGGGATGCCTGCCTTCGTGTCCGGTCTTCTGTCGATGGGCGCGAAGCAGCTTGCCGGTGCGAAGGCCGTGGTCAAGAACCTGACCGACGTGGAGACGCTCGGCGCGACGAGCGCGATCAACACGGACAAGACCGGGACCCTGACGCTGAACCAGATGATGGTCTCGACCATCTTCGCGGCCGGCTCGTGGTTCAAGGTCGAGGGAGAGGGGTACCGGAAATCGGGCGCGATCACGTCCGTCGCCGGTGCTCCCGTGCCGGACTTCACGCGGCTCGCGCTGGGGCTCGTGCTCGACAGCGACGCGACGGTCGCGGACGACGGCTCGGTCGTGGGCGACCCCACCGAGGCGGCGCTCGTCGTCCTCGCGGCGAAGCTCGGCGTCGACGCCGAGGAGACACGTCGCGCCTACCCGCGGCTCGCCGAGGTGCCGTTCGACTCGGACTACAAGTTCATGGCCACGTTCCATCGCGCGACGCTGGAGGGCCAGGAGCGGATCGTGCAGCTCGTCAAGGGCGGCCCCGACGTCGTGCTCGCACGCTGCGGCCAGGCGGGCGGCCCTCTCAGCGGGTCGCAGGTCCCCATCGAGGAGGCCAGGTCCGGCATCGACGCTGCCAACGCCCGGATGGGCGAGGAGGGGCTTCGCGTCCTCGCTTTCGCCGCGCGGTTCGTCGACGAGAGTGAGCTGCAGGCTGCGGCGGAGGATCCGATGTCGATGGTGCGCGACCTCTCCTTCGCGGGGATGGTGGGGATCATCGACCCGCTGCGTGCGGAGGCGAAGGGGGCCGTGCAGACCGCGCTCGGCGCCGGCATCGACGTCCGCATGATCACCGGCGACCACGCCGTCACCGCCAAGGCGATCGGTGAGCAGCTCGGGCTCGGGCCGGGCGCGATCAGCGGTACCGAGCTGCAGGCGCTGACGGACGAGGAGCTCGCTGCACGGCTCCCCGAGCTGCACGTCTTCGGGCGCGTCACGCCGCAGGACAAGCTGCGCCTCGCCCGGATCATGCAGGAGCAGGGGATGATCGTCGCGATGACCGGCGACGCGGTGAACGACGCCGCCGCCCTCAAGCAGGCCGACATCGGCGTCGCCATGGGCAGCGGCAGCGAGGTGACGAAGCAGGCCGGCCGCATGATCCTCACGGACGACAACTTCGGCACGCTCGTGCACGCCGTCGAGATCGGCCGCCGCGTCTACGAGAAGGTCGTCTCCTACGTCCGCTTCCAGATGACCCAGCTGCTCGCGCTCGTGCTCCTCTTCGTCGCGGCGACTGCGTTCGACATCAACGACGGCGTCGCCCTGACCCCGCTGATGGTGCTCTACCTCCTGATCTTCGTGACGGCATCGGGAGTGGTCGTCATCGCGGTCGATCCCGGCGCTCCGGACGTGATGCACCGGCCGCCGCGCGACCCGAAGGTGCCGATCACGCACAGGGGCGCCGTGACGCAGTGGGCCGTGTACGCAGTGACGCTGTTCGTCGCGGCTCTCGTCCCGCTGGTCGCCGGGCCCGACGACCCGAGCACCGACGTGCCGACGGCGTCCCTCACGATGACCTTCGTCGTGATGGGGCTCGGCACCGTCTTCAACGCGCTCACGAACCGGCGCGACCCCGCGAGCGGGCTCTCGTCGCCCGTTCTCGAGGCACTGCTCATCTCCCTCGCCCCGGTCTCGCTGATCGTGCTCGCGACGGAGCTGCCGGGGCTCCAGAAGGGCCTGCTCACGACCTCGCTCACGGGTCACGAGTGGGCTGCCTGCTTCGGGCTCGCGCTGCTCCTGCCGCTCGTCGTCGAGGTGGGCAAGGTGCTCCGCCGGCGCCGTGCTCAGGTGCCGGTCGCGCTCGACCCGCAAGGAGCGCTCGGCCCGCGACGCGCGGCGACCGAGCCGATCTCGTGAGACCCGGAGGGGGATGAGATGACGACGACCGGGCAGACGATCGTTCCCCGCTGGGAGTGGCGGACGTTCGGCGAGCGCTTCGTGAGCGCCGAGCAGCGGTTCGGCGAGCTCTCTCCGGAGCGGGTGCAGGAGAGCGTCGACCTCTACCTCGTGGCCGCGAGCGCAGACCACGCGGTGAAGGTCCGCGACGAGTCGATGGACGTGAAGCACCTGGAGCGTGTCGACGAGAACGGGCTCGAGCAGTGGCTACCGGTCATGAAGGCCGGCTTCCCGCTCGCGGTCGCCGATCTGGCCCGCCTGCGGGCGGCGCTCGGCGAGCCCGGGCGCGAGGGCGGGGACGAGGCGTATTCCCTCGAGGAGGCTCTCGCAGACCTCACCGGAGAGACGAGTGATGTCGTGGCGGTGGAGGTCGCCAAGCGGCGCGTGCGGTACACGGTCGGCGGCTGCCTGGCCGAGCTGACCGAGGTCCACACCGAGCACGGGCCCGCGTGCTCGATCGCGATCGAGTCGGAGGATCCGGCGCGGGTCGTGGCCGCGGTGCGGGAGCTCGGGCTCGGATCGCTGCCGAACGTCAGCTACCCACGCTGGCTGGCGATGCTCGTGGGGCTCGTGCCGGCGAGGTTCGCGGTGATCGACGTGGGGACGAACTCGGTCAAGTTCCACGTCGGGGAGCGTGGAGTCGACGGGGCCTGGGGGACGGTGGTCGACCGAGCCGAGGTGACGCGCCTCGGCGAAGGGCTCGACCGGGACGGGGCCCTCGACGCGGAGCCGATGGAGCGGACGACGGCTGCGATCGCCGCGATGGTCGACGAGGGGCAGCAGGAGGGAGCGCTCGGGATCGTCGCCGTGGGCACCGCCGGGCTGCGGATCGCCGGCAACAGCGCGGAGTTCGTCGACGCGGTCGAGGCTCGCTGCGGCGTTCGCATCGAGGTGATCTCGGGAGAGGACGAGGCGCGGCTGGCGTACCTCGCGACCACGAGCGCGCTCGGCCTCGGGGCCAGCTCCCTCGTCGTCTTCGACACCGGCGGCGGCAGCTCGCAGTTCACCTTCGGCACCGGGTCGAGGGTCGACGAGCGGTTCAGCGTCGACGTCGGCGCCGCCCGGTTCACCGAGCGGTTCGGGCTCGACGGCCCGGTCTCCCGGGAGGCACTGCAGCAGGCGCTCACCGCGATCGGCACCGACCTCGAGCGGCTCGACGGCCGGCCGGCACCCGATGCGCTCGTGGGAATGGGTGGCGCGATGACGAACCTCGCGGCCGTGAAGCACGGGCTCGCCTCCTACGACCCCGAGGTCGTGCACGGCACGGTTCTGGACGTCGCGGAGATCGAGCGGCAGATCGAGCTCTACCGCACCTCGACGGCCGACGAGCGGCGGGCGGTCGTCGGCCTCCAGCCCAACCGCGCCGAGGTCATCCTCGCCGGCGCCTGCATCGTGCGCACGGTGATGGCGAAGCTCGGCGCCGACCGCGTCACCGTCAGCGACCGGGGACTCCGGCACGGGCTGCTCGTGGAGCGGTTCGGCCTCCCGGCGCCCGAGCAGATGAAGACCGAGACGAACTCAGGAGGGAAGATGGCAGCGGTAGAAACCCAGAAGAGGCTCAGCGCCCTCACGGGCGAGGAGCTGAAAGCGCTCCTCGCGCTCATTCGCGGAGCCGACAGCGTCGAGCTCAAGGTGACCGTGCCCGACACGGCGCACCGGTCCGCCGTTCGGGCGCTAGGGATCGACCCGCTCGACGTGCAGATCAGGCAGGTGTTCTTCTTCGACACCCCCGATCTGCGCCTGAATGCGGCCGGAGTCGTCGTGCGCGCTCGAAGGATCCAGGGGAAGAGCGCGGACACCGTCGTGAAGCTCCGACCCGTCGTGCCGGAGGATCTGCCGGACGACCTCCGGCGCTCGCCGAGCGTCAACGTCGAGGTCGACGCGATGCCGACCGGCTACGTCTGCTCGGCCTCCATAAAGGGAAAGGCGTCGAACGAGGAGGTGCTCGCGGTGAGTCGCGGTGAGCGGCCGCTGCCGAAGCTCTTCACGAAGGAGCAGCGCGCCTTCCTCGAGGGCCACGCGCCCGAGGGCCTCGACCTGGGCGACCTGCGCGTGCTCGGGCCGGTGTTCGTCCTCAAGGACGCCTTCGTGCCGCCCGCGTACGGGCGGAGGTTCGTGACCGAGCTCTGGCTGCTACCCGACGGCTCGCGGATCCTCGAGCTCTCCACGAAGTGCGCGCCCGCCGAGGCGTTCCAGATCGCGCTCGAGACACGTGCCTTCCTCGAGTCGGTCGGCATCGACCTCGGCGGCACGCAGGCGACGAAGACGAAGTCGGCGCTCGATCTGCTCGCAGCGGAGCTCCGCTCTGCGTAGGGCAACCGTACCGATCGTCGGGCGCACGCCGTGAGACGATTTCTCGCAGCTTCCCTGACCGCGCTCGGGGCGCTGCTCGCGCTCGTCTACCGCAAGGTGCTCGGGGCGCCGCAACGCCCGAGCTGGCCGCCGTCGGCGGACGCCCTCACGCCTGCCGGGGCGCAGGCGGCGGCCGAGGCGTTCGTGGCACGCGCTCGGACACGGCCCCACCACGCCTCGAAGGCCCCGCCCCCGACATGGGATCCGGTGCGGAGAGCCAGCTGTCCGCCCCCGACCGAGGATGCGGGGCGCTCGGGGAGCCCGGCTCACGGTGCTCGTGCACATTCCGTCGCCATGGGCGAGACTCCCGCGGAGTGTCCATGACCGAGTCGGAGGCGATGACGGCGGGCGAGGCAGGGCGCGGGGTTGCCGCGGCGGGCTCGCAGCTCGTCCTCATGACGCTCGCGGCGGCTCAGTTCCTCATGATCCTCGATTCGTCGGTGATGAACGTCTCGATCGCGACCGTGGCCGAGGACGTGGGGACGACGATCACGGGGATCCAGACGGCGATCACGATCTACACGCTCGTGATGGCGGCGCTCGTGATCACGGGCGCGAAGATCGGCGCGATGATCGGTCGCAGACGGGCTTTCTCTATCGGCCTCGTCATCTACGCCGCCGGCTCCTTCACCACCTCCATCGCGCCCAGCCTCCCGATCCTCCTCCTCGGCTGGTCGTTCCTCGAGGGGATCGGCGCCGCGCTGATCCTGCCCGCGATCGTCGCTCTCGTGGCCGGCAACTTCCCCGCCGAGCGCCGCCCCGCTGCGTACGGCCTCGTCGCCGCAGCCGGGGCGATCGCCGTTGCCGTCGGCCCGCTCGTCGGCGGCTTCTGCACGACGTACTTCTCATGGCGGCTGGTGTTCGCCGGCGAGGTCCTGATCGCCGCGGCGATCCTCCTGCTCTCCCGGCGCATCGCCGACGCGCCCGCCGAAGGGAAAACACGTCTGGACTACGTGGGGTCGGTGCTGTCCGCGACCGGCCTCGCGCTCTTCGTGTTCGGCGTGCTCAAGGCCGGGGAGTGGGGCTGGATCCAGCCAAAGGAGGGGCAGCCGTCCTGGGCCGGCCTCTCCCCGACCGTCTGGCTGATGCTCGGGGGCCTCCTCGTGATCTGGGTCTTCTTTCGCTGGGAGGCGCGCGTCGACGCCAAGGGTGGAGAGCCGCTCGTGCGCCCCGAGATGCTCGGCAACAAGCAGCTCACTGGCGGTCTCGTGATGTTCTTCTTCCAGTTCCTCGTCCAGGGGGGCTTCTTCTTCCTCGTGCCGCTCTTCCTGTCCGTCTGTCTCGGTCTGTCGGCGATCGAGACCGGCGTCAAGCTGCTCCCGCTTTCGCTCACGCTCATCGCGGCGGCCGTGGGCATCCCGAAGCTCTTCCCGGAGGTCTCGCCCAGGCTCGTCGTCCGCGGCGGCCTGCTCGCGCTCCTCGCAGGCACGGTCGTCCTGCTCGCAGCGCTCGACGCGGACGCGGGCGCAGAGATCGTGACCGTGCCGATGCTCCTCGTCGGGCTCGGGATAGGCGCCCTCGCCTCGCAGCTCGGAAGCGTCACGGTCTCGGCCGTTCCCGACGAGCAGAGCTCCGAGGTCGGCGGCGTCCAGAACACGGCGTCGAACCTCGGGATCTCGCTCGGGACGGCACTCGCCGGCTCGATCCTGATCGCGACGCTCACCTCGGCCTTCCTCACCAATATCGCGCAGAGCTCGGCGATCCCGAACCGAATCAAGCAGAAGGCGCAGGTCGAGCTCGCGAGCGGCATACCCTTCATCTCCGACGCCGATCTCCAGGAAGCGCTCGACCAGGCCCACCTCTCCAACCGCGCGACCGACGCCGCGATCGCCGCCTACCAGGACGCGCGCATCGACGGCCTCAAGTCGGCGCTCGCGATCCTCGCGCTCATGGACGTCATCGCGCTCTTCCTCGCTCAGAGGATCCCGACCGTCCAGCCCGGTCGCCAAGCCGTGACCGAACCGTCCTGACTCAGCTGGATCAGTGCAGGCGGGCTCGCGTCCGCAACGCGAGCGCACCCATCGCCGCGATCACGAGAACGCCGATGAGCCCGACGACCGCCGCGAGCCGGAGATTCTGCGCCGGGCTGCTCTTCGCGGGAAGCACGGTGAGCGAGACCGGCCAGCGCACGACCCCGCCGTCGCCGTAGCGCTGATCGGCGTCGAGCCGGATCGTGCCGGGGTCGGTCCTGGCGTCGAGGACGAGACCGAAGGTCGCGGTTGCGCCTGGCGCGAGGTTTCCACCCGACCAGGTCGCCGTCGAGCCCTTCACCGCGACCTGCCACGCCTCGGGCCCGTGCGCATCGACGATCTCGACACCGGGTGGAACCTTGACTGTGAACTCCGTCATCCGCCCCTCGCGCTCGTTGGGAGAGTCGAGGCTGATCGTGCCGACCTCCTGCGCGGTGACGTAGGGCGGCTGTGCGACGACGTGGGCTGCGGCCGGGCCGGCGACACCGAGCGCGGCGAGGACCGCGCCCATTGCGAGCGAGGCGCGCCGCATCGTGACTAGAGGCCCAGGTGACGGGCGATGACCATCCGCTGCACCTCATTCGTGCCCTCGCCGATCTCGAGGATCTTCTGGTCGCGGTAGAGGCGGGAGATCGCCGACTCCTCCATGTAGCCGAAGCCGCCGTGGATCTGGAGCGCCGCGTTCGCGACGCGGTTCGAGAGCTCGCCGGTGTAGAGCTTCGCCATCGCTGCCTCGCGCGCGAACGGCCGCCCCTCGTCCTTCAGCCACGCCGCCTTGTAGACGAGCGCGCGGCCGGCCTCGATCTCGGTCGCCATGTCCGCGAGCTTGAAGCGGATGGCCTGGAAGGAGGCGATCGGCTTCCCGAACTGCTCGCGCTCCTTCGCGTACCCGTAGGCGAGGTCGTAGGCGCCCTGCGCGAGCCCGACTCCCATCGCAGCCACGGAGATCCGGCCCCCGTCGAGGACCTCGAGGAACTGGCGGAAGCCGGCGCCACGCTCGCCCAGGAGGTTGCCCTCGGGGACCGCGCACTCCTCGAACGAGAGCTCGCGCGTGTCCGACGCGCGCCAGCCGAGCTTCTTCATCGCAGGCGAGACGACGTACCCGGGCGTCCCGTTCTCGACCACGAGGCTCGAGATCTCGCTCTCCGCGGTTCGTGCCGTGATCGTGACGCCCCAGGTCATGTCCGTGCCCGCGTTCGTGATGAAGAGCTTCGAGCCGTTGACGACCCAGGAGCCGTCGCGCAGCTCCGCCGTGGTGCGCGTCGCGCCTGCGTCCGAGCCCGCGTCCGGCTCGGTCAGCCCGAACGCCGCGAGCCGTCGTCCCGAGGCCAGGTCGGGGAGCCAGCGGCGCTTCTGCTCCTCCGTTCCGAAGAGGAGGATGGGCATCGTCCCGAGCGAGGTGTGGGCCGCGAGCGTGATCGCGACCGACGAGTCGACGCGCGCCAGCTCCTCGACGGCGACGGCGTAGGAGACCGTGTCGCCCCCGCTGCCGCCGTACGCCTCGGGGATCGGGATCCCCATCAGCCCGAGCTCGGCGAGCTCGGCGACGAGCTCGTACGGGAAGCGTCCACTCAGGTCGAGCTCGGCGGCGACCGGCTCCACGCGTTCCCGCGCGAACGTCCGAACGGTGTCGCGCACGAGTTCCTGCTCGGGGCTGAGGTCGAAGTCCAACTCGCCCCGATCGTATCCGCGCGGTAGGCTCCGGCCGTTCGTCAATCAGGAAGAGAGGTCGAGCCGATGGGTAGTGTGCAGGAGTTCTTCGAGGGTCTCCCGACGCGCGTGAGCGCGGATCGCATCGCCGGGATGACCAACACGTACGTGTTCGACATCGAGGGCGCGGGAGTCTGGACGGTCGGAGTCGCCGACGGCGCGGTGACGGTGAGCGAGGGCGCGGGCGATGCCGACTGCACGTTCTCGGCGAGTGAGGAGACCTTCGCGAAGATCGTGGCCGGCGAGCAGAACGCGACCACCGCGTACATGACGGGGAAGCTCAAGATCAAGGGCGACATGGGCGCGGCCATGAAGCTCCAGAAGATCTTCTAGGGTCGTCGCGAGAGGGGATCGAGCGTGACGGGATCGCTTCTGCTCGTCCGCGCGCTCGTCCTCTGGGGGATCAACACCCTCGCGCTCATCGTCGTGGACTGGATGTTCGACAGCGTGACGATCGGAGCCTGGGGGTCGCTTCTCCTCGGGTCGGCCGTGCTGACGTTCGGGAACGTCATCGTGAAGCCGATCCTCGCGATCCTGACGCTGCCGCTGATCATCGTCACGTTCGGGCTCGCCTACTTCGCGATCAACGTGCTGATGCTCGCTCTCGCGGAGTGGATCGCCCCTGACTTCTCGATCGACGGATTCTGGACGTACGTCGGCGCGACGATCGTCATCTGGCTCGTGAACGTCACCGTCGGCTGGCTCCTCGACCGGGTCTCGGGGAAGCCGCGGCGGCAGACCATCACCTGGGAGACGCGGCGATGACGTCGTACGAGCTCTGGCTCTTCCTGCACATCGGCGGCGCGATCGTGTGGATAGGCGGCGCGATCGCGGCCCAGATCTTCCTCGCGCTCACGCAGCGCGCCGGAGACCCGGCGCGCACCGCGGCGTTCGGACGAGACGTCTACTGGATCGTCACGCGCGTCTTCATGCCGACGTCCGTGATCGTGCTCGCGAGCGGGTTCGCCCTGAAGGCGGACGGCAACTGGAGCTGGAGCGAGCCGTTCGTGTGGCTCGGGCTGGTGCTGTGGGTGGCCGTGGCCGGGCTCGCATTCGGATACGTCACGCCCTCGCTCCGGCGAGTGAGCGCGCAGATGGCCGTGGAAGGACCCTCGCCCGCGCTGCTGGCCCACGCGAATCGGCTTATCGTCTTCGCCCGTCTGCTGATCGTCGTGCTCGTCATCGCCGTCTTCCTGATGGTCGTGAAACCCGGGACGTAGTCCCGGTCAGGACTCGAGCTCGACGAGCAGCGCGCCGCTCGCAACGCGGTCGCCCTCCGCCACGTGGACGGCCGCCACCGTGCCCTCGAACGGCGAGTGCACGGGGATCTCCATCTTCATCGCCTCGAGGACGACGAGCGCCTGGCGAGCCTGTACCGCGTCGCCTTCCGCGACCTCGACCCGGACGACCGTTCCCGGCATCGGCGCCGTCACGGTGCTCTCACCGTACACGGGGCCGTGGCGCTGCGCCGCGAGGTCGATGTCGGGCGGAGCAGCAGGGGCAGGGGCAGGGAGGTTGAGTCGCCAAGGGCGGCGGAACACCGACGGCGCCCGGACGGGAGGAGGCTCGGAGAGCGGTGGGTGCTCGGTGAGGAACGCCGTCGTCGCCTCGCCGGCACGCACGACCGGGTGGGCGACGAGCCAGCGGAGGAACGGGAGGTTCGTGACGACTCCCTCGACCTCCGTCTCGGAGAGCGCGGCGGCGAGGCAGTCGAGCGCGTCGTCCCGGTCGCGTCCGTGGGCGACGAGCTTCGCGATCAGCGGGTCGTAGCCGAGCCCGACCTCGTCGCCCTCGTCGACTCCCGCGTCGACCCGAACGGCGGCGCGAGGAGCTTGCAACAGACTGTTGCAAGGCAGCCTGAGGCGCTCGATGCGGCCGGTCTGGGGGAGGAACGTCCGTGGATCCTCGGCATAGAGCCGCACCTCGAGCGCGTGCCCCTCTACCTTGCAACAGTCTGTTGCAAGCCTCTCGCCGGCTGCGACCCTGAGCTGCTCGGCGACGAGGTCGAGGCCGGTGACGGCCTCCGTCACGGGGTGCTCGACCTGGATCCGGGCGTTGAGTTCGAGGAAGAAGAAGTCGCCTCCCTCGAGCACGAACTCGACGGTTCCCGCGCCGCGGTAGCCGATCGCCCGCCCGAACGCGACGGCCGCCTCGTGGAGCGCCCCCCGCACGACCGGGTCGAGGCCCGGCGCAGGGCCCTCCTCGAGCACCTTCTGGTGACGGCGCTGGACGGAGCAGTCGCGCTCGCCGACCGCGACGACCGTCCCCTGCCCGTCCGCCAGGAGCTGCACCTCGACGTGCCGCGGCCGCTCGAGGTAGCGCTCGCAGTACAGGGTGCCGTCGCCGAAGGCGCCCGCGGCCTCGCGCTCGGCCGCGGCGAGAGCGTCGTCGAGCTCGCCGGGCGTCCGCGCGACGCGCATCCCGCGCCCGCCGCCCCCGGCCGCCGCCTTCACGAGGAGCGGGAAGCCGACCTCGTCGGGCGCGCCGTCCGGGAGCACCGGAACGCCGGCCTCGCGCGCGATGCGCTTCGCGGCGATCTTGTCGCCCCCGAGGGCCAAGGCCTCAGACGGCGGCCCGATCCACGTGAGTCCCGCCGCCTCGACCGCGGCCGCGAAGGGCGCGCTCTCGGCCAGGAACCCGTATCCCGGGTGAATCGCGTCTGCCCCGGCCTCCCTTGCCGCGCGAATGTGCTCCTCGGAGTGGAGGTAGCTCGCGACCTCGACCGTCTGATCCGCCGTCCGCGCATGCAGGGATCCCGTGTCGTCGGGCGCGACCACAGCCACGGTGGCGATCCCGAGCTCCCGACACGTGCGAAACACGCGGAGAGCGATCTCTCCGCGGTTCGCGACGAGCAGCTTTCGGATCGGCACGTCCTGCGTCGCCTCAGGTTGAGGAGAGCCGTCGACGCGTATACGCTCGTGGTTCCGTGGTCCGACTTCTCGTCAGAACCGGCATCGTCCTCCTCGGCAACGCGGTCGGGCTGATCGTCGCGTCGCTCGTGTTCTCGGGGTTCGACATCGACCTGACCTCGTTCATCTTCGCGCTGATCATCTTCACGCTCGCCTTCGCCATTCTCACGCCGTTCATCGTGAGCGTGCTCCGCAGGAACGACGCATCGTCTGCCGCAATGGGCGGCGTCGCGCTGATCTCGACCTTCGTCGCTCTTCTCATCACGGACATCTTCTCCGACGGCCTCTCGATCAGCGGGCTCGGCACGTGGGTCGGAGCGACAGTGGTCGTCTGGCTCGTGTCGATGGTTGCTATCTGGATCCTCCCGTTCCTCGGGCTGAAGAAGTACCTCGAGAGCAAGTAGCGCGTGGCACCGGGTGGATGCAGCACCCGCGGAGCCGGGGCGCGGAGCCTGCGGCCATGAGAGGCGACCTGGATCGCCGGTCGATCGCCACGCTCTCCGCCGGCCACGGCGGGGTCGACTTCGCCTCGGGCGCGATCCCCGCCCTCATCCCGTTCATCGTCTCGGAGTTCGATCTCGGCTACGCGGCGGCGGGCCTGCTCATGCTGGCCGTCACCGCCTCGTCGTCGCTCGTCCAGCCGCTCTTCGGCATCTGGTCCGATCGGCGCGGAACGCTCTGGCTGCTGCCGGGAGGGCTCGCCCTCGCCGCGGTCGGGATCGGGCTCATCGGCATCGCCCCGAGCTTCGCGATCGTGGTCGTGCTGGCATTGGCCGCGGGCATCGGGGTCGCCGCGTACCACCCGGAGGGGGCAAAGTTCGCCGCCTACGCGAGCAGCACACGTCGCGCCAGCGGCATGTCGCTCTTCAACGTCGGCGGAAACGTGGGATATGCGCTCGGCCCGATCGTGGTCACACCGCTCGTCCTCTGGCTCGGCCTCACGGGCGGAATGCTCGCCGCCGTCCCCGCGCTCGTCGTCGCGGTCGTTCTGGCGCGGGCGCTCCCTCGGCTCGCCGCGCTCCGTCCCGCGATCGAGCCCGGACGCGGATCGGAGGGCGAGACGCGCGTCGGGGCGATGCTCGTCCTCGTGGGCGTCATCGCGCTTCGGAGCGTGGCCTGGTTCACGCTCCTCGCGTTCGTCCCGCTCTGGATCGTGTCGCAGGGCGGAAGCGAGGGGCAGGGGAACCGTGAGCTCTCCCTCATGCTCATCGCCGGGGTCGTCGGCACGCTTCTGCTCGGGCCGGTCGCGGATCGCGTGGGGCTGCGTCGCACCTTGATCGTGACGCAGGCCATGCTGCCTCCGCTCATCCTCGTCTTCATCGAGTTGGGCGGCATCGCGGGGGCCATCGCGCTCATGGGGGTGGGCTTCTGCGTCGTCGGGACGTTCGGGATCACGATCGTCCTCTCCCAGCTCTACCTGCCGAACAACACGGGGATGGCAAGCGGGCTCGCCGTGGGGCTCGCGATGGGGATCGGCGGCGTCGCGGCGGTCGTCCTCGGCGGGGTCGCGGACGCAGTCGACCTCGAGGCCGCCCTCGTCCTCGCCGCGCTCGCGCCCGTCGTCGGCGTCGTCCTCTGCCTGCTGCTTCCCTCGCCCCGGCGCCGCATCGCGGCCCAGCCGGCCGTCGCCTAGGCGCGCTCCGAGTCTTCCTCGTCGATCTCGATCCAGCCGGGACGTCGCCGTTCGAGGAAGGCGCGCAGGCCGTCCTGGCCTTCGGGGCTCGTGCGGCGCACGGCCGCGATGCGCGCGGTCTCGATCCCCGAGGGGCGTTCGCGGACGAGGCGCTTCGCCTCGCGGACCGCAAGCGGGCCCCCCTGGAGGATCTCCTTCACGATCTCCTCGCTCCGCGTGCCCGCGTCGACTGCAACCTCGCTGACGAGGCCGATGCGGAGAGCGACGCTGGCGTCGAACCTTTCGCCGGTGACGAAGTAGCGCCGCGCGACGCTTCCGATCTTCGCGAGGACGAAGGGCGAGATCACCGCGGGGATGATCCCGAGCCGGACCTCCGTGAACCCGAAGACCGCGTCTGGCCAGGCGACGCCGATATCGGCGCACGCGACGAGGCCGGAGCCGCCGCCCAGCGCGTATCCGTGCACGCAGCAGACCACGGGCGCGGGGCACGCGTCGATTGCCTCGAGCATCCGGTACAGCCGCAGCGCGTCCTCGACGTTCTCGTCGTAGGAGAGGTCGATCGACGAGCGCTGCCACTCGACGTCGGCGCCGGCGCAGAAGCTCGGCCCCTCGCCGGCGAGCAGGACGGCCCGCGCGTCGCCGACATCCGCGAACGCCTCGGTGAGCTCTGCGATCAGCGCGGCGTCGAAGGCGTTGCGGCGCTCCGCTCGCGCGAGCGTGACGCGCAGGAGATGACCGTCTCGCTCGACCCTCAGCGCGCCCATGTCGAGGAGCTTAGAGTCACGCCATGCTGAAGGGCACGCTGGCTGCGTCGATCACGCCGCTCCGCGAGCACGGCAGCGACCTCGACGATGATGCGTTCGGCCCGCTCGTCGACTTCTTCGTCTCCTCGAGTCTCGATGGCGTCCTCGCGATGGGCACGAACGGCGAGGGGATCCTGCTCCGCCTCGAGGAGCGCCGGCGCGTCGCCGACCTCTTCCTCCAGGCCGCAAACGGGAGGATTCAGATCGCAGTGCACTGCGGTGCCCAGACGACGGCCGACACCGTGACGCTCGCCGCACATGCGGCGGAGGTCGGGGCGGACGCCGTCGTCGTGATCGGCCCGCCGTACTTCTCGCTCGACGAGAGCGCGCAGTACACCCACTTCCTGTCCGCGGCGATCGCCTGCGCGCCGCTCCCCTTCTACGTCTACGAGTTCGCGACGACGACCGGCTACGCGGTCGCGCCGGCGGTGCTCGAGCGGCTGCGGGATACCGCGTCGAACGTTGCCGGGCTCAAGGTCTCGGACACCCCGTGGGAGCGCTTCTCGGAGTACCTCCTACCCGGCTTCGACATCTTCGTCGGCCCGGAGTCGCTCATCGCCGAGGGGATGGCGCACGGAGCCGCCGGCGCGGTGTCGGCACTCGCGTCGGCGTTCCCGTCGGAGGTCGCAGAGGTCGTCCGCGATCCCACTCCCGAAGGCGCCGCCCGCCTCGCCGGGCTGCGCTCGTTCGTGGAGCAGTTCCCGCGCCAAGCGGCGATGAAGTACCTGCTCGGGCATCGTGGCCTCCCGGTGCGGGAGGACGTCCGCGCACCGCTCCGCTCGCTGACGCGCGAGGAGCGCGAGGAACTCGACGCCTGGTGCGCCGGACTCCTCGCGGGATGACCGAACGGGCAGTGTCTGCGGATCCGACGTGCCTCTTCGGCGGGCTGGTGCAGCGCGAGCGGGAGGTCAGCGTCGTCCTCGAGGACGAACGGACGAGCGTGTTCATGGACATACGGCCTGTCGTCCAGGGGCGCCTCCTGGTCGTGCCGCGAGCCCACGCCGCGTCCCTGGCGGATCTCGATCCCGAGGATGGTGCGCAGCTGATTCGCGCCGGACGGCTCGCTGCCGCGGCCCTTCGCGCCTCCACGTTCCGGTGCGAGGGCGTCAACCTCTTCCTTGCCGACGGCGAGGATGCAGGTCAGGACGTCTTTCACGTGCATCTGCACGTCATCCCGCGCCATCGCGGTGACGGCTTCGGCTGTCGGCTTCCGGCGGACTACTCGGTGAGGCCACGCGGGGAACTCCAGGAGGCGGCGGCCTCGCTGCGCCGCGCGTGGCCGCCGGACGGCGCGGCCGGGGCGCATCAGAAGTCGACGGAGTCGAACTCCTCGTAGACGTCCGGGTCGCCGCCGATCAGGTTCTGCGCCCAGCCGACGGCCTCCGGCAACTCCTCCCCGAAGGAGAGGATCCCGAACCGCTCCGACGCCTCGTTCCAGACCCAGGTGCTGGGCGGCTCGAGCGCAGGCACGCTCTCCCGGAGCTCGTCGAGCGTCGTCTGCGACTCGTAGACGTTCCAGATGAGGAGCCGGACGATCACGCCCGCTCGAGCTTCGCGAGCAGCTCCTTGATCTGTCGCAGGAGGTCGGCCTCCTCGTGCCCGAAGTCCTCGAGGAACGAGCGGACCGCGTTCACGACGAGCCGGAGCTCCTCGTCCGTGAGTTCGATGGTCTTCATGGAGAGAGACTAGTAAGTCGTCGGCTCGCGGTCGGCGATCAGAACGGCCCGCGCGGCTCGTAGCTCCCAGGGCGTGCGCCGACGGCGATCAGCGTCATGCCCTCCGGGCCAGCGATCGGCACGCGTGTCGTCTCGGGGTCGAAGCGGAGGAACGTGCCGGTCCGGACGGGGATCTCCTCGCCGTCGATGCGATAGGTGCCGGAACCGCGGATCACGACGTTCACCTCCTCCTGGCCGGTCTCCGACTCGTCGTGCTCGCGGCCGACCGCGCCCGGTGCGAGGTCGAACCAGTTGACCCCGAAGGCCTCGACGCCGAGCTCGCGGCGGACGAAGCGCACGGCACCCCCCGGCCCGGCGGGCTCGACGTCCTCGACCTGGACGATCGACCAGCCCATCTACATGCGGAAGACGCCGAACGTCGTCTCGGGCACGGGCGCGTTCGCGGCGGCCGCCAATCCGAGCGCGAGCACGCGACGCGTGTCGAGAGGGTCGATGATCCCGTCGTCCCAGAGCCGCGCGGTCGAGTAGTACGGGTTGCCTTCGGCCTCGTAGGTTGCGCGGATCTCGTCGGGATCTGCGTCGCCGACCATCGTCAGCACGGTCGCCGCCTGTTCGCCGCCCATCACGGAGATGCGCGCGTTCGGCCACATCCACAGCTGGCGCGGTTCGTACGCCCGGCCGCACATGGCGTAGTTCCCAGCGCCGAACGAGCCTCCGGTGACGACCGTGAACTTGGGGACCTCGGCGCAGGCGACCGCCAGCACGAGCTTCGCGCCGTCGCGCGCGATCCCGGCCTCCTCGTACTCCCTTCCGACCATGAAGCCGGTGATGTTCTGGAGAAAGACGAGCGGGAGCTTGCGTTTGCACGCGAGCTCGATGAAGTGGGCCCCCTTCTGCGACGACTCGGCGAAGAGGACGCCCTGGTTCGCGAGGATCGCGACCGGGTAGCCCTCGACCCGCGCGAACCCGCATACCAGCGTCTCGCCGTAGAGCTCCTTGAACTCCTGGAAGCGGGAGCCGTCGACGATCCGCCCGATCACCTCGCGTGCGTCCAGCTCGTGCCGGAAGTCCTCGGGGACGAGCCCGTAGAGGTCCGCCGGGTCGAGGGACGGCGGTTGCGGGGGCGCGAGCTCCCAGGGGCAGGGGGGAGGAGGGTCGAGGTGGCGGACGATCTCTCTCGCGATCGCGAGCGCGTGCTCGTCGGAGGTCGCGTAGTGGTCGGCGACGCCCGAGCGCCGCGCATGGACGTCGGCGCCGCCGAGCTCCTCCGCGGTCACGTCCTGTCCCGTGGCCGCCTTCACGAGCGGCGGGCCACCGATGAAGATCGTTCCGGTGCCGCGCACGATCACGGTCTCGTCCGACATCGCCGGCACGTAGGCGCCGCCGGCGGTGCAGGAGCCCATGACGACGGCGATCTGCGGGATCCCGAGCGCCGACATGCGGGCCTGGTTGAAGAAGATCCGCCCGAAGTGGTCGCGGTCGGGGAAGACCTCCGCCTGGAGCGGGAGGAAGGCACCACCCGAGTCGACGAGGTAGAGGCACGGAAGGCGGTTCTGGCGCGCCACCTCCTGCGCTCTGAGGTGCTTCTTCACCGTCAGCGGGAAGTACGAGCCGCCCTTCACCGTCGCGTCGTTGGCGACGATCGCGCACTGCCTGCCCTCGACGACGCCGATCCCGGTCACGATGCCGGCGGACGGCGCGCCGCCGTCGTGGAGGCCCCACGCGGCGAGCGCGTTCAGCTCGAGGAACGCCGTGCCGGAGTCGACGAGCCGGTCGATCCGCTCGCGCGCGGTGAGCTTCCCGCGGGAGCGATGCCGCTCGACCGCTCTCTCGCCGCCGCCCCGCGCTACGAGAGCGGTGCGCTCACGGAGCTCGGCGACGAGCCCGCGCATTCGGTCACGACGTCGCTCGAAGGTCTCGTCCTGGACGACCTGCGTCGTGAGCGTGCCCATGGGCGACTGAGCCTACCGCCGCCCGGGCGCGAGTTGCACCTCGTACCGAGAAGCACTAGGCTCGCCGGACTCACTCACGGAGGGGGAGCGATGAGACGGAAACGCACGCTGATCGTCCTGCTCGTGGTCGCGACATCGCTCGCCGGCGTCGCCGGCGCTCTCGCGATCAGCAACGGTGTGCCGGACGGAAACGGGCACCCAAACGTGGGGATGCTCGCGATCGAAGACGGGGGGGACCTGTACGGGGTCTGCTCGGGCTCCTACGCGGGACCGCAGAAGGGCGCGCCGAGCTTTGGCGTGTTCCTCACCGCCGGGCACTGTGTGGCCTGGATACCGGGTAGCGGCTTTGCGGCCTCCGATCTTCGGGTGACGTTCGACAGCGGCGCGACGGTCGATGGCGCCACCGGCGTCGTCACCGGGGCGACGACCTGGTACCAGGCGACGGCCTTCCAGTTCGATCCTGGCTTCGGCCACGACATGGGCAACCTCAAGGACTACGCGGTTGTCCTGCTCGCGAGCACGGTCCCGGTCGCTCCGGTTCAGCTGCCGACGGCCGGCGCGCTGGACGCGATGACCGCCCAGGGCGGGCTCCGCCCGGGAACGGTCTTCGACAACGTCGGCTACGGCGTCGTCCCGAGCTTCAAGAAGGGGCCGCCGCGGGCCGAGCCGCCGCCGGGACGGATGTTCTCGACGTCGTTCTTCCAGGGTCTGACGCGGTCCTGGTTGAAGCTGCTCATGAACTCCGATGCACGGGGTGGGGGCAACGGAGGGAGCTGCTACGGAGACTCCGGCTCTCCGAAGTTCGTGCACGCGACGAACACGGTGGTTGCCGTGACGACCGGCGGTGATGCGTACTGCCGCGCGGAGAACTACAACCAGCGGCTCGACGTCGCAGACGCGCGAGCGTTCCTCGGTCAGTACCTGAACCTGCCGTAGCGGGGACCCGAGCCGCCCGGCCGGCGCATCGGCCGGGCGGCTCCCGCTTGCCCGAGCGCCCGGCGTGGGCGAGACTCCCGGAACCGCCGTTTCGGACGAGAGGAGAGGTCAGATGTCGGATCAGGTGAAGTACGTCCTCGACGAGACCCGCCTGCCCGAGGCCTGGTACAACATCGCGGCCGACCTGCCCGAGCCTCCGCCACCCGTTTTGCATCCGGGCACGGGAGAGCCGATCGGCCCGGACGACCTCGCACCGCTCTTCCCGATGCAGATCATCCTGCAGGAGGTCTCGACCGACCGGCTGATCGCGATCCCCGAGGAGGTTCGATCGGTCTACCGACAGTGGCGACCGACGCCACTCTTCCGCGCGCGCCGCCTGGAGCAGGCGCTCGAGACGCCGGCGCGCATCTACTACAAGTACGAAGGCGTCTCCCCGACCGGCTCGCACAAGCCGAACACGGCGGTCGCCCAGGCCTACTACAACAAGCAGGAGGGCGTGAAGCGTCTCACGACCGAGACCGGCGCCGGCCAGTGGGGCTCCTCGCTCGCCTTCGCGGGCGCGATCTTCGGTCTCGAGGTGGACGTGTACATGGTCAAGGTCTCGTACGAGCAGAAGCCGTACCGGCGTGGCCTGATCGAGGCCTTCGGCGCTCGGGTGGTGGCGAGCCCGTCGGAGGAGACGAACGCGGGCCGCACCATCCTCGCCGAGCATCCGGACTCGACGGGCTCGCTGGGGATCGCGATCTCCGAGGCCGTCGAGGCCGCGGCCCCCCGGGAGGACACGAAGTACTCGCTCGGCTCGGTGCTCAACCACGTCCTGATGCACCAGACGGTGATCGGCGAGGAGGCGCAGATGCAGATGGACGAGGCCGAGGACTACCCCGACATCGTGATCGGCTGCACCGGAGGAGGCTCGAACTTCTCCGGGCTCTCGTTCCCGTTCATCGGACGTGCGCTGCGCGACGACGCGAGCGTCCGCGTCATCGCCGTCGAGCCCGCCGCGTGTCCGAGCCTGACGAAGGGCCTGTACGCGTTCGACTTCGGCGACACGGGGCATCTGACCCCGCTCGTGAAGATGTACACGCTGGGCTCCACGTTCGTCCCGCCTCCCTTCCACGCCGGCGGCCTGCGCTACCACGGGATGGCGCCCATGGTGAGCCACCTGAAGGAGCTCGGCCTGATCGAGGCGCGGGCCTACACGCAGACCGAGGTCTTCGCCGCGGGCGTCGAGTTCGCCCGGGCCGAGGGGATCGTCCCGGCGCCGGAGGCGAACCACGCGGTGAAGGCGACGATCGACGAGGCCGTCCGCTGCCGCGAGGAGGGCGTCTCGCAGGCCATCCTCTTCAACCTCTGCGGGCACGGGCACTTCGACATGCAGGCGTACATCGACTACTTCGCCGGGAAGCTCGTGGATCACGAGTACTCGGAGGAGGAGGTGGCGATGGCGCTCGCCGGGCTTCCTGCCGTGGCCGCGTAGGCGACCGCGCGCTCTACCCTCGTCGGGCGCGGAGGGTGCCGGAGCGCGCCGGCCGCGCCTTCGCGGCAGCCTCTGCGGCAGCGGTCAGGGACGGCCGATCCGGGGCGCGCAGGAACGTCGGCGGCTCGATCCCGTACCCCCGTCACGTTTGCCTGCGCCGTGACCGAGACCACGCCCGGCGACCTCTCGGAGTGGCGCGTTCTCGCGGGCCTCGCCGCCCGCGTGGGGCGTTCCGAGCAGCTGCTCGTCGCCGCGCACGTCGGGAGCCAGAGCGAGCGAGGCGGTCGGCGTCACCCCGCCGATCGGGTGCCACGTGACGAGGTGAGGACCGGGAGAATCGCGGCGAACTCGGGCGCGTACGCGGCCTCTGAGCGTCGGTCAGGCAGTGCCGACAGCCCGCGCGAGGAAGTGGGAGCGAGGCACCGAACTGGCGGTCATGGCGAACTCGACACCAGAGGCTCGCGTCGTGACCGTGCGCCCCAGGACGGTGCTCTCGGTCCTCCTCATCGCCCTGATCGTCGGGCTCGGGTTCATGCTCGTGCTGCTCGCCTGGCGGGTCCTCACCTGGATCTTCATCGCGGCGCTGCTCGCAGCCGCCCTGAACCCTGCCGTCGAGCAGCTCGAGCGTCGCGGACTCGGCCGCGGGCTCGCGGCGTCCGCCGTCTTCCTGGTAGCGCTCCTGCTCGTGAGCGCCCTCGGGTTCCTCGTGATTCCGCCGGTCGTCAACCAGGTCACCGACTTCGTGAACGCGGTTCCGGGCTTCGTCGACGACCTCACGGCCGGCCGTGGCCCGTTCGGCTGGCTGCAGGAGCGCTACCAGATCGTCGATCGCATCCAGGACGCGATCGAGCGGCAGGGCGTCGGGGGGATCCTCGGCCTGAGCGGGCCTGCGCTCGACATCGTCCGCAGCGTCGTGACCGCCGTCGTGGGAGTGATCACGGTCATCTTCCTGACCTACTTCATGCTCCTCGAGGGGCCGCGTACGATCTCGACCGTCCTCGAGCTGCTGCCGGACGACGTGCGCCCGCGAATCGAGCGCGTCGGCGGCGAGATCTACCGCACCATCTCCGGATACGTCACCGGGAACCTCGTCATCAGCCTCATCGCCGGGGTGCTCGCCACGATCGTGCTCTACGCGGTCGGGAGCGAGTTCGCGATCGCACTCGGGCTCCTCGTCGCAATCCTCGATCTGATCCCGCTTGCCGGAGCGACGATCGCCGCGATCGTCGTGACGACCGTGGTCTTCATCGAGACGGACTGGATCCGCGCAGTGATCGTCATCGGCTTCTTCATCGCCTACCAGCAGTTCGAGAACCACGTGCTCCAGCCGTTCGTCTACGGGAGAACCGTGCAGCTGTCCCCGCTCGTCGTCCTGTGTGCCGTGCTCATAGGTGCCCAGCTCGCCGGTATGTTCGGAGCGTTGCTGGCGATTCCGGTAGCCGGCTCGCTTCTCGCTGTCGCGCGCGAGCTCATCGCGTACCGCAAGGAGATCGGCGCCAGGACGCTCTAGACGTCCACGATCCCGAACGTCCCCGCCAGCAGGAAGACGTTGAGCGAGATGATCACGGCTGAGACCAGCACCGCAGCGACCGTGGTCACGCGCCGGTTCACGAGTGCTCCCATCAGCTTGCGGTTCCGGCAGAAGAGGATGAGCGGGATCAGGGCGAACGGGATCCCGAACGAGAGGACGACCTGGCTCAGGACGAGCGCGCGCGACGGGTCGAGGCCGACGGCGATCACGATGAACGCCGGCGCCATGGTGATGAGCCGTCGGAGGAAGAGGGGGACCTGCCTCCCGATGAAACCCTGCATGACGACCTGACCCGCCATCGTCCCCACGCTCGACGAGGAGAGGCCTGAGGCGAGCAGCGCGACACCGAAGAGGAGGTCCGCGTGGGAGCCGAGATACTCGCCGAGCGCGTCGTAGACCTGGGTCAGGTCGTCACCCACGTCCACGAGGCCTCGAGTGTGGAACGTGGATGCGGCGATGACGAGCATGCTCATGTTGATCAGCCCCGCGATGCTCATCGCGATCACCACGTCCACGAGCTCGAAGCGGAAGATCCGCTGCTTCTGCTGCTCGGTGACGCCGACGACACGGTGCTGGGTGAGCGCCGAGTGCAGGTAGATGACGTGGGGCATCACGGTCGCCCCGATGATCCCGACCGCGAGCAGGACGCTCTCCGTTCCGCTGAAGCCCGGCACGAAGCCCTGGACCACCTCGGACGGGTCCGGGTCGGCCATGAAGACCTGGAGCGCGAACGCACCCACGATCACGCCGATGAGCGCGGCGATGACTGCCTCCAGGCGCCGGAACCCGCGCGACTGCAGAGCGAGGATGAGCATCGCCGCCGCCCCCGTCAGCAGCGCCGCCGGGAAGAGCGCGATCCCGAACAACAGGTTGAGGCCGATCGCGGCGCCGACGAACTCTGCGATGTCGGTCGCCATCGCGACCACCTCCGCCTGCAGCCAGAGCACGACGTTCGTGGGGCGCGAGAAGCGCTCGCGACAGACCTCGGGAAGGTTCTTGCGGGTCGCGATCCCGAGCTTCGCGCTCATGGACTGGACGAGCATCGCCATGAGGTTCGCGCCGAGCACCACCCAGAGCAGCAGGTAACCGAAATTGGCCCCGGCGGCCATGTTCGTGGCGAAGTTCCCCGGATCCACGTACGCGACGGCGGCGATGAACGCGGGCCCCAGGAACGGCCAGAGGCCGCTGAGCCCGCGGCGGCGCCCGGCGAGCGACTCCTGCGCGGCGACGAGCACGCGCGCCTCGCCTGGGAGGACGTCGTCCAGCGGGTGCTCGGGCGCCGTTCGGTCGTGACTACCCGAGGTCGCCGTGCCGCTTCCGTGCGCGGCGGGCTCCTCGGACGCGTCGCTCGGCATGACCACAACCTAGTGCTTTCGCATGCCGTAGCGTGCAGAGCATGCGAATTCGCGCCCTCGCGGCCGCCGACCGTGCCTGGGCCGAGCCGTACCTGGACGAGGAGTGGGGCGGGGCGCTGCACGTGCGGCGGGGAGAGCTCGTCGACATCCTCGCGCCGCCCGGCCTCGTCGCGGAGGAGGCTGGCCGCCGGCTCGGCCTCGCGACGTTTCGGCGCGACGGCGGTGAGTGCGAGCTCGCGTTCATCGCGGCCTTCGAGAGGCATCGAGGAGTCGGCACCGCGCTCCTCGACGAGGTGCGTCGGGCGGCTGCCGGGTGCGAGCGCATCTGGGTCGTGACGACGAACGACAACCTCGACGCGCTCCGCTTCTACCAGCGGCGGGGCTTCCGGCTCGCGGTTCTGCGCCCCGGGGCGGTCGACGAGGCGAGAACGCTGCGCAAGCCCACGATCGGACACGTCGGCGAGTTCGGCATCCCTATCCGGGACGAGCTCGAGCTCCGTCTCGAGGAGGCGTAGTCGTGCGCGCGTACTCCGGTCTCGTACGGCAGCTCGGGCGCACCCGCGCGTTCGCCTGGGTGGCATCCCGCCTGCTTCCCCCTCTCGACCTCCGCTTTCGGGGGCACCCGCCGACGACGCTCGGCACCGGTTTCCCGCTCTGCTACCTCACCGTTCGCGGCCGGCGGAGCGGACGGCTTCGTACTGTGCCCTTGCTCCACGTCCGGGACGGCGAGCGCGTCGTCGTGATCGCGTCGAACTGGGGGCGGAGCCGCCATCCCGCCTGGGCTCTCAGCCTCGAGGCCGCGGGCGCGGCGACCGTCGTCCTCGGCGACGGGGCGACAGCGCACATGACCGCACGCCGCGCGACGGACGACGAGCTCGAGCGCTACTGGCCGGAGGCGCTCCGGGTCTGGCCCGGATACGAGGGCTACCGCCGGCGAGCGGGCCGCGAGATCCGGATGTTCGTCCTCGAGCCCGCGTCCGCGTCCGCGTCCGGCTGAGGGCTACTTCTCGACGGCGTCTCGGAGGAACTCACGGACGAAGGCGAGCGCTCCTTCGCGCCCCGACTCGTAGTCGGCTCCGGTCGAGACGACGACGACGTCGAGACTCGGCGCCACGACGACGAGCTGGCCTCCCCAGCCGATCGCCGCCACCAGGTCGGCGTCGCCCGGCCTGTCGCCTCGGAGGATCCACCACTGATACCCGTACGCGACGTCCGGGCCGAGCGACGCGCGCGGCGCGGTCGAGGCCGCGAGCCAGTCTCGGGAGACGAGCCGCTCGCCGTGCCACTCGCCGCCGTCCAGGACGAGCTGGCCGAGCTTGGCCATGTCTCGTGGGCGCAGCGAGAGCCCCCAGCCGGTGTTCGCGACGCCGCTCGGCCCCGCCTCCCACTCGTGGCGCTGAATGCCGAGCGGCTCGAAGAGCTCGCGCTCGGCGAAGGTCTCGGGCTCGACCCCGGTGGCCTTGCGGAGGACCGCGCCCAGGAGGATGGAGCAGCCGCTGTTGTAGCGGAACTCCTCCCCGGGGCGGGCTTCCATAGGGAGACCGAGGACGTGCTCGAACCAGTCCGAGCTGCGAAGGAGCTGCGCCACCGGGTTCCGCGGGTCCGTGTACGAGACGGCCTGCTCGTCCCACGCGAAGCCCGCCCGCATCGTCAGCACGTCGTCGAGCGTGATCGCCTTCTTGCGCGCGTCGACGTTCTCGAGCTCCGTGTACTCGGGGAAGAGCGAGAGCAGCGGGGTGTCCAGGTCGGGGAAGTCGCCTCCGTCGGAGGCCTGGCCGACGAGGAGCGAGGTCACGCTCTTCGTGACCGAGTAGACGGGATGGAGGGTCTCCCGGCCGTACGCGCCGAAGTACCTCTCGACCGCGAGTGTCCCGTCGCGGACGACGAGGAGGCTGTCGATGTCGCCGTACCCGCCTGCCTCGATGCGGCGGAGATAGCGGCGGACCGCACCGGGATCGAGCCCCTGCTCGCGCGGCGTCGAGGTCGGCCACTCCACGCTGGCGAGCTCCTCCCCCGCGCCGGCGCAGCCGGCGACGACGAGCAGGAGCAGAGCGAGGAGCGCGAGCCGGGCGCCGGCCCGGCGAAGCAGCGCGTACGTCCCAGTGAGTCTCATCGACGTCCTCGACTCGCCAACCCGCGGTCGGCGCTACCGACAGTCCAGCGTCGGGGTGGCGGGCGGGCATCGGGGGGAGCGCTGCCGCGGCTTGCCCCGAACTACTGAGCCGGGAGAGAGTTGCCGCGTACGGGTCGCGACTCTCGATCGAGCCTGTGCCGGGATGCTCTTCGCGACGCGAAATCGACTCCTGTCGTGCCCGCAGCGCAGACGCCGACGTGGCGTCGCGCTCGCCGACGGCGTAGTAGGCTGGGCGCCAACGAGGAGAGGGAGGCGTTCCATGACCGCTTCGAGGGTGTTCACAAGTGTCGTGGCCGCGCTGCTCCTCGTCGTCGTGTCGTCCGCGTCCGCGTCGCACACGCCGGCTCCGACATCGGTGACCGTCGCCGGGAGCCTCCAGAGCGAGCTCGGCTGTCCTGGTGACTGGCAGCCGGAGTGCGCCGCGACCCACCTCGCGTTCGACAGCGCCGACGGGGTGTGGCAGGCCACCTTCAACGTCCCGGCGGGAAGCTGGGAGTACAAGGCCGCGCTCAACAACTCGTGGGACGAGAACTACGGCGCCAACGCGCAGCAGAACGGGGCCAACATCGGCCTGGCGCTCGGGTCCGCGGCGGCGGTCAAGTTCTACTACGACCACGCGACGCACTGGATCGCCGACAACAAGACGAAGGTGATCGCGACCGTTCCCGGCAGCTTCCAGTCGGAGCTCGGGTGTCCCGGAGACTGGCAGCCCGACTGCCTGCGCTCCTGGCTCCAGGATCCCGACGGGGACGGGACCTACTCGTTCTCGACGACCTCGATCCCCGCCGGCTCGTACGAGGCCAAGGTGGCGATCAACGAGAGCTGGGACGAGAACTACGGTGCGGGCGGCGTCCAGAACGGACCGAACATCCCGTTCACGGTCTCCTCCGGCGCGACCGTGATCTTCACCTACAACCCGACGACCCACGTCCTGGCGATCCAGGTGGCGAGCGCCGGGCCGGCGCCCGACAACAACGTCGAGTGGGACGGCGTCCGCCACGACTCGCGCGATCCCCTGTACCGGACGCCTGGTGGGGCCGTGCCGGCGGGCACGCCCGTCACGCTTCGGCTGCGTACCTTCCACAACGACGTCACGGGCGTGAAGCTCCGCCTCTACGACGTCGACGCCGGGGCCCAGCAGCTCCTGCCGATGAGCCTGGCGGCACGGGACGTCGACTGCTACCAGGCCGGCCTCGGGAGCGCGACCTGCGACTTCTGGGAGGTGACGCTCCCGAACGGAGCGCCGAACAACCTCTGGTACCGCTTCATCGTCACCGACGGCTCCGACACCGACTACTACGCGGACGACACCGCCGCGCTCGACGGTGGGCTCGGCAGCGTCACCGACGACGCCGTCGACCGGAGCTACGCGCTGACGGTCTACAAGCCCGGCTTCGCGGCGCCCGCCTGGGCCCGCGACGCGATGATCTACCAGATCTTCCCGGATCGCTTCCGCAACGGACGGAAGGACAACGACCCCGATACAGGGGACGTCCGCTACGACGATCCGGTGCTCAAGCTCCCGTGGGGCACCCTGCCCGAGGGCTACTGCCGCAACTACGGCGACGCGGCCACGAGCTGCCCCTGGCGCTTCGACACGACGCCGCCCGACTGGAGCCCGACGAAGGAGGGACCGCGCGGGCGGGACTACATGGGCGGCGACCTGAAGGGCGTCGACCAGCAGCTCGACTACCTGCAGACCCTGGGCGTGACCGCGATCTACTTCAACCCGATCTTCGACAGCGGCTCCAACCACGGCTACGACACGCAGGACTACACCCGGATCGACCCGTACTTCGGCACGCTCAAGGACTGGGAGAACCTCGTCAAGCACGCGTCCGACCGTGGGATCAAGGTCATCGTCGACGGCGTCTTCAACCACATGTCGTCGGACAGCCCGTTCTTCGACCGCTACCACCACTATCCGACCCTCGGCGCCTGCGAGTCGCTCACGTCGCCGTGGCGTGCCTGGTTCCAGTTCACGACGCAGAACGTCCCGTGCGGGGCCAGCGACTACACGGGGTGGTTCGGCTTCGACTCGATCCCGGTGCTGCAGAAGACGAATGCCGACGTCAAGTCGTACTTCCTGACCGCGCCCGACGCCATCGCCCGACGCTGGCTCGCGGCCGGCGCGTCGGGCTGGCGGTTGGACGTCTCGGGCGACCCGTCCTTCCCGGACGGCTACTGGGAGACGTTCCGCTCCGTCGTGAAGGGCGTCGACCCCAACGCGCTCACGATCAGCGAGACGTGGCAGAAGGACACGACGCTGCTGCGAATGCTTCGCGGCGACCGGCTCGACACGACGATGAACTACCGGCTCCGCGACGCGGTCATCGGCCTGCTGACGCCGCACGCCTCGTTCGATTCCAAGGGGTTCCCCGACAGCGGGCGCGTTCTCCAGCCGTCGGAGGTCGCGGCGAGGCTGGCCTCGATCCGGGAGGACTACCCGAACGCCGCCTACTACTCGCTGATGAACCTGCTCGACAGCCACGACACCGAGCGCCTGCTGTGGACGCTCACGCCGGGGGCGGAGACCCGGGCGGGACGAGAGCTCAACGCCGCGAACGTCGCCGAGGGCAAGAGGCGGGTCCGGCTTGCCTCGCTCATCCAGTTCGGCCTTCCGGGCGCGCCGACCGTCTACTACGGGGACGAGGTCGGCATGACCGGGGACGACGATCCGGACGACCGGCGGACGTACCCCTGGGCCGACCTGGGCGGGACGCCGGATGCCGCCCTCCGCTCGCACTACGAGGAGCTCGCCTCGCTCCGGCGCACGACCCCGGCGCTCCGTGACGGAGACGTCCGCTTCCTCCTCGCCGACGACGCGGCCGGGGCGCTTGCCTTCGGGCGCCGGGCAGGCGACCAGGCGGCGGTCGTCGCCGTCAACCGCTCCGCGAGCGAGCACGCGATCGAGATCCCGGTCGCCGGCTACCTGCCGGACGGGACGACGCTCGCGGCGGCGCTCTCGGTCGGGACGACCGGAGGCGGAACCGCCGTCACGGGCGGCAAGCTCGCCCTGACGCTCGGGCCGCGCGCCGGCGTCGTGCTCGTCACGCAGGGAGCCGACCTCACGCCGCCGGCCGCTCCGAGCGGGCTCGCCGCCACCGAGGGAAGCCACTCGGTCTCGCTCACCTGGAACGCGGTGAGCGGGGCCGCCGGCTACGCGGTCTACCGCAGCCCGCTCTCGGGTGGGGGGTTCGTGAAGGTGAGCGGAGCCTCCCTGACCGCGACCTCCTTCACGGACTCGGGTCTCCGGAACGGCAGCACGTACTACTACGTCGTTCGCTCGCTGGACGAGCGCGGGAACGAGAGCGACTCGTCGAACGAGGTCGCAGCGCTGCCGCACCTCGTGATCGGCTGGTCGAACCTGCAGTGGCCCCCGTCGCTCACCCACACGATCAGCGTCACGAACCGCACCGAGAACGTGTACGGGCAGGTGTGGATCGACGGCGAGACGAAAAAGCCAGGGCCCACTCCGGGACTCTCCGCGCAGCTCGGCTTCGGCCCCGACGGGTCGAGTCCCGCGGGGAACGCCGCCTGGATCTGGGTCGACGCCGCGTTCAACGTCGACTCCGGCAACAACGACGAGTTCGTCGCCAGCCTCCTGCCGGAGGCCGTCGGCGCGTACGACTACGCCTACCGCTACTCGACCACGGACGAGCGGGACTGGGTGTACGCCGACCTGGACGGGAGCGGGAACGGCTACAGCCCCGCCCAGGCGGGCGCGCTGACGGTCGTCTCGAGCGGCGACACGACAGCTCCCGCGGCGCCGACGGGCCTCCGCGTCGTGAGCGCGTCCCCGGACGGGATCGCACTCGCGTGGAACGCGGTTGCCGGCGATCCGACGCTGTACGGCTACGAGGTCCTGCGCTCGTCGACGGCCGGAGGCCCGTACACCCTCGCGGCGCGCACGACCGTGGCCGCGTACACGGACACGGACGTCGAGCAGGGCGCGACGTACTACTACGTCGTCAGGTCGCTGGACATGTCCTTCAACCGCTCCGGAAACTCGCTCGAGGTGAGCGCGAAGGCGGAGCTGCGCACCGTCACGCTCGCCTTCACGGTGACCGTTCCCGCGAGCACGGACGGAACGGGTCGCAGCGTCTACATCGCGGGCACCCTCGACCGGCTCGACGGCGGGCTTCCGCAATGGAATCCCGGCGGCGTCGTGCTGACCCGCGTCGACGCCACGCACTGGCAGATCACCCTCACCGGCAAGGAGGGAACGCAGATCGAGTACAAGTACGCGCTCGGCTCCTGGGACTACGTCGAGAAGGGCGCTGCCTGCGACGAGCTCGCGAACAGGCAGCTGACGCTGAGCTACGGAGGCACCGGGACGCAGGCGGTGAACGACACCGTCCTCAACTGGCGCAACGTCTCACCGTGCGGGAACTGACCTCCCGCGCCACCGTTCGTGGTGGCGCGGGGGGAAGCCCCGCCGCGTGAGTCAGGTCGCCGCCCTCGGCCCACCCGCTCGGGGGGCCGAGGGCGGCGTGTCTGGGCGCCCCGGGTGGAAGGCCCGCGAGCTCGACCGAGCTCGCTTCTCGCGCGCCCGCTCGGGCGCGCCGCTCGAGCGTCTCCGTCCATCCCGCCGGTGAAAGTCGGCATCGGCCTCCGTCGTGCCCGCAGGTCGCCGCGAGCGTCCCCTCCCGTGAAGCGCTCGTGCGCGTCCCTGCTCGCCCACCCGCGCGGCTGGGGGTCTGCGCTTCGCCGCGTGGCCGATTCGAGGGCTCAGCTAGCCGTGAGGGGAGCTCGGGCGGAGCGGAGGACCGGGATCGCTCCTGCCCTGCGCGGGGCAGCGCCGGGGCGCACCGGGGTTGCGTCCCTCGAAGGAGCGACTAGAACGAGTATGGGGAGAGGGAACGGAGGGGGAGGGTTTCCGACGAGAGTCGGAACCGAACCGCCACCCTCTCCCCACGAGGGGCTCGTGCTCAGGGTGAGATCGTCGCCCGGGGTTCCGTCCCTCGTCGAGAGGCACGAGGGCGTGGGAAAGGTGGAGCCGGAGCTACGTCCAGAGGCGACCGCGAACCGATTCGGCGAGTGACGGTGGGACGTCGTCCGTGCGCGGCGCCCGTGACCACGCCCAGATGATCGCCACGATCCAGGGGCCCCCCGAACAGGAGCGAGAGTCCAAAGCTTTCGATGACCATGGCGAACAGTCTGCCCGGACGGAGCGGGTTGTCGTGTGAGGATGTGGTGAGCATTCAGGACCGGAGCGGACGGCTCTCGTTGCGGTCGACGAGCGTTCTCCGGGCTGCTCGCGAAGCTCGTTGCACGCGACTGTGCTCCTCACGCCTCGGGGCCGCTCTCCCCGGTGACTCGGCTTGCCGGCCGGCGACGACCCGGAGAGCGCGTTCTCGAGCGGCTCGAACTCGGCCGCGCACGCATCGCCGCTGGACGAGAGCTCGCGCTCCGCATGCGTCGAAACTGCCCGGCCGTCGCGAGCTCCACGACCCCTGGGCTCGTCTCGCGCGAGATCCGCGTTCGCCCCGATGGCGCGCGACGCCGTCTGTGACCCCGCTCAGGTGTGGTGAGACCCGGGCTGTCCGATCACCGCTTCGCGGTGGGTGCGTCTCTGCTCGCCGGCGCGGGGCTCGCGATCTTCCCCGCCGGGGTCGCACGTGGACAGGATGGAGGGCGAGGAGGCGCGGAACGTCGTCGAAGGGCTGATCGTCAGTGTGACCGGACTCCCGCTCCTCGTCCTCGTCCTCGCGCTCGCCGCGATCAGGCATCGAGAGCTCGCCGGATGGACGCTCGTCGCGCTCGGAGTGCCGCTCTTCGAACTCATGCTCGCCCCGCTGTCGGGCGCCCAGGCACGAGCAGGCCTCGCGGAGTGGCTCATCGCGTTTGATCGTGTTGGCAGCACCTCCACTCGGCGGCCGGTTCCTTGTGCGGATCGACCGCGAGCGGAGCACAGGCGCGTCGATGTGCCTCTTCGCCTCGAGCTCCCGCGGAGGAGCAGGGTTTCTCTTCTCCCCGGCGTGACAGGGGGACCTGGCTGAATCCCCTTCCCCCGTTACCCAGCCAGGCCGCCCCGGTCAGGCAGAGGGCGGCGG
>Ga0233416_10000026_pt1 | contig 39484 bp, 46 predicted proteins | sample Sediment_Towuti__2_FD_188638 | JGI IMG/M metagenome (GOLD analysis project Ga0233416, IMG submission 188638) | Sediment microbial communities from Lake Towuti, South Sulawesi, Indonesia - Sediment_Towuti_2014_0_MG | ecosystem: Environmental > Aquatic > Freshwater > Lake > Sediment | place... | reverse complement strand
TCGCGTGCGATCGGCGTGCGTTGCCGGCTCTCGCCATGGCTGCCGAGCGGCAATGGCTGCGGCACCACCGCCAGCGACCATGCTTCATTGCGCCGCCGCTCCAGATGCCAGAGCCCGAGCGGCGCTTCGCTGCTCAGCCACTGATCGGCAAAGGGGTAAATGCCGCGCGCCGGCAGCAGCAGGCGACCGCCGAGGGTCAGCTCCTCGCCATCCAGTCGCAGGCGCAGCGCCAACACTTCGGCAACCGGCGAATGCCAGGCAATCTCGACCACTGCCGCACGCGGCGCCGACCATGCCTGCCTGCGGCGTAGCGCCATCGCGCTGTGGCTTTCGGCAATCGCCGGCATCAGCGGCGCCAACGGCGGCAAGCCATACAGCAGACGCAGCGCCGCGATCAGGGCGGTGGCGATCAGGGCGGTAAGCATGGCGCCGCAGAGGTAGAGCAGGTTGTTGCCGGAATAGAGAGCGGCACTCCAGATGCCGAAGAGGGTGGCGACAAACAGGATGCCGGGGCGGGTGAAGCCGATGCGCCAGCCGGGGGCCAGCGGCAGCCGGATGCGCACCGCCTGATCGAGGGCGGCCAGCAGCCAGTGCGGGAGTTTCAGATCGGCCGGATCGTAGGCCATCGCGGAAGTCCGAAAGAAGAGCGTTCACCACAGAGGGCACAGAGAAAACACAGAGATAATACCGAGAAGAGATTCGGACGATTCTTCTCCATCCTCTGTGAACGCTCTGCCCTCCGTGGTGCGTTCTTGTCGTAGTTGTTCATCAGCCGGGAACGGGAACCGATTCCAGCACGCCGAGCAGCGCCGCTTCGATATCGCCGTCGGCCACCACACGGTGCGCCAGGCAGGGCAGCCACACCGCCTGCGCATCGGCGGCGGTGGCATAGTCGCGGCCGGCAAGCCAGGCGCGCCCCTTCGCGGCGGCCAGCAGATCGCGGCCGGCGCGCGGGCTGATTCCCTGCTTGAGCCAGTGGCCGTCGCGGCTGGCGGCGAGCAGGTCGAGCAGATAGTCGAGCAGCACCGGCGCCACCGGCATCGCCTCCACCGCACTGCTGGCGGCAAGAAGATCGGCAACTGTCGCCACCGGCTGCAACAGATCGAGATGGGCGCGCCCAACCTCGCCCAGCAGCACCTTGCGTTCGGCATCGCGATCGGGGTAACCGAGGGTGAGACGCATGAAGAAACGGTCGAGCTGCGATTCGGGCAGCGGGAAGGTGCCGATCTGCTCGAGCGGATTTTGTGTCGCCAGCACCATGAACGGGCTCGGCAGCGGCCGCGTCTCGCGCTCGATGCTCACCTGCCCCTCGGCCATCGCCTCCAGCAGCGACGATTGTGCCTTCGGCGTGGCGCGATTGATCTCGTCGGCGAGCACAATGTGGTGAAAGATCGGACCGGGATGAAACACGAACCGACGCTCGGCCGGATCGTAGATCTCGACACCGACAATATCGGCCGGCAGCAGATCGGCGGTGAACTGGATGCGGCCGAAGTCGGTGGCAAGGCTGGCGGCGAGGCCGCGCGCCAGCGTCGTTTTGCCCACCCCCGGCAGATCCTCGATCAGCACATGGCCGCGGCAGAGCAGCGCGATCAACACCCGCTCGATCGGCGCGCTCTTGCCGGCCAGCACTGTCTCCAGCTGCGCCGCCAGCCGCTGCATCGCCGCCTGCGGGTTCGCCCCGGGATTCACTCGCTCTCCGGTCGCCATTCGATCGCCTCCATCTCTTCGTCGCTGAAGCCGAAATAGTGGCCCAGCTCGTGGATCAACACATGCCGGATGCAGCTCTCGATCTCCAGATTGTACTCCTCGCAATAGTCGAGGATCGGCTGGCGAAAGAGGCGCACCATATCGGGCGGATGGTTGCCGTAGGCAATGCCGCGCTCCGGCAGCGGCCAACCGCTGTAGAGCCCGAGCAGCTCGTAGGGCGATTCGGCCTCCATCTCGGCCATGGTGGCACCGTCGGGCCACTCTTCGATGACAATCGCCACATTGACGATCGCCGCGCGCAACTCGGCCGGCAACGACTCGTAGGCCTCATCGGCCGCCCGCTGAAAGGCATCTGCATCCATGCGGCCAGCATAGGAAGCGGGTGGGTAAAGTCCACGCGGGGCAGGAGCAGCCCCCATGCTCGTTCATTCCGGCAACATCTCCGGTCGCAACAGCCGCTCGTTGCGCATCAGATGCAGGATGAACACCGCTTCTCCGTCATGGCGATAGAAGATACGGCATGGCGGCTGAACGATCTGACGATATCGGGAGGCAGGAAGCTCGGGCACTGCCGAGCCGCTTTCGGGAAAAAGAGCCAACTGCTCGACATGGTGAACGATGCGCGCGACCAACTGCGCAGCGGCAGCCGGATTTTCCAGAGCGATGTAGTCGGCAATGGCCTCCAGATCGGCCAGCGCCGGTTCGGTCCAGATTATTTCAGCCATCGGGCCATACGGGCTTTCGCCTCGTCATGCCCCACCACGCGCCCTTCGGCCAGCGCCATTTCGCCCCGTGCAATCCCTTCGAGAATCGCCATGCGCTGCTGCATCAGATCGAAACTCTCCACATCCACCAGATAGGCGCTGGGCACCCCATGCTGGGTGATCAGAATCGGCTCCCTGTCCCGCTCCAGCTCGCCGAGCAGCTCGGTTGCCTGTCGCTTGAGGGTGGTGACAAGTTCGGTGCGCATAAAGTGACACTAGAGTGGCACTTGCATGGGTGCAATAGAGTAGCGACATGCAGCAATGAAGCCGGCTTTGCTCCTTCGATCGCATATCAAGTCGATTGCCGGGAATGGCCAGATTCGGCACTCTGCGGAGAGATGGCAGACGCAAGAGAGGGCTGAATTTCGTGAAACAAGACCTTTTCCCCGCACAACATTTCGCAGTATATCTACTCGTGAATACGGATATGCTGGTCTGTAGAATCTCTTGTTAGGTCGCAAATGCTGCTCAAGGGAATCATCGAGGACGCACGAGCGGTCATTCAAGCCCTTCGGGACCTTTACGCCTTCGGCCGCAATGTTCGTCAGACGAGAGCACTAAAGTTTGCTGGCCAGTGGGGTAACGAAGGCTGCGTTACCAGGACCGACGACACTCATCGCGTAGAACTCAAACTCTTCCCCAAGGGAACAGAAGTCCAAGGCATCATCACCTGTCACAATTTGGACGACTCAGGAACAGCCCTTGGAGAGTCACTCTTCTCTGGGCAGCGGCGAGGTTACCGAGTCACCGGCCAAGTGTTCAAAATACGGCACGGTGAACATCACACTTTCGGTACCCTCACCATACGTTTGAAGGGTGAGTTGCTTGAAGTCGAGGGTACGGAGCTTGTTGCCGACTTCTTGCCGAAGAAGACCACTCTTTGGAGGTATCCGGAGAATGCGACCTAACTCAAACGTTGAGCTGTAGAAAAACCCAAATTCATGAGCCCCCAAAGGGGTCAGCCCCATTTCGGCTCTCGAACGACCGGAACGCCTCGGAATTCCCCGCGTCGAATCAAACCCCCGGCGCAGCCGGAATGGCTCCCCGCTCGCGCAGCAGGTTGGCGATGGCTTCGGCCAACTGGCGGTAGCCTTCGCCGTTAGGGTGGATCGGATCCGATTTGAGCGAACGGTCGGCGAGGATGCGCGGCAGCGCCTCCATCTCGATCGGCACCTCCTTCTCGCCGGCCACCTCTTCATAGAACTCGGCCGGATTCATGAAGATGCCCGGACGCGGCACCGCCAGCAGCACCACGGCGATGCGTCGCTCCTGCGCCATGCGCACCATGCGGCGCAGGTTCTCTGCCGCCGCCGCCAGATCGTGTTTGCGGATCATGTCGTTGCCGCCATGGCAGAGGATCAGCAATTGCGGCTGCACCTCGTCGAGCAGCGCCGGCAAGCGCGCCAAGCCTTCGCTGCTGATCTCGCCCGGCACGCCGCCGTTGACCACTTCGCGCCCGATCAACTGCGCCAGCACCGCCGGATAGCTCTGATCCGGCTGCACGCCGCTGCCGTAGGTGAGGCTGTCGCCGAAGGCAAGCACCACCGCCTCGGCAGCGAGCGGCGGCAGTTGCGGCGACGAACAGGCGGCCAGCAGGAGTAGCAGCAGCGATAAGAGAACCCGGCGCATACCTGCGTTATGGCACATCGACGCGACCGACGGCAGCGATTGCCAGCTGCTCCTGTCGCCCGGAGGATGGGCTCAGACAAACCGGCGAGGTGGCAACATGCACTATCGATACCTGGGCAAAAGCACCCCCTATCGGGGTTTCTTCCGCATGGAGAAACACAAGGTGGAGCACGAACGTTTCGACGGCAGCAGCGTGGTTATCGAGCGCGAGCTGATGGAGCGCGGCGATGCGGTGGCACTGTTGCTCTACGACCCGGCGCACGACGAGGTGTTGTTGCTGGAGCAGTTCCGCATCGGGCCGGCGGCGCGCGGCGATCATCCGTGGTTGATCGAGATCGTGGCCGGCATGGTCGATGCGGGCGAAAGCATCGAGGCGTGCGCGGTGCGCGAGGCGATCGAAGAGGCGGGCTATGCGCCGCACAACCTGCGCCATCTCGGCCGCTACTACACCACCCCCGGCGGTTGCTCGGAGCGCATCGACCTCTTCTACGGCGAATGCGAGCGCGACCATCCCTTAAGCAGCGGCGGCGGCGTGGCGCACGAGCATGAGGATATTCGCCGCTTCTGGGTGAAACGTGAAGTGGCGCTGGAGTGGGTTCGCCAGGGGCGCATCGCCTCGGGAGCGCCGATGCTGGCGCTGCTGCTCGCCTTTGGCGGCAAGTAACGCCGTTGCGGCGCTAAAAATCGAGGCCTGGGATACCGACCGTTTTCGACGCCGCCATCTTTTCGGTGCGCAGCTTGGTAAAAGGCAGCAGTGCCCGGCGAAACTCTTCGAAATGAAACGGCTTCTTCAGAATACTCAGCGGCATTCCTTTCAATTCGTCCAGATTCTCCGGATGCGCGGTAACAAACAGAATGCGGGCAAGACATTCCGGATGCGAGCCGGCAAGGGTGCGGTAAATGTCGACGCCGCTCACTTCGGTACCGTCGGGGCGCGGCATGTTCACATCGAGCAGGAAGAGGTCGTATTTGTCGCCATACAGCGACATCTCGAACAGCGCCTTCATCGGATCGGAGAAGTGGTTGCTCTCCACACGCTGGTCCTTGTACATCAGGCGCAAAAAACGATCAAGAATGTCGCGTATGCTCTGCTCGTCGTCGGCAATCAACACCCGCATCGAATCCCCCGGCTCATTCAGGCACGATGAAATAGACCTGCAAACGCCGACTAGCGTAATCTGCGTCGGCGCTGTGGAAAAGAGGAACCACCGAGATATTCGACGACGCGTATCCGGCGAGCGCCTGCCGATGCAGTTCGACCATCGCCTCGCCCGCGCCATCGGCATCGTTGAGCACAATCAGCGCCGGCATGCGGCCGCGCCGCGCCAGTTCGTTCAGCGTCAGCAGCATGTGGTTGATGCCCCCCAGCCGGCAGCGCACCACCAGCACCACGCGGCACTCGGGCAGGCGATCCAGCCAGTCGGCGACATAAAAACCGTCGGCAAGCGGCACCAGCAAACCGCCCACCGCCTCGATCAGCAACTGCTCCTCGCTACGCATCTGCGCGCGGCACCAGTCGATCAGCTCTGTCGCATCGATCGTTGTCCCCTCGGCGGCTGCCGCCTGCTGCGGCGCCAGTGGCGCGGCGAAGCAGTAGCGGTTGATCGCCGAGGCGTTGCTCAGCCCCTGCGCTGCCAGCAGCGCTGCCAGATCGGGATTGTTCGCGCCCACGCCGCCGCTCGCCACCGGCTTGATCGCACGCGCCGCCCTGCCGCTCGCCTGCAATGCGCGCAGCAGGGCGACGGTGACATACGTTTTGCCGGCGTCGGTGTCGGTGGCGGTGATGAACAGCGGTGCGGCCATGGTCAGAGCGAGCGGATCGGAATATCGCAGGCAAAGCGCTCTTTCGGCTCGGCATGCCACGCCTGGCCGTAGAGCGCCTCGAAGCTGGCGCGCACGCGGCCATCGATGGTGCGATGGGTGGCGCTGTAGATGGCATCGAGTTCGCGCAGCAGAGCGCGGCCGTAGAGGCCGCCCGGACGCCCCTCGATGGCGGCAGCCGAGGCGCCCAACCCCTTCAGCTCGCGCACCAGCGCCATGGTGTCGGAATAGGTGAGGGTGAAGAGATCGGCGTCGGTCACCGGCAGCTCGACATCGAGCCCGGCCAGCGCATCGCCGAGGCTCATCACATCGGGAAAGGGGAGCACCAACGCGGCGCGATCGTGGCGCACGGCGGCGAGCGACTGGCGCAGCTCGATCAGCGTGCGACTGCCGAAGGTGGAGAAGAGCAGCAACCCCTTGGGCGCCAATACGCGACGCATCTCGCGCAGCATTGCGCTCGGCTCGGGCAGCCACTGCATCGCCAGATTGGAGATCGCCAGATCGAAGCGGCCAGCGGCAAAGGGAAGCGCTGCGGCATCGCCGACGGTGAAACATTGCCTGGCCTGCCACGGCCAGCGGCGACCGAACGATTGCCGGGTGGCCTGCACCATCGCCGGCGCCAGATCGAGCGCCACGATCTGCGCCTTGGGAAACTTCTGCCGCAAGAGCCGCGTCAGATAACCGGTGCCGCAGCCGATATCGAGGATGCGTTGGGGCGCAATGCGGGTGAACTCCAGATGCGCGATCAGCCGCTCGGCCACCTCGCGCTGCAATGCGGCATGCGCATCGTAGCTGGCGGCGGCGGCGCCGAATGCGGCCTGTACGCCTCTTATGCGGATATGGTTTGGCACCATGCCTCCACGGTTTGATTGAATTGCTGCGACTGCGACAGGAAGGGGGCGTGCCCCGTTGCGTCCAGCGGCACGAACTCGGCCTGCGGCAGCTGTCCGGCCAGCCACTGCCCGGCCGCCTGCGGCACGATGGCGTCGCAGTCGCCATGCAGCACCAGCACCGGCTGTTCGATGCCGGGAACCATCGCGCGCAGATCGAGCGTTGCCAGTAGCTCCATTCCGCCCGCCAGCCCGGCAGCCGTGGGCGGATGCTCCCGATCCACCGCCGCACGCGCGATCTCGTTGTAGTCGCTGCGCGCCAGCTCCTCGCCATGAAACATCAGCGCAAAGAAGCGCCCCAGCATCTTGACCGAGCCGGCCGCCATGCCCTCGGCAAAGGCGGCGAAGGTGGCCTCATCCGCCCCGTGCGGCCAGTCGGGGGCAGCGCGAAAGCGCGGGGTGGTGCCGATCAGGATCAGAGCGGCGATACGCGTCGGTTCCAAGGCTGCCAGCTGCATCGCCAGCATGCCGCCGAGCGACCAGCCGACCACAATCGACGGCTCTTCCGGCAGCTGGCGGCGCAACTGCTCCAGCCACTGCTCGCTCGGCAGATCGGGCGCGCCGCCATGGCCGGGCAGGCAGAGCGCCTGCATCTCTGGCCATGCCTCGCGTTGCCGGCACCACGCCTGCGGCGATTGCGCCCAGCCGTGCAGAAAAACAAGCGGCAAACTCATCGCGGCAACCGGTGCAGCGCGGCGAGCAGCCGGTCGATCTGGTCCTGCGTATGCGCGGCGGAGAGGGTGATGCGCAGCCGCGCCTCCCCCTCGGGCACGGTGGGGGGGCGAATCGCCGGAACGAAGAGACCTTCGGCGCGCAACTGGCTCGCTGCCGCCAATGCCGCTTCGCTCGTGCCGCACAGCAGCGGCTGGATCGGCGTGGTCGAGGGGAGCAGCGGCAGATCGCGGCTGCCGGCGAGAAATTGCGCCAGATTGGCGGCGAGTTTGGGTTGCAGCTCGCCGCTCTGCACCATCGCCAGTGCTGCCCGCATCGCCGCCGGCACGAGCGGAGGCAGCGCGGTGGAGTAGATCAGGGTGCGCAGGCGGCTGCTCAGCCCGTCGATCAGCTCCTTGGTGGCGAGCACAAAGGCGCCATAACCGCCGAAGGCCTTGCCGAAGGTGCCCACCTCGATCAGACGCGGATGGCCGGCGCAGCCGGCAGCAGCCACAAAACCGCGCCATTCGGGACCGGCAATGCCGGTTCCATGCGCATCATCGACGATCAGCAGCGCGTCGTGCGCCTCGGCCAGACGCAGCAGGCCGGCAATGTCGGCGACATCGCCATCCATGCTGAACAGACCGTCGGTGACAATGATGCGCCGCTCGCCGGGATGGCGGTGCAGCAGTGCATCCAGTGCGTGCAGATCGTTGTGGGCATAGCGATGCAGTGTGCCACCGGAAAGGCGGGCGCCGTCGATCAAGGATGCGTGCACCAGCCGGTCGCAGAAGATCTGCGTATGGCGGTCGGCCAGCGCTTGCAGCAGTCCGAGATTGAGCAGCATGCCTCTGCCAACCGCGCGCGCCGCTTCAAATCCCTTCCACGCCGCCAGCTCCGACTCCAGCGCATGCAGTTGCGGCTGATCGCCGGCGATCAGGCGCGAGGCGGCGGCACCGAAACCGTACTCCTGCATCGCGGCGGTGGCAGCCGCGATCAGGCGGCCATCGCTGGCGAGGCCGAGATAGTCATTGGATGAGAAATCGATCAACTGCCGGCCGTCGAGTTCGATGGCGACGCCCCGGCGCACAGCCCCGCTCAGCGTGCGGCGCCGCGATTCGGGCAGGGGGGCGAACCAATTGCGGCCATCGAGCATCGTCGGCATGCTGAGGGGCATGGAGAGAGAGTCAACCAAAGCCCCTGTCCGCCTTGCTTCCCGCCTGTGGGGAAGGCTGTCGGCCGAACTTTTTCCCCCCACCTGTCTCTTCTGCGATGCCGTGCAGACGCAAAACGGTTGCTGCCCCGCATGTCTGGCCGCCATCCGCATTCTGGATCGCCATCGCTGCCTCGGTTGCGGTCGCCCGCTGGCCGAGGCGCTCGTGCCCGGCCCCTGCGGCCGCTGCCTGCAATCGCCGCCGCTACAGTGCGAAACGCACAGTCTCTACAGCTATCGCGGGCCGGTGCGGCGCGCCCTGCTCGACTGGAAACTGGCCGGCCGCGACGCCGGCGTGCGCTGGCTGACGGCTGCCGCCGGGTCGCGCCTGCGCGAACTGATCGCCCCGAACGATCTGCTGCTGCCGATCCCGATGCCGCTTTCGCGTATGCGCAAACGCGGTCTGCACCACGCGGCCGATCTGGCATCGCTTCTGGCGGCGGCGACCGGTGCATCGAGAGAGTGGCAACTTTTGCGCCGAGAGGGCGAACAGCCGCGCCAGTCGCAGCTCTCTGCCGGCGAACGCCTGCGCAACCTGCGCCACGCCTTTGCCCTCGCCCCCGAGGCCAAACAAGTGTTGTCCGCATTCGATGGTCGCATCTGGCTGGTCGACGACATCATCACCACCGGTGCCACGATGAAACATGCCGCAAAGCCATTGGTGCGCGCCGGTTTTGCTGTGCGCGCCCTGTCGCTGGCACGCACCAGTTTCTCGCCGTAATCCCCTCCTCTCCTTTCGCACTCGCCCGCCATCGTCCATAGAGCAAATAGCGCAACGTTTGCCCCAGGCGCGTTGCCGGAGGTGGTTATGCATCCGCATGCTCTCGGTCATCTGGTGCTCAAAGTGCGCGATTTGGAGCGCTCGCTTGCCTTCTATCGCGATCTGCTGGGCTTACGCGAAGTGGCGCGTTATGGCCCCGAGATGGCCTTTCTCTCCTGCGGCAGCAACCACCACGATCTGGGACTGCTGCAATTGGGGGCAGCCGCCCCCGACCCTGCACCCGGCTCGGTCGGGCTCTACCATCTCGCCTTTAAAGTGGGCGATTCGCTTGCCGAGCTGCGCGCCTGCAAGGAGGAGCTGGAGCGTGCCGGCATCGCCATCCATGGCATGAGCGATCATCGGGTGAGTCAGTCGCTCTATTTGCGCGATCCAGATGGCATCGAGGTGGAGCTCTATGTCGACGCCGATCCCGCCCTGTGGCGCGAGCAACCGGAGATGGTGGCCACCGTGCGACCGCTGCGGCTGTAGGGATGTTCCAAGCGAAGCTCTCCCTCTTGTCGGCTAGGAGGCTGTCGGACTTTGGCCATTCGTTGCGAGCAGGTGGGGAGGCGAGGCAGAAATGGTCGGATTTTGAGGAGCATAGTGGTTCTATGCGACGAGAAAGCCGGCCAATTATGACCGCCCTCCCTGCCGCGCAGTAGATTGCGACAAAGTCCGACAGCCTCCTAGGGATACTCTGAACAAGTGCGTCCTGCCCTTGTTCAGGAACGCCCAGCCAAAAGCGCGGTTTTGGCTGGGCTTACAAATCGCGCACTTACGCGCCCGATTTGGCGGCCCATCCATGGGCCGCACGGATGCTCTGAATTTATTCAGAGCATCCCTAGAGCCTATTTCTCCACATAGGGATCGATCGGCTCGATGGGAAGCGCCATCCCGTTCTCGGCCGCTTCGACGGCTGCTGCGACGGCGGCGGCGGCCCCGCTCGGAGCTGGCGCCGGCAGTGCCGCATCTTCGGCAGCGCCCGGCAGACGCGTGAATCGGGTGCGGCTGCCATCCTTTTCGGTCAGCAAGAAGAAATTCTTATCGACCATATCCAGAGCATTGATGTCCGGCGGCCACACCAACCCTTCGTCGGCCAGCCAGAGCATCTGCTTGTCGAACACCCCCCACGATCCGTGGAACGTATCGTCGCCAAGGCTGCATTCGACCGGTTCGGAGATGAATTCGCCGTTCGCCTTCAGGGTGTGGCGGTAGGTGCAACGCGGTTGCACCGCCTCCCAGACGCCGACCAGCTCCTGCGGATGATTCGGCATTGCATCGATGGCGGCGTAGATCGGTCGCATCAGCAGGTCTTCGAAATAGCTGTTTTCCCTGCGCAGGCAGGCGACCATCGACTTGGCATGACTGAGCCCGCCCGGCGATGTGGCGGTCACCTCGGTGCATTTGAGCGTGTTGTTCAGCAAGCGGCTCTTCACAATGGCCAGGCAAATATTGAACAAAATGAACATCACGAAAGCATAGAGCAGCAGTCGCAGCGGAATAGCCAGCCACTTGGGCAGATCGTCGCTTAGCCGCATACCGGCGCCTCCATCGTCGCAATCGTCTCCGCATCGGGTTGTCTTCGTCGCATCTTCCCTCCGGACAACGGACACATTGGCCGACGCAGCAACGCGCCCGCCGCGCTCGATTCACTTCGAGGCAAACACCCCTTTCAGCTTCATCAGCCCGAGCAGGGCAATGCCGAGCACCATGCCGGCGGTGAGCTCGGCCAGCAGGGTAGGCATGAAGGCGAGGGCGTAGTGCACGGCGTCGATGTGGTGCACATACATGCTGCCGCCCACCAGAAGCATGGCGAGGGTACCGACAACGGCGAGCAGCGCGATCACCTTCGGCAGCGAGGCCACCATCAGCTTGCCGGTGCCCAGCATCAGGCGCGCCGCCGCACCGGTTTTGCCCTGCGCCTGCCGCATCAGGTGGAAGCCGGAATCGTCCATGCGCACCAGCAGTGCGACGAGACCATAGACGCCGACAGTGGCCAGCAGCGCGATGGCCGTGACCACAATCGTGCGCACCGGCAGCGACTGCTCCATCACCGAGCCGAGCGCGATGACCACGATCTCGATAGAGAGGATGAAATCGGTGAGGATCGCCCCCTTAATCTTCGCCCTCTCCTGTTCGAGGATCACCGCCGGATCATCGCTCTCCTCGGCAGCACACGGCGCCTGCGCATGCGGCACAAACCATTCGAAGACCTTTTCCGCCCCCTCGAAGCAGAGATAAGCACCGCCAATGAGCAGGATCGGCACGATCAGCATCGGCGCGAAGGCGCTGAGCAGAAAGGCGATGGGCAGGATGATTAGCTTGTTGACGAACGACCCCTTGGTGATCGCCCAGATCACCGGCAATTCGCGCGAGGCGTGGAAGCCGGTCGCCTTCTCGGCATTGACCGCCAGATCGTCGCCGAGCACGCCGGCCGTCTTCTTGGCCGCCACCTGCGTCATGCTCAGCACATCGTCGAGAATCACCAGAATACCGGTCGCCATGTGCCCTCCTTTCAACGATTCGCAAGGAGTGAGCGTACCGCAAGATTTCGCAGGGCGGAATCGAGGGAGGAGGTGATCCGGCGAAAGCGTTTCATAGGCGGATTGGTTTCGACTTCGATGGAGCGCAGCCTTTTGTAGGTCGTGACTCAGCGCGACTCTTGTTCCCTGAGCTTCATCGTCTGCCCATGTGGCCGTTGCACCCGATTATTCGAAGATCGTCACCACTCTGGCCAGAACCTCGTCGATGAGCTGCTGCGGCAGGGATTCGACCCAGCGGCCGTGGCGTGCGGACAAATCAAGCACCCGGGGTTGATCGCAGCGCACCACGCCGGTGGTGCGGGTGTCGCTCAAAGGGACAGCAAAACCGAGGCGGCGGGCGAAATCGACGCCATTGGTGATGGGGAGAACTACCGGCAGTTGGGTCGCCGCATTGAATTCGGATGCCGAGACGATCAGCACAGGACGGCTGCCGCTCTGCTCGTTTCCCAATGTCGGATCGAGCGAAACCAGATAAATATCGCCCCGCTTCACAACAACTCTCCGCCCACTGCCGGCGCATCCACCCATTCGCGCTCTTCGGCCGGCGGCGTCTGCGAATAGTCGGACGCTGCGAGCAGCTCGGCCAATGAATAGCGTGGCCTGGGGTGCGGATCGACCACCAGACAATCGTGCTCGATCGCCAAACCAACTGTGGCTCCGGCTTGCAGGTGAAGCTGCTCAAGAAATGCTGGCGGCACCGACAACATGACCGAGCCACCGACTTTGCGCAGATTGGTAATGTACATGCGGCACCTCGAAATGAGCGATATTATATCGTGGTATAACCCAGTGCGCTTGCTGCCTCAAGATGAATTTGAGTCGGCGGGAGCTTGCCATTTTCAAGACGCGACCCCAATGCTCCTGCCGGATGTGGATCGCCGGTGCTGCTGGCCGCCACGCAGGACGCAGCCGATGCCGAGCAGGCTACCCGTGCTCCCGGAGCCCTGGACGAGCCGGATCTGCGTGTTCGCACCGTCGTCCTCTGTGACGTTGCGACCATTTCCGCGTTGCCGGTCGCCCGGCGAGACGAGGAGATCATGCGAATCGTTGGTGAAGTCGGGTGAATCGGGTGGAGGCCGACTGCGGCGGAGCTCTCGCGAGAGAGGTGTGAGAGCTACAACGCCGCAGCCGGCCAAGCGGTCACAACGGGATTTCTACGTTGCTCGATGAACTGATCTTGTGTCCTGTGCACACCGAGGCGCAAACGTCCTTGGTGAAGATAAGCATCTTGCCGTCAGCCCTGATGCCGAACTGGCAGGTATGGCCATAGGCTTTGAACTCATCGGGGATCTCTTTTGGCTGGTTGGAGACTTTGAAAACGATCTCCACCCGCCGATAGGCCTCATCCTCAAGCCACAGGTAGTTTTCAAGGGACACTGGCGTCAGATCGACCGAATACTCGGAAAGACCAGGGCAAGCGTTCACAACCTTTGGATACCCATCGGTTACAACTTTTGCGACTTCGGACGGGGTATTTGCGGGTATCTGAAGCTCCGGAGCTTTTGCTTCTTCCGTGCATCCCGAGGCGATAGTCGCAATTATCGCGATGATAAATAGTCTCACTTTGCTCTCCTTCTCTCCTTCCTGAACTCCCAAGGCGGGGTTGGATCGGGATCGATCCACAGTCCGACCGTCTCCTGTTTGGCGGCAGTTTCTGCGGTGGCATAGGCCTCTCTATCGGCCGGCTCCTGCTCAGCCTGGTACTTCACGTAGTGCCATGCCATGCCGGCGGCCACTTGCTCCAGACACACATCGCGTCCTGCAGCCATCACTTTGCCGACGATGCGCTTGTAGCGATCACGTTTGTGCCAGATCACCACCACATCCCGATCTCCGGCCAGTGCGAGCAGATTCCTCCGCGATTCGACACCAAATGGTTGAATCTTCTCAGGGGCATCGATGCCGCTCAGGCGCACCCGCTCGGTGGCGCCATCGCCGAGCCTGACGGTGACCGTGTCGCCATCGGAGACGTTCACGACATGGGCTGGGAACTGAGCGGAGATGGCAGGGGTGGACCAGAGGAGGAGGGCAAGGGCCAGAAACAGTGGATTCAATGCAGCTCCCATCGGGATTATCTCTCTTTGATTCTAAGGTCATCGAGATGCCACCTGTCTTTTCCTGTATAGGTCACAACACAGGTGAAATCGGTGCGTAAAGGAACGCCAAAGGTATTCTGTGCATCCACATAGGAAACAGCGACAAACTGGTTTTCAGTCAGGCGTTTGATTTTGTCGTCAGACAGAGATGGGAATTCGGCTGTTTTTGGTGCAAGCAACCTGTTTTTCACAAACTCTTGGCACATGCGCCATGCATCGTCGGTCGATCTGACATCTCTAACCGGCTCGTTTGGTTTAAAAACGATTAAAGAGGTTACCAACAGAAACAAGGATAAGAAAAAAAAGACGCCAAGCTTCTCGATGTTGCTCAGTTTTCTTTCTATGATTTCTTCGATTTTTGTGAACATGCCCTCTCCTATGTTTCCGAGCAGAAATTTGCTTGCTCAAGTTTCCTTTCTCCAACACGCAAAAACCTAGCGACAATGGGTTACGTCAGATGACCCCACGGATTCTCGATCGGGTTCAAGCTGCCTCACTATCGAAGGCGGAACCGCAGAATCGGCAGACTTTGGCCTCCCTCTGGACGAGCTCGGCGCAGGCAGGACACTTCTTGGTGGTTTCGGCGATAAACAGCTTCTTGTTCTTGTTGTGCAGAATGATCATGTCGATGGTCATGATGACGAACATGGTCAGCCAGACGGGTCCGAATGTATCCATGGGCGTAAAGGCGAAAATCATGATAATAAGCAAGAAAGCAAAAATGCCTACCAGCCATTTCCCCATGTACATATAGCCGGCACCGGCCAGAAGAAAATTCAGGCCAAGGGCCAGCGGAAGGCTTTTCTCTTTGGTTGATTGTGACATATTACCCTCTCTCTCATTTGGTGTTCATCCCCTTCCATAGGGGATGCAGCTGCATGGTTGACCAACGTTGCGATGGTTGCAACCTCGATCAGAGCGCCCAATGGAATAGGGAAGGTCATTTCGACCCTCCCGTTGCCATGCATGGGCGGATCCATCTCGGCATTCCGAGCCGGACCCGGGCGGCCTAGTGGCCGCCCAGGCCGGAGGCGATGGCCACGGCCAGCATTGAGGCCGCCGCATGCCGGTGATCTTCAGCCATCAGGGTCTGTCCTTGGTACCAGGTCTTTCTTGTTGCAACCATCACTCCCTTACCTATCACCCGACTCCCTCCGCTTGTGGTCGAGTCCGATCAAAGAGGAGGCTTACCCAAGCGGTTCGCCGCCTTCGTTCAGGATGTTGAGGTAAGCGTCGTAAACGAACACCCGGTTGCGGCGCTGGCCGGTCAGTTCGCGGACGATGCCGAGTTCGATGAAGCCCTGCACGATTTTTGCCGTGGTGGGGAAGCTGATGCCGGTCTCCTCGCAGAGCAGCTTCAGCGTGGCGACCGGGTGAGCACGCAGGGCATGCAGCACGCGCAGAGCATTGGCAGCGCCGCGACCGCTTTGCTCGATGCGTTGGCTGTCGTTCCGGAATAGCGCCACCAGCCGCTGAGCCGTCTCCACCGCGCTGTGGGCTGTCTGCTCGACCCCCTCAAGGAAGAAATCCACCCATGATTCCCAATCGCCTTCGGTGCGCACCCGGTCGAGAAGTTCGTAGTAAACCGGGCGATGCTGTTTGAAATAGAGGCTGAGATAGAGCAGCGGTTGCTCCAGCAGACCGCCCTGATGCAACAGCAGGGCAATCAACAGACGACCGAGCCTGCCGTTGCCATCGAGGAAGGGGTGAATGGTTTCGAACTGCACATGCACCAGCGCGGCCTTGAGCAACACCGGCGTGGTTGCAGCGGGTTGGTGGATAAACTGCTCCAGTGCAGCCATGCAGGCTTCGAGCTCCTGCGGCGGCGGCGGAACGAAACGGGCGTTGCCGGGGCGGGTGCCGCCGATCCAGTTCTGGCTGCGGCGGAATTCTCCCGGTGCCTTGTCGCTGCCGCGTCCGCGCGCCATGAGGCGGGCATGCATCTCCCGCAGAAGCCGGTTGCAGAGCGGGAAGTCGGCGCGCAAACGTGCGATGCCGTGCTCCAGTGCTGCGATGTAGTTGGAGACCTCGACCACATCGTCGAACGGAACGCTGGGCGCCTCATTCAGCTCGAACAGCAGCAGGTCGGAGAGCGAGGATTGCGTGCCTTCGATCTGCGAAGAGAGCACCGCTTCGCGGCGCACATAGGCATAGAGGAAAAGCTGCGGATCGGGCAGCAGCATGCTGACGCTATCGAGCCGCCCCACCGCCAATGTGGCACGCTCCAGAAGCCGCTGACGCGCTTCGTCCATCTCCGGCGCAGGCACGGGCGGCAAGGGATCGGGCACAAAGGCACGCACCGATTCCCCGCCGGCAGATGTCGAGAGATAGCGTCCTGTCGGGTCTCTGTGCATGGCTTTGCCTTTAATAAGAGCGCGGACTGTTTAATTATCGGAGCATAATTTTAATAATGCTGCAATTGCAAGGTTCATGTGGATTGTTTGGGTCAGGCGCGAAAGCTTTACACCTGCTCTCCGCCAACCGCCGACGCATCCACCCAATCGCGCTCTTCGGCCGGTTGCGTTTGCGAGTAGTCGGAGGAAGCGAGCAGTTCGGCCAGCGAATAGCGCGGATACGGATGCGGATCGACCATCAGACGATCGTGCTCGATCGCCAATCCAACCTCGGCCCCGGCTTGCAGATGCAGTTGCTCAAGAAATGCCGGCGGCACCGACAACATGACCGACCTGCCGACCTTACGAAGAGTTGTGATGGACATACGGCACCTCGAAGCGAGCGATTTCATATTGAAATACGATCTGCTGCGTCCACTGCCTAAAGATGTATTTGAGTCGGCGGGAGCTTGCTACTTTCAAGACGCGACCCCATGGCTCCTATCTGTTGTAGCCGACACTCGGATTTTTTGCATCAAGCGACTTAATGAATTTATGCTCAATCTGGAGTATCTCCCCAACAGTGACGTTTTCACGCGAATAAAGAATTTCCTTTTTCAGAACGTATGTTTTTTCTTGATTAAGAAAATCTCCAAGATCGGCAAGCATCTCTGTCTTGGCTTTACGCGGAGACCCAAAGTATTTGAAGTAATCTAGGCGAGCACTGAGCGCGGTATCACTCCCGACATAAATTTTGTTGTTGGGGAAAGTGATTTTGAATACGCACCCCCAAGGAATAATCGAGTCTCTGTTTAAACGCATCTTGGATTGGCCCAAACCTCTGTGCTTTCAGACGCCTAACGAGGCTGTAGAAAAATCCATCGAGTCGTTGCCCGATGTGATTTTCTGGGGTCATCAAACCATTCCCGGCGGGGCGATAGTCGATTGCTGGGTATTCTGTGAGGTCGCTTCTTATCCATTGCGAACTCCTATCTCTTCGAATTTGGGTTTTTCTACAGCCTCAACGTCTGAGGTGAGCTACCGTGGCCGCGCCAGCGGACACGGTTAGCTCCACCGATTTGTTAGCCGACCTCATGGATGAACTCCACTCTGAAATGCGGCTCAACGAAAAGCCGCAAACCCCAAGTGAGGGCAACGCCCTCCTCAGACGTGGGATGCTCTGGCCTGCCAACCTCCAAACAGCGCTGCGAACCGCGCAACACAAAACGGGAATGAGTGCAGCCCTGCAAACGGCTCGTGAGGATCGGCTCGGCAACGCCGTCTCGGTAAATGCTAGTGTAAGCACCGCCATCGAGCGGGAAAACGGTGAATTCCAAACGCAAGCCATCGCGACGCAGAACGTAGGTGTATGAGCAAGCGTCCTCGTCAAGCGGGCTGACGACCCCGAAAAACTCCACGAACTCATGCTCCGTGAACTTCAGCGTACAAGCTTCTTTTGCGAGGTGACTCATACCGGCTAACGACGGTGTAGAAAAATCCATCGAGTCGTTGCCCGATGTGATTTTCTGGGGTCATCAAACCATTCCCGGCGGGGCGATAGTCGATTGCTGGGTATTCTGTGAGGTCGCTTCTTATCCATTGCGAACTCCTATCTCTTTGAATTTGGGTTTTTCTACAGCCTCAACGATTAAGCTGTGGGGCGCGTGAGGCGAAGTGGCACGGCGTCCCACACGAGCGGCTTGTTATGCGATTTCATAGTACGCCCGCTCCTTGAACTGGAATTCTGGCGACACCAACGAGGCAAGGGTAATTCGCTCTCTGAACTCTGGTTGTTTGGCTTGATCTCCTGCCCAGCAAGAATATATCTCAAGCTTGGCTCCACTAAACCTCAAAGAAGAAAGGTAATACGCTAGTTCTTCGTAGTTCGCTTGGCGCATTTCCAGTTCCTTTCCTTCTTCCCCTTCCTTGAAGAACCCACAACCGCAGCCTTCATGCGAGCCAGCATAGACAACATTCATATTTTTAAATTGCTTTTCTATGCCTTTGTCTTCGTCATTTATCGCAAGAACATGGAATTTTGGTTGATTACTATTCCAATTAACAAAAGGAAGAGGTTTGTTGCTGGCAATGTAGACGGTTAGACACATTTCTTGTCACGCATAACGTTTAGCTTGAGGGGCGCGGAGATAGCAAGTGAAGCTTGCTGGCGGAGCGTCCCTCTCAAAGCGATTGTTAGACACAGCAGTCAATCTGCCAACTTGACGCCCGTGCCGTTGGCATCAATGTAACCCCAAGTCGTAAACCCGATGCCGCTCTTGTATCTCGTATTGATTACGGCGTCGGCGCCAACTGCTCGTGCTTTTTCAGATAGGGCCTCGTTCGCCTGTTCCTTTGTCGGGTCCTTGTGGAACACTGTGAGCTTCTTGACGCTCACTTCGATGGGTCCAATTTCCTTGTACTTCCGGCCGGGAAGAGAGTCCTCGGAGATCAGTACCTTCGTGTTTGCGGGCAGGCCCGCTGGCGCGTCAGACGTGATGTTTGAGCTGGTTCTGTAGGAGGCGCAACCCGAGGTGAGTGCGGCAACGACAACAGCAGACAACAACGCGATTCTCTTGAGCTTCATGGTTTTTTCCTCGTCGAGTACCACACAGTGGCATGCAAAGTGGGTGTCTAACAGATATTACACACACAGCCGCGTGTATATTGCGAATGGTATCTGTGTGTGTATTACAACCTTCATCGCCTCATCTCCTTGAAATCCTTAGCCGCCTACCCTCAATACGGGGTTATATTGAAAACGACAGACACACACCAAACGGAGGCGGGCATGACTGCCATAACCATCATGACGACAGTAGCGATCATTCGCCTCCTTCATCCAAAAATCCAGCGCCATTCATTACCTCGCGAGCTCTGCACCAACGAAAGAAGGGCACCCCAATCGGAGCGCCCTTCTTCGCATCAAACCGCGACGGCAATCACCCCAGCAGCTTGTTGATCCGGCGGACGAAGCCGGCCGGGTCTTCCAGTTTGCCGCCCTCGGCGAGGATGGCCTGATCCAGAAGAATCTCGGCCAGATCGGCGACAATTTCGTCGCTGGCATCGGCGACGCGGCGCACCAGCGCGTGTTCCGGGTTGATCTCCAGAATCGGCTGGCTCTTCGGCACTGCCTGCCCGACCTGCTTCAGAATCCGCTCCATCTGGCTGCTCAGGCCATGTTCGTCGGCCACGATGCAGGAGGCCGATTCGGTGAGGCGGTTGGTGGCGCGCACCTCCTTCACCTTCTCGCCCAGAGCCGACTTGATGCGCTCGGCGATCGGGCTGGCGGCCGCTTCGTCCACCTTGGTCTCCTCGGCATCGCCGATGGCGGAGAGATCGACCTTGCCACGGCTGATCGATTGCAGCTTCTTGCCCTCGAACTCGCTCATGTGACCGACCAGCCACTCGTCGATGCGATCGGCGAGCAGCAGCACCTCGACCCTCTTCTTGCGGAAGAGCTCCAGATGCGGCGAATTGCGCGCGGCGGCGAGGGTGTCGGCAGTGATGAAATAGATCGTCTCCTGCCCCGGCTGCATGCGGCCGATGTAGTCGGACAAGGAGACGCGCTGCTCGTCATTCTCGGAGGCGGTGGAGGAGAAGCGCAGCAGCCTGGCGATGCGGTCGCGATTCTCGAAATCCTCAATCACCCCCTCTTTCAGCACATTGCCGAACGCATCCCACAGGGTGTTGAAGCGCTCCTGCTCCTCGGCTTTGGCCAGCTCTTCGATCAGGCCGAGCAGCCGCTTGGTGGCCCCCTTCTTCATCGCCTCGATGGCCGGCGAGGATTGCAGGATTTCGCGCGAGACATTCAGCGGCAGATCGTTCGTATCCATCACGCCGCGTACGAAGCGCAGATAGCGCGGCAGCAGCTTCTCGTTCGCCTCCATGATGAAGACGCGGCGCACATAGAGCTTCACCCCATGCTTGGCATCAGTGTGCCAGAGATCGAAGGGGGGATTCTTCGGCAGATAGAGCAGCAGGGTGTATTCATGCTTGCCTTCGAGTTTGGCGTGCAGATGGGCCAGCGGCGCCTCGAAATCGTGACCGACATGGTTGTAGAAGGCGGAGTACTCCTCCTCGCTGATCGAATCCTTGCTCCTGGTCCAGAGCGCCGAGGCCTCGTTGATGGTTTCGATCTTGACCTCTTCGCCCTCCTCCGCATCGGCATCACCCAGCATGCGGATCGGGAAGGGGATATGGTCGGAGTATTTGCGCACGATCGACTTGATGCGCCAGCCATCGAGAAATTCGCCGGCATCCTCGCGCAGATGCAGGGTGACCGAGGTGCCGCGCGCGGCCTGTTCGACCGTCTCCAGCGAATAGCTGCCGTCGCCCGTCGATTCCCAGCGCACGCCATGTTCGGCGGAGAGGCCGGCGCGGCGGGTGGTCAGCGTCACCTTGTCGGCGACGATGAAGGCGGAGTAGAAGCCGACGCCGAACTGGCCGATCAGGTGGGCATCCTTCTTGGCGTCGCCGCTCATGTTCTCCAGAAAGGCGCGGGTGCCGGAGCGGGCGATGGTGCCGATATTGTCGATCACCTCCTGTCGGCTCATGCCGATGCCGTTGTCGGTCAGGGTCAGTGTGCGCGCCTCTTTATCGAGCGCGATGGTCAGATGCAGATCGCCGTCGCCCTCGAAGAGGGCATCGTCGGAGAGCGCCTCGAAGCGCAGCTTGTCGGCTGCATCGGAGGCATTGGAGATCAGCTCGCGCAGGAATATTTCGCGGTTGGAGTAGAGGGAGTGGATCATCAGATCCAGCACCTGCTTCACCTCCGCCTGAAAGGACATCGTCTCCTTGTGCGTCTGGGTCGCGCTTTCGCTCATCGTCGGGAACTCCTGATTCGAAATTGGTTCGCCTTTGTGGTGGCAGCAGGCGGCAATTTCAAGGGGCAGTTGCCGGCTCTGGTTTGGCATTCGACCGGCAGATAGTTTGCCCGCACACCACGAGGAGGTTGTATGATCAAACCGCTTTTTGCCGGCCTGTTTGCCGGATGTCTCTGCGCCGCCCTGCCTGCGATAGCCGAAGAGGCGCCGGCGCTGGCAGCCAATCAGCAGCTCGGTTATGCGCTCGGGCAGGATTTGGGCAAATCGCTGCAGACGATGGGGATTGCCCCGGGCGACATCGATATCGAGGCGTTCGGGCGCGGCATGGGCGATCTCCTGCAAGGCAGCAAGGCGCAGATGAGCGAAGAGGAGATGATCAAGGTCAAGGAGGCGTTCTTCGCTGCTGCCGCCGAACGGCAGATGGCGCAGTTGCAGGCGCAGGGCGAAAAAAACCTCCACGAAATGTCACTTAAGCCCCAGATTGAGAAGGAGTTCTTCGCGGCCAACGCCAAGAAGGCCGGCGTGAAAAGCACCGCCTCCGGCCTGCAATACCGGATGCTCACGGTGGGCAAGGGCAAGCAGCCGACGGCGACCAGCAAGGTGACCGTGCACTATCGCGGCCGTTTGCTCGACGGCTCCGAGTTCGACAGCTCCTATGCGCGCAATCAACCGGCCACCTTCCCGCTCAACCGCGTGATTCCGGGCTGGACCGAGGGAGTGCCGCTGATGCGCGAGGGCGGCAAGGCCGAGCTCTATGTGCCGGCCAAGCTGGCCTACGGCGAGAACGGCTTCCCGCCGAAGATCGCCCCCAACAGCCCCCTGATCTTCGAGGTGGAGTTGTTGAAGGTGGAGTAAGAGATGCTCGTGCACATACGCGCCCGATTTGGCGGCGTGCCCTACCGCCCCCTGCAAAAAAAGAGACGCCCGCACCAGGCGGGCGTCTTTTTTTGTTCGGCAGCGTTGCCGGCGCTCAGCCCTGCTGCGGCGGTGTCTGCACCAGGATCTCGACACGACGGTTCTTGGCCCGACCGCCGGCGTCGGCGTTGGAGTAGCGCGGCTCCAGCTCGCCGCGACCGGTGGCGGTCAGACGGCCGGCGGCAATGCCCTTGCCGATCAGATAGTTAACCACAGCGCGGGCGCGATCCTCGGAGAGCTTCTGGTTGAACTCCTCCTTGCCGGTGTTGTCGGTGTGGCCGACGATGGTCAGCTTGGTCTCGGGATACTGCGAGAAGACGCTGGCCACCTTGTCCAGACTCGGCTGGAAGCCGGCCTTGATGTTGGACTTGCCGACATCGAAGGAGACCTCGCTGCTCATGGTCACGCGCAGCATATCCTGCTGCACCCGCTCCACCTCCATCTGCTTGGCCGCCTTCTCGGCTGCCAGCTGCCGATCGAGATCGGCCTGCTGCTTGTCCATATAGGCGCCGACACCGGCACCGAGAGCGCCGCCGGCGGCAGCGCCAATCACCGCACCGCGCAGGGCACCGCCCGAGGGGTCCTTCTGATAACCGACCACGGCACCGAGAACGGCACCGGCGGCAGCGCCGGTCAGCGCTCCCTTCTTGGTCTTCTCGCCGTTGTTCGGCGAGGAGGCGCAGCCTGCAGCGCCCAGCACGAATGCGGCAGCCGTAATGACTGCCAATGCGCGGATCGACTGTTTCATATTGGTCTTCTCCTGGATCATGGGGTTCCCGCCATCCCGATGACGGGTGAGGCAAGGGTGCCTGAGATCGGTAATGAGAGCTGGCTTGCGCCACCGAACCCCTGCAGCAGCGATGCTACGTTGCCGCTGGCCTGCAAATCCACTGTGCCGGTGAGCGGCCACTGTGTCGGTGTGACCGATTGTGGCAGCAGCGAGCCGCGTCCGTTGAGCGCGACCTCGCCTGTGGCGGTCAGTTTCCACTCCCAACGGCTGCCCGGCGGGCCGCTGAGCTGGCCGCTCAGGGTGCCGAAATTGAGCGGCACATCGATCACGGTCAGCACCGCCTGCTGCCACTCCAGCGCCAACTGTGCCGATTGCGGCTGACCGCCTGTGCGCAGCAGCGCCATCTCGCCGCTCAGATGCAGCAATCCGCTCGCCTGCCAGCTGCTGGCAGCCAATTGCGCCTGCAGCGCCGCCGCCTCCGCCGTGATCTCGATTGCTTCGATGCGTATCGCTTCCCCCTGCGGACGCAGCTGTGCCGAAATCGAGATGCCGCGGGCGCCGCCGCGCAGATTCAGCACTGGCACCCCGCGCAGCAGCGCCCACCATTGCGGCGCCAGTTCGACGCCATCCAAGTGCAGCGACAGCGGCTGCTCGCCGAGCGCGACATCGTTCAGACGCAATCCATGCGCCGAGAAGCTGGCGCTGCGAAAAGAGAGGTGCTGGATACCCGCCTGCTGCAGCTGCTGGCGCAACCACGTCTCCGGTTGCCAGCGCAGGGCAAGAAAGAACGCCAGCGCCAGCAGAAAGAGCAGCAGCAGCGACAGATTGCGCCGATCGAACAGGCGAGGAGACGACATCGCTTAGTTGGCGACGGTCAGATCGGCATCGACGGTGCCGGGGGTGGTCCTGGCATGCAGGGCGGCCTGCGGCACCGAGATACCGAGCCCGTCCAGTCGGGTAAGAAACGAGATCAGGCGGTTGTAGGGAACATCCTTCAGGGTGAGTTGCAGGCGATTGTCGCTGCCGGCCACCGGTTTGATGCGCACGATGTTGTCGCGCAACTCGAATTCGCCCGCCGCCTGCTCGACACTCGGCATCAGCTCGCCGCGCGCCTGCACGCCGCCGCCCTGCAACGCGCGCTCGGCCAGCTGCTCCGCCTCCTGCGCCTGCGCCGCAATCGCAGCCAACTCCTTCTGCAAACGCACCTGCCGATCCTTCAGCGGCAGCACAATACCGAAGATCAGCACGATCAGGGGAACGGCAATCAACGCCATGCGCAGCAGCTGCTGCTCGCGCGGAGCCAGCTGTGCCTGCCATGGTCGCCAGCGCTCGTTGAGCAACCGATCGATCCGCATCTCTATTGGCGCCAACGGCGAGAACTTCATAACCAGTGGATGCGGAACCGGACGCCGCCCTCGTCGCTTTCGCTGTCGTCGATCGCCACCGTACGGCCGCTGGCCTGCGCCAGCGCAGTGCGCAGCGCCTCCACGGCCGCGAAATCGTCGGCATGGCCGGAGATGCGCATTCCGTCGGCGCCGAACGCCACCTCATCCAGCCGGATGCCGGGATGCGTACTCATCGCTTTGGCCAACGTCGAGAGTTCGGGCAGCAGCCCCCCCCCCTGACGTCCGCCGGCGGCGGCACGCAACTGCGCCAGCGGATCGAGCATCACCGTCTCGCCCGGCAGGCCGCGGTGGAAAGCCACTTCGATGCGCTGCTGCCCGGCATCGATGCCGACCTGCAGCCGCTGCTGCTGCCAGAACACGCCGACGGCGAAGAGCAGCGACAGCATCGCCGCCAGCGAAGCGGTGCGCCGCCAGCGTCGACGCAGCGGCGCATTGCGCTCGGCGCCGCGCCAGGCGCCATGGCGGAAGTTGAGCCCCGGCTGCTCCAGTCGCGCGGCCGCAGCCAGATTGGCCTGATGCCGCTCGGGAAGAAGCTCCGCTTCGATTGTCTCCCCCTGCCAAAGGGCGCCGGATTGAACGAGTTGCGCGATCGGATCGGCAGTGAGGCGGCCAGCGCAGGCGGCGCCGGGGAGCGGCTGCCCCATCGCGGCCAGCGAGCGCTGCGCATCGTCGATCAGGGTGGCGAGATCGCGGCCGGCAACCAGATTGAGCCGGCGCATTCCGAGTGCACCGCCCTGCGCGAAGGCGCCGACAAACAGGCCGCCGCGATCCTGCTCGAAAATCAGCCCGTTGCCGCCGATATGCGGCAGATGCGGGCAGAGGCGCGCCCAGCCGTCGGGCACAACAAATTCGCAGCGCTGCCAGAGCGGATCGTTGGTCAGCTGGCGGCGCACCGGCTCGGGCAAACCAACCACGACGCCATGCACCCCCTGCTCGCCACGCACCGCATGCCAGGCGAGCCAGTGGTCGTCGCACAGTTCGTCGCCGAGCTGCTCGCTCAGCTCCTCGCGCATAATGGCGCTATCGATCAGGCGCGGCTGCTGCAACGGCAGCGCGAAGGGGCGCTGCAGCAGCAGCTCCAGCGGCCAGAGCAGGCCGTCGGGCGCGGCGCTGCGCAAAGGTGCGTCGAGTTCGGGCACGCCGTCGTTGAGCGGCAGGTCGCTGCGCAGCAACTGCGCCAACGGCGTTACGCTCCCCCTGCCGGCAGCAAAGCCGGCCAGCGCCAGCCGGGAGCCATCCCAGCAGGCGAAGCGACGGGCGATGTTGTCGTCGTTCAGAGTTGTTCCGTCCATCCCATCCTCTGGCGGGCGAGAATCTGCAATTCCCCCTGCGCATTGCGCTGCACCAGCATCTTCTCCCCCCACACGGCGCGGCCGAAGCGCCCTTGTGCGCGCACCAGAAAGCGATCGCTGGCGGCAGAGATACGCGCCACATTCGGCGCTGTTGCCCAGACTGCGGCGGTTGGTCCGGTTGGTAAAGTGGCGGCGGTGAACGGGCTGCCCTCGCGCTGCGCGATCAGACCGTCGGCTTCCGCGCCGCTGATGCCCAGCACCGCCATCAGCACTTCGCGCGGCGCCGTGTTCAGATTGATGCGGGTCTTGCCATTGCTGGGCGCGACCACGGCCACCCGCGACAGCTTCTCCACCGCCGCCGCATCGAACCCTTTCACCAGCCGCAGCTCCTCCAGCGCATCGAGCGGCGCATTCTTCACCCGATAATTGCGCTCCAGGTAGCTGGCATCCTCGGCGCCGGCAGCCAGCGGCAGGTTGTCGGCATCCATCCAGTCGGCCAGCGCCGCCGCCATTTCGCCCGGCAGATCGATCGCGCCCAGCAGCCGCTGCACGATCAGCAGCTCTTCCGCCTGCACAGAGCCATCCTTGACCAGATCGTTGAGGTTGTAGAAGCGGTTGGCATCGACAATCGAGCCGGCCACCGCCCCGTCGTCGACCGGCATCGGCGGCATATTGCTGGCCCACTCCTCGCCGAGATGATCGTTGTCGCCCTTTTTCCGATCCTCGCGCAACACGATGCGCGCCAGCTCCAGTCCCGATTCCGCCCCCAGCATCGCTTTCGCCGCCGCCTGCTGATTTTCCGCCCGCCGCAGCAACACCTGATCCTCGCTGGCGGCGGCGATTGCCCAGGCGGCGATCAGCGCCACCAGCCCCAGCACCAGCACCATCGCCACGCCGCGCTCGCGATCAATCCGCTCGCTGCGCCTCACGGCTGCTGCCCCGCATAGGGATCGGCGAGCGGTTGCAGCTCGATCGGCATCTCCCACTGCTGGCGCAGCTCGCCACGGCGCAGGGTGATGCGCAGCGCTTTCGGCAACGGCTGATGGGCAACATAGCTCCACTCGTCGCGCCAACGCCCGTCGGCGTCGAGCAGCTCGACATCGAAGCTCGAAGCCTTGCCCAACTGCCACACCACCTCCGATTCGCCGCTGCGCTGCCATGGCGAACTGGAGGTGCGCACCAGCATCGCCCCGGCAGCGATATCGCTTTCGTCGAGCGCCCAGCGCACCTGCGACACCCCCGGTTGACCTAACTCGAAGGTGGTCAGCGTCAGGGTGTCGAAGACCCGATCGCCGCGCCGGTCGCTACGAATCTCCAGCGGCAGCACTGCTGCATCGTTGCTCACCGCCAGCATCGCCACATCCTGGCGCAGCTGCCGTGCGGCCAGCTGCGTGGCGCCGACCTCGCCACGCTGCTCCGCCAGCATGCGAAACCCCTCGCCGGCCGGCCCGAGCGCGGCATAGGCCAGCGCCATCAACAGCGCAAACAGCGTCAGCGCCACCAGCACCTCCAGCAACGTGAAGCCGCGCTGCCCGCTCACGGCTGCGCCGCCCGGTAGAGGAAGAGGGCAAGCGGCGGCTCCCCCTCCAGTTGCACCTCGACATTCTGGCGCATGAAACCGTCGATCTCGGTCTTTTCGAACCAGAGGCGCCAATGCATGGTGCCAAATCCGCTCTCGATCTGCCCCTGCTTCTCCTCGAAGCGGTTGCCCGACAGCCGGCTCTTCTGCAACAGCGCGATGGCCGTCTCCTGCATCAGACCATGGCGCATCAATGTGCGCTGCACCTCGGCCGAGGCGCCCAGTCGACCAGAGAGCGCCACCAGGGCGGTGGCGGCAATCGCCAGCGCCACCAGCACCTCCAGCAACGTGAAGCCGCGCGCGTTCATCCTAAAAACGGCAGTTGAGCTCACCACAGAGCCCACGAAGGGCACGAAGTTGAAGAAACACGAGGGTCTGCGCCACCCGACGGGTGATTGCGAACGTTGACGAAATCCGCTGTCTTTCCTTCGTGTTCTCTGTGTTCTTCGTGGTGAATTGCTTTTTCCAGGTTCATGGCTTGCTCTCGCGGATGCCACCTGGGCCGGGGCGCACTTCGAGGGTGGTGTGCTCGCCGAGCTTCCCCTTGGCATCGACCAGCGCCAGTTGCAGATCGGCCGCATCGAGCATGCCGTCGGGCAACATCACGATCTCGCCCAGTCGATTGTCTGCCGCAGCGCTCGTGCTGCCGGCAAGCAACGGCTCATGGCTGCCGTTGCGGGTGAGCGCCACGATGCGCGCCCCTTGCGGCAGCCGATATTCGGCCAGCGGGCGTTCGCCGATCGGTTGCCAGTCGAGCTTTTCGCCCTGGACGGCAGCATAGGGGTCGGTGACCAGCAGCTCGAAACGGTAGCGGTCGGGTTCGGCGACAAAGCGCACCGGAGCGCCGCCGATCTGCGCCTCCTCGGCCGCCAGTCGCAGGGTCTGTTGCAGCCGCCGACTCTCGTCGGCGAGCGAGGGGCCGAGGCCGGAGAAGAGTTCGGGAATTACCACCGCACCGGCAATCGAGACGATCAGCAGCACCAGCATGATCTCCAGCAGCGTGAAGCCGCGCGAAAATCGGAAAAGGAGCTCAGTGGACGAGAACAGGCTTGCTTGCCTCTGTGCCCTCTGCGGTGCCATCGCTTGATCCTTGCTTGTGGAGATTACTCCCAGCTACCGATGTCGGCGTCGAAGTCGGCGCCGCCGCTCTTGCCGTCGGCCCCGTAGGAGAGGATGTCGAAATCGCCGTGCACGCCGGGCGAGAGATAGACGAAGTCGTGCCCCCAGCCGTCCTTGGGAATCTTGTCCATGTAACGCTTGCCGCCGGCGCCGCCAACCAGCGCATTCAACCCCTCGCCGGAGGTGGGGTAGCGATTGTTCTGCAAGCGGTAGAGCTTGAGCGCCTGCGCGATGGACTCGATCTGCGCCTTGGTCGCCTGCACCTTCGCCTCTTCCGCCTGATCCATGAAACGCGGGGCGACGAAGGCGGCCAGAATGCCGATGATGGTCACCACGATCATGATCTCCAGCAGCGTGAAGCCGCGCTCGCGCGCCTGACTGCGGTCGATGGGCATGCTGTTCATTCGTTCGCTCCTCGATGAATCCAGAAGTCGTTGCGGTCGAGCGGATCGTACAGCCGCCGCTCGCCGGCGACCAGAATGGTCGGGCCGCCATGCAGATCGTCGCTCTCGTGGATGATGCGATCAAGCGCCATCCACGAACCGAGCAGCCAGCCGTGGCGCGCCACCGCCTCGCGCGCATAGTGCGAACAAACCGGCCACGACGGGCAGCTGCGCCCGTCGAGCTGACCGATCACCTGCTGATAGAAGCGCAGCGGGAAGAGTTGCGGCGTCGAGGCAGTCAGCTCCAGCCGCTGCCAGAGCAGCGCCCCGGCCAGAGCGCCGGCGGCCATCGCCAGATAGACGACGGCGAAACGCCGCTTCTCGGCCGCTACCACGGCCGCCCCGGCAATCCCGATGCCATCCACAGCCCCTGCCACCAGAGCAGATAACTCTCCAGATCGCCGCGTTCGGCCAGCGAGATGGCCGAATAGACGGTGCCCGACCAGAGCCAGGTGGTCAGCAGGGCGAAGAAGACGGTCACCGGCCCCATGCGTCGGCGTGCTGCCCACAAACTGAGTCCGATCAACGGCCACACCAGCATCGCCACCACCCCCGCATCGCGCCAGCGACCGAGAAAGGCGTGGCCGGAGCCGGGCAGCAGCGTCGCCAGCGTACCGACGGCCAGCGGCGAGGCGGTGGCGGGCGGCGGCGTGGCGGCGAGATAGTTGGCCACAAGCGCCGCATGCAGCCCCGGCAGCGCCAACGGCGGCTGCGCCGACTGCTGCCGCCGCATCTCCAGCAGGATCTGCGCCGCACTCATCCGTTCGCGCCAGGCGGCATCGGTCAGCCCGAGCGCCAATGCCCCGGCCAACTGCGCCTCGGCCAGCTGCAAATGGCCGCCCGCCGCCTGCGAAATCGCCTGCCCATACGCCTCTTCCGGCGAGGCGTGCGCCGTGGTTGAGCAGAAGAGAGAAGAGCTCACCACGAAGAGCACGAAGAACGCGAAGGAAGAGGTGAAGCTCGTTTTCACTTCGTGCCCTGCGTGTGCTTCGCGGCGAACTCCGGATTTCCCGATCATCGGATCAGCTCGTTCATCTGGATGATCGGCAGCAAGATAGCCATCGCCAGCGCCGCCACCATCAGCGCCATCAGCAGCACCAGCAGCGGTTCGAGGATGGTGACGAAGCGTTTGAGCTGGCGCGCCACCTCGCCCTCGAAACTCTCTGCGATGCGCAGCAGCATCGTGTCGAGCTGACCGCTCTGTTCGCCGACTGCGATCAGACGCACCGCCAGATGCGGCAGATGACCGCTGGCGCGCAGACTTTCGGCAAGCGACCCCCCTTCGCGCAGCGATTCGCGCGCCTGTACCGTCGCCGCCTTGATCGGCAGCAGGCCGACCGATTCGCTGGCGATCTGCATCGCCGGCAGCGCTGCAACGCCGCCGCCGAGCAGCATGCCGAGGGTGTGGGCATAACGGGCTGTCTCCACCTTGGCCAGCAGGCGACTCAGAAACGGCAGCGACAGCAGCCAGTTGTCGTTGCGCCATTTGAATTCGGGCCGTTGCAGCGCCCGCCGGTAGAGGAAGATCGCCAGCGCCATGCCGCCCAGCAGCCAGAGCCCAAAACTGCGGAAGAAATCGGAGAGAGCGATCACCGCCTTGGTGATCCAGGGCAGATCGCCGCCAGCGCGATCGAAGACGGTAACCACCTGCGGAATGACGAAGGTGAGCAGAAAGAGCATCACGATCAGGCCGAAGCCCATCACAATCGCCGGATAGAGAATCGCCGAGAGCAGCTCCTGCTTCAGCCGCTGCCGATGCTCGAGCAGCTCGGCCAGCCGCACCGCCACCGCCTCCAGCTGCCCGGTCTCTTCGCCGGCCGCCACCATGTTGCAGACCACCTCGTCGAATCCCTGACTGCGCAGCGCCTCGGCCAGCGCGCCGCCCTCCAGCACCTGCTGGCGCAGAGTGTTGACCAGACTGCGCGAGGCGGGGCGCTCCATGCCATCGGCAATCGAGCCGAGCGCCTCGACCAGCGGCATGCCGGCGCCGATCAGGGTGGCCAACTGTTGCAGGAAGGTGGCGGTTTCGTCGCCACCGAGCCGACGCGCCCGCGCCGCAGCCGGTTGCCGGCGACTCTGTTCGCTGGCCGACTCCAGCCGGCGCAGGATCAGGCCGCGCCCCTTCAACTGTTTGCGCGCCGCCCGCTCCGATTCGGCCTCGATCTCGCCGCGACTGCTGCGTCCGCGCGCATCGACCGCTTCATAGGAGAAGAGGCTCACTCTTGCACCACCACGCTGTCGGCGCGGGTCACGCGCAGCACCTCATCGATGGTGGTGAGTCCGGCGGCGACATGGCGGGCGCCATCCTGCCGCAACCCGAGCATCCCCTCCTTCTGCGCCAGCCGGCGTAATACCTGCAAACCCTTGCCGTCGTGGATCGCACCGCGCATCGCGTCCGATACGCTGGTCATCTCGTAGATGCCCAGACGCCCGAGATAGCCGGTGGCAAGACAACGTTCGCAGCCGACCGCCTCGTAGATTTCGCCGGTATTGGCAAATATCTCCGGCCCGACATCGAGGGCGCGACAGTCCTCTTCGGCAAGCGGCCGCCCCTTGCGGCAGTGCGGGCAGAGCTTGCGCACCAGTCGTTGCGCCTGCACGAGGATCAGGGAGGAGGCGACCAGATAGGGCTCCACCCCCATATCGCGCAGCCGGACAATGGCCGAGAGGGCGTCGTTGGTGTGCAGCGTGGAGAAGACCAGATGGCCGGTCAGCGAGGCCTGAATGGCGATCTCGGCCGTCTCCAGATCGCGGATTTCGCCGATCATTACGATGTCCGGATCCTGACGCAGAATCGAGCGCAGGCCGGCGGCAAAGGTGACGCCGATCTTGTTCTGCACCTGCATCTGGCCGACATGGTCGAGCTGGTATTCGATCGGGTCCTCGATGGTGAGCACGTTGCGATTCCTGCGATCGACCGTCATCAATGCAGCGTAGAGGGTGGTCGATTTGCCCGAGCCGGTGGGGCCGGTGACCAGCACGATGCCGTGCGGCGAGGCGACCGTCTGGCGCATCGTCTCCAGCTGCGCCTCGCTCATCCCCAGCTCTTTCAGCGTCAGCAATTTTGCCGAGCGATCGAGCAGACGCATCACCACCCGCTCGCCGAAGGCAGTCGGCAGCACCGAGACGCGCACATCCACCTCGCGGCCGGCGATGCGCACCCGGAAACGGCCATCCTGCGGATGGCGCTTCTCGGCGATGTCCATTCCGGCCATCACCTTGATGCGGCTGGTCATCGCCGCCTGCACCCCTTTCGGAGGATGCACCACGGTGTGCAACACGCCATCGACGCGGAAACGGACCAGCACCTGCTGCTCGAAGGGCTCGATATGGATGTCGCTGGCCCGCTCTTTCAATGCCTGCCCGAGCAGCGTGTTGACCAGCCGGATCACCGGCGCCTCGTCCTGCGATTCGAGCAGGTCGCCCACCTCCTCGATCTCGCGCGACAGCGCCCCCTCGTCGCCCAGATCCTCGAGCATCTGCTCGGCCGAGGCGCTGGCCATGTCGAAGATGCGATTGAGCTCGATCAGAATCGCCTCTTCCGGGACGAGAATCGGCGCAATCTCGCGCCCGAACAGGCGGCGAAAATCGTCCATCAGCGCCCACGGCCAGGGGCCGTTCTCGCCCACCGCCAACGGCAGAAGATCGCTCCCCTCCTCCGGCAAAAGCGGCACCACCGGCCCTTGCCGCAGGGTGGCGAGGGGAAAGCGCAGTGCCTTTTCGCCGTCGATGCGGTCGGAGGCGAGGCGGCTCAGATGCGGAACCGGCTGCATCAGGGGGCGGTGTAGGGGTCGCCGGCCAATGCAGCGTCGGCGTAGGGATCGACCGCAGCCGATTCGGGTGCAGGGGCGGGCGCAGTCGGACTGGTCGGACCCGTCTGATCCGTCTGCTGCGCCGCAGCAGCCGGCTCGGCTACCGCCTCCTCCGGCCGGGTGACGACCGGCGGCTGCGGCCGCATCGATTCGGGCAGCTCCTTCTTCTCGCGCGGATAGAGCAGGGTGCCGCGCGGCGAAGGGGTCTCGTAGAGGCGCTCCATATTCAGATACTTCTCCTGCGTCACCGTGTGCACATCCTGATCGGTGCGGATAATGCGCGGACGCAGGAAGACCATCAGGTTGGTCTTGCGACGAATGTTGGTGGTCGACTGGAACGGTTCGCCGAAAAGCGGGATCGAGCCGAGGCAGGGGACACGATTGACGGTGGTGGAGACGTCCTCGCGCATCAAGCCGCCCAGCACCAGCATCTGCTGATCCTTGGCCAACGCCACCGTCTTCACCGAGCGTTTGTTGGTTACCAGATCGCTGGCGCCGGTGGTGGCGGCAGTACTGATGCTGGAGACCTCCTGATAGATCTCCAGCCGCACATTATCCCCTTCCGAGATCTGCGGCTTGACCTTCAGCGTCAGACCGATGTCCTTGCGCTCGATGGTTTGAAACGGATTGGCGGTGCCGCCTTGCGTCGAGTTCTGGCCGGTGACGAAGGGGACATTCTGGCCGACGATGATCTCGGCCGCCTCGTTGTCCATGGTCAGGATGTTGGGGGTAGAGAGCACATTGGCGTCGGTGGTCGACTCCAGCGCCTGCAAAATGGCGCCAAGACTGATGTTGCCGGCAGCGAGCGACCCTTTCAGCAGGCCGATGGTCAGCCCCTGCGGCAAGGCGCCGGCGAGCGCCATGGTGGTGTTGACCGGATTGGCAGCAGCGGCATTTTTGGCCAGCGCGCCGCCCACCTGCGTCAGCGTGCCGTAGTTCTGGCCGCCGACCACCGTATTCTGCCCGTTCTGGATCGTCTTGCCGCTCATCCACTCGACACCGAGCTGCTCGGCGGCATCGCCGCTCACCTCGACGATCAGCGCTTCGATCAACACCTGCAAGCGGCGGATGTCGAGCTTGTCGATCATGCGGTTGATCGCCGGCATGTCGGCCGGATCGGCAGTGATCAGCAGGGCGTTGGTGGCCACATCCGCCACCACCTTCACATCGCCGACCAGCGCCGGCTTGCTGCCGGCGGCTGCGGCGGCAGGCTGCTGGCTGCCCAGCACCTCGTTGAGCACCTTGGCGGTATCCTCGGCGCGCGCATGCTTCAGATAACGCACCTGCAAGCGACCGCTGTCGGTGGTCGGACGCACGTCGAGCTTGGCCACCACCTCGGCGATCTCGGCCAGCACCGGAGTGGCGCCGACTGCCACCAGCATGTTGCCCGGCTGATGCGCCATGACCTTCACCTGATTCTGCTGCGGCACGCCGGGTGTGGCGGTGTAGATCGCGGTGAGGGTCTGCGCCAGTTTGTCGGCCGAAGCGTATTGCAGCGGAAAGAGGCGCACCCCGACCGCATCCTTGCGATCAATCACCTCGATCAGCTCCTGAATCCGCTTCACATTCAGCGCATTATCCACCAGCAGCATCATGTTGCTGCCCGGGTAGGCCATCATGTAGCTGTTGGGCGAAACCAGCGGCCGCAGCAGCGCCACCAGCTGCTGCGCATCGGCATACTTCAGCGGCAGCACCTGCGTCACCAGCCCGTCGTTGTCGGGAGCACCGCCGACAGAGAGCGGCACCGAGCGCGATTTGCCCTCGGCCATCGGCACGATTTTGATCACCGGCCCGGAGGGGACGGCGGCAAAACCGTTCACCTCCAGCACCGACAGGAAAACGCTGTAGGCCTGTGTTTCCGAAATCGGCGTCGGCGAAACGATGGTGACATTTCCCTGCACGCGGTTGTCGATCAGGAAGTTCTTGCCCGAGAAGGCGGCGACAAACTCGATGAAGGTGCGGATGTCCGCGCCCTTGAAATTGAGGGTGATATCGCGGGCCGATGCCGGCGTGACCGGCGGAAAGAGCGCAGTGGCCAGCATGGCCACCAACAACAGTAGCGCCCGGGTTCTCATCATTATCCTCCCGCTATCGAATCACGTAGTTGAGCTGCTGAACCTGACCGCCGCGCACCAGTTCCAGACTGATGGTCGGGGCACTCTTCAGCGCCTGATACATTGCTGCCGCCTGCTGCGGCGTCGTCACCGGCTGCCCGTTCACCTTGCGGATCACATCGCCGTTGCGCAAGCCGATCCGCTCGTAGATCGAGGCAGGAACAATCTCGCCGATCATGAAGCCGTCCGGCTTGCCGGCATCGAAGTGCGGCAACACGCGCGCCTGACTGAGCAGCTTGCCCATATCGGCGGTCTCGCTGGCGACGGTATTGCGCGGCACCGCCATATTGCCGGGACGGGCAAATGGCGCGCCGACCGAGGGAATCGCGCCACCTGCGAAGGGCGAAGTCGGCATCCCGATCGACTCCGGCGCCATCGGCATCGGTGAGATCGGGGCGCCGGGGGGCGCCACGCCCGGCATACTCATCATGGGCAAATTGGGCAGCGGCGGCATGCCGGCGGGCGCAGCCGCTTCGCCGAATTTGGCCAGCGCCACCCGCTCCTTGCGGCCGCCGTTGTCGAGCACAATCGCATCGACTTCGACACCGCGCAGACTCACTCCCGGCTGCACCGTCTCGCCGATGCGAATCAGCCTGGTCTCCCCCCCCATATCGAGGAAGGCAGCCGATCGGTTGCCGGCAACGATGGTGCCGACCAGACGCAGATTCAGTGTGGCGGGGGCAGCCGTCTCCATGGCTGGCGGCAGTTCTGCCGGCAGCTCTCCGAAGAGGGGCGTAGCAGCGAGCCGTTCCCGGTCGACCGGCACAGCCGCCGCAATCGTCTGCGCATTTGGCTGCGGCGCGGGCAGCCTCTCTTGCGGCAGCAACAGCGCTGCCAGCGCCCACGCCAGCAGCACCACCAGCAGCGCCTCTACCAGCCACGGCAGCAGCATGAGCAGACGCCCCCGCCCCGCAGACAGACGCGGCCAACGCATCGTCGGCAGCCGCAGTGCGGCGAGCTTCACCATGCCAGTTGCAGCCCCAACTGCATGCTCGACCAGCGGTTGGTTGGCCAGAGGCCAAAGGCCCGCTCCTCGCCGCCCAGCTCCCGCTGCCGGTAGGCGATCGAAATCGCCAACGGGGTGGAACTTTCGCTGCCGAATTTGGGATGCCAGGCGATCTCGCCCAGCGCATCGTAACCGCGCCGACGGGTGAAGAGGGAGCCGGCCGGCAATGCCGAATTGGTGGCACGCACGTCGAGCGGCACCCCCAGTTCGATGCGGCTGGCCAGATCGAACCAGTCGTCGCTGCGGGCGGTGGCGGCAACGCCACCCCATATCACCGCCACCTCTTCGCGCACGGATGCCAAGGCAATCGGAGCACCGTTGACCACGAAATCGCTGCGCGTTTGCCGCTGCCGCAGCCAGCTGGCATAGAGGCCGAAATCGGCGCGATCGGTGCGGTGAAACAGCTCGGCCATGGCGCGCTGCTCGCTGACGGTGAATCGGTTGTGTTGATTGCCGGTCGCCAGTTGCCAGCGTTCGTCGACGGCACGGCCGGAGCGCAGATCGCCCAGCGTCAGACGCAGGCCGAGCGGCCCGACGTCGCCGGCTATCCGCCCTTCCAGATTCAATGCATTGCCGCTGGCGCGCGATTGCAACGGAGTCGTGGCAAAGGCAGCGCGCGCGGCGCTCTTCTCCCGATACTGCCAATGCGCCAAAGCAGCATCGACCGAGAGATCGATGGCAGCTGCTGTCGTTGCCGTAAGCTGTGTCGCCAGTAGCAGCGTGCTGCCGATCAGCGCACACCGCCATCCATGTCCTGTCATCTCGCCTCCCGAGCCCTTCGCATCCTCGATGAACCGCTCTCCTGCGGCAAGGCGCGATGTGTCGTCTGCGACGCCCGCTCGAAAAACAAAAAAACGGCCGCAGGAGATCCTGCGGCCGTTGTATGGACGAGCAGTCGATTACTCGGCGGCCGGCAGGCCGTCGGCGGGAGCGGAGGCCGGTGCTGCGGGTGCGGTACCGCCCAGCTGCGACGGATCGAAACCGCCGGCTGGTGCCGCTGCCGGTGCGGCCGGCTGCTCCTGTTGCGCCGGCATCGTGGCCGCCTTGTCGGCTACCGATACGCCATGTTGCTGCGAGAAGAAGGCGAGCGAGAGCGAGGTGACCATGAAGGTGGCCGCCAGACCGCCGGTGATCTTGCCGAGGAAGGAGCCTGAACCGCGCGAGCCGAAGAGCGTCTGAGCGCCGCCGCCGCCGAAGGAGACGCCCATGTCGGCTCCCTGTCCGCGCTGAATCAGCACGACGCCGATCAACAGCAGCGATACGAGGATATGAATGACGGTAAGAATGGTGGTCATGTTGGTTGATTACCCCTTGTTGGCCGCTGCAACAGCGGCATTGACGATGGCCATGAACGAATCGGCCTTCAGGCTGGCGCCGCCGACCAGTGCGCCATCGACGCCCGGGCAGGAGAGCAGTTCCAGCGCATTGGCCGCATTGACGCTGCCGCCATACAGCACGCGGCAGGAAAATCCGAGGCGAGCCAACTCCGCATGCACGAAGGCGTGCGTCTCCACGACCTGTTCGGTGGTGGCGGTACGGCCGGTGCCAATGGCCCAAACCGGCTCATAGGCAATGGTCAGCGGCATGGTCTTGGGCGCACCCTTGAGCACGGCCAGTTGCTCGGCGAGCACGGCATTGGTGATCCCCTGCTCGCGCTGCGCCAGCGTTTCGCCGATGCAGAGGATCGGCTCCAGCCCGTGCAGCCAGGAGGCATTCAGCTTGGAGCGAATCTGCTCGTTGGTCTCGCCGATGATGGTGCGGCGCTCGGAGTGGCCGAGGATCACAAAATGGCAGCCGGCATCGCGCAGCATCATCGGGCAGATCGAGCCGGTGAAGGCCCCCTTGCCCTCGAAATAGACGTTCTGCGCCCCGAGCAGCACACCCTTGTCGGAGAGCGGGCGATACATCGGATGCAGCAGCGTGAAGGGAGGCATCAGCGCCACCTCGACCTGCTCGGGCGCCGGATTGCCGGGGAAGGCGGCAATGAAATCGTTCGCCTCCTGCAGCAAACCGTTCATCTTCCAGTTGCCGGCAATCAGTCGTCGCTTGTCACCGCTCATATCCGCTCCTCCACAGGGCGCGCATCCGCCCGAAAGGGGGCGGATTGTAGGGCGATTGCCCGGCATGGCAAGGCACGCGGCCGCATGGCAGTCGAATATCCGTTACAGCGAGTTGGGCAGGTCGGGGGCGTCGGCGAAGGTCTTCAGTTTCTGCGCCCGCGACGGATGACGCAGCTTGCGCAGCGCCTTGGCCTCGATCTGACGGATACGCTCGCGGGTGACGCCGAACTGCTTGCCCACCTCTTCCAGCGTATGGTCGGTGTTCATGCCGATGCCGAAGCGCATGCGCAACACCTTCTCCTCGCGCGGCGTCAGCCCCTTGAGCACCTCCTGCGTCGCCTCGGCCAATGCGGCGCTGACGGCGCGATCGAGCGGATCCTCGGCGTTCTCGTCCTCGACGAAATCGCCCAGCTGCGACTCGTCGTCGTCGCCGATCGGGGTCTCCAGCGACACCGGCTCCTTCGCCACCTCGAGAATCTGCTCCACCTTGTCCACCGGCATATCCAGATGCTCGGCCAGCTCCTCGGGGGTCGGCTCGCGGCCGATCTCCTGCGCGATCTGGCGCGAGACGCGCATCATCTTGTTGATGGTCTCGATCATGTGCACCGGAATACGGATGGTGCGCGCCTGATCGGCGATCGAGCGGGTGATCGCCTGCCGGATCCACCAGGTGGCGTAGGTGGAGAACTTGTAGCCGCGCCGCCACTCGAATTTATCCACCGCCTTCATCAGGCCGATGTTTCCTTCCTGAATCAGGTCGAGGAAGCCAAGGCCGCGGTTGGTGTACTTCTTGGCGATCGAGATCACCAGACGCAGGTTGGCCTCGATCATCTCCTTCTTGGCCTGGCGCGACTTGGCCTCGCCCATGGTCAGGCGACGGGCGACATCCTTGAGCTCCTCGACGCTCATTTCCGTCTCCTGCTCGACCCGTTTGAGCCGGCGCTGATTCTCGCGAATCTTCACCGCCACCGCCTCGGCCGAAGCGACCCATGGTGAATCGGGATGATCGCGGAAGAGGGAGTCGAGCCAGCGCTCGTCGGTCTCCATCGGCGGGAAGGTTTCGAGCAGAATCTTGCGCGGCATCTTCGCATCCAGCGCCAGATCGCGGACGGCGCGCTCGTATTTGCGCACCCGCTCCACCGAGTTCTTGAAACGCAACACCAGCGTATCGATCTGCTTGGAAGAGAAGGGGATCGCCACCAACTCCATCAGCATCGCATCGAGCGCCTCTTTGGTGCGCGCCGCCAACTCCTTGTCGTCCGGCTTCTTGTCGCTCTGCTTCTTCAGCTTGATGAAGACCGCATGCGCCTCCTTGGCGTTGGCGAAGTGCTTGAGCGCCTCTTCGAGCTGCTCCTCCTTGGTAATCACCGTCTCCTGCATCGGCGTGCCGTCGGGAGTGGCGGTGCGCGCCTTGATTGCCTCGGAAAGGCTGTCCGGATCGAGCTTCACCGATTCGGAGGGCTCCTCCTCCTCGTCGTCGTCGGAGCGATTCAGGCGCGACTCGTACTCGGCGATGGCGGCGGCGTTCACCACCTTGTCGTCGATGTCGAGAATATCGCGGATATTCGGCTCTTCGCCGGTCAGTTCGGCCTCCGCTTTCGCTTCAACCACACGGTCGCCGAGCAGCATGATTTCGCGGAAGGTGGAGGGGCAGAGGCAGATCGCCTCGTGCACCTGCAAACGCCCCTCCTCGATGCGGCGGGCAATCTCGATTTCGCCTTCGCGGGTGAGCAGCTCGACCGTGCCCATTTCGCGCAGGTACATACGCACCGGAT
>Ga0233416_10000025_pt1 | contig 40064 bp, 42 predicted proteins | sample Sediment_Towuti__2_FD_188638 | JGI IMG/M metagenome (GOLD analysis project Ga0233416, IMG submission 188638) | Sediment microbial communities from Lake Towuti, South Sulawesi, Indonesia - Sediment_Towuti_2014_0_MG | ecosystem: Environmental > Aquatic > Freshwater > Lake > Sediment | place... | reverse complement strand
GAGGGCGACGACGTCGACCTGACCCGACTCCCGATCCAGCGGTGCTGGCCGGGTGATCCTGCCCCCTTCATCACGCTTCCCGCGGTCATAACGAAGGACCCCAAGACCGGCGTCCGCAACGTCGGCATGTATCGCATGCAGGTGATCGACCGCTCGTCGACCTTCATGCACTGGCAGATGCACAAGGACGGTCGGGCGGACTTCCTCGCCGCCGAGGACGGGCGGATCCCGGTCGCGGTCGCGATCGGGCTCGACCCGGTGACGGCCTACTCCGCGAGCGCGCCGCTTCCGCACCACCTCGACGAGCTCATGCTCGCCGGGTTTCTGCGCGGTGAGCCGGTCGAGCTCGTCCGCTGCAAGACCGTCCCGCTGGAGGTTCCGGCGAGCGCGGAGATCGTCCTCGAGGGCTGGGTCGCGAGGGACGACACGGGCATCGAAGGGCCCTTCGGCGACCACACCGGCTACTACTCGCATGCCGAGCCGTTCCCGATCTTCCGCATCTCGGCGATGACGATGCGGCGCGACGCGATCTACCCGTCGATCGTCGTCGGCAAGCCCCCCGCGGAGGACGCGTGGATGGGGAAGGCGACGGAGCGGATCTTCCTCCCGGCCGTTCGCATGACCCTGCCCGAGATCGTCGACTACGACCTCCCGGTCGCGGGCGCATTCCACAACTGCGCGATCGTCTCGATCCGCAAAGCGTTCCCCGGCCACGCGCAGAAGGTGATGCACGCGCTCTGGGGGCTCGGGATGCTCTCGCTCTCGAAGTCGATCGTCGTCGTGGACGAGCACGTGGACGTGCACGACTACGCGGACGTCTTCTTCCGCGTGACCGCGAACGTCGACCCGAAGCGGGACATCCTGATCACGGAGGGGCCGCTCGACCACCTCGACCACGCGCCCGGGCGACAGTTCTACGGCGGCAAGCTCGGCATCGACGCGACGCACAAGCTCCCCGAGGAGGACGCTCGTCCCTGGCCGGAGGAGATCGTCATGTCGGACGAGATCCGCGAGCTCGTGTCGCGGCGCTGGTCCGAGTACGGCCTCGGCGATTTCTCCTGACGCGCGTCCTCCGGACAGTGCAGAATCCCCGCGTCGCGACAGGCGGCACGTCGTTGACACGAGCGAGGGCGGGACGATTGAATCCCGCGCAGGGTCCACGTTGAGCGACACCGGCCACGACAACCCCCACGTCCCCGGGCCCAGCCTCTGGCCGATCGGGTTCGCGATCGGGATCGCGCTCCTCCTCCTCGGCCTGGTGTTGAGCAGCTGGATCATCAGCGCCGTCGGCCTCGTCCTCGTGATCGTGTTCGGGATCCTCTGGGCCAGGGACGTCACGCGAGAGGTGCGCGGCGAGGTGCCCGAGATCGAGCCGGAGACACGCGCTGTCGCGGAAGAGCCGGCCCCGCCGACCGCCGCGGCGCCGGCGGCTCCGGCCCCGCTCCCGACCTACTCCCGCTCGCGCTTCCTCGAGGCGACGACGATCGGGATCGGCGCGGCGATCGGCGCGATCGTCACCGTGCCCGTGCTCGGGTTCACGGTGCTCCCGTCGTTCACGAACCTCGACGAGACCGACGCCGACCTCGGGCCGATCGAGAACTTCCCCAAGGACACGTTCGTCATCGCGACCTACCTCGCGCAGCCCGAGCAGGGCGAGGTGAGCAGGAGAACGTCCTTCATCCGCTACAACGGGCTCGTCGAGAACCCGGCCAGCGGTGGCCGTCTGGAGCCGAGCTTCACGATCCTCTACAGCCGGTGCGTGCACCTCGGCTGCCCGGTGCAGCCCAACGGTCCGATCGACGAGCAGGCGACGAAGGAGCTCGACAACGGCGTCGTCCTCAGGCCGGTCCTCGCGCAGTCTTTCGGCTGCCCGTGTCACGGCGGCCTCTACAACTCCGAGGGCAACCGCCAGGCCGGCCCGCCCGTGCGCTCCATGGACCGGCAGGAGTACTACATCCGCGAGGGGCGCCTCGTTCTCGGTCCCAACTTCGCCGTCGGAAACGTCTCGGGAACCGGCGCGGACGCGAAGATCGCGAGGTACCCGTGGTCGCAGCCGGGGACGCACGTCGACGGCGTTGAGGCCTGGCTGTACCCGATCGTCCCGAGCCAGGTGATCGACTAGATGGCCAAGGCCAAGAGCCGCCGCCACTCCGTCGTCGACACCGTCGTGCTGCAGCCGCTCGACTGGGTCGACGAGCGGACAGCCGCCGTCCGCGGGACGAAGTGGTTCCTCTTCCGCAATGTGCCGCGCGACTCCGCGTGGGCCCAGACCCTCGGCTCGGCGACGCTCACCGCGTTCATCGTCCAGGCGGTCACCGGCGTCATCCTGGCGATGTACTACGAGCCGTCGTCGAGGATCGACCCGGTGAGCGGAAAGCCGGTCGCCTACACGTCGATCGAGCACATCACGAACGACCTCACCCTCGGCTGGCTCGTGCGCGGGATGCACCGGTGGGGGGCGAGCGTGTTCGTCATCCTCCTCTTCCTCCACATGGGGCGGGTCTTCCTCTACGGGGCGTACAAGTATCCGCGCGAGCTCTCGTGGCTCACCGGCGTGCTCCTGCTCGTCACCGGGATGCTGCTCGGCTTCACCGGCTACCTGCTGCCGTGGGATCAGACCGCGTACTGGGCGACCGTCGTGGGGATCAACCTGAACGCGACGGCGCCGTTCCTCGGACCCTGGTTAGCGCAGTTCCTGGCGAGCGGCTACGAGATCACGGGCGACGCGCTCCCGAAGTGGTACTCGCTGCACATGTTGGTCCTGCCGGGAGCCGTGATCGGGCTGATCTTCGTCCACGTCTACCTCGTGACCCGCCTCGGCGTCTCGTCGCCGCCGTGGTCGAGCGAGAGGGCGGGGCGCGAGCGCCCGGCCGCGCAGCCCGCGGGCGCGCGAGCCGGCCTCGTCCGGGGCAGCGGAGGTGGTGACTGATGGCCCGCGACCTCGGCGAGCTGAACCGCGAGGACTTCGCCCGCTACAAGGACGACGTCAAGAAGGAGGGAAAGCCTTTCTTCCCACGGGCGCTCTTCCACGACACGGTCATGTCGCTCGTCGTCGTGATCGTGATCGTCGGGCTGGCGGTCATCTGGTACTACGACGCGGACGGGGAGAAGCCCGGGATCCTCGGGCCGTGGTACACGGCGCCCGCCGATCCGGCGACGACGCAGTTCATCCCCCGGCCCGACTGGTACTTCTACTTCCTCTTCTACCTCCTCAGGGTCTTCGAGTGGCCGGAGACGGTGTTTATCGCCACCGTCGGCATCCCGACGATCTGCCTCATCCTCCTCTTCGGGCTGCCCTTCTACGACCGGCGGCGCGAGCGGCGGCCGACGCACCGTCCGGTCGCCATGGTGGCCGCCGTCCTGACCGTCATCTCGATGGGCGTGCTCACGTGGAAGGGAGCGACGGCGCGCGAGGCGCTCGGCTCCGAGCTCATCCTCCTCGTGCCGGCATGGGCGGCGGAGCAGGGCTTCGAAAACGACCAGGAGGCGGTGAAGGGAGCCGAGATCTTCGCCCAGTCGGGCTGCCTCAACTGCCACACGTACCTCGGCGAAGGGTCGGGCACGCTGGGCGCGCCCGACCTGAGCGACGTGGGCCAGCGCTACGACCAGCAGCAGGCGGTCGCATACCTGACCAACCCGGCCGCGTTCGGGAACACGGTGATGGGCTCGTACGCGTACCTCGGGGCGGAGAACCTCGCCGCCCTCGGCGCGTTCATCGAGGCCTCCAAGGGCGGCGGGTAGGGGTCAGGTCTTCCATGTTCCAGAAGTGGAACATGGAAGACCTGACCCCGTCTAGCCTTCGCGCCGTGCGCGTCTTCCTCGGCGTGACGGGCGCGTCCGGCGCCCCGTATGCGGAGCGCCTGCTGCGCGCCCTCGTCCAGGCGGATTGCGAGGTCGGCCTGACGGCATCCGCGTCGGGAACCCATGTTCTCGCCCACGAGCTGTACGGCGACCCCGCCCTCCCCCGCGAGGAGGTGCTCCACCGCTTCGCCGGCGCGTACGAGAGCGTCACCGTCTACGGCGAGGGCGACTACTCGAGCCCGTACGCGAGCGGCTCGGCGAAGGTCGACGCTTACGTGATCTGTCCCTGCTCGATGGCGACGGTCGGGACGCTCGCCTCCGGCGCGATGCAGAACCTCATCCACCGCGCGGCCTCGGTCGCGCTCAAGGAGCGGAGGAAGCTCGTGCTCGTGCCCAGGGAGACGCCGCTCTCGTCGATCCATCTCCGCGGGCTCGCGACCCTGAACGAGGCGGGCGCGGTGATCCTCTTCGCGGCCCCCGGCTTCTACCACGGAGCGAAGACCGTGGACGACCTCGTGGACTTCGTGGTCGCGCGCTGCCTCGACCAGCTGGGCATCGACAACGCCCTCGTCACGAGGTGGGGCCAGTGAGTTACCACACAGGGCGTCTAGCCGCGGACGAAGTCCGCGGCATGTTCGACCGCATCGCGCCCGTCTACGACGCGATGAACCACCTCATGACGGCGGGGCTCGATCGGCGCTGGCGCCGGCTCGCCGTGCGGGAGGTCGTGTGGCCCGGAGACCGCGTGCTCGACGTGTGCTGCGGCACGGGCGACTTCGCGATCGAGGCCGAGCGGCGCGGCGCACGGGTCGTCGGGGTCGACTTCGCGGAGCGGATGCTCGAGCGCGCCCGCCGGAAGTCGCGGACGATCGAGTGGGTTCGAGGAGATGCGCTCTCCCTCCCGCTCGACGCCGCCGAGTTCGACGCGGCGACCGTCGGCTTCGGCGTCCGGAATCTCGCCGACCTCGAGCTCGGCCTCCGGGAGCTCGCGCGCGTCCTGCGGCCGGGCGGAAAGCTCGCGGTGCTGGAGATCACGCAGCCGAGCGGCCTTCTGCGCCCGTTCTTCCGCGTGTGGCTGGACGTACTCGTTCCGCTGGCCGGGAAGGTCCTCCCGGGCGGGAAGGCGTACACGTACCTCCCGGCGAGCGTTCGGCGCTTCCCGGGCCCCGAGGACCTCTCGGCCGCGCTCGAGCGCGCGGGCTTCGCGAATGTCTCGTACCGGCTTCTCGGCGGCGGCAGCGTCGCCCTCCACGTCGCCGAGCGACCCTCGTGAGCGCGCTCGAGACCGTACGCTCGGCAGGCGGCCTCGACGCGTACCTCGAGGAGGTCGAGGCCCGTCTCTCGGGGACGGTGTCGAGGCATCCGGGCCTCGTCGGCGTCATCGGGGAGGCCGCTCTCGCGGCAGGTGGGAAGCGCCTCCGCCCCGCGCTCGCGTTCCTCTCGTCCGCCCCGGGCTCTCGGCCCCCGGTCCCGGAGGGCGTGGCCGTCGAGCTCGTCCACATGGCCACGCTCGTCCACGACGACCTCATCGACGGCGCGACCGTACGGCGCGGGCGCCCGGCCGCCTGGAGCGAGCACGGCGCGGACGCGGCCCGGGCCGCCGGTGACTACCTCTTCGCACGGGCGTTCGCGGTGCTCGCCGCGGAGCGGGGCTCCGCCGCGGTCTCGACCCTCGCGGACGCGACCCTCGCGCTCGCCCGCGGGGAGGCGATGCAGCGCCGCCAGCGGCACGACCCGGACACGACCGTGGAGGAGTACCTCGAGCGTTGCGCGCTCAAGACCGGGAAGCTGTTCGAGGCGGCGTGCGTGCTCGGCGGCGGAAGCGGGGAGTACGGGCTCCTGCTCGGCGTCGCCTTCCAGATCGTCGACGACGTGCTCGACTGCGCGGGCGAGACGATCGAGACGGGGAAGATCCCGGGAACCGACCTCCGCGACGGGACGCCGACGCTCCCCCTGATCCTGGCGGCGCGCGAGGACCCGGTCGTCCGCGAGGCGCTCGCCGGCAACGGCTCGAGGGACGGCGCGCTCGTCCGCGTCGCCGCGACCGGAGCGCTGGAGCGGTCCCGTGAGGTGGCGCTGGACTACGCTTCGAGGGCGAGGGCCGGCCTCGACGGCGTCGGGCGACGAAAGGAGCTCGAGGCGCTCGCGGAAGCAGTCGTAGAGAGGAGCTCCTGATCGCAGTTCTCGCACGAGAGACGTCCCTGGAGCGGATCCGGGAGAAGGTGGAGGCCGGCGAGCGGCTCGGCTTCGACGACGGCGTCGCGCTCCTCGAGACGGACGATCTGCTCGCGCTGGGCGAGCTGGCCGACCTCGCGCGCCGGCTCCGCGGGGGAACGGACGAGGCGTACTTCGTCCAGAACCTGTACGTGAGCCAGACGAACGTCTGCCGCGTCAAGTGCAAGTTCTGCGCGTTCGCGGCCACCCGCAAGCAGCCCCACGCCTACACCCTCACGACGGAGGAGCTCGTCACGGACGTGCTCGCCCAGCGAGAGGTCACCGGGTTCACCGAGCTACACATGGTGAACGGCGAAAGCCCGCACGTGGACTTCGCCTTCTACCGGGACACGATCGCGGCACTGCACGACGCGCTCCCGGACGTGCACCTCAAGTGCTACACAGCCTCGGAGATCCACCACATGACGACGCTCAGCGGTCTCACCCACGAGGTGGTGCTGCAGGAGCTCAAGGACGCCGGCCTGGGGTCGCTCCCGGGCGGCGGCGCGGAGGTCTTCGCGGACCGGGTGAGACGGCTCGTCGCGCCGGGCAAGGAGCCACCGGAGATCTGGTTCCACGTCCACGACACGGCCCACCGACTTGGCATCCCGACGCACTGCACGATGCTCTACGGGCACGTCGAGACCTACGAGGAGCGGGTCGACCACATGCTTCGGCTGCGCGACCAGCAGGACCTCACGGGCGGCTTCCTCGCGTTCATCCCGCTCGCTTTCCATCCGGAGAACACGGTTTTCGAGCGCCGCGGCTGGCGTCACACGACCGGGTCCGAGGACCTCAAGATGCTCGCCTTCTCGCGCCTGATGCTCGACAACGTCGAGCACGTCAAGGCCTACTGGATCATGATGGGGATGCCGCTCGCCGCCGTCGCGCTCCACTTCGGCGCGGACGACGTGCAGGGCACCGTCGTACGCGAGGAGATCTTCCACGCCGCCGGGGCGCGCACGGAGACGGAGCAGAAGATCGACCAGCTCGTCCGCTTCGTCCGCGACGCGGGGCGGATCCCGGTGCAGCGCGACACCCTCTACAACGAGCTCCGCAGGTGGGAGTGATCTGATGAGTCGCGAGGGAGCCCGTCGAGAGAAGGCAGGGCCGACGGGCGGGACGCCGATCTGGGTCTGGGTCGTCTACGGCCTCGGGATCCTCGCCGGGGTCGTCGTCGTCGGATCGGCGCTCTTCACCGCGGGCGCGTTCCTCGCCACGGACGACGCCTCCGCGACGGTCACCCTTTCCGCCCGGGGGATCGTGCTCTGGGGAGGGCTGATCGTGCTGGCGATCGGGACCTGGCTCGTGCGGCGGCGGAGGGCGCGGCGATGATTCGCCTGGGACGCATCTCCTACGTGAACATGGCGCCCGTCTTCTACAGGCTCGAGGCGGACGTGGAGGAGATCGCGGGCGTCCCGACCGAGCTGACCCGGCTGCTGCTCGACGGCGAGATCGACGTCGCGCCGATTCCGTCGATCGAGTACGCCCGGAACGCCGACCGGCTCCGGATCCTGCCCAGGCTCTGCGTCTCCTCCGAGGGGGCGGTCGAGTCGATCCAGCTCGTGACCCGGATGCCGTTCGGGCAGGTCCGCTCGGTGGCCGTGACTCCGGAGAGCGCCACCTCGGTCGTGCTCACGCGCATTCTGCTGCCGCGGGCCGAGATCGTTCCGCTCGGGACGGAAGCGGACGCGAAGCTCCTCATCGGCGACGCGGCGCTGCGAAGCGCGTTCGAGGATCCCACGCCGCACTTCGACCTCGGCCGGCTGTGGCTCGACCGGACCGGGCTGCCGATGGTCTTCGCCGTCTGGGCCGCGGTGGAACCGCTCGTCGACGGCCTCGTCGACCTCGAGCACGCGCTCGTCGCCTCGGTGCGCCTCGCTCGCTCGGAGCCCGAGCGGCTGGCGCTGCAGGCGAGCGACATGTACGGCTACCCCCCCGGCTTCCTCGCCCGCTACTTCGAGAAGCTCCGCTACAGCTTCGGGCCGCGCGAGCGCGCCGGCCTGTACACGTTCCTCGAGATGGCTCGCGACGTCGGCGAGCTCCACCACGTTCCCGAGCTCCGCTTCGTGCGCGCGGAGGTGCCGGCGTGACCGCAGTCGTCGAGGAGCTCCCTGCGGTCGGCGAGGTCCTCGAGAAGGCGCTCGCGGGCGAGCGAATCACGGACGACGACGCGGTCGCGCTCCTCCGCTCCCGCGACCTCGTGGCGGTCGGGCGCGTGGCCAACGAGATCCGCAACCGGCTGAACGACCCCTCCCGAGTGACGTTCATCGTGGACCGGAACCTCAACTACACGAACGTCTGCGTCACCGACTGCGACTTCTGCGCGTTCTATCGGCGGCCCGGCGACCGGCGCGAGGCGTACCTCCTGCCGAAGCCCGTGATCTTCAAGAAGATCGAGGAGACGCTCGCGATCGGAGGCACCGGGCTCCTGATGCAGGGCGGCCACCACCCCGACCTCGGAATCGACTACTACGAGGACCTCTTCCGCTCCATCAAGGCGCGCTACAAGATTCACCTCCACGCGCTCTCGCCGCCCGAGATCCAACACGTCGCGCGCCGCTCGAAGCTCACAGTCGCCGAGACGCTCACGCGGCTCCGTGACGCCGGGCTCGACTCGGTTCCCGGCGGGGGCGCCGAGATCCTCGTCGACCGCGTCCGGAGGATCATCGCGCCGAAGAAGACGCGCTCCGACGAGTGGCTCGACGTCATGCGCCAGGCGCACCGGCTGGGGATGTCGACGACGGCGACGATGATGTACGGCCACGTCGAGACGCTCGAGGAGCGGGTCGAGCACATGCGCCGCATCCGGGAGCTCCAGGACGAGACGCGTGGCTTCCGCGCCTTCATCTCGTGGACGTTCCAGCGCGACGGGAACCGGCTCGAGGACCTCGTGCCGGAGGAGACGCGGCCGACCTCGTTCGACTACCTGCTCACGCAGGCCGTCTCGCGGATCTATCTCGACAACGTCCCCCACATCCAGTCGTCGTGGGTGACGCAGGGCATGAAGGTCGGCCAGGTGGCGCTGGCGTTCGGCGCCGACGACATGGGCTCGGTGATGATCGAGGAGAACGTCGTCTCCGCGGCCGGCACGACTCACCGCACGACGACCGACGAGCTCGTGCACCTCATCCGCTCGCTGGGCAAGACCCCGGTGCAGCGCGACACGCTGTACCGCGAGGTCAGGGTCTTCTGAGCCAGGTCTCCTCGAGGCATCTCGACAGAACGGCGTCCATGCATCACGATGTCGTCGTGCGGCATAGCGACCCATATCTATGGGCCAAGTGATATGGTGAGCCGTATCAAGACGACGATCGACATCGCGGACAGCCTTCTGCTCGCCGCCAAGGAACGGGCGGCACGGGAGGGCACGACGCTCCGAGCGCTGGTCGAGGAAGGTCTCCGCTTCGTGCTCGCGAACAGGCGCGACTCGTCGTTCCGTCTCAGCGACGCATCGGTCGACGGCGATGGATTGTCCGAGGAGTTCCGCAGCGCAAGCTGGGAGCGCGTTCGGGAGGCGATCTACGAGGAGCGCGCCGGCTGATCGCGGTCGACACCAACGTGCTCGTGGCGGCGCACCGCCGCGACGCCGAGCTCCACGAGCCTGCTGCAGCGGCGATCCGTCGGCTGGCTGAGAGCCCGGCCTCCTGGGCTATCCCATGGGCGTGCGTGCACGAGTTCCTGGCGATCGTGACCCATCCCCGCATCTACGCGCCGCCCTCGACGCTGGAGCAGGCGCTGGCTCAGGTCGACGCCTGGTCGGAGTCGCGCGGATTCGCGTTCCTCGCTGAGGGTCTCGATCACCGTGCGCGGTTGAGAGATGTTCTCGAGGCGACTCGGGTAACAGGGCCGCGTATCCACGATGCGCGAATCGCCGCCGTGTGTGTGAGCCACGGTGTGCGGGTCCTGTGGACGGTGGACCGCGACTTCTCGCGCTTTCCCGAGCTCGCAGTCGAGAACCCGCTCGTCGGCTGACGCCGGTCAGCATGAGCTTCGTCAGGGCTTGGCTGCCCGCAGCCCGGTCGAACGAGCGGTCCTCCAATTGCGAGCAGGTGCCCGACTTCAGCCCGGGTACTTGCCGCTCCTCAGGCTCGCCGAACCCGTCGCTCCGCCGCGACGAGGAGCACCACGGCGAGGCCGCCGAACCCGAGCGCGAGCCAGCCCCACGGCGGGCCGGCGGGCTTCGGCTCCTGCCCTACGGCCCGGACGAGCGACTCGGCGCGTCCCGCCGGCGTGACGCTCCGGTAGCCCGTCTGCGCCTCGCTCACGAGCTTGCGGAGCCGGCTCTCCGAGATGTCGTCGCTCCAGGCGCCGAGCTCTCTGCCGACGAGGACGACGAGCGTGCCGCCGAGGCCGGCCTCGCGGGCGATCTCCTCCGCGATCGCATCGGGTCCGCCCCCGAGCTCGTCGGAGGCCGACGCCGGCAGGAAGGCGACCTTCGCATCGGAGCCGACGATTCCCGGGAACCCTCCCGCCTCGACCTCGCTCACCGCCGAGCCCGGATCCCAGGAGACGGAGACGCTGCCGAAAGCCTCGACGGCCCGCCCGATCGCGGTCTGAGGACCGTGTGCATGCGCCACGGCCGTGACCGCCGAGCATGCGATGACGACGACGGCGCCTCGGAGCACTGCGGCGCAGGCTACTCGCGCAGGCCTGTTCGGAGGGTGTAAGAGCCTGCAAATCGGCCGTCCGGGTTCGGGTACCCTCGACCCGCCGTGCTCCGGAGACTCGCCTTCCTCGGGCTCGCCGCCCTCGCCTTCTCTCTCGGCTCCGTCGACCGCGCGGTCGCCCAGCCGATCCCGCTCCTTCCCGGCGTGACCTACGAGTCGAGCGTCGAGTTCACCCCGTTCGGCCCGGTGGCGCTGCACGTCGTACGCGGGCCGCGGCCGGTTGGCCCCTATCGACTCCGGCCCGCGCTTTCGAACGAGTCGGTCGTGCAGCGGGAGACGGTCTCCTCGATGCAACGCCGGTCCAGCTCCACCTCGACCTCGGTGGGCGTGAACGGTGACTACTTCACGCTCGCGGACGGCCGCCCGAGCGGGATCACGCTCAGGGACGGCATGTTGATCACGCCCCCGATCTCGTCGCGCTCGAGCGCCGGGGTCACGCTGGACGGCCTCCTCGACGTCCGCCGCGTCTCGTTCCGCGGAACCTGGCGCGGGCTCGGGCAGCGGCGCTCGGTGAACTTCCTGAACAAGGCGCCGGGCTCGAACGGCTTCTCCCTGTTCACGTCCGACTGGGGACGGTCGACGCCGCGGATCGAGGGCGCCTTCGCGGTCGTCCTCTCCCCGTTCCCGCCTGCGACGCCGAACGTCGACCTCGTCGCCCCCGTCACGGCGACGGCCGAGAGCGGCCCGGTGCCCATCGCACCGGGGACGGCGGTCCTCCTCGCGCGCGGGAACGCGGCAGTGCGACTGCGGGAGGAAGCCCCGGTCGGCACGACGCTGACGCTCCGCCTGATCCTCCAGCCGGACTGGGCGACCGTCTCGGACGCGATCGGCGGCGGCCCCGTGCTCGTACGGGACGGAAAGCCGGTCTACCGGGCGAAGGAGGCCTTCTCGACGGAGCAGCTCGCCCCCCGGGGCCCGCGGACCGCAGTCGGGCAGCGTGCCGACGGCGGCCTCCTCCTCGTGGCCACGGACGGCAGGCAGCCGGGCTACTCGATCGGGATGACGAACTTCGAGCTGGCGCAGGCGATGGTGCGACTCGGCGCCGTGCGGGCCATGGCGCTCGACGGAGGCGGTTCGACGACCCTCGCCTTCGAGGGCACGGTGCTCAATCGCCCGTCCGACGGCGGTGAGCGCGCGGTCGCCACCGGGCTCATGCTCCAGTACTTCGGCGTCTACGCGCGGCCGCCCGCAGAGCCGGTCGTGTCCCCGAACGGCGACGGCGTCGCCGAGACGCAGAGGCTCTCGTACAAGGTCGTGCGCCCGTCGGAGGTGACGGTGCGGCTCACCGCGCCGGACGGCGCCGTCGCGTACGAGGAGACCGTCCTGCGGGAGCCCGGCACGTACGACGTGCCCTTCCCCCCGGCTCCTCCCGAGGAGCCGGTTCCGCCGCCCACCGCTCCGACGGAGCCCGTTCCTCCGGCGGAGGGCCGCTGGACGCTGTCGGTCGCCGCCGTCGACGACCAGGGGCTCGGGTCGTCCGCGGTCCAGCGGTTCGCCGTCAACTCGACGATCGGGTTCCTGAAGGTCGAGCCCGCGCGCCTCGTCTTGCCGCCGACCGGCGGCCAGGCGGTCGCGCGCTGGACGCAGACGCGCGCCGCGCGCACCAAGGTCACGGTGGAGACGCCTGAGGGGATCCTCGTCCGCTCGCTCGCGCTCCGCCGCATGGAGCCCGGAGAGGGATCGGCGACGTGGAACGGGAGGCTTCGCACCGGCCAGCTCGCGCCGGCCGGACGGTACGTCGTCCGGGTGTCGGCGACGAACGAGGTCGGCGCCGTCTCTCTTGCCGCGGAGCTCCGGGTTCGCCGCACGAAGGGCTAGCCCGCCCCGCCAGTACAGTCCCGCCCGATGCTCGTCGCCTCCGTCCTGAGCGAGCTCACCGACGCGGTCACCGCCGTCATCGGGGACTACGGCCTCTACGCCGTGTTCGGACTGATGCTCGTCGACGCGGTGTTCCCCGCGGCGAGCGAGCTCGTGATGGTCTACGCCGGCGCCGTGGCCGCCGGGGCCTTCGCCAATCAGGACGTGGTCCTCTTCGGGCGCACCATCGAGGAGGGGTGGCAGGCGTACCTCGCGATGGCGCTCGCGGGCACGGTCGGCTACACGATCGGGGGAATCGTCGGGTGGGCGATCGGGCTCTACGGCGGACGCCCCTACCTCGAGCGGCACGGCCGCTGGCTCCACCTGAACGAGGAGAGGCTCGACCGCGCGGAGCGCTGGTTCCAGCGCTGGGAGGACTGGGCGGTGTTCCTCGGCCGGCTCACACCGGTGGTTCGCTCCTTCATCTCGGTCCCCGCCGGGATCTTCGAGGTTCCCTTCGTCCGCTACACGCTGCTCACGCTGGCGGCCTCGGCGATCTGGTGTTTCGCTCTTGCGGGCGCCGGCTATCTCGCCGGGGAGAGCTGGGAGGAGTTCCACCACTCGTTCGGCTACGTCGAATATGTGATCGCCGCTGGGGTCGTGGCGGGCGTCGTATGGCTCGCGATCCGCTGGCTCCGCCGCCGGCGCCGGCCTACCGAGGAGTCGGCGGGCGCCTGAGGAACGTCAAGGGTGAGACCCGTGGGTCTGACCCCTCCCCTCCACGAGTACACTCGCCCCTCGTGACCTCGATTCCGCTCGTCGATGTAAAGGCGCAGTACGCGCCCCTGATCCCGGAGCTCGAGGAGCGCTTCTCGGCCGTGCTCGAGTCGGGCCGCTTCATCTTCGGCCCCGAGGTCGCGGCCTTCGAGCGAGAGGCGGCTGCGTTCCTCGACGTCCCGCACGCGATCGGGGTCGCGAACGGCACGGATGCGCTCGTGCTCTCGCTGGAGGCGCTCGGGATCGGCCGCGGGGACGAGGTGATCTGCCCCGCATTCACGTTCTACGCGACCGCGGAGGCGATTGCACGAGTGGGGGCGACTCCGGTGTTCGCAGACATCGACCCGGTGACGCTCGACCTCGACCCCGAGGACGTCGCAGCGCGGATCACGCCGAGCACGAAGGCGATCGTCGCCGTCCACCTCTTCGGACGGCCGGCGCCCTGCGCCGAGCTCGCCGGGCTCGGTCTCCCGATCGTCGAGGACGCAGCGCAGGCATTCGGCGCGGACGGCGTCGCACAGACCGGCATCTGCGCGACGTTCAGCTTCTTCCCGACGAAGAACCTCTTCGCCCTGGGCGACGGAGGGCTCGTGACCGCGCTCGACGACGACGTGGCCGAGCGCGTTCGGATGCTCCGGTTCCACGGGTCGCGCGACAAGACGACCTTCGAGCTCGTGGGGACCAACTCGCGCCTCGACGCCATCCAGGCGGCCGCGCTCCGCGTGTTCCTGCCGCACCTCACCGGCTGGAACGCCGCGCGCCGCGAAGCCGCCGCACGCTATGCGGAGCTGGGGCTCGGTGAGGCGGTGGAGCTCCCCGCCGACGAGCCAAGCCACGTGTACCACATGTACGTCGTGCGGTCGCGCAATCGCGACCAGGTCGCGATCGCGCTAGAGGCCGCCGGAATCGCAAGCACGGCCTACTACACGACGCCGCTCCACCTCCAGCCGGCGATGCGCTACCTGGGGTACGAGCCGGGCTCGCTGCCCGAGACCGAGCGGGCGGCAGCGGAGAACCTCGCGCTTCCGATGTGGGCGGGCATCACGGCCGGACAGCAGGAGCGCGTGGTCGGGACCGTCCTGGCAGCGCTGGGCGTCGCGGTATGAGATCGCCGGTCAACAGGCACAGTCTCTGGCAGGTCGCCGTCGATGGCGTTCTGATCGCCGCGGCGTGGGTCATCTCCTGGTTCGTGCGCTTCGACGCCGACTGGCCGCGCTACTACGACCGCTACCTCGAGTGGGACGTGATCGTCCTCGCGGTCGGGGTCGCGCTGCCCGTCTTCGTCGCGTTCGGCTTCTACAACCGGTGGTGGAGGTACGTCTCGACCCGCGACATGTGGGGAGCCGTCCGCGGCGTCCTGACGGCGGGCATCGCGACGTTCCTCGTCTTCACCGCGCTCGACTTCCACCCGGCGAGGGTCCCGCGCGGGATCTGGGTCGTCTACGTGCTGCTCCTCCTCGCGTTCGTCACGGGCTCGCGACTCCTCGCCCGCACCCTGATCGAGCGCCCCGCCGCCGGCACGATCGTCGCCCGCGGCAAGGAGGTCCTCCTCGTCGGCGCCGGCGACGCCGCGCAGCTCGTCCTCCGGGAGCTGCTCAGGAATCCGTCGCTCGGCTACACGCCGATCGGGCTCGTGGACGACGACCCGCGCAAGAAGAACCTTCGGCTGCACGGCGTGCGCGTGCTCGGGACGACGGTCGAGCTGCCGGAGCTCCTCCGCGACCGGCGCCCCGACGAGGTGCTCATCGCCATCCCGTCCGCCGCCGGAGACGTGCGCGAGCGGATCGTGGAGATGGCACGCGCCGAGCGCGTGCCCGTGAAGACCCTCCCGAGCCTGCCTGAGCTCATCGTCGGCGACTTCGACCTCGCGGGTCAGATCCGCCCGGTCGAGGTCGAGGACCTCCTCGGGCGAGAGCCGGTCGAGGTCGACATCGACTCCATCGCCGGCTACGTGACGGGCGAGGTCGTGCTCGTCACGGGCGCAGGCGGGTCGATCGGCTCCGAGCTCTGCCGCCAGATCGCACGCGTCGGGCCGACACGGCTCGTGCTCGTGGACAACGGCGAGCCCGGCCTCTTCGAGATCGAGCGCGAGCTCGTGGACGAGCGCGCGTTCCACGCCACCGCGGCCGTCCTCGCGGACGCGGGCAACGAGACGAAGATGCGGCAGGTCTTCGAGAAGTACCGGCCGGGAGTGGTCTTCCATGCCGCGGCGTACAAGCACGTCCCGCTGATGGAGGCGAACCCGATCGAGGCGGTTCGCAACAACACGCTCGTCACCCGCACGGTGGCCGACCTCGCGGTCGAGTTCGACGCCAAGCGGTTCGTCCTCGTCTCGACCGACAAGGCCGTCAACCCCAGGAACGTGATGGGGCAGACGAAGGCGCTCTGCGAGCGGATCGTCGAGGCGTGGGGCCACCACGAGGGGGTCACGACCCGCTTCTGCGCGGTGCGCTTCGGGAACGTCCTCGGCTCCTCGGGGAGCGTCATCCCGACCTTCCGCAGGCAGATCGCGAACGGCGGCCCGGTCACCGTCACGCATCCGGAGATGACGCGGTTCTTCATGACCATCCCTGAGGCCGTGCAGCTCGTCGTCCAGGCCGGAGCGATCGGCGGCCAGGGCCAGGTCTACGTGCTGGACATGGGCGAGCCGGTCCGGATCGCCGAGCTCGCCGAGACGATGATCCGGCTCTCCGGCAAGGAGCCGGGATCCGGCGTGGAGATCGACTTCGTCGGCGCTCGGCCCGGGGAGAAGCTGCACGAGGAGCTGTGGTCGGCCGACGAGACGGTCGAGCCGACGAGCCACGAGGCGATCCTGCTCGTGACGCGCCCGCCGCTCCGGCCCGGCTGGCTCGAGGAGGAGCTCGACGCGCTCGAGCGCCTCGTCGAGGCGGGAGAGACCCTCGAGCTCGTGGGCCGGCTCAGCACGATCGCGGGCGCCTCCCGCGACGCGGTCGTGGCCGAGGACGGAGCGGGCGCCGCCGAAGCGGCGCCCGCGTCGGAGACCGTCTAGCCCTTTCCGCTTACAGGCCCGGAATCCGCAGCAGCAGCAGCTGCCCGCCCTCGCGCTTGTACGTGAAGTCGGGTTGGCCGTCGCCGTTGTTGTCGTCACCGGGCGCTTTCTCGACCCACAGCGTGTGCGCCTGCACGTCGATCAGGAACGCGCCGGGGCCGAAGGCCTCCGAGGCGTCCACGACGCCGCTCGACTCCCACGCTCCCCAGTTGCCGTTCGGCCGGCCGTCGACGTCCGTCGGGCCGCCGTCGGCGGACTGGTCGACCTTGGCGACGACCTGAGGCGACCCCGAGAACGGCACGTACCAGAGGCGTGCCGTGGTCGCGTTCGGCAACGCCTGCTCGGCTGGAGTGAACTGCTGGCTCGACCCCGGATCCTCGGCCACGAGGATCCCCGACTGCGTCGTCTCGACGTTGTCCGGCTGGTGGATCTCGCCCAGTGTCTTGACCGGGTTGTCGTCACCCTCGACGAAGACGGTGAGCGATGTCACCACCGTCGGATCGTCGGGATCGAGCACCATCTTCCAGACGCGGCCGTTCGTCGACTTGAAGTTCGGGGTGTCCTGGCTCTGGGCCGGAGTCCGTCCTCGCCCCGTGTCGACGATGTAGACGACGTTGCCCATGCCGGGCCGCTTGTCGTATGCGATGTCCTCGACGCGGACGAACTGGAAGACGTTGTTGATGTCGCTCCAGTACTCGAGCACCCACTGCGGGCCGTCGATGCCGGGCCCCGGGGGCGTGGTCGCGACCCGAAGATCGATCTGCCAGCTCCCGTTCGTGGGCGGGGCGGGGAACCCGATGTCGGCCGCCCTGACCTCCGTTCCATCGGGCTTGAGGCCAGTGGCGATCATCTTCGGCACCTTGATGAAGTGACCCGTGACGACGGTCCCCGAGTTCGGGATCACGTCGTAGTAGTTCTTCACGCCGGGCGTGTCCGAGACGAAGGCCCACAGATCGCCTTCGTCGGCCAGCAGCGCGTCGGTGCTCGGCGCGATGTAGGAGTAGAGCTGCGACTGGGACGGAACCGCGCCCGCGGGGAACACCTGCGTCAGCGGGCCGCTCGTGAACGTGTCGTCGCCCGACATGACGACGAGGTCGTCGAAGCCGGGAATCGCGACGTCGTTCTCGTGGTTGTGGCGGCCCATGCCCGGGATCGTGGTCTGCTTCCCGGTCTGGACGTCGAGCGCGACAACGAGGCCGGCCTCCTTCTGAGCCGGGTCGTTCAGCGCCGGCGGCCACGAGTCCTCCTGGCGGAGCACGTAGTCCGGCGACTCCTCGTTCGTGAGGAGGATGTCCCGGTCGAAGCCTTCCTTCGCCGTCGCGAGGTAGTTCGAGCAGAAGCGCTGGTACCCCATGCCGCTGTCGATCACGAACGAGCCGTTGAGGACGCCGGCCGAGTGCTGGTTGAGGATCAGCCGGCTGACCTGGGCGTTGTCGAAGTCGTTCTCCCCGTTCGCCGCCGTGGGGTTCGTCGCGTTGTACGGGAACGGCACCTTGCTGGTCTCGTGGTTCACGAAGAGGTCGACCCTCCCCTGGCCTCGGGGACGTACGCCGATCCCGTCCGGGATGGCCTCGAAGCGGTAGCCGCTGGGAATCACGTCCCCGACGGTCAAGATCGGCGTGCCTGTCACGCCGGGCATCATCGGCGTGAGCATCGAGGGTTGCGAGGTCTGGAACCCGCTGTCGTTGTCGCCCGCGGTCGCCGCCGTCGTGAAGGCGGCCGCGAGCAGGACGATGCTCGCCGCCGGGACGAGCAGTGCTCTTCTCATGTCTCTTTCCTCCTGAGTCGGACCGTGAGACCTAACCAAATCTGAGGACGATCGCCAAGTCGGACCCCGTCACAGCGCCGTGAGGAAGAGGTCGAGGAGCAGCGCCGGGTCGCGCCCGGTCCGGTCCCGAGCCCCCTCGGAGCGCTTCTCGAGCACGAGCTCGTCCACCGAGCCCAGCGGACGAAGCCTCCCCTCGGCGATGAGCCGCTCGTCCACCGCTCCGATCCTGCCCGCGAAGGTCGTGTAGACGGGGACTCCGAGCGCCGCCGCCTCGCGGTTCATCGTCCCGCCTGCGGATACGACGAGGTCGGAGAACGCGACGAGGCTTCTGGCGTCCACGACCTCCTCCGGAAGGACGAGGGAAGGAAGCTCGAGAGCCCGGATCGCATCGCGCTGCTGCGCCGTCCGGGGGAGGACGACGGCCTGGACGCCCGGATCGGCGCCGAGCCGCCGGAGCGCGTCGTCGAAGAGCGGGTTCCCGTGACGGTGGTAGAGCGACACCTCGGGAGGCGTCCGCATGACGACGAGCACGCGCTCGCGGTCGAGGCCGAGCTCGTGCAGCACGACGTCGTCGGGCTCGAACCCGGCGAGGTAGTACTCCTCCTCGAAGCCCGGATGGCGACGCACCTTGCGTGCGCGGGCGCCGAGGCGGTCGAGGCGCTCCTGCGGGATCGCCTCCGGGACGACGACGCGACGGGCGGCACGGCAGCCGACTCCGTGCTGCACGCGGGCGAACTCGTAGTCGAGCGCGTACGCGGACGGGACGCCGAGCGAGCGCGCGACGAGCGGGAGCTCGTGGGAGGCGTGCGAGATGGCGAGGTCGAAGCCCCGCCCGCTCGCGAACCGGCGCAGAGCGGCGACGCGCCCCGCCATTGCGCGACCCTTGCCGAGAGCGCCCGCGCCACCGTGACGAGGGCCGACGACCTCGTGCGGGATGCCGTGCAGCCGCAGCAGCTCGATCGTCTGCGCGTACTCCCGCGTCGTGACCGCGACCTCGTGTCCACGAGCCTCGAGGAGCGCGATCAGGGGTCGCCAGAACGGGACCTGCGGGGAGTTCGAGACGTCGATCCAGACGCGCACGTTCCTGACCCTAGCCGTGGCTTGGGGATAACGTTCCCTTATGGACACACGGCAGCTCGCGGCCTTCTGCGCTGTCGTCGAGCGGCGGAGCTTCTCGCAGGCCGCCGAGCGGCTCGGCGTCACCCAGCCGGCGGTCTCCCAGCAGGTCCGCGCCCTCGAGACCCGGCTCGGAACACAGCTCCTCGACCGCTCCGGGCGCGCCGTCGAGCCGACCGAGGCCGGTTGGCGCCTGTACCGCGGAGCGCAGAAGATGCTCGCGCTCGAGGAACAGATCGCGACCGAGGTCGCGGCGACGGCGGAAGGAGAGCTCCAGGGCGATCTCGTGCTGGGCGCGTCGACCGGGCCGGCAGCCATCGCCGTCCCTCTCCTGCTCGGCGAGTTCCAGCGCCAGAACCCGGGGACCCGGGTCTTCCTCACCGTCTCGGACACGCATACCGTGGTCGAGCGCGTCGCCGCGCGCGAGCTCGAGCTCGGGATCGTGGGCGCGGCGCGCCGGCACCGGGGAGTCCGGTTCGAGCCGTTCTTCTCGGACGAGGTGATGCTCGCGTGCCCGCCGGGCCACAGCTTCGCCGGACGAACCGTCGCGCTCGACGACCTCAGGGACGCCCCGCTGATCCTGATGCAGGAAGGCGCCGGTGTCCGCCAGATCGTCGAGGACGCGCTGCGCCGGCGCGGCCTGCGGCTGCGCGACCTCGACGTCCGGCTCGAGCTCGGCCTGCAGGAGTCCGTGCGCGCGGCGGTCGAGGCGGGGTACGGCGTGACGTTCATCTCGAGGACGGCGGTCGAGTCCGACCTCGATGCGGGCACGCTCGCGGAGGCGCGCGTGGAGGGCCTGGAGGCGACGCGCGAGATCTCGCTCGTCTCCGCGGCGGGCAGGTCGCGCACCCGGGTGGCGGCGGCGTTCGTCGAGTTCGCGCACGAGCGTCTGGCGACGTGATCGTCCGCTGGGGCATCGAGGAGCTGCCCGCTCTCCTCCGCGAGATCGGGAGCGCCAGGTCGCTGCTCGTCACGAGTGAGCGCTTCGGCGACCTCGAGCTGCCGGTCTCGGGGCGGTACACGGGAGTTCGGCGGCACGCGCCGGTGGACACGGTGACGGCCGCGACCGCGGCGGCGCGAGATGCCGATGGCCTCGTCGGCCTCGGAGGCGGAAGCGCCATCGACACGGCCAAGGCGGTGTCCGCGGCGACCGGGCTTCCCCTCGTCGCGGTTCCGACGACGTACGCCGGGGCGGAGTGGACCCCGTACTACGGCATGCGCGACGAAGCCCGGCGGCTGAAGACGGGGGGCGGCGGGGCCAACGTCGTCGGGATCGTCTACGAGCCCCGGCTGACGCTCGACCTCCCGCGCGACGAGACGGTCGGGACGGCGCTGAACGCGCTCGCGCACGCTGCCGAAGCGCTGTACACCGGCGAGTGCGAGGACGCGTCGACCGGCGCGGCCCTCATCGGCCGCCACCTGCCCGCGGTCGTCGCCGACGGGCACGACCTCGAGGCGAGAACGGGCCTGCTCGCGGGGGCGATGCACGCGGGAGCGGCGCTCGGGGAGCGCGGGCTCTTCCTCGGGCACGCGCTGGCGCAGGCTCTCGGGGGCAGGTACGGGCTCCCGCACGGAGCCATGAACGCGCTGACGCTCCCGCCCGCGCTCCGGTTCAACGAGCCCGTCGTGCCCGGAGCCGTGGCGGCCCTCGGGCGTGCGCTCGAAACGGAGGATCCCGCCGGACGGGTGGAGGAGCTCGCTCGGCTGGGAGGATTCGGACGGCTCAGGGACTTCGGCGTCCCCGAGCACGACCTCCCCGAGGTCGCGGCGGAGGCGGCAACGCGACCCGGCGCGAGGGCGAACCCCCGGCCGGTGACGGCGCAGGACGTCGAGGCGCTCCTTGGCTCGATCTGGTGATCCGAAAGGGGGTTGACGGACCGCCCGAGCGCGGGACGATACGTCCGTGATCGTCGAATACGCAGGCGTGCTCGCGGCCGTGTCGATCCTCGCGGTCCTCGTCGGAAGCGGGGTGTCGAGCACGCTCGCGACGATCCCCACGTCGCAGGGGGCCGCCCTCGAGCTCGTCGCCAAGAGCGCCAAGTCGCAGAAGGTCTCGGTCGCGGGCGCGAAGAGCGCGTACCGGCGCGCTCCGTACGGCAAGTCGAGCCTCAAGTTCCTGTACGCGGTCGGCTGGATCGGGGGGCAGAAGAACCTGTCCCAATGCCTCCTCACCTCGAGGACGCAGGATGTGGCCAGGAAGCACGCCGAGAGGGAGATCCGGGGCAGCCCGAAAATCCTCTCCGCGCTTCGCAAGCAGGGCATCTCCGCCGGCGTCGCCGCGGCGACGATCGTGAAGGGCGTCGTCTCGGCCTGCAGCTGAGGTCCGCCGTCAGGCGGTCTCGGGCGCCGGCTGCCGCCGGCCGCCGAGCACGCGCCGCAGGCTGACGACGCCGAGGATCGTCGACCCGTCGACGACCGGGAGATGGCGGAAGCCGTTGTCCAGCATGACCCGCGCCGCCTCATCGAGCGGCATGTCGGGCGGAGCCGTGATCGGGTCGGGCGTCATCCACTGGCGCGCGCGCGCCTCGCTCGTGTGCACGCGCGCCGCCATCGCCCGCAGCATGTCCCGTTCCGTGAGGATCCCGATCAGCCGGCCGAAGTCCTTGACGACGACCGCGCCGACGTTCTGCGCGCGCATCTTCTCCGCGACCTCCCCTAGGGTGTCCTCCGGGGCGACGGCAATGAAGGTCGGCTTCACGATCTCGGCGAGCGTGCTCATTGAGCCGCGGAGTGTAACGGCTCGGAGCAACCGACGCAGATCATCGGCCGACGACGTGAATAAGTTCTCTTGATGACAGGGATAAGAAATTCCGGTACGATGCGCCAGGTGTCGACCGGCGCATCCTTCGACGTGCTCGTGATCGGCAGCGGGGCCGCGGGGCTCGCGGCCGCGGTGTCGGCTTTCCGTGCCGGAGCGCGCGTCGGCCTGGCGACGAAGACGACGCTGCAGGCCTGCAACTCCGCGAAAGCGCAAGGAGGGATCCAGGCCGCCTTCGGCGTCGACGACTCGCCCGAGATCCACGCCGAGGACGTCATGCGCAGCTCGCACGACACCGCGGATCCGCAGCTCGTCGGGGTTCTCACGAGCGAGGCGCCGTCCGCGATCCACTGGCTCGAGGCGCTGGGTGTCGAGTTCACGACGTCGAATGGCGGTTACAGGCTCGCGCGCTGTGGAGGCGCCAGCCGCAAGCGGCTGCTCCAGGTCGGCGACCGCACCGGCCATGCGATCACGAGAGCGCTCCGCGACGCGTACGAGGCGAGCGAGGGCGTCGAGCTCCCCCACCACTCCCTGCAGGCCCTCGGACCCGGTGCGAACGGTTGGAAAGCCACCTTCGACACGAAGGGCGGTGCATCGGTTCGATTAGTGGCCAGCACGGTGGTGCTGGCCGCTGGGGGGCGCTGCTTCGCCGAGGCGGCGGTACGCGGCGAGCTCTCGACGAACCATCCGAACGCCACGGGCGAGGTGACCCGCGTCGCGCTCGAGACGGGGGCCGAGGCCCGTGACCTCGACGCGCTGCAGTACCACCCGAACGGCGGCGCCTGGCCGCCGACCATGCAGGGCTACTCCATCCCGGAGACGACCCGCGCCTACGGCGCCGTCCTCGTGAACGCCGACGGCGAGGAGTTCACGGACTCGCTCGGCCCGCGCGACGCCGTCTCGCAGGCGATCTTCGACGAGGTGGCGAAGGGCAAAGGCGTCACGACCCCCGACGGCCGCCCGGCCGTCCTGCTCGACACGACCCGGATCCCGCCCGAGGATGCTCGGATCTCGCTCCCGTACATGCTGCGCCGGTACCGCGCTGCCGGGATCGACCCCCTCACGGAGCCGATCCACACGTATCCGGTCCTCCACTACCAGAACGGTGGGCTCGTCATCGACGAGCGCGCGGAGACGAGCCTCGAGGGCCTGTTCGCCTGCGGCGAGATCGCCGGCGGCACGCACGGCCGGAACCGCATGATGGGCAACAGCCTTCTGGAGTGCACGGTGTTCGGCCGCCGAGCCGGCCGCTCAGCCGCGGAACGAGCGAGGGCGTAAGCGGCATGGCTGCGACGACGACGGTTAGCCGCTTGCAGGACGCAGTCCTGGAAGCGGCTGCGAGGCTCTACGTCTGGGCCCTGAAGGACATCCCCCAGGACCTGCGCGACGCGCTCGGCGATGCTGCGGAGAAGGAGACCTCGGTCACGGGCCAGCGCGTGTTGCAGACCATCCTCCGCAACGTCCAGGTCGCCGAGCAGGAGCGGAACCTCGTGTGTCAGGACACGGGGATCGCCGTCTACTACTGCCGCGTCGGAGAGCGCTTCCCGCTGCATCCCGCCCGCATCTACGAGGCCCTCAGGGCAGGGACCGAGCGGGCGACTCTCGAGCACCCGCTGCGCTCGAACACCGTCCACACGCTGACCCGGGAGAACACGGGCCCGAACACGGGCTACCGCGTCCCCATCGTGCACTGGGACTTCGTCCCCGGCTGGGACGGCCTCGACGTCAAGTGCGTCCCCAAGGGCTCGGGCTCCGAGAACATGAGCTTCCTCAAGATGTGCGTCCCCGCTGACGGTGTCCGCGGGATCAAGCGGTTCGTCCTCGACTCGATCGTGGGCGCGGGCGGCAAGCCGTGCCCGCCCGGGATCGTCGGGGTCGGCATAGGCGGCAGCGCCGACTACGCCATGCACCTCGCGAAGGAGGCGATCGCGCGTCCGGTCGGCACCCGGAACCCCGACCCGCTCGTCGCGCAGCTCGAGGACGAGCTGACCGAGCTCCTCAACGAGACGGGAGTCGGGCCGATGGGGCTCGGCGGCGACGTGACCGTGCTCTCCGTGCACGTCGAGCACGCGGACACGCACATGACGCTCAACCCGGTCGCCGTCAACTACCAGTGCTGGGCGGCGCGCCGCGCCTCCGCGCACGTCGCCGCAAGCGGCGACGTGCGTTACGACCGGGACGCCTAGCCTTGAGCGCGCACGAGATCACCTTTCCGACGACCGAGGAGCAGATCCGCGCGCTCAAGGCGGGCGACGAGGTGATCGTGCAAGGTCACGTCATCGGGATCCGCGACCGGACGCAGATCCGGATCTTCGACCAGGGGGTGGAGCCGCCGATGGACCTGTCCGGGGCGTTCCTGCTGCACACCGCACCGAACGTGCGCAAGCTCGGCCCCGGCCGCTACGAGCCGCTCTGCGTCGGGACGACGACGAGCGCGCGCATGGTGCGCTTCACCGAGCCGCTCGGCGAGCGCTACGGCGTCCGCGCGATCTGCGGCAAGGGCGGGTTCCCCGACGAGGCGATCGAGCCGATGCGGCGGCTCGGCATGGTCTACTTCGCGATCGTCGGCGGAGCGGCGGCGCTCGAGACGACCCAGATCGAGGAGATCGAGGAGGTCGTCTGGGAAGAGCTCATGCCCGAGTGCCTCTGGCGCTTCCGCGTCAAGGACTTCGGCCCGCTCACCGTCGGTATCGACGCCCACGGCAACTCCCTCTACCGCGACGTGCAGGAGCGCGCGCGCAAGAAGCTGGAGGACATCTATGCACGCCTTTGACGGCTTCACCTTTCTCGACGTGCCCACGCGCGAGGGCAAGCCCCGCTCGCGCGGCCTCACGCACGTGATCGACAAGGGGCTCAACCTGCGCGAGATCGAGGGCCTCTTCGACACCGCGGGCGAGTACGTGGACATCGTCAAGCTCGGCTGGGGCACGAGCTACGTCACCAACAACCTCGAGAAGAAGATCGCGCTCTACCGCTCGTTCGCCACGCCGGTCGTCTGCGGCGGCACGCTCTTCGAGGCGGTCTACGCGCAGGGGAAGCTCGACCAGTTCAAGAGCTGGCTCGAGCACTTCCGCTTCTCGCACGTCGAGATCTCCGACGGCACGCTCGACATCCCGCGCGAGCGCAAGCTCGAGCTGATTTCGGACTTCGCACGCGACTTCGCGGTCCTCTCCGAGGTGGGCTCGAAGGACGAGGACGTGGTCTACGCCCCGTACCAGTGGGTCGAGTGGATCACCGAGGAGCTCGCGGCCGGTGCCTGGAAGGTGATCGCGGAGGGTCGCGAGGGCGGCACCGCGGGCATCTACCGCCCGACGGGCGAGCTCCGCACCGGGCTCGTCGACGAGATCGAGCACTCGATCAGCTTCCACGACCTCATCTGGGAGGCGCCCACGAAGGCCTCGCAGGCCTGGTTCGTCAAGCACTTCGGGCCGGAGGTCAACCTCGGGAACATCCCCCCGGACGAGGTGATCGCGCTCGAGACGCTCCGTCTCGGGCTCCGCGCCGACACCCTGAAGGAGCTTCTTCTTGGCCATCAGAGCGCCGAGCCGACCCCTGCTTCCTGATCTCGATTTCGAGAGCATGGCCGCCGAGGAGCTGATCTCCTGGGCACACGGCTTCTTCTGGCCGCGGCTCTGCGTCACGTGCTCCTGGCAGAAGCAGTCGTCCGTGCTCGTGCACATGGTCGCCGAGCTCGGGCTGCGGATGGACACAGTCGAGCTCGACACGCACCTCTTCTTCCGAGAGTCCTACGAGACCCGCGACGCGCTCGCCGAGCGCTACCAGCTCAAGCTGATCCAGCCGCAGATCCCGACCGTCGCCGAGCAGCACCGGCGCGAGGGGCCGAACCTGTGGGAGCGCGACCAGGACCGCTGCTGCCACATCCGGAAGGTCGAGCCCCTCGTGCGGGCGCTCGAGCCGTACGATGCGTGGATCTCGGGCATCCGCCGCGACCAGTCCCCGAGCCGCGCGGGCACGCCGAAGATCCAGTGGTCCGAGCGCTACCGCGTGTTCAAGATCCATCCGCTCGCGGACTGGGACGAGAAGCGCGTGTGGTCGTACATCGAGGTGAACGAGATCCCCTACAACCCACTCCACGATGCGGGGTACCGTTCCATCGGCTGCATTCCCTGCACGCGCCCGACGCGACCCGACGAGGAGGAGCGCGCCGGCCGCTGGGCGGGGTCCGACAAGCTCGAGTGCGGCCTCCACGTCGAGGCTTCGCCTCTCCGTGGAGGCTAGAAATGCGAACAAGGAGACACGACGTTGACCAAAGTTCCTAGCCAATCCGCGGAGCGGATTGGCAGCCATATCTACGCGCATGAGCATCCCGAGTCCGAGACCGACCGCGGCGGCGGTTTCACGCTCTGGTTCACGGGTCTCTCCGGCTCGGGGAAGACAACGATCGCGCACCACGTAGGCCCGGAGCTCGATCGCCGGGGCCTGGTCGTCGAGTACCTCGACGGCGACACGGTTCGGACACATCTCTCGAGGGGCCTCGGCTTCTCGAAGGAAGACCGCGACGCTCACATCGAGCGGCTCGGCTGGGTCGCTTCGCGCATTACGCGTCACGGCGGGGCCGTCATCGTCGCCGCGATCTCCCCCTACCAGGGGGCGCGGCAGAACGCTCGCGCGCTGGTCGAAGAGCACGGCCCGTTTGTCGAGATCTATGTGCGCACCTCGCTCGAGGAGTGTGCTCGGCGGGACGTGAACGGCTTGTACGCAAAGGCCTTCGCCGGTGAGATCAAGGGGTTCACGGGGGTCGACGACCCGTACGAGGAGCCGACCGCGCCCGAAATCGTCGTCGACACGGAGGGGCTCACGGCCGAGGAGTCGGCTGCGTTCGTGATCGCGAAGCTCGAGGAGCTGGGTCTCGTGCCGGCAAAGGTCGCGGCGTGACCATCACGGCGCTCGAGCGACTCATCTCGCCGCACGGCGGAGCCCTCGTCGACCGGACAGGGGAGCGGCCCGACGACCTCGACAGCCTCGAGAGCGTCGCGCTCACGTCGCGCGAGCTCTCCGACCTCGACATGCTCGCGTGCGGAGCCCTCTCCCCGCTCGAGGGGTTCATGAGCATGGCCGACTACGAGAGCGTCGTCGAGGAGATGCATCTGCAGAGCGGCCTGCCCTGGGCGCTCCCCGTCTGCCTCGCGGTCGAGGCGGCGCCGTCCGGCGATCGGGTCGCGCTGACCGGCGGGAGCGGGAGGGCCATGGCCGTGCTCGAGGTCGAGGGCGTCTTCGAGTACGACAGGGAGCGCGAGGCCGAGCGGTGCTTCCGGACGACGGACGAGGCGCACCCGGGCGTCGCGAGGCTGTACGCGCAGAAGGGGCTCTACCTCGCCGGGCGCGTGACGGTGTTCGAGCGCGCCGAGCCCGAGTTTCCCGAGCTCGCGCGGGATCCGGCCGAGACGCGCAGGATCTTCGCGGAGCGCGGCTGGAAGCGGGTCGTCGGGTTCCAGACCCGCAACCCGATCCACCGCGCGCACGAGTACCTGACGAAGGTCGCGCTGGAGACCGTGGACGGGCTCCTCGTGCACCCGCTCGTCGGCGAGACGAAGTCCGACGACGTCCCGGTCGAGGTCCGCGTCGACTGCTATCGGACGCTCCTCGCGGGGTACTACCCGGAGGACCGCGTGCTGCTCTCGGCCTTCCCCGCCGCCATGCGCTATGCAGGCCCGCGGGAGGCGATCTGGCACGCGATCTGCCGCAAGAACTACGGCTGCTCGCACTTCATCGTCGGCCGTGACCACGCGGGGGTCGGGGACTATTACGGGAGCTACGACGCCCAGCTCATCTTCGACGAGTTCGCGCCGCACGAGCTCGACGTCGAGCCGATGTTCTTCGAGCACACGTTCTGGTGCAACGTGTGCGGGTCGATGGCGAGCACGAAGTCGTGCCCGCACGGGCCCGAGGACCGCGTCTTCCTCTCGGGGACGAAGGTGCGCGAGATGCTCGGCGAGGGCGAGGTGCCGCCGGTCGAGTTCACGCGGCCCGAGGTCGCGAACGTTCTGATCGACGCGTACCGCAAGTAAGGATCAACGAGCCCGTGACGTGGCAGTTGACGCTCGTGGGGCTCTTGACCGGCCTGCTCGTCGGGATGACCGGGATGGGCGGAGGCTCGCTCATGACGCCCATTCTCGTCTTCCTCTTCGGCATCCCCCCCTCGACGGCGATCGGCACCGACATCGCCCACGGCGCCGCCTTCAAGACCGTCGGCGCGGTCCAGCACCGCCGCATGGGGAACGTACGCGCACGGCTCGCGGGTTGGATGCTGGTCGGATCGATCCCCGCGTCGCTCTTCGGTGTGTGGCTGAACGTGCAGCTGACCGAGCGCTACGGTGACGAAGCGAAGTCGGTCATGGGGCAGGTGCTGGGCGCCGCGCTCCTGTTCGGCGCTGTCGGGCTCGTCGCCAAGAGCCTCGTGCAAGGAGGTCCGACCGGCGATCCGAACTGGAGGCTGACCAACCGCGATCGCTTCGCGGCGGTGCTCATCGGCCTCTTCGGAGGCTTCATCGTCGGTCTGACGTCCGTCGGAAGCGGCGTGTTCTTCGGGTTGACGCTGCTCGTCGTCTTCCCGCTCCGCGCGCACAAGGTCGTCGGGACCGACATCTTCCATGCCGCGGTGCTCCTCTACGTGGCCGGGGCGGCGCACTGGGCTGCCGGGAACATCGACTTCGGCATCCTCTTCTGGCTGCTGCTCGGGTCGATCCCCGGCGTGCTCATCGGCGGGCGCCTGACTCTGTCCATCCCGGAGCAGCATCTGCGGCTCGTCCTCGCGGGCATTCTCGGGCTGGCCGGGATCAAGCTCTTGAACGTCCCCGGTGCGGGGACGATCGTGTTGGTGGGTCTCTCGGCAGGCGCCGTCGCTCTCCTCGTGTGGCTCGCCCACCACAGCTGGGTGCGCTTCTCGACACGAGGAGAGCGCGCTCCGACGCTCGAGTGAGGGCGGTAGCATCGCGCCGCGATGCGCACGGTCTGGGTCAGCTTCGACGTCATCGGCCGCGACTGCCTGGAGGCAGCCGCGGAGGCCGGAGCCGACGTCGTGGGCGTCGTGACGCTGCCGGGGCCGATCGATCCGAGCCGGTCGGGCCAATGCGCTTTCGACGACGCCGCCGCTCGGCTGGGAGCGGCGCTTCACGAGACACGCGACGTCAACGCGGACGAGACGGTCTCCGCGGTCGCCGCTCTCGATCCCGAGCTGATCTTCGTCGTCGGCTGGTCCCAGCTCGTCCGCGAGCCGTTCATGGCCCTCGCGCGCGAGGGCGTCTTCGGGATGCACCCGACCCTCCTCCCCGGGCATCGGGGACGCGCGCCGATCCCCTGGGCGATCCTCTCGGGGCTCGCGCGGACGGGCGCGACCCTCTTCGAGATCGTGGACGAGACGGCCGACTCGGGGGCGATCGTCGGACAGGTCGTCGTGGACATCGCCCCGGACGAGACGGCGACGACGCTCTTCGATCGACTCAGCGCCGCTCACGTGGACCTGATCCGCGAGTACGTGCCGCAGCTGATCTCTCGCACCGCACCGCGGATCCCGCAGGACCCGAGCCGCGCCAGCTCCTGGCCGAAGAGGGCGCCGGCGGACGGGATCATCGACTGGGAGACGCGGGCGCCGTACCTCTACGACTGGGTGCGCGCGCAGACCCGCCCCTATCCGGGCGCCTTCACGTGGCTCGGCAGCGAGAAGGTCGTCGTCTGGCGCGCACGCCCCGTCGCGCTCGCGGACGCGGCGCCGGCAGGCACGATCGTCGCCGCGACGCCCGAGGGGCCGCTCATCGCGTGCGGCGAGGGAGGCCTCGTGCTCGAGGAGGTCGAGACCGCCGGAGAGCTGGCCGTGGGAGCGAGGCTCGGATGACGCGAGTCCTCGTGATCGCCGCGCACCCCGACGACGAGGTGCTCGGGATGGGCGGCACGATCGCGGTGCACACGGACCGCGGAGACGCCGTACGAGTCCTCGTGGTCACGGACGGGAGCTCGACGCAGTACCCCGGGGACGATGAGACGAGGGCCCGGAAGGAGCAGGAGGCCCTGCAGGCGGCCGCCGAGCTCGGCGTCGAGGACTACGTCCATCTCGACCTTCCCGACATGCGGCTCGACACGCTCGCCCACGTGGACGTGAACCGGGTCGTCGAAGAGCACGTCCACGACCACGCTCCGCAGGTCGTGTACACGGTGCAGCCCGACGTGAACCTCGACCACCGGGCGCTCTTCGACGCGGTCGCGGTCGCCACGCGCCCGACGCCGGGGCACCCGGTTCGCCGCCTCCTCACGTACGCGCCGACCTCGAGCACCGAGTGGACGCCGGCCGCGACGAACTGGTTCGTCCCGAACTGGTACGTGGACGTCACGACGACGCTCGAGCGCAAGGTCGCCGCCTTCGCGCACTACGAGACGGAGCAGCGTGAGTACCCTCACCCGCGCAGCGAGCGCGCGATCCGCGCGGCGGCCTCCTTCCACGGCTCGGCGTGCGGGTGCGAGTACGCGGAGCCCTTCGTCCTCGTGCGCGGGCTCGATCCGGTCTAGCGACCGGCCCCGCGCGGGCCGGCGCTTCTACAATCCGCGCGCCGTGCGGCTGCCGCAGACGTTGATCGTCCTCGCGCTCCTCGGCGCGACCGCCGCCGCGTTCGCGGTCACCGAGCGCCTGAAGCTCGAGCGGAGCCCGATCACGGGCACGCGGGTCGACAAGGTCTTCTCCCCGGTCTGTGAGTGCGCGCGCGACTCGGCGACCATCTCGTTCGTCCTCCGGGTGCCGGGGAGGGTGACTGTCGACGTGCTCGACCGGGCCGGAGAGCCCGTGCGGACGCTCGTCCGGGACAGCGACGAGCCGCGAGGACGAGCCACGTATCTCTGGGACGGCCGCGACGACCTCGACCGGATCGTCCCCGACGACGTGTATCGCCCGCGGGTCCGCCTGCGCCGGCACGGGCGTACGATCGTGCTTCCGAACCCGATCCGGGTCGACACCACGCCCCCCAGGATCCGCCTGGTCCGGGTGTTCCCCCGGCTGTTCTCCCCCGACGGGGACGGACGGCGCGACCGTGTGACCGCCTGGTACGAGATCGACGACCCCGCGCACGCGATGATGCTCGTCGACGGCCGGCGGCGCGTGCTGGAGCGGTTCCGCAAGACCGAGGGACGGCTCGTCTGGTACGGCCGCGTCGCGGGGCGACCCGTCCGGCCGGGGATCTACGAGATTCGCCTGCGGGCGGTCGACCGCGCCGGCAACCGGTCGCGCTCGACGCGCGCCGTGCCGGTACGCGTGCGGTACGTGGAGCTCGCCCGCGAGCGGATCGAGGCCGAGCCCGGGAGGCGCTTCTCGGTGGGCGTGCTCACCGATGCGGCTTCGTACCGCTGGCGCTTCGCCGGCCGGACGGGCACGAGCCGCTCGCGGGTGCTCAGGCTCGTCGCGCCCGACGAGCCCGGGACGTACTCGCTCTACGTCTTCACCGGTCGCTGGGCCGACCGGGCCGAGGTCACGGTCATCCAGCCGCCGGTCGAGTGATTCCGCCCCTGCTCCTGCTCGGAGTCAGCCGCTCCGGGACGACGCTCCTGCGGGTCGTGCTCGATCGCTCTCCCGGGATCGCGATCCCGGACGAGTCGTTCTTCGTCCCCTTGCTGGCGCGCCGTCATCGCCACGTCGACCCCGAGCGGTTCCTCGACGACCTCCGGCGCCTGCCGGCGCTCGTCACGTGGGGGCTCGACCCCGCCGAGGTGGCTCCGCGTCTCCGCACCCACGTGAGCACCGGCGAGGCGATCGCGGCAGTGTTCGAGGCGTACGCGGCGAAGGCGGGCAAGCCGCGCTGGGGCGACAAGACGCCGATGTACATGCGCCACCTCCCGCTCCTCGAGCGCCTCTTCCCCGAGGCCCAGTACGTGCACCTCATCCGCGACGGGCGGGACGCCGCGGTGTCCTTCCTGCAGATGCCCGCCGGGACGTATACGCGCACTTGGTCGCACCCGGAGAGCGCGGCGGAGTTCGCCTGCCTCTGGCGGACGGAGGTCATGGACGCGCGCGCGCTGGGGGCGCGCGTCGGGCCCAGACGCTGCCTCGAGGTCCGGTACGAGGACCTCGTCGCGGACCCGGCTCGTACCGTGGCGTCGATCTGCGCGTTCGCGGGCCTTCCGTACCGGCAGGAGATGCTCGACTTCGCGGGCGCGGTCGACGTCTCCGGCAAGCCGCACCAACAGCGCCTGCTCGAGCCGGCGAGGCCCGGCCTCCGCAACTGGCGAGTGGAGCTCCCGCCCGACGACGTGCGCGCATTCGAGGCCGTTGCGGGCGGTCTGCTCGCGGAGCTCGGCTACGAGCTCCGCGAGCCCCCACGCCCTCCGGACGTCCGCGCCCGCCTGCGGCTCGCCCGCTACCGCGCGCTCGTCGGAGCGTGGGACGTCGCGGCCTCGGCCCTGCAGCGGTCGCCGCTCTGGCGCCGACGCCACCCCCCGCTCGGTCTCAGCGCTTCGGCGCGTCGCGCCCCGGAACCGCGATGAGCCTGGCGTTCGGCGACAGGAAGTACGTCCGCTCGGTCGCGATGCCCGGCGTGTACCTCCCGAGCGGAAGTCGCCAGACGATCTTCCCGTCCCTAGCTCGCACCGCGTAGGTCCGCCCTTCGTGCGCGGAGAGGAAGACGTTCTCGCCGATGAGCAGCGGGGCCCCGAAGATGCGACCCCCCACCCATGTGCTCCAGAGCTCGGCGCCGGTGCCGGCGCGGAACGCACGGACCCTTCCGTCGAAGCCGCCGACGAAGACGCGGCCGCGCCCGACCGCAGGCGTCGTGTAGCCGAGCCCTCCTACACGTCCGGTCCAGACGACGTCGCCGTCCGACGCATCGACGGCCACGACCTTTCCGGACCGGGCGACCGAGTAGAGGCGGGTGCCGTCCGTCGACGGGCTCGCGTAGAAGCTCTCGTAGCGGAAGGCGTCCCGCTTGACGTACGTCGTCCAGAGCTCGGCCCCGGTCCGCCGGTTCAGACAGACGAACGCGCCGGCGTAGTTCGTCACGCAGACGCGGTTGCCGAAGACCGAGGGGCTCGCGTTGATCCGCCCGGCCGTCTGGTACGCCCAGCGGATGCGGCCGGTGCGCGCGTCGACGGCGAAGAGCCGGCCGTCGTGCGACCCGAAGTACACGAGCCCGCCGACCACGACCGGGGACGATTCCACCTTTCCGGCCGTCTGGACCTGCCACAGCGGGCGGCCTCGCCTGCGGTCGAGGGCGGTCACGGTCCCGGCCTGCGAGGCCACGACGAGGCGGGGGCCGTCGATCGCCGGGCTCGACGGGAGGGTTCCGCCCACTCGCCTCGTCCAGAGGACGTCACCGGTCTCGGAGTCGATGGCGTAGGTCGTGCCGCGGAAGCTGTTCACGTAGAGCACGCCGTCGCAGTACACGGGCGCGAACTCGATGTAGCTGTCGAGGACGCGCGTCCACGTCAGCCTGCGGGCGGGAAGCCCGAGCCGCGCCGCCGGCCTGGCGAGCGAGCGGCGCGGGTCGCCTCCGAACTCGTTCCAGCAGCGACGGTCGGCTTTCGGCTCCGGCTCGGGCTGGGGCTCGACCGTGACCGTGCCCTCCGACACGGTGACCCCTTCGAGCTCGGTGTCGAGGGCACCGTGCTTCGCCTCGGGCTTGACGATCCAGACAGCGATCGTCGCTCCCCCGAGGGCGACCACGAGCACGACGACGGCGGCGAGGATCCAGACGAAGGTTCTGGGCATGTGGAGCGGGCCGGTCGCGCCGGCCCGCCGTCAGTGTGCCAGCAGCTCCCGATCGGACGAGGCGGCCTCCGACAGCTCGGCGGCCGGCGCTTCCGTCGGAGGCCGCGAGAGCACGGCAGCGGCCACGCCGAGGACCCCCCACGTGACGGGGTCCTCGAAGAAGCCGGCGTAGAGAAGCGAGTGCACGAAGAGCGCTCCGAGCACCGCCGCGAGCCCCACTCCGAACGCCGGCTCACGGCGCGCGACGAGCCCGAGTGCCCACGCGGCCGCTCCCAGCAGCCAGGCGTAGAGCGCGAAGCCGACGACTCCGAGCTCCGCGAGGACGGTGAGCGGGGTCGTGTGCGATGCGTTCCGGCTGGCCGAGCCTCTGCCGGACTCCTCGGTCGAAGCCTGCGGCTGGCCGCCGACTCCGACCCCCGCCAGCGGGCGCGCGGTGAAGGCGTCGAGCGTCACGGAGACGAGCCGCGAGCGTCCGCTCGTCACGTCCTTCGCCGAGCGGCCCTCGACGGACTGCGCCGCAAAGGCTGCAGCCGCGAGCGTCGCGGCGAGCGCCGCCGCGAGCAGCACGATTCGGAGCCGCCGGCCTGCGCCGACGAGCGCCACCGCGAACACGACGACGAAGAGCGCGACGAAGCTCGACTGGGAGTACGAGTAGAAGAGGCCCCAGAAGAGGAATGCGATGAACGCGATGGCGGCGATCCAGTCGAGCGTCCTGCCGCGCCGAAGAAGGATCGCCACGAGGAGCGCCACGATGGGGATGACGAGGTAGCGCCCGTACAGGCTCGGGTCCTTGAAGAGCGAGGTCACGCGGAAGAACGTCGTGTACGCGTTCGCGACCGCGACGTCGCGCGCGAAGAAGAGGGTCCGCGTGTGCGCCTGCCAGATTCCCACGGCAGCGAAGAGCGCCCCGAGCGCTGCGAGCGTCACGAGCAGCGCACGTGGCAGCCAGGGGGCGAGCGGTGCGCGGGCGACCGTGGCGAGGCCGGCCGTGAACGGAAGGACGAAGAAGGCCAGCACGATCCCGCCGGCGCGCTCGTCCCAGGTCCACAGGAACGAGACGGCGGCGAAGCCGACGAACGCAATGAGCGGGAGCGCGAGGAACAGGGGCACGCCACCAGGAGACGCGCCGCGGATCATGCGGGCCGCCAGGGCGAGGACGGACGCCGCGAGAACGAAGTACAGCGGGACGAGCAGGAACGCCTCCTCCGATCCGAGCTCCACGGGGAGGCGGAACGGCGCGACCGCGAGGAGGGCGACCGGGACCACAGCAGGGTAGCGCGCGAGTGGAACCGCCCCCGCGACCACCGCCGCGACCCCGAGGCTCACGACGGCGAGCCCGTCCGCGCTCGTGAACAGCAGCCTGAGGTCGTCGTCCGAGACGAGCGAGCGCATGAGCCCGACAGTCGCGAGGCCGAGCAGCGCGAACCCCGCGAGCAGGGGCCAGCGGCCGCGGGGAAGCAGGACGAGCGCTGCGCCGAGCGCCCCGATCAGAGCGGAGATCTCTGCAGCCCCGGCCTGCTCCATGAGCGGGAACCGTACGCGTTCGATGGTTGAATAGCGCGGTGACCGAGGGCTGGAAGCGCGCGCTCGTGCTCGCGCCGCACACGGACGACGGCGAGCTCGGGTGCGGCGGGACGATGGCGCGGCTGGTCGAGGCAGGCTGCGAGGTCCGGTACGTTGCGTTCTCGATCGCGACCCGCTCGCTCCCTCCCGGCTTCGAGCCCGACACGCTCGCCCGCGAGGTGCGCGAGGCGACGGCCGAGCTCGGCATCCCCTTGTCTCAGCTGACGGTCCACGACTTCGACGTCCGGACCTTTCCCGAGCGCCGCCAGGACATCCTCGAGCTGCTCGTCGCCCTCTGGGAGGAGTGGAAGCCGGACGTCGTCTTCCAACCCTCGCACCACGACGTTCACCAGGACCACCAGACCGTCGCGCAGGAGGGCCTCCGCGCCTTCAAGCGGACGACGATCCTCGGCTACGAGGTGCCCTGGAACAACTTCGACTTTTCGTACGGGGCGTACGTCGCGCTGGAGAAGCGGCATCTCGAGCGGAAGGTCGCGGCGCTCGCACGCTACGCCTCGCAGCAGCACCGCCGCTACGCCGATCCCGAGTACATCTGGAACCTCGCGCGTGTGCACGGCGTGAACGTGAACCGGGAGTACGCCGAGTGCTTCCAGGTGTACCGCATCGTGGCGTAACGCCGTCGTCCAGACACCGATCTGCCGCGGAGGCCGGCGCAGTCGCTCATACTCGGAGTGACGAAGGAGGTGGACATGCCGGACGTAGGCGCTTTGACCGCGGCGCTCGACAGCCGCGGGGTCGAATACGAGCTTCTCGAGCACGAGCGGACGGAGCGGGCCGCCGACGAGGCGACCGCGCTGGGGCTCCGCAGCGACGAGGTCGCGAAGACGATCGTCGTGAGCACGAAGGGCGGCAACGTGCGGGTCGTGGTGCCGGCGGCGGAGCGGATCGACATGCACAAGCTGCGCGAGTTCCTCGCCGCGGGCAAGGAGCTCCATCTGCTCACGGAGGAAGCGCTCGAGGCCGGATACCCGGGGTTCGAGCTCGGCGCGGTGCCGCCGCTCGGAGGCCCGGACGACCCCGTGATCGTCGACCGGCGGGTCGCAGAGCTCGATCGGGTCGTCTTCGAGGCCGGAACGCACGACAGCTCGGTCCGGGTAGCGGCCGCGGACCTCGTCTCGGTCACAGGGGCGCGCGTCGCGGACGTCTGCGCCGACTGACCGCAGCGTGGATCGCCCGGGCGAGTCGGGCGGGTACCGGGCTCGGAGCGCCGAGGTGACGCCGGCTGCGCTCTACCGAGCCGGACGCAGGCGGGCGCCGATCGCGCGCCGCTCGGCGGGGAGGTAGAAGCGCAGCGGGAGCAGAGCGAGCGGGTACACGAGCGCGAGGACGAGCGCGACCGGAAGCCCGCCGCCGGCGAGCTTCCCCACGACCGTGAGCGCGATTCCGGCCCCGGCCGCGGTGGCCACACGCCGCCACTGGTAGGGGACGGGGTAGATCCGCTGCGACCACCAGGCCATCCCCGCGAACATCGTCGAGTACGCGGCGACCGTCGCGATCGCGGCGCCCATCATTCCGTACGGAGGGATGAGCAGGAGGTTGAGGGCGATGTTCACCGCGGCCGCAGCTCCGGTCACGATCCAGTTGAACTGCGTCCGCTTCGCACGCCCGACCCCGATCGCGACGACGATGTAGCCGGCGAACGCGACGGTCGAGAACGCAAGCGGCCCGACGACGCGTGACGACGCCTCGAAGGCTGGCGCGGCGAGCCACTCCACGATCCAGGGGGAGAGCAGCGCGAGGCCCGTCGCCACCCAGGTCGTCAGCGCGACGAGGTAGGTGAGGACGTAGGCGTACGTGCGCCGCGCCTCCCGATCCTCCTCGATCGAGTACGCGAACGCCGGCCAGGCGAGGCGGAAGGCCGTGAGGAGGAGCACCATCGCCGAGGCGATGCGCACCCCGACCGAGTAGAGGCCGACTTCGTGCGTGTCGGCGAGCTCCACGAGGAAGAGGCGGTCGGAGAAGTTCGTGACCCAGAGGAAGAGCGCAGTGGGCATGAGCGGGACCCCGAAGCGGTTCATCTCCCGCAGGAGGCCGCGGTCGAACTGGAGCCCGAGCTGCTCGCGGCGGTAGAAGACGAGGACCGCGTAGACGAGCAGCGTCCCCGTGAAGTTGCCCACGATCACGCCGACCGGCCCCTTGTCGAGCGCGACGACGAGGACCACGGTCGCCGAGACGGTCAGCAGAATGTTCGCGATGGTCGCGGAGACGAAGGCCACGGAGCGCTCCTCCACCCGGAAGAGCGAGGTCAGCTGCTCGTAGTTCATCCCCGCCCAGAGCGCGACGAAGGCGGCCATGACCAGCTCCGAGTCGTCCGTCGTCCCGAAGAGCGCGTCCGAGATCGGCGCAGCGAGCAGTAGCCCGCCGACGAGCCCCGCGGTCGCCATCGCCATCGTGAACCAGAAGGACGTGCGCAGGACGCGCAGGCGCGCGACCGGCTCCGGGGAGTCGAAGTAGAAACGGAAGAACGCGCTGTGAATTCCCATCCGGAGCACGATCCCGATCACGGTCGTGAGCGCGATGAGGGTCTCGACCTTCCCGTAGTCGGACGGGGAGAGGTAGCGCGTGTAGAGGGGAAGCAGGAGAACGGCGAGGATCCTCGAGACGAGCCCTCCGAGCCCGTAGATCGCCGAGTGCTTCCCGAGCCGCTTGAGCTCCGCGCCGAGCGCCATCAGAGGCGAGCGTAGAGGTCGAGCAGGCGGTCGGCGACCCGCTCCAGGTCGTGCACGTGCTCCGCGTAGGCGCGCGAGACCTCGCCGATCCGGCGGCGCTCCGCTGCGGAGGCGACGAGCAGGTCCAGCTGCTCGCGGAGCGTCTCCTTCGCCGTGCGCACGATCGGCACCTTCGTCCCGAAGGCCTCTTCCGTCCGGCGAACGGCCTCCTCGTGCAGGAAGCCGACCACGGGCTTCCCGAGGGCCATGCACTCGATCGCGAAGAGCCCGTACCAGCCCGCGTTCAGCTGGTCGACGACGATGTCAGCTTCGCGGTAGCGCTCGAACGCCTCCGCGTGGTGCAGGCCCTCGACGAGGACGAGGTCGGCGTCGAGGCCGTCGCAGGCCGCGAGCACGTGCTCCGTCCCCTTGCGCCGGCGCGAGGAGGGCGCATGGAGGATCACGGGGCGGGTCCGGTCGCTCGGCGGGGCCGGCTCGATCGAGCGCACGTCGATCCCGGGCGGGATCACCTCTGCGTCGGGCACCCAGCGGGCCGCGTCGTACGAGCCGACGACCCGGGCGCCGGCCTTCCGGCCCGACGCGAGCTCCGCCGCCGGGCGCCCGCGGATGTCCGACCCGAGGTAGTGCATGACCGACCTCTTGCCGCATGCGCGCAGGATCGGGTACTGGACGCTCTGCGGGACGAGCGTGAGCCCGAAGTAGAAGTGGAAGACGTCGGCGCGAGGAAGGAGCCGCGCCAGCGCCTGCCAGGCGGCGAGCTGCTTGCGCACGAACCCGCCGCGTCGCTCGAGCGACCAGTCCGCCTCGGGGTGCAGCGGATAGCGATTGAAGACGACGAGCCGAGCGTCCACCCCACGCCTCCGGAGCGCCTGCACGTGCGACCACGGCACGCCGGCGGTGTTCACCGGGCAGTGGACGACTCTCAGCGGCCGGCCGACGCCGGTCACGGGGCTAGGCAAGGTCGATGCCGTCCGCGGCGAGCTGCTCGAACCGCCGCGCGCCCTCCGCCTCGACCATGGCCCGCATCGTCTGGCCCATCGTGGCGCCCGGGTAGACCCAGATCGCGGGGTGGATCAGGACCTGAAGCCACGGGAACGCGCCCGAGCGGAGCTCCTCGTGGGGGCACCCGGCGCGCCAGCGCTGGTTCGAGTCCGAGCGGTAGGCCGGTAGCGAGAAGTACGGCTCGGCGTACGCGTTGACGGCGCCGTCAAGCGGCTTCGACATGAGCTCGGGCCTCGGGTTGTGCCAGGAGACGACGGCGTCGAAGCGGCCGTCGAGCGCGGCGTTCGGGTACACGGCGTGGAGGCCCACGGCGTGGCCGAGCTCCCGAAGACGCGAGATCGCCGCCGCGCCCTCGGAGGATGCAAGGTTGTAGAAGACGGACTCGGTCATGAGCAGGTACGTCGTCCGCGCGCCAAGCTCGGCCTCCAGCTCGGCCATCACGAGAGCGGCGTCGAGCGAGAGGTCGACGTCGTGCCGAACGAAGAGGTCGCCGCGGCCGGGCGGCGCGTCGAACCGCGCGAAGCGGTAGCCGCCCACCTTCGCCGCCTCCAGGATCTCGCGGTAGTGGTCGAGGTCGAAGGCGCAGCTCATGCTCGCGCGAGCACCCATTGAAACGTCGAGTCACCCTCGGGCTCGCGCACGGTGACGAGCTCGTCGACCACGATCTCGAACCCGGCGGCATGCAGCAGCGCGCGGTTCTGCTCGGGATCCCAGCCGGAGAAGAACATCGTCGTCCCGAGCCAGTCTCCGATCCACTCCCCCGTGTCCGAGGCTCCGAGCGATGCGAGGAAGAGTCCGTCGCGAACGAGCCAGCGGCGAACCCTCGCGAAGAGGTCGCCGAGCAGCTCGCGCGGTACGTGATTCAGCGCGTAGAAGGCGGCCACCGCGTCGAAGGACACGTCTTCCAGCTCGAGCTCCGTGAAGTCGGCGCGGAGGAACCTCGCGCTGGGCACGTTCTCGCGCGCACGACTGATCTGCTCCTCCGAGACGTCGACGCCGGTGACCCGGAACCGCTCGGCGAGAAGTCGCGTGCACGACTCGCCGGCGCCGCAGCCCAGCTCCAGCATGCTCGCGCCGTCGGGGAGACGGCGCGATAGCTCGTCCAGGTACGTGAGCTTCGGATCGCCGTCGACCCGAGCCGCCCACTCCAGGTACTCGTCGGCGATCGCGTCGTAGCCGCGTCCGACGAGCTCGATG